>JAEEGJ010002025.1_pt1 | contig 170166 bp, 146 predicted proteins | sample 8958761 | NCBI WGS metagenome assembly JAEEGJ01 (sample SAMN16246546, study PRJNA631951) | gut metagenome | biome: gut microbiome; feature: rumen; material: RS-attached | host: Bos | place: Iran: Karaj | collected 2018-10
CACGCTTCATCTTGTTCATCTCACGCGTCGACATCGTGTCCAGCTCCTCGCAGCTGATCAGACCGTACTGCGTCAGCGCCAGCTCCTCGTCCTTGGCATTGTCGCCCACACCGGCCTGCGTACAGAAGTAGCTGCGCAGCGGCGGCGGCAGCAGGTGGTTCATCCACGTGGTCTTGTAGATGCCCTGGCGCCCGATGAACACCAGCACCTCGTGGTTCACCACGTCGGGATTGATCCACCCCGCCACCATCGCCACCAGCCACTTGCGCAGGCACTCCACGAAGCGGCACCAGTCGTCGAAGCCGCCGGCCACGGTGACACCCATGGCCAGGGCGCGGATGTAGTCGTCGCCGTCCCACGGCGGCAACGAGCGCAGATACTCGACAAAGGGGTTGAACTCGCTGACGTAGTTCGAGTCGACGGTCTTGCGGAGCGCCTCGTCCTTCGTCGGCTTGACCTTCTCCAGCCGTCGCCACACGTCGTTGTAGACGATGTCGTCGAAGTTCTCCCATGGCGTGCCATCGGCGCAACAGCCGTCCTCCAGCCAGCGGTATTCCTTGCGCATGGTGATGACGTTACGGCGCAGCTCGATGTGCTGCTTCATCCACTGCTCGATCTCGTCGAGGCTCATATACACCTCACGGTAGTTCGCCTTGCGCTCGCGAAGGCCCTCGGTACTTTTCGGCTGACTGGTCTGCCGGCGGCAGCCCTCCTTGATTTCCCACGACAGGAAGGGTTCTGCCTGTGGATTGTAGTATGCATCCGCATCATGCCCCAGCAGACAGCGCTTGCCGGCATCCCTGCCCTTGCGCACGCTCTGTGCACCCAGCAGGCGCTCGTAGTAGTCGTTGCCGAAGAGGAAGGCCTTCTGATAGAACTGCCGCTGCAGGTACACCTCGTAGCCCACGTCCAGCTCGTAGGGATAGACGATGACGAGGCTGTCGCCCACGGTGTAGAGCAGCAGCGTATGCGGGTCGGCGCGTGCCAACTCACGGATATCGGTTATTGGTTCATGGTTCATGGTTATTGTACATAATGCCAGTCCCGACAGCCGCGTCAGGTCCTGCTGCCGCGTGCCGCCCTCGAACGTGCCCTGCACCAGCAGCACGGGCTGATAACCCGGCGGCCACTGGTCGCCCCGGATCATGTCCACAATCTCACTGATGCCCACCGCCTTCGGACTGGTGTCCCTGTTGTGCTGTAATAATGATACTTCCATAGAGCTTTTTTACTCTTTTACTTTTTTACCCTTTTACTTTTTCGTTGACGAAGTTACAACGATTTTAGGGCACATGCAAGCTTTCGCACCACAAATTTGCAGTGCAAAGCAAAATGACAACCCTACAGGTTGCACCTACTCGTCAAACAGTTCTCGAACTCGTACCTGAAGGGCTTCTGCTATCAAATGAAGTCTTCTTACTGTGAGATCCTTTCTTCCCTTCACAATCGCCTCAACGGCTTGTCTGCTGATACCTCCAAGTCGGCGACCTAACTCTGCATCACTTACGTTTTTTTCATCATCACTCTGCGCAGATTCAACTGCGATTCATACTTTTGCTTGGTCATTTTGTTTTGTTGTTTAACTATTTATTTAAATATCGGATGTTAACAAAAACCTGAAAAACCATTTTCATTGCATGATACAGATAGTACTGGATGAATTGTTTTCTCGGTTTTTCCTTCTGTAGACTTGAACCAAGCCATTGGCTGTGGCGAGTGGTGTGGCTCTGGCATAAAAGCGTGCTTTTAAAGACATAGTCATAACACTGGGCACAAAGGTTCTGAAAGAGTATTAAGCCTGCAGAAGGGGTTCTTATTGTTTTTGTTATCATCTGAAGAACTTCATAAAGTTGTATTATCAAATCGTTTTACATTATTTTTCGTTAGGGCACCTAATACCTAACGAACTGCAAAAGTATAAAATATTTAGAATAACTACAAATTCTTCAACAAATATAGCAACTCTATTTAATTCGCAATGCATCAGAAGAAATTGACCGCATAACAAACGTCGTTTCCAACTGGTCTGAATATGCAAAGGATTGTGGCGTAAAAGATACGCATCGCCGATACATAGAATCCAATCTGTTGTACAACATATAAATACCCACAAGAATCAGCATGTATTGCCCTCTACAACGGCATTACCTTCGAGAAAGAAAAAAGCGTTTAGCCATTGCCATGAGCTGCTCGGCAGTCAGGTTGGCAATGCCCGTCTTTTCTATAAGGGCGAACTCTTCCTTATTCTTGCCTATGACGAACTTCCGTTCCCGGCCATCAATCTCGGCCAACAGGTGGTAGTTACCCTTATAGGATTGTTCGATGCGGAGATTACGGACAACATGACCATCAATGATCTGCTCTGCCTTATCGTCAACACCTTCCCATTCGCCCCATGCCTTCAGATGGTTGATAATCGTGGTTTCTACCCTACCCGTCCATTGCTCATTCACACCATGTTTCACTGCGATACTGCGGAACTGCCTCAAAGCCCCAACCACATCGCGAATGATTGCATCAGGTCGACGTATGCCGTTGTCGCGAGCAAACTGAATGACATCATCACGGGTAACATCGCGTAGTTTGGCCCTAATATACATGCAGTGATACTCATGGGGAAGGAAACCACCGCTATTGATAATATAGGTGACGTCGTATGCCGGCGACAGACGCCAAGAACCATTCTCGTCCATGATGAATGAGAAGTTCTTGTTATGGTCGTCAGTGTTGTTGGCTAGGATATTGAAGACCATTCGGCGGAAGACCTCTTGGCAATCAGCCTCTGGGAGATGAAGCTTACGACAAACGTCTATCAGTTGTTCATAGCTTTCAACCTCAGGACTGATGGCGGCCAGCGTCTGGGTATAGAGTTTGCGGTCACCATCACGGTCGAAACGTTTGGTAATAAAATGGTTATTACCATCAACGGCATAAAGGCTTGACGGCATCATCCGGATACCAGCCATCGTGGCCAACTCAAAGTAGGCCATCTCCAGCTCGGCAGTGCAATACTGCGAATCGCCAAACTTCAGCAGATAATAGTCGTAGTCCTTTAATCCCGATATCTGACCACTGCGTATTTCACCCGTCTTTCGGTTGATGGCGATAATGGCTTTCGGCAGGCGGCCACCAGCCGAGGTACCCACCGTCAACAGCGATTGCAGGGTGATAGACTCTTCGGGCATGATGCACGCTTGTTCTCTTTCTATATAGATACGCTCGGCTAAATCAGCCAATGATTTCATGTCGATCTTTTCCGCCTTGCGTTCACGAGAGAACTCTGGCTGAAATTCCAATGCACCCATGCCCCTTTTGCCGATGAACGAAAGTTTGTCAAGCGGCGTTATGTCTGCATTAGACAGATGATTTTGCTGGCGCCAAAGGTCAAACAATTGACTACCCCAAGCGTCAGGAAGGGAGTCGGCCACAAAAGCAGGAAGCTTCTGATAAATCTTGGCATCCTCGCCCCAAACTGGGGTCAAACTCCGCAAATCACCAATCGGAGCAACAAGGGGAGCGATGTTCAACCCCTTTTTTACCCATTCCGGATTATACATAAAATAGGCCATGCGGCGACTATCATGCCAAGCCAACCGTCCAATCTCCTCACCCCACAGAATCACTCTCAACGTTTTGATCATAGCAGATTATTTTTTAGTGTGACGTATCCGTTGCGCCTTTTTCTCTTCCCGACGAATGAGGTAAGGCGACTCCGGCAATTCAGGGAGCAGGTCATCCAAAGCATTAATCTGGCCGACAACCTTGAGCAACAGAAGAAACGTTGACAACGAGAGATTGCCAGCGGTGCCATTTTCAAACTTATGGATAGTTGTAAGCCCTATACCCGACAGCTCAGCCACCTCCTTCTGAGTGAGATTACACTGCATCCGGTATTCTTTGAAACGACTGCCAAGCAATCGCACAAGTTCAGGGATTGAATATTCATAAAAGTCAGCCATAAGATTAAACTTTAATATTTATTATTATGATATTTAAGCGCCATTTCCGATATTTATCTTCACCAAACTGATATTTACGTCTGCAAAATTAAGGAATAATATTCAATCCACCAAATATTTTAAAGGAAAAATAATATTATTTATTTTGCAATTTCACAGAAAAACCGTATTTTTGCACCATAATAATTGTCATGTAAGAATCAAATTTACGACGATAAATTGGGGATTTCGTTTACTTAATATCTGCCCAGGCAAGCCCTGAGTACCTAAAGAGCATTAGAGAATTCTAATAGATTATTCTCAATTACTTAAAATAATCCTTCGATTTAAAATAATTACCTTGGATTATCCATTCTGACATTTCATATTTCTCATTTGAAACAGAGTTAACATAATTGGGATTAAGTAATGTATTTCCCAAACCACGCCAGTCGTTATCTATATTTAACACATCTAGAATTGTTGTAAAAACATCTAATTGATTACAATCCCCAACGTATGCATTGTTTTTTATATTTCCATGAATAATGTATAAAGGAAGGGTATCGCTAATTCGGCCTTTCATACCCAACATTTCCATATGAGGTGCATGATCTGAAGCAATAACGATTAAGCTATTTTCATATATCCCTTTATTTTTGAGATTATCAAAATAACATTTAATTTGTTTGTCCAAGAAATGACAAGCATTAAGATAGACGAGATAAGAAAAAGGAAGAGAGTCACAATGAATTTCAAAAGTCTTGTCTATAGGACTACGATATGGTTGATGGGTTGAAAGACTCAAAACCATCGAAAAAAAAGATTCATCCTTTTTTTTAGGGGTATTCATTGCCATATTGAAAACTACATCATCCGTCATCTCGGAACCTTGATTATCATTTTGGGAATAACAATTATCAATTCCATAGACAATGTTCATATTGTTTTGCTGCCACATTCCTGGATTAGACGGTATTACTATTTCCGTTCTAGTAATACCAAGTTTGTTTTTAAGTATTGCAGGAAGGCTTGGGAGCGTATCATTTTTGGCAACTCCAACGCTCAATTTTGAGCGCAAAGGCAATAAACCTGTCATATAAATCAATTGTCCATCCCCAGACTCTCCTATTGTTATATTTGAATGAACCTTCCCATTATAATAAACATCACTAGAACGTTTTAAAGAATCTAAGAATGGCGTAATTGTTTTGCCATCAATTATTAATTCAGAAGATGCCGATAGATATGATTCCAATAAAAGAAAAATAACATTATCTATTGGACGATTCATTATATGATTAGTTACGCGGTATTGATAATCAGATAATTCGTTTTCTATTTTTTTACGTTTTTCATCTGTCAACTCATAAGGCATAAATAAATCTGCCATATCCGAAAACAGTGGTCTCAAAAAACCAACATGATATCTTAAATAGTTCGGGAAAGCATCTTTATTTCCAAGTGGGCTGAAAACCATATCATTAATTCTACTTTTATATAATTCATAATTATTTCTACATGTAGAATTACATATATGATATGCCGTGTATGAAACTATCACCCCCAAAATGGAAATTATTGGCATACATATTAATAGCACTATATAACGCCGGGAAATTCTCATGTCTATTTTCCAAGTTTTGACAATCAGACCAAAAATGAGAAGAAAAGATAAAAAAAACAACAAATCATTCCACTGAAAACCAGCGAACATGCTATCAAGAACAATACTATCAAATAAGCTATTAACTTGAGTAAAAGCAGACAATGATAAATATTGAGAGAAGAATCTTGCATAAAAAACATTAACAAATGCAACTATTAATGTCGTAATACTTGTAATATACAATGCCTTCTTTATATTAAAAAAACAAATTACATAAAAGAAAAGAAGCAACAAAGATACATCAAAAAAAGTTATACAAATATTGACCGGAAAAGAATAGAGAAACAACTCGTCTTCCATAAACCCAGATATTGCCATATACTGATGCATAATGTATATATTAAATAGGCTTATAATAAAGAAAGCAAATCCAAGAAGTAACAAACGTTTTTCCATTGTTTTCAATAATTTAGATAACTATTATCTTTATTCATCATATTCTTGTTATTTCTTATATTATGATCTCATTTGTTTAACACTTTTCATATTATATTTTATAAAAGATATAATTCCTAAAACTACTATGGTTAGTATGACATATACCAATAATCCCAAATAGACATTATACCTAACACCAATCCAAAGAGTTAACATACGAGTTGTAGGATGAATCACAAATAACAATGAAGAAAAATCACCTACTTTTTTAATATAATTCGCAATGAATTCTGGCAACAATCGACTAATACTAATAGCAAATAATATTACAGGAATAGAGCTAAACAACCACAAATAAAAATATGATTCAAAGACAAGTATTATTATAAAGAATATACAACACAGACAAAAAGCTAGTCTCTTGGTGGGGGAAAAAAACAATTCATGTCTTGCATATATAACTCCTAAACATAATGGCAAACCAGCAATAAAGATGTTATACCGTAACCACTCCAATACAATACTATTATGATAAAATAATGATTGCGATATCAAGCAAAATATAGCAAAACAAAGAACAATAATGTCAGATTTTCTAAATAAAAGAAGACGATATATAATATATATTTCCATTGTTAAACCAAAATACCAATATGGCACTGGGGAGATAGGGTGATTAGGAAACATATTAATAGTAAATGTTAATTGGCCCAAGACCTGCTTTAACGAATAATCATAATCAGAATGACCTAAATAATCAATCAAATGATATGCAATAAAGCCAACTATCATTAGAGACAATAATTTCTTATAATGCGTCCATATAAAGGAGATAGGACTGACATTATCTCTTTTCCCCTCATATTTTCTCACTAAACCATAACCACTAAGAAATACAAAAACTGGAACACCATAATGACCAAGAAAAGACAATGTATTAACTAAAAAATCGTTATATAATAACCCTTTAATATAATGTATACATTGAAATTCATCAAAAGTATATTCATTTTCTTTTATTACGGCAGTTGGTAGTAAATGACAATAATTGTGCAAAAAAATAGACGATATTGCCAAACCCCGCAGAATAGAACAATCACTTCTGGTCATATTTCCAATTCCGTTATTATCAAATAGTCTCAATTCCACATTATTTTCTCTTACTCATAAGTCTTCTAATTTTTGACAAAGTTTGAAACCAACTCCACTCTAGACGTTGAAAATCTGTTGCATAAATATACTTATCTTTGTGTTTCACTACGTTTAATTGATGCACTCCATCTCGATATAACTTCCCACCTGTCGAAAAAACATTGTGCCTATAAAGCTCCTCATGATAATTATCTTCAGAAATGTCACAAATTTTTATCACTGAAACATTCTCGCCATAACGAGTATGACAATCTTGAGAAATACGATAGTAATTATCATCAAGATGAATAATAGAACCTCCACAACGCCCATATTCATTATCTTGACAAATAGGTGATTGGGGATGTTTTTGGAATTTCCCATTTAACAAATCGTCAGTATAGTACAACTCTAAACTATACTTCCAGCGATACGATACTGATGTAAACAAATAATAAATCCCGTCTTTTTTAAGGATATGACTATCACAAAAGTTAAAACAAATATCTTTTGTTCGAGGCTGTTCGACAAGATTACGCACAAAGGTAAACTGTGTAAGATTATCATTGGCTCTATAGAGACAAACTGCATCTGCTTCATTAGATTCGGGTATCATATAAACTTCCCCACTATCCTCGAAAACGAATGGGAATGACAGATGATAGGATAATGATAGAACATCAACAGGCTTCGTCCAATGAACAAGGTCTGTGGTCTTTGTCATAGCAATTCGTCCCCATTCCCTTTTACCAGCATATACCCTTTCAAAAAACAGATATAACGTATCATTTTTGACGAACAAGAAAGGATCTGCCTGTGTAAGCATGGGTTTCCATTTCAACCATATACTATCTATATCACGTGTATAAATCAAATGTAGATCTTGAATATGGTCAAATGAGAAATGATCGCTTTCGTATACTGCGATGCCAAAATCTTCGTTCTTCTTAAAGAATCTATTAAAAATGCTTTGTCCCATAGCACTCTTCTTTTAAATTCTTTGCAAAGATACATTATTTTTTCATATTTGCAGCATTTATTATAAAAAAGGTTTGTCTGTTTCAAATAAAATAGGTAATTTTGCTGCAAAAGACCGGCATATGAAAAGAATCAACTGGATAGATTGGGCAAAAGCACTGGCAGTAACAACTGTCGTGTTTTGCCATTTGCCCCAATCACAGGAGTGGTTCTATTTTCGCTATGTGCAAGTCTGTACTATTACCGTTTTTTTCTTTATATCCGGCTATCTGAAAAAAGACCGAGGCAGTGACAAGGAGAATTGGCGGAGATACTGGCGTGGACTAATATTGCCCTACCTGATTTGGAATGCTATCGTTTATCCTTATTGGTTGTTATGTTATTACATGCTCTATGGTAAAATGCCCGACCTGTTCCATGCAATGAAGCCAATATGGGGAGCCTTACTCTTTGAGAATAATGGTAGTTTTACAGAGCCACTAAACGGACCATTATGGTATCTGCCGGCTATTCTTTTCATGCACGTTCTCATAGACCTCTGCCGAAAGACAAAACATCTGCATCTAATTATGATTTCACTATGCGTAGTATCTTTCTTCTTATATGCAGCAGACAAGCACTGGATGATATTACACGAACTGACCTCAACAGGTATTTTCCGAAGGTTACCATATTATTACATCGGATATGTGATGGGGCAAGCACACATGCTGAGGAACAATCTGCAGTGGCACAATTTTGCTTTCTGTATGATGGGCTTTGCAATCAGTTTGTTCCTGTTTTACCTGCATTTGCATGAAGATCGATTACTCATCCATGTAGCATTGTTCTACCCTGTAAATATCGGCTTCCTCATAGGTGTAATATATGGTTGTAAACTCCTTGACCCAATCAAGTCAAACATCGTTGTAAACCTTTCTGTTGGCACACTCGTCATTATAGGTTTCCATTTTGTTATCATTGGAGCCATCAATTATATCATAGAGAACCAGTTCCTTTTGGGCGAAGAGATCTGCTATCATTGGTATAGCGCTATTCCCATTTCACTTATCATTGTAGCCCTTCTTTATCCCTTGATTATCTTTGGTAAAAAACATGCACCCGTATTATTAGGAAAATAAATGATGAAAGTGCCTATAACAAAGCGAATTGGATATATTGATGCCTTGCGGGGTATGGCCATGATTCTTGTGGTGTACTTTCATATCTCTGCCTATGGATTCTCTTCCTACGTAATGGGATATAATGACATCATCGAACGTTTCCGCATGCCACTCTTTTTCTTCATCAGCGGATGGCTGTTTAAGTATATCGACCGGCCGACGAAAGAAATCATCAAACAAAAATTCATGGTACAGATTGTACCGACAGCTTTTTTCTTGTTACTATATCTATGTATTTTTGACTATTTGAGTTTCGATTCCTTCGGTAGCGACAAAAAAGGCTATTGGTTTACGTATGTCCTTTTTGAGTTTTTTGTCATTTTCTTGGGACTTAAAGCACTTCTCAACAGGCACAATACTAAAAAGGGAGAATTATACATGATGCTTGCCATGCTATTCCTTTCCATTTCGGCCCTCTATTACTCCAAATACTACACACGATATGCAGAAGAATTGGGCATTTGGAAGACCATATTGGGACTTTTCAGTTTTGTGAAATTCAAACACATCATCTTTTTCTGGTTTGGTACATTCGTCAAGAATCACTTCGACAGTTTTATTCAATTGACCAACAGGCCTATTATAATTAGTTCCCTTCTTGTATTGTTTGTCGCACTAAATGCCTACCCTATCGTTTTTTCTGTGAATGGGCTTGAATACATTGCCTTCCTGCTTGTCGGATTATCGGGTGTGGTTGTTTTCTTTACTCTCTTTCGGTATCTTTATACCCTCGTCCACCTTCCATCATCCCTTATTCATCAGACATCTCACATCTTAAAGTTCGTGGGAAGACGAACTTTAGATATCTACCTGATACACTATTTCTTCCTACCTTATCATATAGAGTATATTTCAGACAGTTTAAATCTGCAAGAGAATTCCTTCCTTTGCATGTTAATATCGTTGCCAATGGCATTAGGAGTTACAGCAATTAGTCTACTCGTTAGTTATCTCATCAGGCTAAACCCATTTTTAGGCAAATATCTATTGGGAGCTAAGATCGAATAAGACTTTCAAATAATTCTTCCCACATGGGCATAATGTACTCTTTAGTATAGCGTTGAACGGATTGAACAGCAGCCATACCCATTTGATGGCGAAGTTGTTGGTTTTTTATTAACTTACACACCTGATTGGCAAAGGACTCAATATCACGATTACGAATGACATATCCATCCTTACCGTCTACGATAATTTCAGCAGGTCCAAAAGGACAATTGAAAGCAACAACAGGTAATCCACAACTCATTGCCTCAGGAAGAACAAGACCAAAAGGCTCGAAAATAGATGTCATTAACAACATAGAGCTATTAATATACTCCTCCATGATATCTTGTGTAGGGGGATGAACAATTATTTTTATCTCAGGTATAGATTCCATTTGGCCATTTCCATATACGTCCAACTGCCAATCAGGATGACGTTGATTGACGATTCGCCATACCTTAATTAGATCAGGTATACCTTTTTGTTCCACCAAACGCCCTACAAAAACAGCCCGTTTATTGGTACAATCGCTGTACCTTCCACTATCATTCAAGTGAACAATATTAGGAATCACATGCACATTTCGACTCACTCGTCGCCAATTTATAGCATCAGCATGAGTCAGAGCAACCAAAGTATCCGCCTTACCTATCCAAAAATTATTAACTCTATTTAGTAAACAATGCCACCATGAATCTGGGTGAGAGAAATTGTTATGCGACTCCACAACTAAAGGAATATTTCCTTTGATACGTAATAATCTGTGAACATCTATACTTGTAGTACACACCATCAAATCAGGACAGATCTCTATTATTTTCTTCTTTAACCGCAGAAAATATAAACGTCTTAACCGGTGTGCCTCCTTCAGTCGTTGCAAACCACTATATTGATACTGACTATGAAAGCGAATCTGCAAATCATAAAAACGAATACGTTCGTCCAATTTATATGGAATAGGATGCTGTCCTTGATCGGCCGTTATCATATAGACCTCATAACCATGACTGACAAGATAGTTCATCTTGTCAACAAGAACGCGTTCAACACCGCCCATGATGGCCAAGGAGGAATATAGATAGACAATTTTCATTGGTGGTGCATCATGTTTTCTTCCGAATCTTCATAATGGTCGGTCTTATAGAAGATACGGGATATACCTTTCATCTGAATACGAATCCTATTCCATAAACTTCGCCACAAATTACCCTCATTCAATGTGCCATACCCCGTGATTGGGCGAGCCTCTCGATTATAGAGGAAAGCGATTTTCCCGTATGGTTTCAAGGACAAGGCCAGTGACCCATCTTCTCCACGACGAATATCAGTACGAATCTTCACCTGACGCGCTAAATCGGTTTTAAAGGCGAACACCATACCTCGGACACAGAGTTCAGGGCGTTTGAAATGCTGCACCCAAAGGAAGCTATCACGAATCAGCTCATATAGGAACAAGCCCATAGCGGAATGCTGTTCATCGGGGAAGAAACTCCAGAAAGAACTAACGCAAGAAACATCTGGCCGTTCCAGTTTAGTCATCATCAAGTCCACATACCGAGGAGGATAAAAGGTATCGGCATCGATGCAAAAATGATATTTGCCTTTTGCATGTTCCCAACCACACTGACGGGCAAAACCAGGGCTTTGCTTTGTCTCATTGAAATAAGAAAGCCCCAGACGGCGATATACATCCTCTGTACGGTCCATAGAGTTATTGTTTACACCCAGTATTTCCACAGAATATTTGGTCTGCAATTCGCTCAATGACCATAGGCAGGCAGCCAAACGTTTTTCTTCATTATAGGCAATGACAACAATAGAGATCAAAGGTTCCTCACTTTGCTTTTCAGCCAGTTTTCCTTTGATTTCATCAAGTACATTATCTGGAATTTCCTCAAAGGATTTCCCATAGATAGAAAGATATTTATCGTACCAACTTGACATATAATTATACCGCTTGTCTCATTCTATCATATACGTAATTTCTAAAGAGCCATTCTTTGCTTTGCTCAGTTGGAGAAACATCAATACTCTGAAGGGGTGAGAAAGAAATCAAATTGTTTGAGTAACGAGTCAGATAGTTCACATCCTCAACCGTTTTCACCCGTTTGTTTCGTTTCATTTGACTTACCACACGTGTAACAAAACGGTACTCTTTCTCTGGAAATAGTCCTTGTAGGGCATTCAGCTTCTGGCGCGAATAACGCACATCTACCTGCTCACCATCCACAATGATCAGTCCCACACTGACTTGCTCTGAAATCTCGGGGCGAATCACTGCATATATAATACTATATTTCAAATTACTCATTGCTCAAATTATCGTTTAAACATTCTACAAAATTATCCCATACTCCCGCAGTCCATTGCTCATCAAACAACTGTAGTAGTTTTTCTTCAATCACCTTACTAGGCACATTCCATTCCTTGGGAAGTTCATCTACTATTTGCTTCAATTGTCTTTCACTTCGTTTCAAACATGTAGCATACTGCATTTCCAATTCCCCGACAATAGCATCAATCGTCACTTTGTTTTTATCCTTTACTAAATGTTGAAACAAGTCAGACCAAAGAATTGTGTCCGTCGTAGTCAACTGTGACATTGCATAGTCAAAGGTCGCTGTATTTAAGATACATCCATAATCTATGGAAATAAGTCTTCCGCGTCCCAAGTCATATAGTAAGTTAGCATTGTTTGCATTGCGATCCTCATTGGCTATCCAAAAATCAAATAATGCTATTTTCAACAATTGGCGAAGAGTAGCCGTCGTTGCCACCACATCACTATAGGTAGAAGGAGTTACATCAAACACACCTTCCATCCGTTTACTTCCTAGCGATGGAGCCGATAAACTATGTTGTGCAAACCGACCAGCCCAATGAGTAGACTTGATGCGTACGAAAGCGATGTCTGGCGTTTCTAACTGCCAAGCCATAGCCATACGGGAACCTATTAGTTCACATGCCAACTTAAAAGCTGCTGACGATGACCGCATATACTTACAGATATATGCGTTTTTGTCAGAGCACATAACTAGTACCGGTTCCTCACCAGTTCGATACTGTTGTTCTATCGCTTTTACACTGTTTATGACAGAAATTCCCATAGCTTATCTATTGATAGTTTTGCAAAGATAAAGATTAATTTCGACAATTACAAATAAAAAAACATATTTTTTCAGATTAATCCTTTATGTTTGCCTAATATCGTAATAATACCGACAGAGAGTGACGGAGGCAGGACACCCAACATATATAAGAATAGATTCTCGGGCTTTCTGTTCTTCAGAGAGATTGTTTCCCAGAAGCTCAGAGGTGACTTCATGATATCCCTCAACTCTCGTTTTGAGAAAGATGGTTGTATTTTATCTTTGTTCTTAAGGATATTGCATACAATATAAAAATCGGTCATCATTACTTTCACCATTCGGCCGGGGAAATAAGATTTTTGTTTAATTCTGTCACTATTCTGTTTGACATCATCAATCGCGCCAATTGTTTTCATTATCATCTCTTTAGAAAACTTATTCGAATCGTTCGTATTTGATAATGAATCAAAATGACGATAATAGTAATAGGTCACATTAGACAACAGAACCACCCTAGAGGTATATGTTGCCAAATCCATGGTCAATGCAAAGTCTTCCCAATAATTGATTGGGAGAAAACGAAGTTTTGTACTACGGAACCACTCCACATTTATTAATGCATTCCAGATAGGAGCCTGAATACCTTCGTATTTCCGATAAACATAGGTCGGATATTCATCTGGTAGCAAAAAATGTCGTTGTTTATAAATAGTCAGAGAAACAGGATGCCCCCCTGTAGTCATGTCAATCTGATTATGGGATCCATAAACCATATCCGTCTGGTATTTCTCCGCTGCATCATGAAGTAATTGAATGGCATCCTCAGTAATCACATCATCAGCATCTAAAAAGAACAGATATTTTGTGTTAGTTTCTGCTATCATATGGTTACGAGTCTCACCAATACCCACATTGTGAACATGTCGAATAAGCCGAATATTCTTACCACGAGGGTGTTCAACCTGAATTTGGGATACGATTTCAACAGATCCATCATCACAAGCATCGTCTATTATTAAGAAGTCAATAAATGGATATGACTGAGCCAATGCAGAGTATATACAATCTTTTATATATTTCTCTGATCTAAATAGGGGAATTCCTATGGTTACATCATTACTCATAACAATACTCTTTGCCTTTTGTTAATGAATCAAACAAATCAACCCATTGGTGCATTACCTTATCTCGAGAATAACGAAGAACATTCTTTCTAGCTTTCTTTCCAAAGGTCTTTAACATATCTGGATTCTCAATAAGCATACAAATGCCATCTGCCAAAGCTTGAGTATTCAAATATTCTATTAATAATCCATCCTCTCTATCACTAATAATATCAGATGGCCCATAAGGACAATTAAAAGAAACACAAGGAACACCACAAGCCATGGCTTCAATTAGAACCATTCCGAAACCCTCATATCTAGAACTCATGACATAAATTGAACTTTCCAAGTATTCTTCCATTATATTAGAAACTGGTTCATTTAGCACAAGACTCTTATTAAGACCTTTTGAATTAATCATCTGTTGTAACTCAGCTTTTATTTCCCCCGCCCCATAAACGTCCAACCTCCAATCTGGATGCTTTATAGCGACAAGACTCCATGCATCAATTAAGTATTCATAGCCTTTCTGTTCATTTAATCTCCCTACACAAATTGCTCTTTTATTATCACATTTACTAATCCTATCTGGATAAAAAGGCAATGAATTAGGAATCACGAAAGTACGAGTCACACCTTTCCAACTATCAGCATCTTGATGTGTTAGCAAGACAAGGCCATCTAAACGACTAACGTCTCTTTCCTGCTTTATTCTCCAGATTTTCGCCAGAATTTTATGAATACCACCTTTTTGCTCTAATAAATGAAAATTACGGGAAAACTTCCTTGCTATATGAGATTCACCAATTTTAATGCTCCCATCTTTTACATAAGGAAGAAAATCCAGTTCACGACCTAGAGTAGTTATAACAATATCTGGTCTTTCCTTATAAAGAAGATTGCATAATGCTTTTTTGTATCTTCTCATAAGAATTAAATACCACCAAACTCTTAGAATTAAAATATGGCCATATTCTTGACTAAAATCTATTGCAAGATCATACAACTTAACTTTCGGTGATAAAGGAAACACCGGAGACCTACCTAATTGTGTATCAGTAACAATAGTTGTATCATAACCATGTTCAGCCAACCAGTTTGCTTTTTCTGTCACCACACGATCAGCACCACCTTTTGTTAATAGAGTTGTATAAATATAGAAAACTTTCATCATATAATATTTTACTGCAAAAATAGTAATTTTTTCTTATTTATAATCTTTTTAAAATAAATATTTGCATTATTCTTTTTTTTTTTATATATTTGCAACAAAATGAAACAAATATGAAGAAAATTGTCTATGTCGTAGGTGGATTATATAGTCTGACTGGAATGAACTCAATTCTAACAAAAAAAATCAATTGGTTAGCAGAACACACTGATTATGAATTATACATGATATTGACTGAGAGAGCTGGTAAGCCATGGGTATTTGATATAAGTCCAAAAGTAAAATGGGTTAATTTCAACTTAAACTTTGATGATTTAGACATCATGCCACTGCATAAAAAGCTTTTCCACTATGTTATCAAACAACGGAAATATAAGAACCTATTCTCTCAATATCTTATGGAGATTAAACCAGATATCACAGTTTCAGCACTCCGAAGAGAGATCAATTTTATCAACGACATACACGACGGAAGTAAAAAAGTAGGAGAAATACACTTCATAAGATCCTTCTATCGCAACTTTTATAAATCTTATTTGCCTAATTCCGTCAATGTATATATCTCCAAGTTATGGATGAACAGCCTCATAAAAAAAATACAAAAACTTGAGAAATTTGTCACATTAACAATGGAAGATTATGAGAATTGGCCAGAACTTACAAACAAGACAGTAATACCAAACTTTGTTCCTGATTATAAAGGAATACCTGCTAATCTTATTTCAAATAATGCAATTGCGGTCGGAAGATATTCATGGGAGAAAGGATTTGACCTCTTAATTGAGTCATGGGAGATTGTGGCTAAAAAACATCCAGACTGGATTCTTAACATCTACGGAGTGGGTAATTATCAGCCGCTTCAGGATTTGGCAAACAAAAAAGGACTAAAAGATATTGTTTATTGTCATCCATCGACTAGTGACATTTATAAAAAATACCAAGAAAGTTCTATTTTCATATTAAGTTCACGTCACGAAGGGTTTGGATTAGTACTTTTAGAAGCCATGTCTGTCGGTTTACCACCAGTAGCCTTTGCATGTCCATGCGGACCAAGAGATATCGTGACAAATAAGGTTGATGGATTATTAGCAAAGAATGGAGATGTACAAGAATTAGCAAATGGCATATGCTACTTTATTGAGCATCCTAATGAGAGAAAAGAATATGGAAAAAAAGCAATACAAAAAGCAAAACAATTCCCACAAGACAAAATCATGCAGAAATGGATTGACCTATTTGAAAGTCTGTAATCAACCTATAACCTCTTCAAATAGGTTCCGCCAACGAGTAGCAATTTGTTCCATTTGAAAGGTTACTGCTTTCTTTTGAGCAGCCCTTGCCATAAATTGTCGTTTCTGTTCGTCATGAATTATTGATATTAACTGATGGGCCAAAGCATCAACGTTTTCTTTTTCTACCAAAATACCATCAATGCCATCTGTAATTATATCACGAGGCCCACAAGGGCATGCAAAAGAAACAACAGGCAAGCCACAAGCCATTGCCTCAACCAACACCATGCCAAAACCCTCATATCGAGAACTGAAAACAAATAGAGAACTATTGTTATATTCTTCTTGAATATTTGCAGTAGGGCCATACAAATGACATCGCGAAGTATCCAAACCCAATTCTGCAGCGAGAGTTTGATATGGAGCCATATTACCTTGGCCAAAAATAGCCAGTTGCCATTCTGGGCATACGATTTCTACCATTTTCCATGCCTTCAATAGCAAATCGAAGCCCTTCTGGTAATGATAACGTCCTACCGCAATCACACGTTTTTCTGTTAGTGGACTAATCTTATCTGGTACAAATGATAAAGGATCTGGGATAACTTCTACATCTTTTAATTCTGGCCACGCAGCCCTATCTTCATGAGTTAAAACCACAAATTTATCTAACTTTTTTAGATGAGACACAAGACTTTTCATCCAAAACTTTTCAAACAATTGTTTGAATATGTTCGATGGTTCGCCATCAAAACTGCGATAGTTTGCACGATTGACATGTAATTCTCCTATTTTCTTGCTACCGTCCTTAATTTCAGTAATAAAATTGATATCCCTTCGGAGCAGACTGATGGTAATATCAGGACGGATGCGCATCAGTTCTGCTGTTAACAACTTTTTAAAACGATATTGCTTAGGAAGATAGACCCATATTTTCTTCAAAAAAGAACAAGTCCACAGTTCTTCAAAATTCAAATCAAAATTAATGACTTTCACCTTGGGAGATAAAGGATAAAAAAGAGGTTTATCCTTACCTTCGGTCAAAATAATGGTAATATCATAACCAAACTTCTCGGCAAAATAATTGGCTTTGAGCGTAAGGACACGTTCAACTCCACCCGCCATATAAAGTGCAGGAGTCACGTAGACAATCTTATATTTTTTCTGTTCTTCCATTCTAATCGAGTTGCTGTTCAAATTGATAACACCAATTATGCAAAGGATAAGTCTTTCCCAGAATATCTACTTTCAAACTATCACCCTGGGAATCACGAAGATTACCACGAGGACCTTTCTCCCAACCGCTTTTTAGTGTTTCTCCGTTCACTGCATAACGAACTTTACATCCAGATACTGACTCGGAACAATGAAGAGTTATAACATCATCTTTTAGAAAAACAGACTGAACAATATTTCTATTATCAGTTGTTATGACGCTAAAACCGTAATATGAAGGATTCGTAACCAACAAAGTATCCAATACTAATGGAGGATGAGGGACGTTAAATGATATTTGAACATCATTTTCACAAGGGACAACCTCTTTTGGCACCAATCCACGGAAACGAGCCGCTCCTCGGATAATGCCCAAAGCAGATACAGCTGCCAAATAGCCAAGTCGTTTCTGGCAGACCCCATCAATGTGCTTTAGCTCACGAGCAAAACTGTATGGATAAGTGGGACCACTTGCCCAAAATAGCGTATCGTCACGCACCAACTCCATCATAGCTTGTGGTACTGCCATCTCACGACATTTAAAGCTATCTACTTGAAAATGTTCTGCATTCGTTAACAGATTCGTCTGATAACAAATAAGCCGAATAATCTGTTGTTGATGAGTTATCTGTTTCACATCTTCATTTATATCCAGTGAAAACTGTTTAAGCGCTTTTTTATAATCTGTATCTGTATAGTCAAACAAATCCGACTCTCCCTGCATCCAACATACCGCTGGCACATAAAAAAACCAACCTCTGTTAACCGCCATCTGATAAGCATTTTCAATATTCTCCAGAAAACGTTGGTAACACCAATTCCCTTTGTTCAATCGCATGATTGCAGTACCACCCTGCCCTCCAGGGAAAATGCATATCAGAGTATCCCGTCCTAATTGTTTTACCAATGACTCCGCCATTCCATAAACAGAGAGTTCAAACGTCCGTTTGGTATAATTAAGTATTTTCTTAGCCCATTGTTTCTTCTTGTCATTATCAAAAAAGCCAAAGTCATGTTCAAGATTCTCTGTCACAATTCGACCATCTGCCATCGTAGAAAGAGAATCGAAATTGGTAATAAGCTCCGCTTCTTCTCCTAAAGCTAAGCTCTGGCCATAGACAGGAATACACACAACGACCTTATGCTCATCATATTTAGTACATGAGAACAAACAAGCTATCAAGCAGAAAAAAAAGAAGAATTTTTTCATCATGTTACTGGTTTGATATGCAAATATACAACAAAAATTTGGAACTATCAAAAAAAAATCGTATTTTTGCAAAATATGAAAAAAATATGCTTCTTAACAGACTCTATTTTCTCCTTTGGAGGAGTTCAAAGAGTGACTGCTGTCATTGCCAAAGAACTGGCAAAAGAGTATGATGTAACCATTGTCACGTTAGATGATTCAAAGACAATGGACACTACTATTTACAACTTAAATGAGGCAGATATTAAGTATCGTTTCTTTTCTTTTCCACAAGTAAACAAATTTAAGAAGCTATGTTGTAAAGCCTATAGTGCCTTCTATCGAAAACTACTGCCACAAAATAGATTTACTTCTAATTGGTATAGTCATAGTTCGTTCCCCTCAGAGCTACGCAATGCGCTGAGTATAGAACTCAGTAAAGGTAATTATGATGTTATCATTGGCGACCATGCACCTTTGGCAGTTCGTCTTGCAAATTGCAAAACTCAATTGGGTAGCACTAAACTCATTGGATGGATACATAACTCATACGAGGCGCTGTTTGGAGAAAAATCCACATATATCGGACCTGAACTTAAGAAACACTATGAATACCAATTAGAAACACTGGATGCGACAGTAGTACTATGCCAATTTGATGCACAACAATATCACTTTCCCACAAAGGTCATTTACAATCCTCTGACTCTAGTACCAGGAGAAAGAGCGAAAGGAAACTCAAAAAAATTCCTGGCTGTGGGGCGTTTCTCTCGCTTACATAAGGGGTTCGATCTATTGATAGAAGCATTTCACATCTTTGCTGAAAACAATAAAGAATGGACACTCGATATCGTGGGAGAAGGTATGGAAGAGCCATTGTACAGACAACTAATTAAGAAATACAAGTTGGATAATCGAATTACGATTCATCCCTTTACCAATCATATCCAACAATACTACTCTGATGCTCAAGTTTATGTACTGAGTTCACGTTGGGAGGGGTTCGGTCTAGTTTTAGTAGAAGCTATGGCACATGGTCTACCTGTTATATCATCTAATCTTCCGACTAGTCAGGAAATCATGGGTGATTGGGCACTATATTTTGAAAACGGCAATATCAACCAATTAGCACAAAAGATGCATGAAGCGACACTAATTGATTGGCATCAAAAATCAGAAGAAGCCCTTGAAATTGCAAAACACTTCAGCATTGACACGATTATTAAACAATGGAAAACTGTGATTGACTCATAACAGCATCCACAACCTGTTGCATTTGAATTTTCCAACTTAAGTGTTCAACGGTCTTGCGGATATCTGCAGGCTTTAATTGGTTGGCTTCTATAAAGTCAATAATCTGCTGGATATTGACGGGAGATTCGTCAGCTGAAGCCTTGAGGACATAAGGTTGGTGGTCAAAGTCTGTATCCTGTTCACTATAAACAAAAGGAATGCCACGGGTGGCGTATTCACGATTCTTCAATGTTTTAATATTTGTTATACCACTACGATGGCGCGCCAGACTACCTATAGCGAACTGGCACTGATTGAACACATCATCTAAAGCCTGACCAAACAGCTGTCCGTGGAAGATAACCTTATCTTGAATGCCATACTTCTCTATCAGTTCATGGAATCCGGGAGCATGCATTGAATCGTACATTTCGGAAGGTGCCACTCCACCTACGATATGGAAGATGACTTGTTTGAATGTGGAATGAGGAGTGTGGAGTGTGGAGTGTTTGTAATATTCACCGAGACCTGCAATAAGGCGATCGAAGCCGTGCCAATAGTGAACTTCAGCGACACCGATAAGATGGAGGGCTGAAGGCTGAAGGTCTGATGGCAGATGGTGATGGAGAGGGATACTATCAAAATCGACTCCATTACTGATACGGATAGTACGCTGTCCAAAGATTTCCTGAGCATCGGAGAAGGTAACGACCGCATCCATCTGCTGGTATAGAGCGTTACGAAACGTCTGATCGATTTTCAAATTAAGACGAGTCATACGAGAAAAACCGACGAACTCGGCATCGTAAGGATAAGTAGGTATTTCGGTCACAGCATGAATACCGGCCTTTTTCAATTTCTTAAAGAAACGGATGAGCCAAGGGTTGGCATTCTGAAAACAACGGGCATAAACAAACTGTATTCCTTCACGAATACAATAATCGTAGATACAATTATAACCAACACGCTGACGAATGGCAGCGATGAAACCCTTGCCATAATCTTGGATAATATCGTCGTCAACAAAACGACAGCGATGACCATCATCCTGAATTGTATAATGACTCAAACGGACATCGTGGCCATTTTCACGAAGACCTTTCACTTGATAGTGAATCTTCTTGGAAATGCCACTAAATTCCTCAAAACCATGATATACAAGGAACAGAATCTTCATCTTTTGCCTATTTTGGTGCAAAGATACAAAAATAAATCGATGAATGGTTGATTATTAATATTTTTTGTAATTTTGGCTTTGCCGAAATGACTTTTCTCTTACTTATTTTGTAATTTTGCCACCATGAAAGATAAAGAACAAATACGAGAGGGGCTGAAAGGGAGTCCGAAAGTGAAGCGGATGCTGGACTGGATGATTATGAACCAGCGGGATGCGAGGCCGAGGTGAGGATATTCATTCTGATTTACGCACAAATCTCATGTTACGTTCTTCGATGACACGCTTGTAGTGCCGCTTCATCTTATCGCTTAAGAACGAATTATCAATGAGAGTGTATGTTTCACTGGGTATAGCCATGAATTGATCTAAAACCTGTGTTGTCCTTTTGGAAGGCATCCCAATCTGTTGGGCAAATCGTTCAAAGTCAAGGCGACAAGGATGTCCCTTGGTTTCATAAACATCGCTTTTCTCTATTTCGGGAGAAAGCCCATCCTCTAATGCAAAATCACTATCATTTGGAATATGAATGCCTGTATTCATTAGATCGTAAGCTGGAGCCAGGAAATATTCTCCACCTTTATTTATCAGTGAAAAGTTCTTCATGTGGGCATCTCCGTTAGCATAAAGATAGTTGAACACCACCATCTTGAAGAATTGTTCCATCTGAGGAAGCCATGCAGGAACAAACTGTTTGATAGCATCTGCTATCTGCACATAATTACCCTTGTATTTAAAATTACTGTCATTCCCCTGCTCCGTCATCTCTAACACTGAAGCAAAGTCTTCTTGAATAGAGTCTTTTATACCATGATTCACATCAAAACGCTTAGTGATATAAACGGGCTGTCCATTCGGACTGAAACACAAACCATTCTTTGCAGTCTGAATGCCATAAACCTGAGATGCTATTTGCATCGTCAGATGTTCGTTGGCAGGTATTTGTTTTCTAGTGGAAAGACCGAGGATCATAGGGGCTGGCTTCAGGATATGAGTGGCCTGTTCCCCTTTCTTAGCCAGCCTGATTTTCCCATCATCGACTATGGCTGAAAATTTTTCTTGAGCTCCAGAGATGGACATGACACCCATATTATCCATTGCCAATTGCTGATCCATTTCGCTATCAAAACTGATATCAATAAAAGGCGAGACCTTTTCCCCTTCAAAGAGCTCTTTAATGGCTGTAGGAGAATAGGTGTCATAACCAGTTTTTAAAGTTGACGGACACACTTTCAGATTCTTCATTTTGCTGTTTTCTTCAGTATAACGTTACCAATACTATCCATTCCACAAATCATTTCCAACATACCAAAAAAGTCCTCTTCGTCAACCTTTCTGGCACGACATAGTGCCCTACGATTAGCTCCTTCTGGCAGCATATTGGTGAACACTGGAAATATGTGATCGGATTGATAAACTTTCTGATTCTTTGGCAGATTTACAGAAACAGGCGGGACATCCTTATCAGCCAAATATGAATCATCGTATGAAAAAATGTAGTTGTCTTTACCCAACTCAGATAGAAGCCCGGCATATCTATCTCCGAAATACACTTCAAGTTTTCTCATAACTCATGGTTATACAGTTTTCCTTATTTGCAGTATGATTTCCAATCCTACTACATCTAATATTTTGATGAGAGTGCGAAGGGAAGGATTACCAACACCTCGCTCCAGGTCTTTTATTGTAGAAATACCAACACCCGAAAAGTCGGACAAATCCTGCTGTGAGATTCCCAATAGAGTTCTTCTATCTTTAATCGCTTTGCAAATATCCATACCAGTATGATTTATTGTACTTTCCGTGCAAAGATAGCACTTTTTTCTTAAATACACAATTAAAAGTATAATATATCATACTCTCTTAGACAATATTAACATTTCTACAATTAACAACCAACGGGATACGAGGTCGAGGTGGTATATCCCATTTCGGATTTTCTGTAAAGTTACGACAAAAATTTGGAATAATCAAAATAATTCCGTATTTTTGCAACATCAAAAAGAAAAACTATCATTTGAGCGGCTGATCGATGAAAGATAAAGAACAAATACGAGAGGGGCTGAAAGGGAGTCCGAAGGTGAAGCGGATGCTGGACTGGATGATCATGAACCAGCGGGATGCGAGGCCGAGGTGGTATATTCGATTGTTGGCGCCGCTGTACCAACGCCGAGGGCGCGGGTCGAAGATCTATTGGAGCGTGAGGATGGACACCCCACCCTATCGGAATTTCTCGCTGGGACGGAAGAGCGTCGTGGAGTCGTACTGCTGCATCAACAATGCAGTGGGCGACGTGACTATTGGTGACCAGACACGCATCGGCATTCACTGTACGGTGATTGGACCTGTCAGCATCGGCAACAACGTGAATCTGGCACAGGGCATCACCGTGACAGCCCTGAACCACAACTTTGAGGATGCCTCGCGACGGATTGACGAGCAGGGCATCAGCACGAAACCAGTGGTGATTGGCGATGATGTGTGGATTGGGGCGAATGCCGTCATCCTGCCGGGCGTGACCATCGGCCGGCATAGTGTGGTAGCAGCAGGGGCTGTGGTGACGAAGGATGTACCGGAGTTCTCACTTGTCGCCGGAGTACCGGCGAAAGTGATTAAGAATGTGGAATGAGGAGTGTGGAATGAGGAATTATTCTCGCTTCGCTGCGATGTTTAAATGAAGAATTTTCAATTCATAATTGACCCATCGCCGCAGGCGACCATTCAAAACTCAACATTCAACACTCAACATTCACCATTGAATAGATCGAGGGAGAGGTCCTGAACAGGGGGCTTCTCCTCTTCTTTTTCATCCTGCTGGTCGTTGGTGAATTGCAGCATCAGTTGGCGGGCGTCGGCAGAACCGCTGGTGTTCAGACGATAATAGCCACGACGACCCGTGCTCTCAATGAGCGACTGCTGCGACTTGCTGTTGCGAAGCAGATACTGTTGGACGTAATTGTGGATTTCATCGTAGTCGGGCTGAAAGAAAAAGGTACGGTTCATGTTATAGATGTGCTTCGCAATGGTCTGCACACCTATGCCACGGTCACCCGCCTCGGTGAGAATCTTTAGTATCTGACTATCGTACGTCAAGTGATGAGTGATAAGTGATGAGTGATAAGTGATAAGTGATAAGTGAGAAGTGATAAGTGATAAGTGATAAGTGATGAGTGATAAGTGATGAGTGATAAACGAGTCGAAAAAAGGCTGGTACGCCTTGAAGCTTACCAGCCCTTTTATGCTTTTTCTGATTTGATTAAGCAAGTGTGATCTTCTCGTCAGCAGCGGCGAGCTTACCCTCCTTGAAGAGCCAACCCAAACCGAGCAGAGTCTCCTCCTCGCTGATCTTAGCTGCCTTAGCAATCTCCTTAACGGTCAGTGCCTTTGAAGCAGCTGCCAGAGCCTGATAAACATCACCAGCCTTGAAACCAGCGTTCTCAGCGTTTACAGCAACACCAGCCTTCTTCTCAGCGACCTTCTTAGGAGCTGCGGCCTTCTTTACAGTTGCCTTCTTGGGCTCAGCTGCCTTTGCGGGAGCAGCGGCCTTCTTTGTTGTAGTTTTCTTTTCTGCCATAGTTCTTTAAAAAATTAATACACTATTGAATGATATTTCTATCTTCTTCTCTAATTTGCGTGCAAAATTAAGAACTTTTTAGATATCTTGTTACTTTTAACTACCTCTTTTTGTTGATTTTACACTTATTCTTGACGTAAGTCAAGCGACGAACGAAGCAAGAGTAGTGAAAGCTAGTTTTCACTACCTTGCGAGGAGGAGTTCGAGCGAAGCTCAATTGCTAACTGCAACTCTTCCAATTGTTTAGGGTCTAACTCGCCTGGAGCATCGAGCATGACATCGCGACCGGAATTGTTCTTCGGGAAGGCGATGCAGTCGCGAATGCTGTCGAGACCTGCCATGATGCTGACGAAACGGTCGAGACCGAAGGCGAGACCAGCATGAGGGGGTGCGCCGTACTTGAAGGCGTTGATGAGGAAGCCAAACTGAGCCATGGCACGCTCGGGGGTGAAGCCCAGAATCTGGAACATCTTCTCCTGCAGCTTGCCGTCGTGGATACGCAGTGAACCGCCACCGACCTCGATACCGTTGCAGACGAAGTCGTAAGCGACGGCGCGCACCTTCTCAGGAGCGGTGTCGAGCAAGGGGATATCATCGGGATTAGGCAGGGTGAACGGATGGTGCGTAGCCATGAGGCGCTGTTCCTCGTCGCTCCACTCGAAGAGCGGGAAGTCGACAATCCACAGGCACTTGAACGTGTTCTTGTCGCGGAGTCCGAGACGGTCGCCCATCTCCAGACGCAGCGTGCAGAGCTGAGTGCGCGTCTTGTTGGCATTATCGCCAGAAAGGATCAGTACGAGGTCGCCATCCTTGGCCCCCGTCTTCTCCTTTAGCTGCTGCCAAACCTCTGGCTGATAGAACTTATCGATAGACGACTTCACTGTACCATCGGCATTGAACTTAATATAGACCAGACCCTTGGCACCCACCTGCGGACGCTTCACGAAGTCGGTCAGTTGGTCGAGTTGTTTGCGGGTATACTCGGCACAACCAGGAACGACGATACCACCGATATATTCAGCCTCGTTGAACACGGGGAATTCGCCAGTACCCTTCAGCACGTCCATCAGTTCGACGAACTCCATGCCGAAACGCAGGTCGGGCTTGTCGGAACCGAAACGACGCATAGCCTCGTGCCACGTCATACGCTCCAGCTTGGGCAACTCGACACCACGAACCTCCTTGAAGAGGTGACGGGCCAGGTCCTCGAAGATATTCAGCACATCCTCCTGATCGGCAAACGACATCTCACAGTCAATCTGCGTGAACTCAGGCTGACGGTCGGCACGAAGGTCCTCATCGCGGAAACACTTGGCAATCTGGAAGTAACGGTCGAAGCCGCTGACCATCAGCAACTGCTTCAACGTCTGAGGAGACTGCGGCAGTGCATAGAACTGACCGGGATTCATACGGCTAGGCACCACGAAGTCGCGGGCACCCTCGGGGGTAGAACCAATCAGGATAGGTGTCTCGACCTCGATGAAGTTCAGGTTGTCGAGGAAGTTACGGATGAGAATAGTCATGCGGTGGCGCAACTCGAGATTCTTGCGAACACAAGAACGGCGCAGGTCGAGGTAGCGATACTTCATACGAATATCGTCGCCACCATCGGTATTATCTTCGATGGTAAAGGGAGGCGTCTGACTCTCGCTCAGCACATTCAGCTTCGACACCAGAATCTCGATATCGCCCGTATCCATCTTGGGGTTCTTGGCCTGACGCTCGCTGACAACGCCCGTTGCCTGGATGCACCACTCACGGCCCAGTTTGTTGGCCTGGTCGCAAAGGGCTGCATCCTTCGACTCGTCGAACACCAACTGCGTGATGCCATAGCGGTCACGCAGGTCGACAAACGTCATACCACCCATTTTTCTCGTTTTCTGTACCCAGCCGGCCAGCGTAACTTCGCTGCCAGCATCGGTGAGACGCAGCTCACCACAAGTTTTTGTTCTATACATTATTATATATATTATATTATGAAGTCATGAAGTTATGAAGTTATCGCTTCGCTCGTCCTATCGGACAGGAGTTAAGTACTTCAGGGATTATACATATCCTTGCAGTAGAAAGCCATGATATCGTCGAGCATCCGTTTGGCCTCAACAGCCGGACTGTTGGGATCGAGCTCAATGGCCTGAATGTAGCAGTTGATGGCCTCGTGCCACTTCGACTCTTTTCGAAAGGCATTGCCCTGCTCGTACCACTCTTCAGCCGTCATAACTGTCAACTGTCAATTATCAACTGTCAACTACTTGTAGTACTCCTTTTTACCGGCGGCGAGGGTATTCTTCATCAGCGAACAGATGGTCATAGGTCCTACTCCACCAGGAACGGGAGTGATGAACGAACACTTCGGAGCCACCTCGTCGAACTTCACGTCGCCAGTGAGACGGAATCCGCTTTTGCGGGTAGCATCGGGAACGCGGGTGGTACCGACGTCGACAATGACAGCACCATCCTTGACCATGTCGGCGGTGACAAACTCAGGACTGCCGATAGCAGCGATGATGATGTCGGCAGCGCGGCACTCCTCCTTCAGCGTCTTCGAACGCGAATGGCATACGGTGACGGTGGCATCGCCATACTGTTTCTGCATCATGAGCTGGGCCATGGGCTTGCCCACGATGTTCGAGCGACCGAGAATGACGCACTTCTTACCCGAGGTCTCGATATTGTAACGCTTCAGCAGGGTGATGATACCCAACGGTGTTGCCGAGATGAAGCAAGGCAGACCGATGGCCATGCGACCGACGTTGATGGGATGGAAACCGTCGACATCCTTGCGGTAGTCGATGGCCTCAATAATCTTCTGTTCGTCGATATGTTTAGGCAAGGGCAGCTGTACGATGAAACCATCGACATCGCCATTGCGATTCAGGCGGTCGACACAGGCCAACAGTTCCTCCTCGGTCACATCATCCTCATAGCGGATAAGCGTCGACTTGAAACCGCAGGCCTCGCAGGCCAACACCTTATTCTTTACGTAGGTCTCGGAACCACCATCGTGACCCACAAGTACTGCTGCCAGATGGGGCTGTTTGCCACCACGGGCTACTATCTCTTTTACTTCTTCGGCTATCTCGGCCTTGATGGCCGCTGCCGTTGCTTTTCCGTCAATTAACTGCATAATTCTATAATTATCTAGGATAGCCTAGGATAACCTAGGACTGACTAGGATTTAAAATTTGGGCATGCCACCGCGCATTTTCATCGCTGCAGCCATCTGAGCCATTTTTGAGTTACCAGCGCCCGTCACCATACGCATCACCTTCCGGGTCTGATCAAACTGTTTCATCAGACGGTTTACCTCTTCAATCTTCGTACCCGAGCCCTTGGCGATACGCAGCTTACGGCTCTGGTTGATGATGTCAGGATTTGCACGCTCCTTAGGCGTCATCGACTGGATGATAGCCTCAATAGACTTGAAGGCGTTGTCGTCGATGTCGACATCCTTCAGTGCCTTGCCCATACCGGGAATCATCGAAGCGAGGTCCTTGATGTTACCCATCTTCTTAATCTGCTGAATCTGACCCATGAAATCGTCGAAGTCGAACTTATTCTTGCGGATCTTCTTCTCCAGACGCTTGGCCTCTTCCTCGTCGAACTGCTGTTGGGCACGCTCTACGAGCGAGACGACGTCACCCATACCCAAAATGCGGTCGGCCATACGCTCGGGATGGAACACGTCGATGGCTTCCATCTTCTCGCCAGTACCCACAAACTTGATAGGCTTGGTGACAACGGTACGGATAGACAGGGCAGCACCACCACGGGTGTCGCCATCGAGTTTTGTGAGTACCACACCGTCGAAGTCGAGACGGTCGTTGAACTCCTTGGCGGTGTTCACTGCGTCCTGACCGGTCATCGAGTCGACGACGAACAGCGTCTCGTCGGGATTGACAGCCTCCTTCAGGGTGGCTATCTCGTTCATCATCTCTTCATCGACGGCCAGACGACCGGCAGTATCGATGATGACGACATTATAATTCTTGGCCTTGGCCTCACGGATGGCATTGTTGGCAATCTCAACCACATTCTTGTTGTCGGGCTCCGAATAGACGGGCACGCCCACGCTATCGCCAACCACGTGCAACTGCTGGATGGCAGCAGGACGATAAACGTCGCAAGCCACGAGCAGCGGATTCTTATGCTGACGCTCCTTGAGCATCTTGGCCAGCTTACCGCTAAACGTAGTCTTACCGGAACCCTGCAGACCAGACATCAACACGATGGCGGGACGACCTTCCAACTTCAGTTCTACGGCCTTGCCACCCATCAGTTCTGCCAGCTCGTCGTGGACAATCTTGACCATCAACTGGCTGGGCTTGATAGCGGTGAGCACATTCATGCCCATAGCCTTCTGCTTCACGGTATCCGTAAAGGTCTTGGCAACCTTGTAGTTGACATCGGCATCCAACAGGGCCTTGCGAACGTCCTTCAACGTCTCGGCCACATTGATTTCGGTGATTTTTCCTTCACCTTTCAGTATCTTGAACGAGCGTTCAAGTCTGTCACTTAAGTTCTCAAACATCGATATAATTTACTATTTGACGATTTACTATGTACTATTTAACCATGTACCATGTACAAATTAGGCGACAAAGGTACACAAAAAAAACGAGACCTGCAAACTTTGGTCTCGTTTTTACCTATTTTTATAGTCCGCGGGCTTTCCAAATCTTGTCCTTGGCAGCATTGATTTCCTGGAATTTCTTCTCCGCCGCCTTGCGGATATCCTCGCCAAGAGCTGCTACCTTGTCAGGATGATGTTCCAAAGCCAGACGGCGATAGGCTTTCTTCACTTCGTCATCGGAAGCATTGGGCGATACACCCAGTACACGGTAAGCAGACTCCAAATCGTCCTTACCCAAGCCTAACATCGAGTCGACCTCGTCGACTGACATCTGCATCCATTGGGCACACTCCTTCATGGCGGTTACCTCGGCAGGATCCACACGACCATCGGCCTGCGAAATCATAACGAGGAAATTCAATAGTTGCAATCGCTGCGAATGGTCCATGTTACGGGCTATCTGCTGACAACACTGCATGACCGTATTACGGAAGGCCGAGGCCCCTACCCGTTTCTGTTCGTCGAACAACTTACGCAGGATATCATCACCCTGACTACGGCCCACATCACCAAAGTTCTGACGCAACACATTGCGAACCAGTTCCATTTCCGAGTGCATCACCTTGCCATCGGCCTTGATGATATATGAAGCCAAGACCAGCATCGAAAACAGAAAACTGTTGCGCTGTCCCTGATAGGTCTGCTGGCGGGTATAAGCCTGCGACTCAAAACCACTCTGTCCATCGAAGGTTCCCTGTGTTCCAGGGGTATTTACGGCATCGAGCATCGTGTCGAACACACCGCCTAACACAATACCTGCCAGTGCCCCCAACGGACCAGCAGTCATAAACCCAAGAAAACCTCCTATCCACTTACCGTATGCCATAACTATCAACTATCAACTTTCAACTATCAACTAATATTCATGCCACCATACCTTGCCATTCTGCTCTTCGCGCTCCAAATCGTCGATGAGGCACTCGGCCAATTTGATAACCACAGGCTGAGGCAATTGGAAACGCGGGTCATCGCTATGCGGATTGATAGATGCCAGGAAATGGGGGACCTCCTGCTTGTAGACCTCACGCATTCGGATGCTGGTGGGTTCCTCGCCCGCACAGCTGTAAGTGATGTTCGCCAGTCGGTCGCACAACTTAACAAACGGTGCATAAGGCGTCTCACGAATACCTTTATAATACTTCTCGCCGGCACGTTCGGCACGGGTGCGCCCCTTGTCGTTCGTCAGGGCATAAGCAATCTCCGTAGCCATCAGCGCCTGTTCTTCTGTCAGCAAACTCCGTGCCACCCTCAACACATCGTTATAGGTAAGACGGGCATCCTCGATGCTGTCGTGATAATAGCCACCGAAAATCAACGGTAGCACATCGTCCTCACGAGCACATACCAGATGACCATAATCGGTGACACCCTGTACCACCATGTCGAGATGGTAGCCATAGGGCAGTCCGTCGCCATAGGTTTGGTTCACGCTCTGATGTAGTTCGTGGGCCTGCTGGCGTATCGTTTTTATCGTCTCCGCATGCTGCTGGAGACATGTTTCATAATCCTGTCGTGTCATAAAAGTGAAATATTTGCTGCAAAGATACAAAAAAGTTAAGAGTTAAGAATTAAGAATTAAGAAAAAAGTGTATCTTTGCAAGCAAAATATATCATATGATGAAACAAAACATCCAAACAGAGCGAGTTTTCAGCATCTTCAGTGAGCTGAACCGCATACCACGCCCCTCACATCACGAAGAACGGGTGGTTGATTACCTGTGTCAGTTTGCCGAACGGCTGCATCTGGAATACAAACGCGATGCACAGAACTGCGTCGTCATTCGGAAACCAGCCACCAAAGGACATGAGGGAGCAGAACCCATCGTGCTGCTAAACCACATGGACATGGTATGTGTAGGAATGAAGAATCCCCTCACCGACCCCATCGAACCCTACATCGAGGACGGTTGGATGAAGGCTAAAGGTACTTCATTAGGCGCCGACAACGGCATTGGACTCTCGATGGCATTGGCCGTGCTGGAGAGTAACGACATCGTGCACCCAGCTTTAGAAGTGATGACAACTACCAACGAGGAGGACGGTATGTCGGGAGCTGCTAATCTCTCGAAGGACTTCCTAAAAGGACGAAAGGTCATCAATCTTGACTCGGAGGACTATGATACCATTACCACTGGAGCTGCAGGAGCCTGTCTACAGTTGCACCGCATACCCCTAACACGGATGGAAGCTCCCGGCGGCAAGCGCCGTTGGTATCGCATCCGCTTCGAAGGCGGACTGGGCGGACATTCAGGTGTCGACATCAACAAAGGACGGTGTAGTGCCGTGATTCCCGCTTGGGCCATCTTAGCCGCCATATACAACGACTATGATTTCAATGTGGCCAGCATCCATATCGGCGAGGCCAACGCCTCGATAGCCTCGTCGGCGGAGATGATTATCACCATTCCTTCCGGTGAGGGTTCCGAGTTCGTCAAACAACAGGAGGAGCAGATGAACCAGTGGCTGCGGGAGGAATATGGCGACCACGACCCCAATATGCATTGCACTATTGAGAAATGTGAGCGTCAGGAAACTATCATCAATCCTGAGGCCGTGGAGGCGCTGCTGAGTATTTTGGAACAAATTCCGCAGGGCGTGGTCAAGATGAGCGAGACGATGCAGGACACGGTGGAAACGTCGAACAACGTGGGACGTATTAGCACTGAGGAGGATCATATTCTGGTCAGCACACATACCCGCAGTTTTATTGACAGTGATATGGAGGCACTGAGCCGCGACATTGCCAATACGTTCAAGGAGCATGGAGCTACATCAGAAACCATCATGTCAGCCCCTGCCTGGCAAGAAAACCAACAATCAGACTTTTTACGTCTGACCAGCGACACGTTCCAAGATGTGCTGGGCTGGCGTCCACGAATGGTAGCCATGCACTTTGTGCTGGAGGCCGGATTCTTCGTACAACACTATCCCGGCATCCAGATGGCCAGTATTGGACCGCGCATCGTGGAGCCCCACTCTACCAGCGAACGGGTAGAGTTGAAGACCATCGATGACATCTGGCAGGTACTGATAGAAATGCTGAAGAGGCTGGCGTGACAGCCTTATCAAACAACAGATTTCACGGATTCCACGGATTTATCGTTTGATCTCGATATCGCGTTTGACGTTATTGCGAATCTTCGTCAGATAGCCTTTCATACCCTCGGCATCTTTGTTGTCGATGATTTCCAATAGCTCCTTCAGTTCCGTACGGATCTGACTGACCTGGTCGTGGGTATAGGGGTTGAAGAGAATTTCCTGCAACAGGTAGTCATCCTCGTTGAGCACGCCCTTAGCGATGCGCATGTGACGCTTGAAGGTGGTACCAGGAGCATCCTGATGTTTCATGACTGCAGCAAAGACAAACGTCGACACGAAGGGAATTGACAACGAGTAAGCCACCGTCTTGTCGTGCTCCTCGAAGGTGTACTCGTAGATATTCAGACCCAGTTTCTGATAGAGATCCTTGAAGAAGATACGTCCCATGTAGTCACCCTCGCTGATGATGATGGCATTCTCCTCGGAGAGCTGTTGCAGATTGGCAAATGTCGGACCAAACATGGGGTGCGTCGAGACGTAGCGCATGCCCGTGGACTCGTAGAACTCCTTCATGTCGGTTTTTACGCTCGCAATATCGCTGATGATACACTCCTTGGGCAAGAAAGGAATGACCTCCTTGAAAACAGGGATGGTATACTTTAACGTGACGGCATTGATGAGCAGTTCGGGCTGGAAGGCCTGAATCTCTTCGTAGGTCGTGAAACGCTGACAATTATAGGTAAATCGCATGCGCTTGGGATCGCGCTCGAAAACTGCCACCTCATGGTCGAAACTCAGCAGGTCGATGAAGAACGACCCCATCTTACCTGCACCTAATACTAATATTTTCATAAAAACTCCCCTTATTCTATTTATTGACGATTTCGATTTGTTGGCGAACAGACTCTTCGTGGATGCTTTCGAAGACCTTGGCAACAAACTCGGCAGCCATACCAGTGAGCGTACCCTGAACACCACGCTTCTCCAGAATCTCGTTGTAACGCGAGGCTTGCAGCACGGTCATATTATGTTCCTTCTTGTACTCACCAATCTCACGGCATACGGCCATGCGTTTCGACAGGAGTTCCATGAGCTGATTGTCGATTTCGTCAATCTGCTTGCGCAACTGGGTGATACCCTCGGTCGTGACATGTTCGTCGCGGATGATGAGCAATGACAGGATATAGTCGAGCACATCGGGGGTGACCTGCTGTTTGGCATCGCTCCAAGCCTTGTCGGGATCGCAATGACTCTCTACAATCAAACCATCGAAGCCGAGGTCCATAGCTTGTTGACACAGGGGAGCAATCAGTTCACGACGACCGCCAATATGAGAAGGATCGCTGATGATAGGCAACTCGGGAATACGACGATGCAACTCGATAGGAATCTGCCACATCGGTGCATTACGGTAGATTTTCTGTTCGTAGGAAGAAAAACCGCGATGGATAGCACCCAGACGCTTCACACCAGCTTGATTCAGACGCTGTAGGGCACCAATCCAGAGTTCCAAATCAGGATTGACGGGGTTCTTCACGAATACAGGAACATTGACACCTTTCAGGGCATCAGCCAAGGCCTGTACAGCAAAGGGATTCGCCGTGGTACGGGCACCAATCCATAAGATGTCCATGTCGTACTTCATGGCCAATTCCACATGTTCCGGAGTGGCCACCTCGGTAGCGATGAGCATGTGGGTTTCCTCCTTGACCTGCTTCATCCAGGGCAGAGCCTTCTCGCCATTACCTTCGAAACCACCCGGCTTGGTGCGGGGTTTCCACACACCAGCACGGAAATTGTGACAGCCCTTCATAGCCAGTTGGCGGGCTGTTTCCATCACTTGCTCCTCAGTCTCGGCACTGCAAGGACCTGCAATGACGAAGGGGCGTTCGTTGTCACTTGGTAAATTCAATGGTTGTAACTCTAATTCCATAGTTATATTGCTTTTTTGATTCTTTCTAATGCTTGCTGTATTTTATCTTCTTTGGCACAAAGGGAGATGCGGATATAACGCTCGCCATTAGAGCCGAAGATGAAGCCTGGGGTGATGAAGACGCGGGCCTCGTGGAGTACACGCTCCGTGAGATCCTCGACATTCTGGATACTCTCAGGTATTTTGCCCCATAGGAACATTCCCACTTGGTTCTTGTCGTAGGTGCAGCCCAAGACATCCATAATCTTCTCGGCCCACTGACGACGACGGGCGTAGGTGTTAATATTGAACTCGCGGTGCCAAGCCTCATCATTCTTATACGCCTCAGCAGCAGCAAGTTGAATGCCGCGGAAGGTGCCGCTCTCGATGTTCGACTGTACCTTCAGTATCCATTGGATGAACTGCGCATTCGAAGCACACAATCCGACACGCCAACCAGGCATGTTATGGCTCTTCGACATCGAGTTAAACTCAATGCAGCAGTCCTTGGCACCAGGTACCTGCAGGATACTCAGATGTTCTTCGCTGAGGATAAAGCTGTAGGGATTGTCGTTGACAACAACGATGTTGTGGTCCTGAGCGAACTGCACCAAACGTTCATAAGTAGCACGCTGAGCACGACCACCAGTAGGCATATTGGGATAGTTGGTCCAAAGGACTTTGAACTTTGAACTTTGATCTTTGAACTTTAGAATTTCTTCTAACTGGTCGAAGTCGGGCTGCCAGCCATTATCTTCCTTCAAGTTGTAGTAAACAACGTTCGCCCCCAAAATCTTTGAAAGAGAAGTGTAGGTGGGATAGCCGGGATTTGGAACCAAGACGCTATCGCCAGGATTAACAAAAGCCAGCGTGACATGCAGGATACCTTCTTTCGAACCAATGAGTGGCAATACCTCGGTCTTGGCATCGAGATTGACATCATACCAACGCTTATAGAAGCCACACATGGCCTCGCGAAGTTCTGGCGTGCCCTGTGTAGGCTGATAGCCGTGGGCATTGGGTTGACGGGCTACCTCGCAGAGCTTTTCTATCGTCTGCTCTGAGGGCGGCATGTCGGGACTACCAATGGCGAGGCTGATAATATCCTTGCCCTCGGCATTGAGTTGGGCAACTTCCTTCAATTTCCTACTGAAATAGTACTCCTGTACTAAACTCAGTCTGTCTGCTGGTTGTATCATATGCTTTGAACTTTGAACTTTGAACTTTATGATTACTTCAATTTGTTTGCTTACCATCTTTATACTCTCCCAGAATCTTAAAATCCTTAGTAAGAGGAATGATGGCATCAATCGACTGACGATAGCGCGTCAGGTCGTCGTACATCAAATCGACATAGAACAGATATTCCCATTCGCGTCCAATGATGGGCAGCGACTGAATCTTCGTCAGGTTGATTTTGTAGAACGAGAGGATAGCCAAAACATGAGATAGACTGCCCTCCTCATGGGGCAACGAGAAGACGATGCTCGATTTATTGGCCTCTGTCAGGGGGCGCAGCAGGTCGGCCTTGTTGGGATTCGACACCACGAGAAAACGGGTAAAGTTGTGTTTATTGTCCTCTATATGATCCTCAAGCACCTTCAGACCGTAAAGCTTGGCGGCTTCAGCATGACAGATGGCAGCCCAACCACGATGCTGTCCCTCGGCAATCATCTTTGCAGAACCAGCAGTATCCTCAGCCTCCACATTCTTCAGTTGCGGATGCTGGGCGAGAAACTGACGGCACTGCATCAAGGCCACGGGATGCGAGTGAACCTCGGTGATGGTGTCCCAGTTGTCTTCCGGCAGACAGCAGATGCTATGTGTGATGTGCAGCTTATGTTCGCCAACGATGCAAGTACCAGAGTCACGCAGCAACTCATAGTTGTGCAATAGCGAGCCAGCAATGGTATTCTCGATGGCCAGCATGCCAATAGCCGTAGGATCAGCCTTCATCTCGGCAAACACTTCCTCGAACGTGCTACAGCATATCAACTGAATCTGCTCGCCCTCGAAATAGAGGTGGGCAGCAATGTCGTGGAACGACCCTATCAGACCTTGTATTGCTATTCTCTTCATCGAATCAATTTACTATTTATTTGTCTATTCTATTAAAAAACTCCGCTTTCACTGGTTTGTGAAGCGGAGCCTTATTTCAATTTTTCAATTCTTCAATTTTTCAATTCTTACATACGGCCATCCGCTTCACAGGTTGCTGCAAAGTAAAAATAATAACCGTAAAAGTAAGCATTTAACATGTTCATTGTTCTCTGTTTTTTATTTTTCGCTTGCAAAAGTATAACTTTTCCACGAATCCACCAAACATTTTGATAGATTTTTTGTCGTTTTACATAAAAATTGCCACATTCGAAGTCAAAACACTTACTCATCCACTTGGAAAAGCGGATCTTCGGGCATCACCATCACTGGTTTCTGTTCGTAGTCCTTCAGCAACTTCTCGCTGACGTATTTCTTGTTGATTACCAAGCGGAACATATACTCACGGAACCAGGCTGCCGTCATGATAAGACAGCCCTGCTGGCCCCATGTGGCACCCCATGAATTCTCAACCTTCCATTTTAGAGGCTGTCCATGAACATCAAGATCAACAGCCGTCAGTGTCATTGCATGGGTAGAACCACTGTCGAAGGTAGAAATACGCTCGGCCTTATTCATATTAAAAGAGGTGTTGAAGAGTGACTCATAATCGAAATTCTCCAAATCGCAATAGCCTCGCTTGCGGTCTAACTGCTTGCCAACATCATAGCTCGAATAGAGCTTACGACCATCCTTCAAAGAAGCAATAGCCAGTGCCTCGATATCCTCCATGGGCAGGTTCAGATACTTCCAGTTGTGACCGTCGTAGGTATGACGGTCGTATTCTACCTCGTAGGTCTTGTAATACTCACGACGCGGATCGTTCATGACCATGATAAAAGTGCCATTGAGCGGACCACCGACAATTTCCTGATAGAACTCCTTCGGGGTATACTTCTTCGCGGCAGTGATGGCCTTTCCGTTTTTTTCCTTAAAAGCATAGGTAAACTCCTTGACGGGTTCGCCAAGGGTGATGACCAACATGTGATAAACCTCAGAGAGCATCTCGGTCTTTCGCTGCTGAATATCCTTGGCCTTCTTACCGTCAGCCACCATCTTGCGCAATTCCAATCCCATTTCACGCAACTTCGACTTGATGATAGACGACATCTTTGACGTATTCTCAGCTGAATAGGTTTCCGGACAGATATCGGCTGGTACGAGACCATATTTCTCGGCTAGATCGGCTACACCACAGAATGTGCCTCCGTCGTTGATGGGATAATGGAAGAAGAACTGTACACGCTGATCGTCAATGGGTTTCTTACCAGTATCAATAACGCCCTGAAGCATCAGATTTGCCTTCTCCAACTGATCCCAGAAAAACAGGTAGTCCTGCGACAATTCCACACTCAAGGAATCGGTACGCTGGGAAAAATTAGAACGCAACACATTCAGTCCACTAAACATCCAACAACGACCAGAAGATTTCTGGTCCGTAATGGATTGCTTCTTGGTCTCTACGCTAAAGTAGGTATCCAATGCACCGGCAGTGGCCTGATTTTTCGCCAACAGGTCGATGGCGTTGGCAGCCAAAGCATTGCGCAAAGCACGATCAGATGCCGTTGGAGGATTCTGCTTCTCTATCTGCTGGAGCATCTGGGGTGTAATACCTCCTTCTTTAGGCTGGCCTGCGGCTGACAGACAGGCAGTCAGTCCGAGTGCTAATATCAGTTGTTTTCTCATTTTTTCTTCGTAGTTTTCTTTGTTGTAGTCTTTTTCGTCGTAGTAGTCTTCTTGGTAGTCGTTCCCGTCTGGGTAGTTGTTGTCTGAGGCTTATAATACTTCAACGCCTCAGGCATCCAACCCTGAATCTGACTGATACGGGTGGCATCAGAAGGGTGACTGCTTAGAAATTCTGCCGTTTTATTGCTTGAGCTGGCAGCAGACATACGTTGCCAGAAGCTAACAGCTACCTGCGGATCGTAACCCGCCATGGCAGCAAAAATCAGTCCCATATGGTCAGCCTCGCTCTCATGGCCACGAGAATAGTGCAGGTTTTGCAGGCTCAATCCCTGTGACAGCACCTGCTGTCCGACTGCGACAGCATTGTCACCGACACCAATAGCACTGGCAAGCACAGAACCGATTTGCATGCCATACTGTTGGCGCACCTGGGTGCTATACTGTTCTGCAGAGTGACGTGCTACGGCATGGGCAATCTCATGTCCCAGCACGATAGCCAGCGAGGCCTCGTTTTGTGTGACAGGCAACAGACCTTCATAGACACAAATCAGTCCACCAGGCATACACCAGGCATTGACATTCTGATCCTGGACAAGGTTAAACTGCCACTTGTAGTTCTGTACATCCGCTGCCATACCATTGGATTTCAGATATGTTTCCACAGCGGAAGCCAGTCGCTGCCCTACCCGCTGAACCATAGCGGTATTGGTGGCATTGGTTGAAAGTTTGGCCGTCTTCATATAATCCGTATACTGCTGGGTCGACAGGCTCAACATCTCACCATCACTGACCATCAGGGTCTGCTTTCTGCCCGTGATGGGCACTGTGTTGGTAGTTCCGCAACCAACCAGAATGGCTGCCACCAAAGACATCACAAAATACTTCATAGTCTTCATATCGTTAGTTTTTTTAGTTAGTTATAATCGCTGATATCTCTTGAACATCTCCATACGCTGGTGACCATCAAACATTTCCTGTAAAATAAACCGGCCTTCGTGGCCCCATGGTTTACACAGCATCAGGGAACGGTCCATACCCATCGTTTCTCGTAATACCCACATGAGACCACGGGCAAAACGACGGATACCAAACCAACCCAAGAATATAGTGGTCAGACTATTCATCTTCAACGTTTCGTAACGACGCTCTGTCTGACACAACAGGAAATAATAGTCCACAACGACACGCATGTTCAGTCGTTGTTCCAAAAAGAGGCGGTAGAGGTCCTCTATCGTCATAGGTTTATTCTGCAGGTAGTATTCATCAGAAGACTGGCGCAGAAGACGCAAATCCTCATTATAATAGCGGGTCACAAAGGATGGTTTCTTGGACTGTTCATTCTGTTCCCGCATCTCCTCAGCCTCAGCCATCCAGTCGATGCTCACGTCCTGTGGGGCACGAAGGCCGAATTCAAACAGGCGTTCGACACCCCGATAGCATATTCCTGCCACACACTGACGCTGAGCCAGTTCGTGCAACCCCTGCCATTCTTCTGGTTCAGGGCCACGCTCCAGACATTCGCGCTGACCGATGGATACCTGTAACAGTTCAAAGAACAATTGCTTCATACGTTTAGGTTTTTATTTATCAATGGGCAAAAGCGCCAACCCATGAAGAGTCGGCGCTTATACATTATTATATATTAGCTCAATCCTAACAACGGCTTCAGGTCGTCCTCCTTATATAATATATAGGCAGAGGTACCCAAGAAGGCGAGGAATAAGAATACAAGGCACATCTTTGCACGTCCTGGACCAGACTTTTTTACCGGTACCGTTGCACTCTGAAGTGTGGTGAAGGCAGGAGTTTCCTCCTGAACCTTTGCCTGGGCAGCAACCAGCTGTGCAGCGACCTGCGTATAGGCATTATATCGCAACTGCATCTCATTCTCTAGGTCGGTCTGTTTCTGACGCACCGTATACAAAATGACATCATGGTTAGCATCCATATACTCTGAATACTTCTGACGGGCTTTCTCATAATTAGCCTTAGCCTCAGCATAAATCTTCTTATTGTATTCAAGATCAACACGAACCTTAGATGTTCGATAGGCGGTAATAAAATCCTGGAGGCGGTGCTTCACACTATCTGCCATCGTGGCACAAATCACCGGATTTTGGTCTGTGACATCAATCGTAATTACCATTGTTTTCTTATCAACATCACATACAACCTTCTTTTCTAAAGCCTTTACGACATCAGCTTGTTTCTTAGTCAAGCGGAAACGGTCGATTCTACTTATCTTTGTCGAATCATCAGAAGAGAAAAGCATTCCAATGAGTTTGAAAGGGGCTCTGATAACAGCACTCCACCAAGGAGACTTCTGTTCATTCTCCAAATAATCATAATAAGACATAGTACGATCGGCCTCTCCATTCTTCTTATCACCCTCGATTGTTACCTGTACAGGGAACAAGCTCGTCTTGAAATCAGTAGAGTTAATCAACTCTGGATAAATGGTAGGGAACAGAGCTTCTGTGCCCAAACCACCGCCACCCATACCTATGTTTAAGCCGAAATTGCTGGCCAAAGCAGCCAATCCGCTAGAAGATCTGGAACTATTCAATTCAGGCGACAACAGCACCGTACATTTATAATAGTTAGGCAAACTCAAAGCAAAAATAGCCGCAACTACGAATGTAATGGGAAGAACCTTATAATATAGCTTCTTATGCTTTTTTAGGTCCTGGAATATTTTCCCGAAGTCGATGGAGGATTCCTCCTCCATGGCTTCTATGTTCTTAATTTCTTCATTCATATTATTGAATTTTTTAAAGTCGAGAAATGGCGAGCATAATAGCAGCAATACCTGTCAAGCCAGACATAACCCCAGCAACCATTGTCCAGTCAACACCCTTCTTCCTTTTCTTAGAAGGAATAACAATCTCACAACCAGGCTCAGGTTTTGCGCCATCCTTCACCAACGAAGCCTTACCATTCTGATAGACAATGAAGGCCTTCGATTTCTTGGCACGATTGCCGAAGCCACCAGCCTGGTTCACATAATATTTATAGTTCTTGCCACTTTCATAGAACATAGAATTGGGGAACATCACTTCACCAGAAACTCTGACTATTGGATTATACTCAGGTATAAAAATCTGATCTCCCTCACGCATCAAGATGTCCGCATCACAACCTGGCTTTTTCATAGCCTGTTCCAAATCGATGTAAACAGGATAATTATTGTCGAGATCCAACTTTTCATATGTGACAGAGTCACCTTTTTCATGCAACAGGTTTTGGACAGCCTTCATGGTAGCCTGCATACGGGTACGCTCTTCTTCACTCATCTTGCGCATCAGCGTAGCCCCCCTCAGGTAGGCCTGTTCGGTGATACCACCTGCCATCTCAATAATATCACTCAAATGGGTATTCCTTTGTTCCATTGCCACAGTTCCTTCCCAATGCACCTCACCTCTTACCGTCACCATTTTGGACTGATTAAATACAGGACTGGCGTAAATCGTCACATGGTCATAAGGCTCTAACAAGAATTTGCGATCCTGATCGATGAAAAGACCATTCTTCAAATCAAAGTGGAACTTCTGGGCATATTGGTTTGTCTTTTTCGTAGCATACTTGTCACGAAGGACACGGCTGACTTCCACACGCATCAACGATGCCTGGTCGCGCAGACCACCGGCCATCACGATAAGGTCTTCGATAGTCACATTGTCAGCATACTCGTAAGTACCCGGACTCATCACCTGACCTGAGATGGTCAACGTGCGCTCCTGACGAAGATCTTCCTGCGTCATGATAAACAGCACATCCTCGTTCTTCAGAGGAATGTCAGCCACAGTACCGCCCATGATACCCTGAACGTCAACAGGCAGAATCTCCAAAGAACGGTCGGCCTTGAGTCTGTGAAGGACTGCATGCTCTTGGTAGGCATCCTCCGTCAAGCCTCCGGCAGCCTCAATCAAACCACGAACACTGGTTACGTTACCTCCTAATTGGAACTGACCAGGACGGAAAATTGCACCCTTAATCTCAACCATGTTTTCAAAACGATTGATCATACCGTCAACGGTGATGGCATCATTATCCTCCAGTTTAAAGGTCGACATATCAAATTCGCCAATAGTATAAACCTGATAGCGCTCGCCCGTCTGACGAACCAAATTCACAGACGTCTTATGTGCATCACCCGTGAATCCGCCAGCATATTTGAGCAGGGTGGCCACAGACTCATTCTTACGCATCTCATAGAACATCGGACGCTTTACACTTCCCGTTATACCCACAAGGCACTCGTAAGTGGGCACCTGAATCACATCGTTGTCCTGCAGATTGATATTGCCAGCCAAACGGCCATTGAGAATAAATTCATAAAGGTCAACGATGGTCACCAACCTACCATTACGATATACCTTAATATTACGTAATGTTCCCAAAGAGCTTGGACCACCAGCACGATACAAAGCGTAGAACACATTGGCAAAAGCAGAAAGATGGTAGGTACCAGGGGCACGAACCTCACCCATGATGTTCACCTGAATGGTACGCGTGTTACCTATTGTCAGTCTCAAATCACTGCTCTTGTAACGAGAACCTATTGTGTTACGCAACTTCTGCTGGGCTGCTGCTACCGTCAGTCCACTCAGATAGATGGGACCATAGCCAGACACCGTAACGGTTCCCTCAGGACTAATCGTATGAATCAACGTTTGCTGAGAAGCGCCATAAATATCAACCACTACCTGATCGCCAGGGCCCAAAACATAAGTCGTAGGGATAGGCGTATTAACATTGGGCTGGAAATTAGGATTGGCCTGACTGAAGAGGTTACGTCCAAAGACTACCTTACCATTAGCATCAGGAGCAGTGCCCTGTGTAGCCTTCACATCCTGTTCAACGTCCTTCACTTCTTCTGCAGCATCCTGCTCTATGGTACCCGTCGTACCGCGCCTTGCGGTAGTCAACTCCTGAGAGGTACTACCATCGCTATTGCCTTTCATACGTTCAGCGGCCATTGAGACTGCGCCATCAGCAGCTACGCTCAAGCCACGAGAAGAAATCTGCTTGTCGTACTGATTGCGCATACGACGAATCTGGTCAATCTTGACGCCTTTCTGCATCAATTTTGTCACAATCTGAGATTGGGAAGTACCAGCTTTTACCTCTGAAGCAATAAATGAGATCACTTGCTGGTCACTCATACCTTGAGCAGAAACACCCAAGGCCATCATCAAGCCTAAAGTTGTTGCTATTAAAAACCTTTTCATCATTACTATATTATCTATTTTTTAAATATTTTCAAAAGTGGCTACAAAGGTACGACTAAATGTCGAAATACACAAACTTTTTCTTCTTTTTTAATAAAAAAAGAGCCACCGCCCAACTTGGAGCGGTGACTTCACAATTCTTTTCCTTAAAACTACCAAAATTATCTCAGACCTCGATTGAGAAGTGTCATATTAAGCAACAATACATATTTACGATACTGATCACGGCTCAGAATGTAGTCCATATAACCCAAATCCTTCTTAATAGCCTTTTCAACCATCTGCTGACGCTCCTCGTCGTTCAACTGTGCAGCGAACAGCAACTCTGAACTGAAGGTGTTGTAAATCTCAGTAAAGCATTCTACCTGGTCCTTTGACAGGTTCAATGCCTGACAGAGTTTCGTCATATTGACGTTTTTCAAATTGTATGCCTCAGTCATGTTGAGGTTTGCTGCTGTCTCATTCTCTGCGAATGTCATTGTCATGCTCATCAGAGCTACCATTGTCAAAACAATCTTTTTCATTTTCGTTACCCTTTCTTAATTTAATTAATACTAAAGTTATCCTGTGTCTTTTATCAGCTCTCTTGCTGATTGACGGTGCAAAGTTACGACGTTTTTGGATACCTCGCAAGCTTTTTAGCAAAATTGTGTGCGCAAACAACTTCTTTCTTGACCTTTGTCAACGTATCCCCAAAAACGTTGACAAAGGTCAATTCCACGTGTTTTTCAAGGGAAAATTTGGTAGTTCACCTATTTATTTGTAACTTTGCCAGCCAAATGGAAATATAACATCGATTTTATGGAAAAAAAGAACAAATACATGGAAGTGTCCTATCAGCTGTTTGTCGACGGCGAACAGGGCTTGGAGATGATGGAAGAGGCTACCAAGGAACGTCCTTTTCAGTTTATTACCGGATTCGGAGTAGCCCTTGATGCCTTCGAACAACAGGTTATTGACTTAGAAAAAGGAGTCAGTTTTGACTTTTCTATTCCTCAAGACCAGGCTTATGGTGACTATAACGACGACCTCGTACTCGACCTTGACCGCGAAGTGTTCAGCATCAACGGACATTTCGATCACGAGCATATTTATGAAGACGCTGTCATTCCCTTGCAAAACGAAGAAGGCCAGCGTTTCTACGGACGTGTCGTAAAAATTGGCGAAGAGAAAGTGAAGGTAGACCTGAACCACCCGCTGGCTGGCGAGAATCTCACTTTTAAAGGCACCATACTGGAAAACCGTGAGGCTACAACCAAGGAAATAGAACACCTGGTGGCTCACATGACGGGCGGTTGCGGATGTGGCTGTCATCACGACGGCGACTGCGACTGTGACAATGACTGCAACTGCGAACACGACCACCACGAAGGATGTGGCTGTGAACACTGCCATTAAAATATAAGGTAAAAAACAGTGAATACTTTTGGACAGATATTCAGACTGACGACCTTTGGCGAAAGTCATGGTGAGGCCATCGGAGGAGTTGTCGACGGAATGCCCGCAGGCATTCTCATAGATGTCGAATTCATCCAGCAAGAACTGAACAGGAGACGTCCCGGCCAGAGTCATATTACGACCAGTCGCCAGGAGCAGGACAAAGTAGAACTGCTCAGCGGTGTGTTTGAAGGGAAGTCGACAGGCTGTCCCATTGGCTTCATCGTCAAAAACACCAATCAGCATTCTGACGACTACGAAAACATGCGCAACCTTTTCCGACCTTCACACGCTGATTATACTTACGCCTATAAATATGGTTCGCGCGACCATCGTGGAGGAGGCCGTTCATCTGCCCGAATCACTATCAGTCGTTGCGTAGCTGGAGCAATGGCCAAGCTTGCACTACGTCAATTGGGAATCCGCGTAACAGCCTATACCTCACAAGTAGGCAATATTGCCATAGAGAATGATTATACACATTACGACTTAAATCAGATAGAAAGCAACATCGTACGCTGTCCTGACATCAACAAGGCCAACGAGATGATTCATCTCATCGAAGAGGTAAAAGCAGCTGGCGACACCATTGGCGGTGTTATCACTGGCGTCATTCAGGGCTGTCCCGCTGGACTCGGCGAACCCGAATTTGGAAAACTGCATGCCCAGCTGGGAGCAGCTATGTTGAGTATCAATGCCGTCAAAGGCTTTGAATACGGAGCGGGTTTTGCCGGTGTCACTATGCGCGGTTCAGAGCAGAACGACATATTCCTCCCAAGATCCCAGTCAGAAGGTTCGATTCCATTACTCGCCACAGCAACCAACCACAGTGGAGGAATCCAAGGGGGCATCTCTAACGGACAGGACATCTGTTTCCGTGTGGCTTTCAAACCCGTTGCCACCCTACTCCGCGAACAACAGACAGTAGATGTCGCTGGCAATAAGACCATATTAAAAGCTCACGGACGCCACGATCCTTGTGTGCTTCCTAGAGCGGTACCTGTAGTCGAAGCAATGGCAGCAATGGTCATATTAGACTATTATTTGTTGCAAAAAACGACAAAAATTTGATTTTTGAGATAAAAATTTAAAAAAAATCGAAAAAACTATTGTGGTTTAAAAAAATAATACTAACTTTGCAACCAGCTATTGAGGGTTTGTGAAAATCCTGATATGCTTTAGTTAAGTCTAGTTTAGTTTTTGTGTTGGTTGAGGGCGGTCATTTGGCCGCCCTCAAATTGTATTATATACATCCTACTATTTCCGAAACCGACTTACACCCATGTTGGTCGAGCCAATCGTTAATACCATCCCTTACCTTAATAGTAATGGTGGGGTCTAGGAAATTCGCTGTACCAATTTCAATAGCCGTTGCACCAGCCATCAGGAACTCTATAGCATCCTTAGCAGTTGTAATACCGCCTAAACCAACCACAGGTATTTTTACAGCCTTTGCCACCTGCCAGACCATACGCAGAGCCACAGGCTTGACAGCTGGTCCACTGAGTCCCCCCGTATTGATACTAAGTAGCGTTCTGCGCCTCTCTATGTCAATAGCCATTCCCATCAGTGTATTGATCAGCGACACGCTGTCAGCCCCTTCAGCCTCTACAGCACGAGCAATCTCTGTAATATCCGTCACATTAGGTGACAATTTGACTATCAATGTCTTATGAAATCGTTCTCGTACGGCTTTCACCACACTTGAGGCCCCAGCGCAAGTAACGCCAAAGGCCATTCCACCGTCTTTTACGTTAGGACACGAAATATTCAATTCAATGGCGGGAATATGCTCCAACTCATTAATACGTGCAGCACATTCGGCATAATCCTCTGGCGACGAGCCACTGACATTCACTATCATATGAGTATCGATATCTTTGATTTGAGGATAGATATGCTCGCAGAAATAGTCAACACCCTTATTCTGTAGGCCTACACAGTTCAACATCCCCGAGGCCGTTTCAGCCATTCGAGGATAATCATTTCCTTCACGCGGTTTAAGAGTAGTACCCTTTACTATGATGCCTCCTAAACCATCCAACGGAATAAAGTCCTGAAATTCAAGACCATAGCCAAACGTTCCAGACGCTGTCATCACTGGATTCTTCAACGCCAAAGCACCTATATTGACTCTTAAATCTGCCATAACAATCGTTTTACGTTAAAAACCGGTCCTTCCTTGCAGACACACAGATTACCTTCTGTCGTTTTCTCCACACAACAGAGACAAGCACCCAGTCCGCAGGCCATCATATTCTCCAGCGAGACCTCACAATCAACACTCTTTTCCTTTGCATAGCGGGCTATAGCAATCATCATCGGCTTGGGACCACAGGTGTAAATACGGGCAAAATGCTCGGTCAACACACTATGGTTAGTTACAAAACCCTTTTCACCCATAGAACCATCCTCAGTAGTCACGCACACGCGCCCGTTCCTTTTAAATAAATCAAGCTCCAGGATATCAGCCTTTGTCCTACCACCCAACAAGAATGTAGGATTAATACCCATCTTCTTCAGTTGTGCACCCAGATAGAGCATCGGAGCCATCCCCACTCCACCGCCAACTAACAAGTAGGACGGTTTTTCGCTCGTCTGAGAGGGCAAAGTAAAACTGTTGCCAAGAGGCAGCACACAGTTCAGCGTATCGCCAGTCTTCAGGTTTCCCAACTGACGCGTACCGTCGCCTATCTTGGCTACCATTAACCATAATTCGTTATGTACGCGATCCACAAAGTTAATAGAGATAGGACGACGTAGGAAAGTCGTTGGCGAACCATCTACACGAACCTCTACAAACTGCCCCGGCAGCATTTCCGGAAGCGGCTGCGAGTCTGTCAGACGTATCAGTACATGCTTCGGAGTAAGCCGTTCAACACTGTTTACAGTCAAGTCAAGAACAAATTTCTTCATAACGACTGCAAAATTACGCACTTTTCTGCTCATCACCAAATAAAACGATGATTTCTTTGACACGAAACTTTATATAGCACAGACCAAAACCTTACTTCTTGGCAGGAACAAAAGTCTCGTAGGTCTGATCATCATAATAGACTCTGATTTCAGTCACCTTACGAGGCGTTTTGTCAACTATTTTGATTTCTTCTCCAGAAAAAATAGGGTGTGTACTTTTTACACCTTGCTGATAAGGTGGCGTCAAAACTGCATTTTGGGGTGTCTGAGAAACAGATGGAGCAGGGGAGTCGAAATTGATCATCGGTTCCTGAGAAGAATTCTGACTCTCAGATGAACCTTGATTTGAAGTCTCGGAGTGGGAGACATAACGTTCACCAGTACCATAAAGCAACCATTCGATATTGATGTCAGGAATTTTCATTTTTATCGAATCAATGATGTTCAAGGTAGGGCGGGTACGACCATTGAAAATGCTGCTTAAAGTAGCAGGTGACTGTTGGAGGAAGTCAGCGAAGACTTGCTGGGTCATGTGTTGATCCTCCATGATGATGCGAATTCTGTCTTTTGTTTCCATTTGAGTCCGAAATAGGGGCAAAAAGCCCATTTTTGTTTCATTTTACAAAGGTAAAACTTTTTTTTGAATCCCGCAAGAAATCTAAAGAAAATTTTATTATTTAAACTTTGACTTTCAAATTTCAAATTCTAAATTCAAGATTAAATCTGATATCAACAATAGGTTTAGAATTACAAAACCGAATTTGCGGTATTAAATACGTACAAATGAATTGTTTATGGGAATTCAGGTAAATAACTGACTGAAAAAAGGATACTTACACAAACATAAGCAAAAATATACTTATATACATTCGTTTATAGAAAAGAAATGCGATTTTCTGTAGTAAAATGCGATTAAATCTGCATAAACAATTGGTTTTTAACAATATAAGTTCGAATACGCTACAATGTATAAGCATAAATATAAATTTCCAAACACCCCGGTTTGTATTTATATATTTGAATTTATATCTATAATTCAGATTTACAAATGCCGATTTCCGACCATTATTATCTAAATTTCGCACTTTCTGTTCTTGTATTTACATTCCAAAATCAACAACCTTAAATATTAAAATTGTTTAAACATAAATTTCTCTGTACGAAAACGAACGATTTTTTCCATTTCTCGCGAATTCCGAATCATCGTGCGAAAAACGAAAAATTCGCGAAATATGAGGGCTTATTTTGGGGCAAAACCCTTGTGGGAATCGGGGCTTAAGGGCAAAAATCGCTGTCTGGTAAAATAGTTATTCTAGAAAAAAATGAGCCAAAAACGACTCATTTTTTAGTGTAATATAAAGAAAATTAGTTCTTTCATGAGGTCTCCTGGACCTGTATTTGGGTTATCTAACCCCTTACTTTTGGCATCCATTTCGCGTATCTTGCCAATAATCTGCAGCACTTTCATAGCTGAGTAGTTTTTCATGCCAGTGACATAGTCGCGAGCAGCCCAAGGATTTCGTAATTCAAGCCATTCAGCGAGCGCCTCCTGACTGTTCTTTTGGGGACAGTAATGCGCGATCATCAGATTTTGGAAGTAATTAAAGAGCAACGGGAGAAAAGCATATATACTTCCAGCCTTCGGATTTTCGTCAAAATATTTGATTATGAGATTTGCCTTGTATACATTTCGGTTCACAATGGCATCTCGAAGTTCGAATCCATTAAAGTCCTTGCTCACCCCTATTTGGTCCTCAACCACTTGTGGAGTTACCCGTTTATCCTGTTCAGGCAATGAAAGCAACACCTTATCGAGCTCACTGGTCAGACGGCTAAGGTCAGAACCAATGAAATCGGCAATGAGTTGCGTGGATTTGGGATCAATTGTCGCTCCTTTGGCTTTCAGATAGCGCTCAATAAAGCCCAGCAGGTCACGTTCCTTCAGTTTGATGCTCTCAAACAGCACGCCAGCATCGCGAATCGCCTTCACATAGCCCTGTTTTCTGCCGTCAATTTTTCCGTTTTTGTGGCACATTACAAGTACAGTTGTAGGCATGGGCTGTTTCAGATACTTCTCCAATGGCTCTACATTCTTGATATTTTGTGCTTCCTTGACAATGACCACCTGGTATTCAGCCATCATCGGATAGCGACGCGCAGCATCAGCCACCTGCGACGCATTGACGTCAGAGCCAAACAAAATGGTCTGATTGAAGTCCCTTTCTTCGGGCTGTAGCACGTTCTCAGCTATCCAGTCGCAGATTTTATCGATATAATACGGCTCATCACCCATCAAGTAGTAAATGGGCTTAAAATGGCGAGCTTTCAACTCGCTCATCACGCTTTCGTATGTCACTGCTGCTTGAGCCATAATCGGCTACAAAGGTACGAATAAGCGAGGAAAAAACCAAATGAATTTGAGTTTTTTCGAGCGGAAGTAATTTCGACCAAAGGTCAAAGTTACGAAAAAAAGGTAAAAGTGAAGAGTGAATAATGAAAAATTTGCTCCCACAACGAAAAAAGTTCAAAGATCAAAGATTAAAGTTCAAAGAAAAAATGTAATTTTGCACCCATGAACGAATTAAATCTTCCTGCCTACGACGTCAAGGTACGTGGAACGCGCGAGAAGCCCGAGATTTTCGACTTCCTGCGCAAGCGTTATGTTGCGCTGACTCCCGAGGAGTGGGTTCGCCAGCATTTCACCCATTGGCTCGTCGAGCACAAGGGTTACCCCAAAGGCCTATTAGGCAACGAAATTGCCCTGAAATGTGGCGAAAAGACACTTCGCTGCGATTCTATATTATATAATAAGGAGACCCGCCCGCAGATGATTATAGAATACAAAGCACCCACCGTGTCGCTGACACAGCGGGTATTCAATCAGATTTCGGCTTATAATCTCCTGCTTCACGTGGACTATTTGGTGGTTTCCAATGGTTTGCAGCACTATTGCTGCAAGATGGACTACGAGCACCGGACGTACCATTTTTTACAGGAAATACCGGATTACGCTTCCTTAACTGTCTAATCGCTAACTTTTAACCGTCAGCATAAACCGTTAATTACTCGTCTGCCTCAGGAACTGCGGGAGCTTCTACCTCAGGATCAGCCTTTTTCACCGTCCTGCGAATCGAGCGCTTACGCTTCTTCTCCTCCTGTCCAGTAACCTTGTCAATCTTAACGCCAGCCAATTCCGGATCAATCAGGATACGTCCACAGTACTCGCAGACAATAACTTTCTTGTGCATCTTGATATCAAGCTGACGCTGGGGAGGAATCTTGTTAAAGCAGCCACCACAGGCATCACGCTGCACATATACGATGCCCAGGCCATTGCGTGCATTCTTGCGAATACGCTTGAACGAGGTCAGCAGACGGGGCTCAATCTTGGCTTCCAACTCCTTCACCTTGGCCTTCAGTTTCTCTTCCTCTGCACGGGTCTCTTCCATAATCTCATCGAGTTCACCCTTCTTCTGGTCCAAAGCCTGACGACGGTCTTCGATAATCTCCTGATTCTGAGCCAGTTCCACCTTCTTTTCCTCGATGCGGGCATTGGCTTCTTTGATTTTCTTGTTGCAGAGTTCGATTTCCAGCGACTGGAACTCGATTTCCTTCGACAACGTGTCGTATTCACGATTGTTCTTCACGTCGTTGAGTTGCTCCTTATAGCGCTCTACGCTTACCTTGGCATTCTCAATTTCGCCTTTCTTCATGACCACTGCCTGCTCAAATTCAGCGATGTCGGCATTGATCTTGTCAATACGAGTGGTAAGTCCCTCTATTTCGTCCTCGAGGTCCTGTACTTCCAGAGGCAACTCGCCTCTCAGTGCACGCTTCTCATCGATTCCAGAGAGCGTGGTCTGCAGCTGATAGAGGGTCTTCAGACGCTCCTCAACCGGCATGTCCATTGGGTCTTTCTTTGCCATTTTCTTTTTCTTTTATAGGACTACCTAGGTTTTTCTAGGACGTCCTAGGATTATTAAATATAAACTATCGGGTTGGTATTTGTTTCTGCAATGAAGGTTTTTACGCCTGGACAATCCTTCTGAATGATGTCACGGAAGATTTCTGCAGTATATTGCTCACTCTGATAATGGCCGATGACGCAAATCTGAATCTGCTGCTCAAAGCCAAAATACTGGTGATAGTGCATCTCGCCAGTGATAAAGGCGTCAGCGCCCTCTCCTATTGCATCAGACAACAGAAAATCGCCTGCTCCACCACAGATAGCCACTTTGCTGATGGGACGCTGCAACAGTGCGTTACACTGTGCACACTGCACGCCGAACTGCTTTTTCACCAATTCTATAAAGGCGCGTGCATCCATCTGCAAGGGCAAATTTCCCACAACGCCACTACCCGCCTCGATACCATCTACTGTCTTCTGGGCAAAGAACTTACAGTCCGTCAGCCCCAGTCGCTCGGCAATTTTCCAGTTCACACCGTCCAGTGCATTATCCATATTGGTATGCATCGAGACAATGACGATATCGTGCTTAATCGCCTTGATAACGCTGCGCTGCACATAGTCTGCTCCGCTAATCTGCTTCAGTCCGCGAAACAGCAGCGGATGATGGCTGACGATGAGGTTGCAACCCTTGGCCACAGCCTCGTCGACAATCTGTTCGTTGACGTCCAGACACAATAATGCCCCTGAAACCTCCACCTCCGTCAGTCCCAATTGCAGGCCAGCATTATCCCAACTTTCCTGCAAGGGCAGAGGCGCGAATCGTTCAAGGGCGCTCAGCACTTGCTTTATTTTCACGCTTCAAAAAGTTTATTCAGACTGCAAAGGTACGAATAAATCTTTGAACTTTGAACTTTGAACTTTGAACTTTATGATTTGTTAACGGCTCCTTAAGTAAACAAATCCTTACGTGAACCACTCTTCGCCGTGACGTTCATGACAATAGGACGTTCCATCGAAACAGTGTGTGCAGACACGTTCTTTGGGCAGTCCAATGGACTCTATCAGGTCCTCTAACGTAGCGAACTTCACGCTGGTCAGGCCTAAGCGACGGGCAATCTCGTTGACCATCCGCTGATATTCAGGGGTTCCTGTTTGGGAGTACTTGTCCAGGTTCTTTTTGTCGTCGCCCTCGAAGTCTTTGATGATACGGCGCGTAATCAGTTCCAAGTCGCTCTTTGACGAGGTGAAGCCAATAAACGGACAGCCATAGACCAATGGAGGGCAGGATATGCGCACATGCACTTCCTTGGCACCGTTCTCGAAGAAGGTGCGCACGTTGTCGCGCAACTGGGTACCACGCACGATAGAGTCGTCGCAGAACACAATGCGCTGGTCTTTCAAAATGGCAGGATTAGGAATGAGTTTCATCTTGGCCACCAAGTCACGACGATTCTGGTTGCCTGGGGTAAACGAACGCGGCCATGTGGGGGTATACTTCACCACAGCACGCTTGTAGGGAATCTTCTTGCCCTCCGAATAACCCAGTGCCATACCTACGCCCGAATCGGGAATACCACACACCAGGTCAGCCTCTACGTCCTGGTCCTTTTCGCCCATCAGACGGCCGTTCTTCTCGCGTACATATTCTGTATTAACACCCTCGTAGTCGCTCGTTGGGAAACCATAGTAAACCCACAAGAACGAGCATATCTGACAGCGTGTCAAGGGTTTCTGCAGTACTTCTATGCCATCAGCTTTTATCTTGACGATCTCACCGGGTCCTACGTCGCGCAATATCTTGTAGTTCAGATTGGGGAAACTCGTCGTCTCGCTCGACACAGCGTAGGCCTCAATCAGTTCGTCAGTGCCTATAGGCGACAGACGGTGCACCTTCTTGTGTCCCATGACGATAGGGGTGCGTCCCAGGAAATCGCGGGCAGCAATGATACCATCCTCCGTCAGAATGAGCATCGAGCACGAACCTTCAATCTTCTGATACACTTTGTTGATGCCCTCCACAAACGTGTCTCCCATATTGATGAGCAGGGCAACCAGCTCTGTTTGATTGATGTTGTTAGCCGACATTTCGCTCAGGTGCATACGCTGTTTCAGCAGTTCTTCGGCTATCTCGCGCAGGTTGTTGATTTTAGCTACCGTCACGACGGCATAGCGCCCCAAGTGTGAATTGACAATAATGGGCTGAGGGTCGGTATCGCTGATGACGCCCAATCCCTGATGTCCCTTAAACGAGTCGAGTTCATCCTCAAAGCGCGAGCGGAAATAGTTGCGTTCCAACGAGTGGATAGAACGGTGAAAACCGCTTTCCTTGTCGAAAGTCACCATTCCTGCGCGTTTTGTACCTAAGTGTGAGTTGTAGTCTGTACCGTAAAACAAATCGTTTACGCAATCCTGTTTCGAGATCGTGCCAAAAAAGCCACCCATAACGTTCTTTTTACCTTAATTATATTAATGATGTCTCATTTAGGCCTGCAAAATTACAAAAACTATGGGAAAACGCAAAACGATTGCCTGTTTTTTTTCTGCCTGCCTACGATTAATTGTCCTACAACAAGTCATTTCAGCACCTGCGTGATGCCTTGTTCCCTATGATTGATGCGCACCTCGATGCCGAATTTCTCGTGGATGTGCTCGGCCAGATGCTGGGCACTATACACGCTACGGTGCTGTCCACCCGTACATCCGAAACAGAACATCAGGCTGGTGAAACCGCGCTGTATATAACGCCTTACGTGGGCATCGGCCAGCTTATAAACGCTATCGAGGAAAGTGAGTATCTCGCCGTCGTCCTCTAGGAATCGGATAACGGGCTCGTCCAGTCCTGTCAGTTTCTTGTAAGGCTCGTAACGGCCGGGATTATGCGTTGAACGACAGTCGAACACATAGCCTCCACCATTGCCCGACTCGTCCTCGGGAATGCCCTTGCCAAACGAGAAGCTGAACACCCTGACCACCAAAGGGCCCTGCGCATCGTACTTCGAGAATGTTGCCGGACCGTCCTGCGGATGGGGCTTATAGGGGTTGTTGTCCGTCGTCCTGTATCCGTCGGCACGTGCTGCAGTCACTTGTACCTGCTGGAATTTGGGCATCTCTGTCAACTGTTCCAGCAAATGAACCAGATAGGGATAAGGGAAATTGCGCTCGTTGAGCAGTTCCTTCAGGTTCTGCATGGCTGGCGGTATCGACTCGATGAAGTGCTGCTTGCGCTCGAAATAGCCTCGGAAACCGTAGGCTCCCAGCACCTGCAACTGACGGAACAGCACAAACAGGCTCAGGCGGTCAACGAAATGGTGCGGTGAAGGCACCTCAGTATACATCTTCAATGCGTTATAGTATTCGTACACCAGTTCGCGACGCACCTTGTAGGGATACTTGGCAGACGCCTGCCACAGGAACGATGCCAGATCGTAATAGTACGGTCCTTTGCGACCACCTTGGAAATCAATGAAATAGGGTTTCCCATCGGCATCCAACATCACGTTTCGAGCCTGGAAGTCGCGATACAAGAAACATTGCTCGTCATCAGCTGCCGTCAGGTCTTTCGCCAGCAGACGGAAGTCGGCTTCGAGTTTCAACTCGTGGAAATCCAGCTCGGTGGCCTTCAGGAAACAGTATTTGAAGTAGTTCAGGTCGAACAACACGGAATCGGTATCGAATGAGGGCTGGGGATAGCAGTTCGAGAAGTCGAGTTCGCGGAAGCCTCGCAACTGGATGTTGGGCAGTTCGCGGATGGTGCGGCGCAGCAGCTCCTGTTCCTTCAGCGTGTAGCGTCCCCCTGCCTCGCGTCCGCCACGAATGGCGTCAAACAGCGACACAGAGCCCAAATCGGTCTGAATGTAGCGCAACTCGTCGTCGCTCACAGCCAGAATTTTAGGCACGGGCAGCTGGCGCTTGGTAAAGTGCTGAGCCAAGTACACAAAGGCGTGATTCTCGTCCCTGCTCGTACCCACACAGCCGACCACGCTCTCTCCCGTCGACGAAATCATGCGGAAATACTCGCGGTTGCTGCCGCCACCGGGCAACTTCTCCATTTGCTGGGGTTCCGCCCCACTCCATTGCTTGTATAGTTCTCTTAGCTTCTGCATAGTACCTTATTATAATATGGCCATCAGCTCCGCCAGACTCGTCACTTCGTAGTCAACGGACTCCGTAGCCGGATATTCTGGGAATCGGTTGAAATAGGCAACGTCCAGTCCTGCCCGCTTGGCACCCAGGATGTCTGTCTGCAGGTTGTCGCCAATCATCAACGTCGTCTCCTTCTGGGCCCCCGTCTGGCGCAGGGCATAGTCGAAAAACGCCTGCGAAGGCTTATTGGCTCCTGCATCCTCGCTGAGCACGATAGTATCGAAATAATCCGTCAGTCCGCAGGCACGCAGTTTCTTGTACTGCACCTCGTGGAAACCGTTCGAACACATGTGCATCCTGTAGCCCTGCTCACGCAGATAATCCATCAGTTCGCGGGCACCGTCCACCAGTCCTGGCTTCGACGAACAAAAGTCCAGGAACCGGTCGCTGGCCTCCAGGCACAGCTGCTCCGTAGGCTCCAAACCTTCGCCAAAGCTCAGCGGACGACGGAAACGTTCCACAATCAGGTAGTCGCGCGTGATTTCACCCTTCGAATAGCGCGTCCACAGGTCGATGTTCGCTTTCCAATACTCGTCGTAGAACAGCTGTGCATCAGCAAACCACCGTCCCAACTGCATGGCGTCGAACAACTCGCTCAGCGCTATCACGGCATTGCCGTGCGTGTCGTAGAGCGTATCGTCGAAATCGATAAACAGATCGGTGTAACGTTTCATTCTGACTGCAAAGGTAGTGCAAATCGAAGGAATTTCCAAATTTATTTTGCATTTTCGAAGGAAAATGCCTACTTTTGCAGCATGAAAGTCATCGTATCCAACGAAATAGCAAGCGTCTGCCCCGTCTTTGTCGGTGCCTGCGTCGAGGCAGAAGTGGTCAACACGCCCTATTGTGAACCGCTGTGGCAGGAAATTCATGCGCTTGGCGAACACTATCGCGCCACGCTGACCACTGAGTCGCTGAAAGACATGAGTAGCATTGCCGCCACCCGCGCCGTCTACAAGGCATGCGGAAAAGACCCCTCGCGCTACCGTCCAGCCTCCGAGGCACTCATCCGACGCATGCTGCAGGGCAAAGATCTCTATCAGATCGACACCCTCGTCGACCTCATCAATCTGGCGTCCATCGCCTATGGCTACAGCATTGGTGGCTTTGATGCCGACAAGTTTGTGGGTGACACGCTGACGCTGGGCATCGGGCGCGAAGGCGAGCCCTACGAAGGCATCGGACGCGGCATGATCAACATTCACGGACTACCCGTCTACCGCGATGCTCAAGGCGGTGTGGGCACTCCCACCAGCGACAACGAGCGCACCAAGATTGACATCAACACGCGCCATCTGCTCGTCCTCATCAACGGCTACGACGGCAATCGCGAAAAAGTTGCCGAGAACGCCCAATACATCTTGGACCTGCTCAGCAAATACTGCCAGTGCACTGGTGGGAAGTATACCTTATATTAATTATACAAACTCTATCCTACGGATGGTTAATATACAGATTACTATAATGCAGACGATTAAAGTTGCAATCGACAGGAGTATCGCCTTCCAGAAGTTATCTTCAACATACCAGATATACAGCCAGAAGGGGGCTACAATACTAATAAACCCTGCACAAAAGCAATAATAGAACTTGATGGGTTCCCGTTTCGGACGTAATGCTCTGTTACAATTGGGGCACTGAATGGTGTGAATAGTCCCTTTCAGGAAATACTCCGATATCTGCCGTATCCCTATCTTCGTGTCACAATGAGGGCATACGGCTTGGTCGTGACTTAGTAATGTTGATAATAGTTTCATTTGCTGTCTATTTCTTTATCAGAGAGTTAAGCAAATCGCAGATTTCTTGGGGTGTTTTTGAGAGGCCGCTTACATAGACCTCGTAGGGATAGCCCTGAAGGGCGGCTTTAAAGCGTCGTTTGCGATCTTCAGCTAAATTTCCTTTATGAGCTTCCCACGTGTCCTCCTTATAGCGTATACCAATAAATGTACGACCTTTGAACTTGTCGACGTAGAAAGATTCAACACCCGAGAGTCTGACAACCCATTCCTCCTGAGTCTTTACAATCAGAGACATATCGGTAATAACGAGGCGTGTCCAGCGTCCTAAATAGAAGAAATAGAGGCAATACAATACCATCAGGCCGACGAGATGAATAATTGTTTCTAAAACCTTATGATCTGAACCAGCAATAAAGATTCCCAACATAACAGCAATGTATGCTGCTGTTATCAAGAATACGATAATCAATCTTTTAATGGATACGGTTATTTTTATTTCTTCCATAATCTTTATTCATTTATATTTAATACATTTAAGTCGACAGAAAGTCGAACAATTTAACAAATATTATTCATCTCTATATTCGAGGATATCGCCTGGCTGGCAACCCAGCTCTCGGCAGATGGCCTCGAGGGTGGTGAAGCGCACGGCCTTGGCCTTGCCAGTCTTCAGAATCGAGAGGTTGGCCAACGTTAGGCCGACTTTTTCAGCCAACTCGCTAAGCGACATTTTGCGCTTGGCAAGTTCCACATCTAAGTTTACTACAATTTGTCCCATAGGCCGCTTAAATCGTTAAGTCCTGCTCTTCCTTCAGTTTTCGGGCATCCTTCAGAATCTTGGGAGTAAAGAAGTAGCCGATGATCATCCAGTACAAAGGCCCAACATACAACGTGTGAACCATTCTGGGGAAGTTTTCGACGAACTGGGGCTCGATGTGATTAAAGACGTTTTTGCTGAAGATGCTGGCCCAACCGAAAAACAATAGTGCCGAAACACCAAACAGATAATACACTCTGATGCACCACTTCGAATACTGCTTATTAATATAAGTAAGGAAGACCATCAAGAGGAAGATGCAGGAGAAATACGTTCTGGCAATGTTCTCTATCAGATAAATCAGGTTCTGATAATAATCATACTGCGTCGTAGCCTCTTGCATTCTACAAACGTCACGATACATGAGCCATCCCACATACACTGCCAAAATCAGCAGACATCCCATTGTAAAAAGGTTCTCTCCCTTGCTAAAAAACTTTTTTAATTCCATAATCTTTTATTGTTTTATTTTGTTTATTTATCGTTTTTCGATATGCAAAAGTAGACATTCTTTTTGAACCCACCAAACAAAATCGATAAAAACTTATCGTTTTTCGATAAATTTAACGTTCGTTATATCTTTAACGGCTCCTCCTCTTCAACCGGTAAGCGTTTTATCATCAGATTACGACAAAATAATGCTGGTTTTCCTTGCATTTCTGCCATTTTTTTTGTATCTTTGCATCTTGTAAGGCCAGCGCTTTTTGCTTATAAAGCAGCGCCAAAAGCCCAAAGCTTTATGTCTTTTGGCGACCGCCGCAAGACATTCGCACGCCCGCCACAAGATATTGCCCCGCCCGCCGCAACAATTTGCCACGGGCGGGGCAAATTAGTAACATGCCGTCTCGCTCCCTGCAAACCCTAGGTTTAATCCCTGTAACTACGGGGACTTTTCCCCTTTCTCCCCTAGTATTTATTGCGAACGTTTCCTATGACTTGTTAAGATAGTCCGAACGACGCAAAGAAAAAAACGGAATAATGCATAGGTTACATAACCGAAAAATAGTCAAAAACGCCATTTGCTACCATACTACCATACTTGCTACCATTACGGAAGGCCATTTAAATAAAGGCATCTCGAAAGATTTGTGGTAGCATGGTAGCAAAATCACAAAAAAAAAATTTTTTCAAATTATCGCTTGAACGCCAACAACCCTGCCTTTAATGTTACAAACTACCAAACATCGACGCAGTTTTATCATCCATTGTCGCAGTTTTAGTATCCATTGGCGCCGTTTTATCGTCCATCGACGCAGTTTTAACTTTACACGGCACCTCCCAACCCTTTAGAACGTACTAAACGACTCTTTTGGAAGTACCGCACGATCTTTCTTTGCGTGGTTTGAGTATGAGGATTGGTGTGAGGCTTGAACCCTAAGGCTTCGTGGTTTGAACCCTAAGGCTTCGTGGCTTGAACCCTAATCCTTCAAGACCATAAATAGATGATTAAAAGAAATCCTTGATCATCAGTTTTTTATAAAAACACAAGGTTTTAGTGATAAAGGCACCGCCCTGAAACGGGGCAGTGCCTTATAGATGTTCAGTTTTCAAAGTGGATCACTGAGAACCGTCCCAAAATTTCAGAGCGCAAAATTAGAGTCCCAAAATTTCAGAAGTCTTCTTGAGCATATGCACAGATGCACATGATGTTCATCAGAGTCAGATATAATTGTTTCTTCATACCTTCTATTTATTTTTGTGAAACTTTGTAGGTTGAGCCCGACTCAGTGACAATAATCGTCACACCCTTATTATTTGATGTTACCTCTTGGCCTTTCAGGTTGTAGTAGCGTACTTTTCCTAATTTGTTTGAAAGTGCTGCCTGCTTAATAGCTGATGGCTCATTATATTCTTCTATATTGTGGAAAAGAAAATAAGGGCTTTTAGATTGGTAATAATCAAGTTTCCCCTCATCCACCAATAGTTTTACTTTCCATATATTGATTCCTTCCAAACCGGTAGAAGAGTTAGAATAATTAATTTCCCCTCTTATATGAATGTATTCTAATTGTGGGTTATTTTGGAATCTGTGGGATATTTCGAAAGTGGGTGGAAGTGATACGCTTGTCAATTCAACACAGTTATGAAATATACTTCTTGTCCAACCGCTTGTGACTTCCCTTTGCAGTCCGTTTACAGTTACGTAGTCGGGGACATAGATATCACCCTTATAGTATTCACCATCGGGTAGAGGACACAATGACACAGCATAATCATTATAATGATAATACAGACCATCTATCATAATATATCCTTCATCCTGTGCCGTTGCAGCAAGGGCGAATAGTATAAAACAGCATAATGATAATAGTTTCTTCATATCTATCTCGTTTTTATTTTGTTTCGTTTTCAAATCCTCGCGGCCAGTCGCAGGAGGCGAGGGATTCAATTATGAAATAAACAACTTTCTTACTGCTTTGTCCTACACGTAGGACCTTGCAATGAGAATGAGAATAATCCGTTTAATCAGTTCAATCTGTGCCCGTAATATATGCTCCATATAACTAGAACCCTTCAAGAGGATTATTCAATGCATGTTTTTTGGTTTCATATAGTTTAGTCACCTCATTTTTTGCATTCTTCAACCTATTATTAAATTTTTTTGCATAGCTCTTGCTCAGCTCCACATCCTTGAATCCTTCACCAAGCCAAATTCTGTATTTGACATAGTTATTGGCGAGGAACTTATCAATATCGGGTATGTAATAGATGAGCCTTGTAACGTATCTACCCGGCATCCATACATTCATGGAATAGTAGCCTTTAAGATAGCTCTTGTGAACGGGTTCTTCACCATCCATCTCCAAATCCACGATCTCTCCATTATCTGTTTTTAGATAAAGATGTGGCAAGGTCTCGTTGTCGATAGAGTAATAACCATTTCGGTTATAAAGGTTCACAACACAGTAATAACCTTCCTTGTCAAGTGCAATGTTGAAAGTAGGTTTCCAATAACTCCCCGCGAATCCAGCTTCTGCCTGGAAAGCTTCAGAAATTGACCAACTGGCAAATTTGACGGGTTTGTTAATGGTGTCATTCGGCTCGTCTTGTGCTAACGAAGCAATACACACCATTAAGAAGGTAAGTAGAAAAATGTTTTTTTTCATAATCGTATAGTTTTAGTTATTATTATTGTTCGTTTAAGTATGCATAAAAAGAAAACGTGGACTAATTACTTCGTCTACGTATTCCAGGCATCGGCAAACGCCCATTTATCTTAAACGAGTAAAAGTCCACGCCATCCGGCGCGAACTCCAACTTTCGTTCTTGATAAATTCTTTCAATTTTGCCGATTTAGGAATACAAGAATCTAAAAGCGGATATTCATCCTATATGTTTTTTTTATTTATCTCAGCCCATAGGCATCTGCGGTTTTTAAGGGTTCAACAATTATTTGTTTTCTATAAGTTTTAAGCCCTGCTTTCGATAGAACGGGAATTTTGTATCAGAGCTTATTAGCGTCATCTTATGAGATATTGCTTGAGCAATAATGATGTGGTCGAAAGGATCTTTGTGGTCTTGTTCCTCGTTAATTCGTAATGCAGCAAGAGTCCTTATGACATTAATGTCTGAATTGTCGATTTCAACCGAAGGATCATTCAGTACGAAAGAAATCATTTCAGCCTCAGATTTCCAGACGTTTGACAGCAATTTCTTAGTACGAAACGCTATGATGAGCTCCTGAAGACTGAAAATACTCAAGTATTTCAAATTCTCAGGATCTTCGAGATAGGCACATACATCTTTGGACAACGACTTTTGATCGCTGACCATGTATACATAGATGTTAGTGTCGAGGAGTAAACGCATTAGTCCAAAACTACGGGATCTGTAATTGTTATTGTACCTTGAGTGGCTTCGTAGTACTCCCAAAACTCTTTCGCCTTTTCTTCTTTTTCTTTCTTGCTCATAATCACAAATTATAATTCGTTCGCAAAGATAGGAACTTTTTCTGAAACTTCCAAATTAAACAAAGAAAAAGTAGAAAAGAAGGAAATAAAAAGAAGACCTAAGCAGAATTGCTCAGGTCTTCCTTGTATGGCGAAAAGACGTAACTACAGCGGACTTACGGTACCCTCGTAGTCGATGTAGTCGCGGTCGTCGGGTGTCACGCGGATGCGGGCACTGCCGGATTTGTCGACATTGATATAGAACTTGTATTCGCTGCCTTGGTAGTCCACCTTGAAGGTAATGATGCCACACGCCTTCTTAGGTTGGTACTGCAGCACATAGTCCTGTGCCTCGGTTCTGAACTCGAGTTTGGAGTCCATGCGAATCTCGCCACGGGTCTTCATGTGGGGAATGTCGTCACGTCCCACGTAGGGCAGCGAGCAGTCGACCATATTGCCTTCAATCTTCAGCCAACGGCCCATTACCGGATTGCTGACGCCACGCTTGGGTGTCATCTCAGTGATACTGATTCTGTACTTCTGATTGCCTATGCTGGTCTTCAACATCTTCAGGGCCTCAGCCTGTCGGGCTGCACGCTCTTCGGAGGAAAGGCACGCTGTCAGCAACAGCACGCTCAGCAACATCAAAAAATATTTCTTCATAGCTAAACTTTCTATTTTTCTACGCACGAAAGGCGCTCAAGTGTTTTGTTTATTAAGAAGGCCCGAGCAATTGATGCTCAGGCCTCCTCATATAGTAGGTAACCCCACTTTATCCCTTATGCGAAGGGGTTCTCGGTGGGATAGTAGTCACCCTTCGGGAAGTTGTAGTCAATCTCCTCAACGGGGATGCCCATGTACTTCAGCACCTCCCACATATACTTACCAGCGTGCTCGAACATAACGGCAGCGTGGTGTGGATAGTGCTTCTCGATGAGGACGTGACGATAGAAGCGACTCATGTTCTTGATACCGAAGGTACCGATAGAACCGAATGAGCGTGTAGCTACTGGCAGGATCTCACCCTGAGCGATGTAAGCGCGGAGCTTGGTGTCGGCAGTAGACTGCAGACGATATACAGTAGCCTTGCCAGGCTTCAGGTCACCCTCGAGGGTACCGTTGGTAACCTCAACAGGCAGAGCGCGAGCCATAATGCGCTGGAAGCACATCTGGCAGTTGCAAACCTTAGAAGAAGCGGTGTTACCACAGTGGAAGCCCATGAAGATCTCCTTGTCTGTGTACTCGTCGCACAGGAACTTCTTGCCCTTGATGCTCTCCTCGTACATGTCGCGAGGTACAGAGTTGTTGATGTCGAGCAGCGTTACGGCATCCTGAGTGATGCAGGTTCCGATGAACTCACTGAGAGCGCCATAGATGTCAACCTCACAAGCTACGGGGATACCGCGAGAGGTCAGACGGCTGTTGACATAGCAGGGAACGAAGCCGAACTGAGTCTGGAAAGCGGGCCAGCACTTGTTAGCCATAGCCACGAACTGACGAGAGCCCTTGTGAGCCTCAATCCAGTCAGTCAACGTCAGCTCATACTGGGCGAGCTTAGGCAGCACCTGAGGAATCTTGTTGCCACCGCCAAGCTCAGCAACCATATCCTTCACAACATCGTCGATGCGTGGGTCGCCAGCGTGCTTCTGGAAAGCCTCGAACAGGTCGAGCTCAGAGTTCTCCTCAATCTCAACGTCGAGATCATAGAGGGCACGGATAGGAGCGTTACAAGCCAGGAAGTTGTTGGGACGAGGACCGAAGCTGATGATTTTCAGGTTCTGCAGACCCACGATAGCGCGAGCGATGGGCAGGAACTCATGAATCATCTCAGCGCACTGGGCAGCGTCGCCTACGGGCTCCTCAGGAATGTAAGCACGAGTCTTGCGCAGCGACAGAGCCTGGCTGGCATTCAGCATACCGCAGTAAGCGTCACCACGACCGTCAATCAGGTTGTTCTGAGTCTCCTCAGCAGCAGCGCAGAACATCGTTGGGCCCTGGAACCAGTCAGCAATCATGGTCTCAGAAATCTCAGGACCGAAGTTGCCAAGATATACTACGAGGGCATTACAGCCAGCCTTCTGGACATCAGCCAGAGCCTGCTGAGCGTGAATCTCACTCTCAACGATACAGATGGGGCACTCATAGATATCAGCCTTGTCGAATTTCTTTTCATACTCGGCAATCACAGCCTTGCGGCGGTTTACGGCCAATGACTCGGGGAAACAGTCGCGAGAAACGGCGACGATTCCAATCTTAATTTTAGGTACGTTGTTCATAAAAAAAATGTTATATAAAGTAATGTTTAGTCAGATACGGATGCAAAGATACGAAAATATCGTGAAAAGCGAATCGTAAAAGGGAAAAATCTGCTAACGTATAGTTTTTTTTAACGTTCATATCTCCCTATTGCAGCGTCACAGCCATCAAACCTATCACCACATCGTTGGAAAGTGTACGCAACGTAAGCGACTGCAACTTCTTCTGGCGGTTCAATGGCATACGCAACATGGTGGCTGCACCACCAGGAATCTCTCCACCATCAGCTCCCTTGGGACCAATCTCGCCACCCTGAGCATGAGTGAAGGGCAGATTCAGGGTCTTACCCAAGTCGCGACTGACCTTGCTCGATGCTAAAGCAATACGATAGGGACGCGGCTGGGCGGTACGAAACGCAAGATTGTCGACATAGTAGTCGCGCTCGATGGGACACCAGTTGTCTGGATTCACCAGTTGCAGGGTATCGGACGTACCGTCCTGATACTGCGCCACAACAATGCCATTGGCAATGCGACTCTGCATGTGGTTGGTAGTACCCGCCAACAGGAGCCACGCCTGACGGTAGCGTCCGCTCATGGGAATGCTGATGCTGTCAGGATAGTTGTCCCACAGCGAGGTGAAGGCAATGTTTCTGCCCTCGGCATACGTGCGGAACGGCACACCCATCGCGACGAACTCGTCCTTGGCGATGAGCGAGCGGAACACAGAGTCGTTGATTTGGGGCAGATAGTCGGGATGACACCAGTCGCCCACGCCCTGCAACGGAATCTGCAATGTTGTATATGGCGGACGGGGCGAACGGTATTCGTGGCGGAAAATGTTAGTCACGCTGTCGTTCAGCACGCGGTCGATGTTCTGCTTGTGAAACTTCTCGATGAAGGCGGGCTCGTCAGTATCATGTCGTTGCGAATCGGCCATCACATAGCCCTTGTAGGTAACCTCCGGGTACTTGACAGGCACTTTGACACGGATTGTCTGATGCGCGTCGCTGTTGCCTACAACGTCGCGATACTTTCCCATACCGAGGTTCTGACGGATAATTATCTTTTGAGGTTGGGCGAAGTGCTGCGTGACCTCGTAAACAGCCTCGTCGCCTTGACGCTGATACTTATAATATATATAAGGTGTACGGACTGATGCCGAATCCCACGCCTCAGGGAAGCCAGGACGGATGATGCAACGCCCCTCGAGAGCGTCGGGCTGGATTCCGAAAAGACCCTGAATGAGTGTGCGTGCCGAGATGCCGATGCAGTCACCAAAGTCGCGATAGCACTCCCCACGAGCAGCATCATACTTGCTAATCTGCCCGAAGTTGGCAGGCGACTGCCCGTCGTACATCTGGTCCATCACGTTGGCCATCATCAGCTGATAGCCCTCCTCCGAACGTCCCGCTTCGAAATAGGCCAGCGCCGTATGCATCACCTCAGCAGCAGCCACATTATTGACGCTCCAGGAATAGGGCAGCCAGTTGCTGGTTGAAATAGTTGACAATTGAGAATTGAGATTTGAGAATTGAGAATTATGATTAGAACTAAGGGAGGAAAGGGGGATATGGGGAATCTCGTTGTCGACATACTTCGTGGCCTGATAAGCCTGTTCTGGTGTGCAGGCGCCGCAGTCGATGGGCGTATAGACACTCCACACGGCAGCACTCTCATGAACGCGCTTCAACCCCATCAGGTCCTGATACTCAGCCCAGTGACCTGCATCCTTCAGCCACAAACGGGCATTCATAGCTTCCAAAATAGCATCTGCCTCTTTCTGGTAGGGGGTGCCGTTCTCACCAATGAGACGAGCGATACGTGCTGCCAGTTTATTGGCACGATAGTTATAGGCAGACGAGTGGGTCACCGCCCCACCACTATAATAGAGGGCATCGCTGGCCCAAATGCAGCAATAGGCATCGTAGAGGTGGTCGCCATCTGGGTCAAAGTTACGTTTCTCCCAGGCCAGATGTCTCGTCAACACGGGCCACATCTTTTTAAGATAGGCTTTGTCTGCATCATATTGGAAGTGCCACAGCAACTCGTCAATGTAGTTCAGGTTCATGTCGTAGTGGTGCATCTGGTCGTTGCGCTCTGGATTCCGACAGATATAGCCATTCGAATACATCTGTGTCCCCCACTCTTTCTTGGCACGAGCCAGGCGCTGTTTTTCATCCTGCGTAGGATGGGCATATTGGGCAGGAACGTTGTCGACCTGACTCTTGGCATAAGCGTCGAAATGGCTGACAGCACGCTCGGGCCAACCCAGCACGTCGCCCAAATAGCCTGCACGCCAGCCTGCCAACGGCATTCGCCAGCCAATGCAGCCATGCAACCACGTCTTGCCGTCCCAGTCGCCCTCGGCAGCAATCACCAAGGCGCTACCCAGCGTGTTGACATAGGGATCGGGCGTATTGAACTCTATACGGGAGCCCAGCTCTCGCATCGCTGTCTCCAGTTCCTCAAAACGCTCAGCACCTTCTCGTTCGTGGGTTTTGTTTGTTGTGATACCATCACAACATACGTAACACTCCTCATCGAACGTCTGCGACCACTGCTGGACGGGTGTCTTGCCATCAGCCTCGAAGGCCTCACGCGGATCGACACCCAAATCGCCATTACGCGACAGTTTGGCATTACGAATGCGGCTCACCACCACATCCAATGTGACGTCACCATCGAAACCCGTTGCCTGAAAACGCCACATAGTCTGCTCTGCCTGCAAAGATGCTACTACTTTGACACGCAGTGTGGCTTTCTGACCCCACGATTTATGGCGCAGCAAGTAACTACGCATCCCGTCTTCATAACGTGCTTCGCAAAAGTCGGTCTTATCAAGCAAAACGCCATTCACACAAAACTGCACATTACGGCAATCGTTCTTCTTGTATAAAGCAAACACTGGACGGTCACTGGTTTCCACACGCCATTCGGTATGACCACCATATATTGCTCGCGTATAGCGGTGCTGGCCATTCACACATACGAAGGCACGCCCCTCAGGACGATAGTGCTGAGCCGACATGCTCAGCGACAGCATCAAGGCTGACAAAACAAACACGATTCGTTTCATGCCGACAAAATTACAAATTTGCTGGGACAATGCAAAATAAAACGCACAAAAAAAAATCCGACTGTCATCACGACAATCGAATTTCAAAACAAACTACTTAAAAACTAATCTACTAAAACAAATCAAAAAAATATCTCTTTCTTATAGAATTCTAATACGATATTATCAAGAGTTTTAACGCTCCGACGATGCAAAGTTAGGAACTTTTTCATTACATTGCAAGCTTTTTGGCAAAAATCGACACCTTTCTTGATTTATATCAATGCGTAAGTATGTATTTTTGAACGCTTTAGCATTTTTTGCCAACCTGGGATTACAAAAAAGTATCATTAAAGGGCAAGAGAGTAATACCAAAAAGAAAGGTAGCAGGACGCTCTATGCACCCTGCTACCCCTTATGATAATATCCTTTAGTCGATACTACATCATGCCTCCCATTCCTGGGGCACCACCCATCGGCATAGCGGGTTCCTTCTCGGGCTTGTCGCAGATGAGACATTCCGTTGTCAGGAACATGCCAGCGATAGAAGCAGCATTCTCCAGAGCCACACGAGCCACCTTAGCAGGGTCGATGACACCAGCCTCGCGCAGGTCCTCGTACTTGTCAAGACGGGCATTGTAACCGAAGTCACCCTTACCCTCGCGAACCTTCTGCACGACGACAGCACCTTCAGCACCGCCATTAACGGCAATCTGACGCAGGGGCTCCTCGATAGCGCGCTCCACGATGTTAATACCAGTCTGCTCGTCAGCATTGACACCCTTGATGTCCTTCAGCACGTCGAGAGCACGGATATAAGTGGTGCCACCACCTGCGACAACACCTTCCTCGATAGCTGCACGGGTAGCGCAAAGAGCATCATCGACGCGATCCTTCTTCTCCTTCATCTCAACCTCGCTGTTAGCACCGACATAGAGTACTGCTACGCCACCAGCCAACTTGGCCAGACGCTCCTGCAACTTCTCTTTGTCGTAAGAAGAGGTGGTGAGCTCGATTTCCTTCTTAATCTGAGCGATACGATCCTTGATGGCCTGCTTATCGCCAGCACCGTTGACAATCGTAGTATTGTCCTTTGATACAGTCACCTTATCGCAAGTACCCAGCATCTCCAGAGTAGCCTGCTCCAGTTTCAGACCCTTCTCCTCGCTGACAACAACACCACCCGTCAAGGTTGCGATATCCTCGAGCATAGCCTTACGACGGTCGCCAAAGCCAGGAGCCTTCACAGCACAAATCTTCAGGCCACCACGCAGACGGTTGACAACCAGTGTAGTGAGCGCCTCTGAATCAACATCCTCAGCAATCACCAACAGGGGGCGTCCACTCTCTGCAGCGGGCTGCAGGATGGGCAGGAAATCCTTGATGTTTGAAATCTTCTTGTCGTAGATGAGAATATACGGATTTTCCATCACGCACTCCATCTTCTCTGAGTCTGTTACGAAATATCCAGAGAGATAGCCACGATCGAACTGCATACCCTCGACCACACCAATATGTGTGTCGCGGCTCTTCGACTCCTCGATGGTGATGACACCATCCTTAGATACCTTGCGGAAGGCCTCTGCCAGCAGCTTACCAATCTCCTCGTCGTTATTAGCACTGACGGTAGCCACCTGCTCAATCTTGTCGTAGTTGTCATCCACACGCTCAGCGTTCTTCTGAATAAAGTCGACAACGCTCTTCACAGCCTTGTCGATACCACGCTTCAGGTCCATGGGGTTGGCACCAGCTGTGACGTTCTTCAGACCCTCGGTAACAATAGCCTGAGTCAGAATGGTAGCAGTAGTCGTACCATCACCGGCATCGTCTCCAGTCTTCGAAGCCACGCTCTTGACGAGCTGTGCACCTGTATTCTCAAACTTGTCCTCCAACTCGATTTCCTTGGCTACGGTCACACCGTCCTTGGTAATCTGTGGAGCACCGAACTTCTTCTCAATCACAACGTTACGTCCCTTAGGACCCAGCGTTACCTTTACTGCATTGGCCAACTGGTCGACACCGTTCTTCAACAGGTCGCGGGCCTCAATATTGAATTTAATATCTTTTGCCATAATACTTTATTTTTTGTGTTATTACGTTATACCGTTATCACGTTATTACGAAAATTATTTCTCAATCACTGCGAGCACGTCGCTCTGACGCATCATCAGATATTTCTCGCCCTCGAACTCCAGCTCTGTGCCGCTGTACTTACCATACAACACTTCATCGCCTGCCTTCAGCACCATCTCTTCATCCTTGGTTCCCTGACCAACGGCCTTGATGGTTCCATGAAGGGGTTTCTCTTTTGCGGTATCAGGAATAATGATACCACCAATCTTTTCTTCAGCCGGTGCAGGCACTACCAACACGCGGTCTCCTAATGGTTTGATGTTCATAATACTTAATATTTTATTAAATGTTTATTTTACGTCTGACCACATCACTGCCAAAACTGTGCCAATCGTGTCAGTCTGCCACATTGGCAGAAAAAAAGCAGGCATTATTACAAATGCCCGCCTTTCTTTATTTAAATAAAACCATTAAAAATATCTTATTGCATATCGTAAACCACCTGCATCAGTTTCTTGCCAATCTCATCGGCAGCTTCCATCGTAGCTGCTTCGCTATATACGCGAATGATTGGCTCCGTATTCGACTTACGCAGATGAACCCAACGGTCGGGGAAGTCAATCTTGACACCATCAATGTCGTTGACTTGTGCCGTAGGATCGTTAGCATACATTTCCTTCACCTTTACCAAGATGGCATCAACATCCGTATCAGGAGTCAGATCAATGCGGTTCTTGGCAATCTGATAGTCGGGGTACTTTTTGCGAAGCTCGCTGACCTTGCATCCCTTCTTGGCCAAAGAAGTCAGGAAGAGTGCAATGCCTACGAGGGCATCACGCCCATAATGGCTCTCAGGATAGATGACGCCACCATTTCCTTCGCCACCAATGATAGCATTCACCTCTTTCATCTTGGTAGTGACATTGACTTCACCCACAGCAGCAGCGGTATATTTGCCACCACGCTTTTCGGTGACATCACGTAAGGCACGTGTCGAACTGAGATTGCTCACCGTATTACCTGGCGTTTCCGACAGCACATAGTCGGCTACGCTGACCAATGTGTATTCCTCACCAAACATTTTGCCATCCTCGCAGATGAAAGCCAAACGGTCAACGTCTGGGTCAACAACGATACCCAGATTGTACTTTCCTGTGCGCATCTCATCCATGATACCCTGCAGATTCTTCTCCAAAGGCTCAGGATTATGGGCAAAATCGCCCGTCACCTGATCATTCAGAAACTTATAGCCTACACCCAGTCGTTCGAGCAGTTTGGGAAGGATGATGCCACCCACGCTGTTGATGCTGTCGACACAAACAGTGAAATGAGCCTTGCGAACCACTTCCGCATCAACCAATTTAAGGTCGAGCACTGACTGAATGTGACGGTCGTCGAAAGAATTGTCGACAATCACGTGACCCAGTTTATCAACTTCTGCATAGCAGAAATCCTCCTTTTCAGCCAGTTCCAGCACCTTCTGTCCGTCGGCAGCAGTCAGGAATTCTCCTTCGCTATTCAGCAACTTCAGCGCATTCCACTGACGCGGATTGTGAGAAGCCGTAATGATGATACCACCATCGGCACCGCTCATGCGTACTGCCAACTCCGTGGTAGGTGTGGTGGCATAACCAATGTCAATGACGTCGAAGCCCATACCCACCAAGGTACCACAAACTACGTCGCGCACCATTGGGCCAGAGATACGTCCATCGCGACCTACGACAATTTTTCCTGTCTTGCGGGGAATGAACATCGCATAGGCTGTTGTAAACTTGACGATATCCAACGGATTGAGGGTATCGCCAGTGCGTCCGCCAATAGTACCGCGGATGCCTGATATAGATTTAATCAGTGTCATATTATCTTAATATTATTATTTCTTTGAGGAAAATTACTTCGCCCTCACGTATGTAATCTCGTAATAACAGGGATAGACGCTCGACGAAGCGTCAGCCGTTCCCTGCGAATGGGGTACGATAAGATTCACCCTGGCAATCTCGTCGTTTTCCGATTCCGGACGTCCGATATTGATGTAGTTCAGAGGAACGAGCCAGCCTCCAGGCACACTGGACGATGAACTGTGGTAAAGCATCATCAGGCCAGACACGAAAGACGCTGTAATCGTGGTACCTGTTCTCGACACATTCATCTTTTCATAATACTGCGAAGCATCGATAGTCTTACCTGTTGACTTATTATAAATGTAAAATGCCGGCAACAGATTGGACAGTAGTACCGAGTCAGCAAGGATGTTGTACTCTGTAAAACGACATATGATACTAACAGACTTTTTCTCCTCCAACTTACTGCCACACCCTTTGCGCACAATCTGCATATAGACACCAGTACGCGACATACGAACATATTGGTTCTGGGTGGTATCAGTGGTATAGCCCTGAGCCTCAAACTGGTTTTCGTCAATGACTCGGATATTCTTCTTTGAAATGAACTTTTCGATGGCATCACGCTCCTTTGCCTTCTTGTCACCATAAGTTTCGTAATCATCGCAACTCATGTAGAACAGGGCGCAAAGCATCATCAAAATGGGATAAATCAGTCTCTTCATTGCTGTCGTTATGCTAAATTCGGGCACAAAGGTACGAATAAAAAATGAAAAACGCTGATAATTAGACTACTTTAACTCCTCTTCAAAGGCTTGGAGTGCCTTTTTCACCACCTCGACAGCCTCATCGATGTTGCCATAGACACGTCCACCCGAGGCATTCAGATGTCCTCCGCCATTGAAGAACTGCTCCGCCACCTTGTTGCAGGGGAATGCGTCAACGGAGCGCAGACTAACCCATACCAGATTGTCGCGTTCGGTGTCTTCACGCAAGGAAATACTGAATTTGAGGCCTTTAATCTGTAGCGGCATATTAACCAGTCCTTCAGCGTCACCCTTGACAAAATGGAACTGTTTCTGGTCTGCACGCGTCAACGTGTAGTATGCGGCATGGCGTTTCTCGTCGACTACCAGACGGTTACACAGCACGAAACCCACCATACGCAGACGGTGCTCAGAGTAGTTGTGATACACATTCCTGTAGATCTTGTCCTTGTTGATGTGCTTGGTCAGCAACTGGCTGATGATAAAGAACACATCGGGATCGTTGGAGTTAAACGTAAAACCTCCCGTATCAGTCATCATTCCACAATAGACAGGCACTGCGAAATGCTTACCCAACTCCTCGAAAAGTCCCAATTGCCAAACGACGCGGAACACCAGTTCACTCGCAGACGATGCCTCTGGGCGTGAAATGCAGAGCGTTGTATCGACATCCGGATTGGGGTGATGGTCAATGAGCACTTTCTTGGCAGGAGAGTTTTTTAGTGCCTCTTCCATCGTGTCCGTACGCGAAAGACTGTTGAAGTCCAGACAGAACACCAAGTCGGCAATCTTCAGCACGGTGTCGACAAAGTCCTTACGCTTATCATAACGCACCACTTTCTCGGTATTGGGCAACCACTGCAAATAGTCAGGGAACATATCAGGCACCACCATCAGCGGCTCTTTGCCCATATGCTGCAACACGGCACCCCACCCTAACATGGAGCCCATTGCATCGCCGTCTGGATTCTGGTGACAACAAAGCACGATGCTCTCTGCTTCACCAATGAGGGAGCGCAGCTTGCTGCACTCCCCGTCTGTCATTATAGGATTCAACATCTGTTTAGAACAATTTGTTGGGATAGACGCCCTCGTCAACGAGTTTCTGAATACGAGCTACCGTTTCATCGCGGTCAGCAGCGTAGGTTACGCCAAACCACTTACTGGTTGTATCGAGTACCTCACAGGTTGCCGTTCCGTCGTTAATCAACTTATTGACCATCAGCGGGATAAAGAACTCAGCCTTCAGGTTCTCCATGTTCTTCGGGTCGCTTAGGAACTCCTTGAAGTATTCCTCAGAGTACTCGAAATAGTCGGGAGTGAAGCCCCAGACGTTCATCGATACGGGGGCATTCTCCTCCAGAGCCTGCCACTCACCCTGCTCGTCCTTATACTTGATGACGCCGTCCATACGCAAAATCTCCGTACGCTCTACAACATCCGTCAAGTGACGTTTGTCATCATAAGCACAGACGCCACGAGCCACACTTCCGTTTTCGCTCAGCGTATTGCAAACACGGAAACCCACCATCGCATACTGATTCTTGGCACCCTCGGGCAGATTGCTCAGGAACTTGCCAATCTGCATGAAACAGTCGCGACCATAGAAGTCGTCACAATTGATAACGCAGAACGGCTCCTTGATGATGTCCTTACCCATCAGCACGGCATGGTTGGTACCCCAGGGCTTCTGACGGCCTTCAGGCACACTGAAGCCTTCGGGCAGCGCGTCAAGAGCCTGAAAGCACAGCTCACACTGCACCTTACCCTCATACTTTGACAGGATCTGCGTGCGGAACTGCTCCTCGAAATCCTTACGGATGACCCACACAATCTTGCCGAAGCCTGCCTGAATGGCGTCATAAATACTATAGTCCATAATGGTCTCACCATTGGGGCCCAGACCGTCGAGCTGCTTCAAGCCACCATAGCGGCTTCCCATACCTGCAGCTAAAAGGAATAATGTTGGTTTCATTTCGTATCGTTTTTGTTTGTAACTGTCTGCAAAGGTAACACTTTTTCCCGATACATTACAATAACGAAAAACTTTTTTAACATTTCAATGCCCGCATGGCATTCAGTACAGCCAATACCGTCACACCCACGTCGGCAAATACAGCAAACCACATCGTGGCCACTCCCAAGGCCGCCAGCACCAGTACTGCCAACTTGATGCCAATGGCGAACCACACATTCTGACGGGCAATAGCCAGTGTGCGTCTGGCCACACGCATAGCCAATGCCACCTTAGAGGGATGGTCGTCCATGAGTACCACATCAGCGGCCTCAATGGCAGCATCACTACCTAAGCCACCCATCGCAATTCCGACGTCAGCACGTGCCAACACAGGAGCATCGTTGATGCCGTCACCCACAAAGGCCACACTGTGTTGCTCAGAAGCGTTCAGATATTTTTCCACGTGCTCCACCTTGTCGCCTGGCAACAGTTCTGCATACCATTCGTCGATACCCAGCTGCTTTGCGACATGTGCACCCACCTCCTGGCGGTCACCCGTCAGCATCACGGTATGACGGACACCCAATGCCTTCAGCTGAGCAATAGCCTCCCGACTGTCCTCCTTCACCTTGTCACTGATGACGATATGTCCTGCATATTGTCCGTCAATAGCCACGTGGATAATAGTCCCGGCGTGACTGCAATCGTGCCACTGGGCTCCGACGGCATCCATCAGTTTCGTATTACCTACGCAGACTATCATCTCTCCCACCTTAGCTCTGATACCCTGTCCTGCTATCTCCTGAACGTCAGTCACTATACAACCGTCTGTAGCCTCATCTGGGAATGCATCACGTAGGGCAGCACCAATGGGATGGGTAGTGTAGTGTTCCACATGGGCCGCCAGATGCAACAGTTGGTGCTCGTCGAAACGATCCGGGTGGATAGCCTCTACGGCAAACTGGCCGTGTGTCAGCGTACCTGTCTTGTCAAACACTACGGTATCGATTTTCGACAACACATCCATATAGTTGGCACCCTTGATAAGGATACCGCGACGCGACGCCCCGCCAATACCGCCAAAGAATGTCAGCGGCACACTCAACACCAGCGCACAGGGGCACGACACGACGAGGAACATCAGCGCTCGGTAGAGCCATGTAGCAAAGTTACCTCCAAAGCAGACAGGAACCACAGCCAACAAGAGGGCCGCCACCACCACAATAGGCGTATAGATACGGGCAAATTTGGTGATGAAGCTCTCACTCTGCGATTTATGTTCGCCAGCATCCTCAACCAAACGGATTATCTTTGAGACAGTACTCTCGCCAAAACTCTTGGTAGTCCGTACTCGTAATACACCCGACAGATTGACACAGCCCGACACCACCTCGTCGCCAGTCTCTACCGAACGAGGTACCGTTTCCCCCGTCAGGGCGATGGTGTTCAACTCACTGTTACCCTCGACGACAACACCGTCCAAAGGTATTTTTTCGCCTACACGTACCAAGATGGTCGCACCCACCGTCACGTCTTCTGGACGGACGTCATTCACTTCCGTGCTCTCACTTACGACGTGAGCCACATCGGGGCGTATATTCATCAGATGCGAGATGCTTTCCCTGCTCTTGCCCTCTGCATAACCCTCGAAGAGTTCACCCACTTGGAAGAACAGCATCACAAAGACGGCCTCGGGGAATTCGTGCTCAGCACCAGGCAGAAATCCAATTCCCAGTGCTCCCAGCGTGGCGATGGCCATCAGGAAGTGCTCGTTGAAGGCCTCGCCCTCCATCAGCCCCTCGACGGCTTCCCTCAGCGTGCCCCAGCCCACAATCAGGTAGGGTACCAGATAAATCAACAGCAGTTGCCACATGGGCAACACAAAGGTATGCTCTATAGCGACGGCTACTGCCAACAGCGCCGCAGCCGCCAAAATGGTGATTAACTGTCCACGCGGGCTTTCTTCGTGATGATGCTCGTGGTCGTGATGGTGTTCATGCTCGTGATGATGTTCACTACAACTACACTCGTGATGATGATGTTCATGTGCCATATTTTTATCTTTCTTTTTGTTTCACGCTGCAAAGGTACGGCAAATAGCTTGCAACTTGGTTGCAAACTCACTTCTTACCGCTTACATCTTACCTCTATTTTATATATATTAATGTACGCGCGAGAAAAATTTCCCCTTAACGATGGTGTTTTGAAGTTTTTTTTGTAACTTTGGCTTTGCCGAACTTACTTAGCACTCGGAAATGAAAAGAAAAGTTAACTTTTCTTTTGCATTTCGCTCGTTTTTTCGTAACTTTGCAACCACTAAAATCCATCGATATGCTACAAATACGCTGCAAGAACAACAACGTGACCAAGAGTTTCCCTGAGGGTTGCCCGCTCATAGACGTCTATCAGGAGTTCCAAAACGACATTCAGTTGCCCTTCCCTGTCATCAGTGCCAAAGTCAACAACGTGTCGCAGGGCCTCAAGTTCCGACTCTATCAAAATCGCGACGTCGAATTCCTCGATGCCCGTGCAGGATCTGGGCACCGCGTCTATGTCCGCTCGCTGAGTTTCGTACTCTACAAAGCCACACAGGACGTATTCCCTGGCTCCAAACTGTTTATCGAGCACTCGCTGTGTCGCGGGTATTATTGTAACTTCAAAAAGAAAGGCCTTGAACCACTCACTGACTCCGATGTCGACCAGATTCGTCAGCGTATGAAGGAGATTATCGACCTCGATATGCCGTTCCGTCGTACGGAGGCCACCAACGAGGAGGCCATCCGTGTATTTACGGAGCGTGGCTTTACGGACAAGGTGAAGCTATTGGAAACCAGTGGTCAGATCTATAGTGACTATTACACACTGGGCGACACTGTCGACTACTATTACGGTCCACTGGTACCCAGTGCCGGCTATCTGAAGGTGTGGGGACTGGAACGCTACGAACAAGGACTGTTGCTTCGTGTGCCTGACTGGAACAATCCTCTGAAACTGGCTGAGAAGGCAGACCAGCCCAAGACCTACGAGATGTTTGCTGAAAAGACCCGCTGGGATATCATCATGCGTCTGTCGAATGCTGGCGACGTCAATCGTGCCGTCCAGCGCGGCTATGCCTCCGAACTCATTCAGGTCAGCGAAGCCTTGCAGGAAAAGAAAATCGTACAGATTGCTGAGGAAATCGACCGTCGTTTCCACCGCAAAAAGGACCCCGTGCGCATAGTGCTCATCACCGGACCGTCGAGTTCAGGAAAGACGACCTTCTGCAAACGCCTGAGCGTCCAGCTGCTGGCTTGCGGGCTGCGTCCCCTGTCATTCTCTACGGACGACTATTTCGTCAACCGCGTGGATACGCCCAAACTGCCTAATGGCGACTACGATTTCGACAATATCGAAACCGTTGAGTACTCGTTGCTCGAAGACCATCTGCAGCGTCTCATGCAGGGCGAGAAGGTGGAGATACCAGAGTACAACTTCGTGACTGGCAAGCGCGAATGGAACGGCAAGAAACTGAAGCTGGCTGGCGATACGGTACTGATCATCGAGGGCATCCACGCCCTGAATCCTTTGCTGACGAAGAAGATTTCCGACAAGGTAAAGTACAAAATCTATATCTCGGCCCTGACCAGTATTTCGCTCGACGACCACAACTGGATTCCCGTTCGCGACAACCGTCTGCTGCGACGCATCATCCGCGACTACAACAAAGGCGCCTTCACAGCCCGCCAGACCATAGCCCAGTGGAAGAACGTACTGGACGCAGAGGAGCAGTGGATATTCCCGTTCCAGGAGACTGCCGATGTCATGTTCAACTCGGCGCTGAACATCGAGTTTGCCGTCTTGCGCACCCATGCAGAGCTCATTCTCTCGCAGGTTCCCAAGAACTGTCCTGAATACGGTGAGGCCCACCGTCTGCTGAAATTCATCCGTTTCTTCCTGCCTGTGAGCGACAAAGAAATACCTCCCACGAGCATCATGCGAGAGTTCGTAGGAGGCAGTTCCTTCAAATATTGAACAAGGACGTTACTTGAACAGCGAGTACTCTGGCACTTCCCATGCCAGGGCTGCTGCTCCCAGCACGTCGCGTTCGCGGTTGTCCATTCTCGATACTACAATCTTGATTTTTCCGCGCATATTGGGGAACACGTGCTCCTCGAATGACTCACGGCATGAATTCAACAGGAATCGTCCTGCGTGCGAGATACCTCCCGTCAGGATAATGGCTTGTGGATCAATCAAACTAGCATAGTTTGCCAGTCCAAGGCCCAATATATAGCCTGTTTTACGGAACGTCTCAATAGCCATCGCGTCGCCCTTCTCACAACATTCATAGATGGCCTTTGATGTCAGTTTCTCTATGTCGCGCATTAACGACGGCTCATCCGACTCCAGCATCAGGTCCTTTGCTGTGCGCACAATACCGTTGGCACCCACATACGACTCCAAACAGCCTCTTTTGCCACAGCCGCACTCGCGTCCACCGTCGACAATACAGCAATGTCCGAACTCACCAGCAAATCCCTCTGTTCCTGTATGCTCACGTCCCTGCGAGAAGAAACAGCTGCCCACACCGATTCCCAGACTGATGATCATGAAGTCCTTCATGCCGTGTGCCGAACCATAGGTGTATTCACCCAATGCTGACACGTGGGCGTCATTGCCCACAGCGACAGCCATTCCCATGCGGTCACGCACCAATGCTGCCAAAGGTATCTCTCCCTTCCATTGCAGGTTGGCTGCATTGGTAATGCAACCGGTAACAGAACTTACACTCGGCGCACTGATACCTATCGAGCGTACCTTCTCGTAACCTCCGTTAGCCTCCATCATTTCGTACAGTCGATCCGACAACACCGTCACATACTCGTTAGCGTCGGCATAGTCAGACGTCACGAAACTGTCCTCTGCAAGAATGTTTCCTCGGATGTCGACAATGGCATAAGTCGTACGCTCGATACTGATGTCGACACCAATGACCTTACTTTTTACTTCCTCTTCCATAACAGTAATGATAGTTCAATATATGTATAGTTAATAAATCCTAGTTACTTGAACAGCGAGTATTCCTTTACGTTCCATGCCAACACGCTGGCACCCAGCAGGTTTGCCTCGCGCTCATCGAACTGAGAGGGCAGGAACTTCACCTTACCCTGTATATTATGGAACACGTGCGAGTTGAAACTCTCCCAAGCAGGATCCAACAGCCAATCGCCGGCATGTGCAACACTGCCTGTAAAGATAAATGCCTCAGGATTGATGATGCTCGCATAGTTCGCCAACCCGATACCCAGCATTTCGCCAGTACGCCGCATGGTCTCAATGGCCAGTTCATCACCCATCTCACAGAACGAGGTAATGAGATCCGCTGTTAGCGCCTCCGTCAGACGCATCTTCGATGGTTCTGTGCGCTCGGCCATCACTTCCTGCGCCGTCTGCAGAATACCCTTCTTTGAACAATACATCTCCAAACATCCCTCGTTGCCGCATCCACATAGTCTGCCGTTATGTTTGGCACAACTGTGGCCTATCTCACCGGCAAAGCCGTCGCGTCCGGCATAGTACTGTCCGTTGATGAAAATACTGCTGCCAACGCCACCGCCCAATGTCAACAACACGAAATCCTTCATGCCATGAGCCACGCCAAATGCCAACTCGCCCAAACCACGGGCATGGGCGTTATTGCCCAGCGCAACAGCCATTCCCAACCTGTCGCGTATCATAGCAGCCAGAGGTACTACACCCTTCCAAGGCAGGTTGGGGGCATTCTCAATGCAGCCCGACATGAAGTTTGAACTCGGACAGCATACACCCAGCGAACGAATGCTTTCGTAGCCTCCGTTGGCCTCGACAAGACTCAGCACATGCTCACTCAGCACCGACGTGAAGTCGCCAATGTTAGGATTTGTTCCCGTGGCAAACTCTTCACGCGCCAAAATATCCCCCCTGACATCGATTACGGCCAGAGTGGTGGTTTCAATCTGTATGTCTACGCCTACTACGCGGGTCTTGATGGATTCGTGTGTCATATTGTTTGAAGTCATTGTGTTTTATGCTACAAAATTAGTCATTATTCTTGAAACTACCAAATTTTTGTCAAGAAATTAGCAATTATTTAATGTCAAAAGTAAATATTTCCTAATTTCTAATTCCTAATTCCATATTTCTTCGTACCTTTGCAAACGTATTATGAACATATATAAATACAAGATATGAACGTATTAGAACTCAGTGAACAAGAGATTGGCAGACGCGAAAGTCTGCAACAACTGCGTCAGATGGGTATCAACCCCTATCCCGCTGCAGAATTTCCCACCAACGCATTTTCAACAGAAATCATAGAAAGTTTCCAGGACGACGCGGATCCTCGTCAGGTCGTTATTGCCGGCCGTATGATGAGCCGCCGTGTCATGGGTAAGGCTGCCTTTGCCGAATTGCAGGACTCCAAGGGTCGCATTCAGGTGTACATCACCCGCGACGACCTCTGCCCTGACGAGAACAAGGACCTCTATAATGTCGTTTTCAAGAAGTTGCTGGATATTGGCGACTTCATTGGCGTCAAGGGTTTCGTATTCCGCACACAGACGGGCGAAATCAGCGTCCATTGTCAGGAACTGACCCTGTTGTCGAAGGCTCTGAAGCCCCTGCCTATTGTAAAATATAAAGATGGTGTGGCTTACGACAAGTTTGATGATCCTGAACTGCGTTATCGCCAGCGCTACGTCGACCTGGTGGTCAACGAGGGCGTCAAGGATACTTTCCTGAAGCGTGCCACCATCATCCGCACCCTGCGTCGCATTCTCGACGATGCCGGTTATACGGAGGTCGACACGCCTATCCTGCAGAACATTGCCGGTGGTGCTTCGGCCCGTCCGTTCATCACCCACTTCAATGCGCTGAACCAGGACATGTACATGCGCATCGCTACAGAACTCTACCTGAAGCGCTTGATTGTAGGTGGTTTCGAGGGTGTCTACGAGATGGGCAAGAATTTCCGCAACGAGGGTATGGACAAGACCCACAACCCCGAGTTCACCTGCATGGAGCTTTACGTCAGCTATAAAGACCTGCTGTGGGGTATGACCTTTACCGAGAATATGCTCGAGCAGATCTGTACCGCTGTTAATGGCAAACCCGAGGTCGAGATTGATGGTAACATCATCTCGTTCCGTGCACCCTTCCGTCGTCTGCCCATCCTCGATGCTATCAAGGAGAAGACGGGTTTCGACTGCGACGGCAAGAGCGAGGAGGAGATTCGCGCGTTCTGCCTGTCGAAGGGCCTGGACGTCGACGAGACCATGGGTAAGGGTAAGCTCATCGACGAGCTCTTTGGCGAATTCTGCGAGGGCACGTTCATCCAACCCACCTTCATCACCGACTATCCTGTCGAGATGTCGCCGCTGACCAAGATGCATCGTTCTAAGCCCGGACTCACCGAGCGTTTCGAGCTGATGGTTAATGGTAAGGAGCTGGCTAATGCCTATTCCGAGTTGAACGACCCCATCGACCAGGAGGAGCGTTTCATCGAGCAGATGCGACTGGCTGATAAGGGCGACGACGAGGCGATGATCATCGATCAGGACTTCCTGCGTGCTTTGCAGTATGGTATGCCTCCCACGTTTGGTATCGGCATTGGCATCGACCGTCTGGTCATGGTACTTACAGGCAAATTCGTCATCGGCGAGGTCATGCTGTTCCCACAGATGAAACCCGAGAAGAAAATTCCACAGTCTACGCCTGCAGAGTGGGCCGAGATTGGTGTCAGCGAGGAGTGGGTTCCCGTACTGCGCAAGGCCGGCTTCAACCTCGTCCAGAACATCGCTAACGAGAAGCCTCAGGGCCTCCAGCAGAAGATTGGCGACATCGTCAAGAAATACAAACTGGAGATGACCAAGCCATCAGTCGACGAAGTGGCTGCATGGATTGAAAAGGCGCAAGCCTAGTAATCATAAAGTTCAAAGTTCAAAGTGTACGACTGCGGACGCATAGCCATCATTGGCGGAGGCTCGTGGGCCACGGCTATAGCCAAGATTGTGGTGGGACACACCCACCACATTGGATGGTATATTCGCCGCGACGACCGCATCGAGGACTTTATGCGCCTGGGCCATAACCCTGCCTACCTGCAGAGCGTGCGATTCAACATCGACGAAATCACCTTCTCCAGCGACCTCAATAAGATTGCCCAGCAGTACGACACGCTAGTCTTCGTCACCCCCTCGCCCTACCTCAAGAGCCATCTGAAGAAGCTCAAGACACGTCTGCGCGACAAATACATCGTCACCGCCATCAAAGGTATCGTGCCCGACGAGAACCTTGTCTGCTCGGAGTATTTCCATCAGGTCTACGACGTACCTTACGACAATCTGGCCTGCATCGGAGGTCCCTCACATGCCGAGGAGGTGGCACTCGAGCGACTCTCCTACCTCACCGTGGGCTGTGCCGATCGCGACAAGGCGCAGGCCTTTGCCGAGCTGCTCGCCAGCGACTACATCAAAACCAAGACGTCCTCCGACGTTATCGGCATCGAGTATTCTTCTGTGCTAAAAAACGTCTACGCCATCGCTGCGGGCATCTGCAACGGACTGAAGTTCGGCGACAATTTTCAGGCCGTCCTCATGGCCAATGCCGTGCAGGAAATGGCCCGTTTCCTGAAGGTTATCAACCCCATGGAGCGCAACATTGCCGACTCCGTCTACATGGGTGACCTGCTCGTCACGGGCTACTCCAACTTCTCGCGCAACCGTACCTTCGGAACCATGATTGGCAAGGGCTACAGCGTCAAGAGCGCCCAGATTGAGATGGAGATGATTGCCGAGGGTTATTTCGGCACCAAGTGCATGAAGGAAATCAACCGCCACTGCCACGTCAACATGCCCATCCTCGATGCCGTCTACAACATCCTCTACGAACGCATCAGTCCACAAATCGAGATCAAACTCCTGACCGATTCGTTCAGATAAGAAGGGTTCAGGCCTCGAAACCTTAGGGTTCATTGCCTCCGACTCAAACCATACAAAGTACAGAACCCTTCGTGTTACTTTTCCCCTAAATTATTTGGAAGATTCGAAAAAAGTTCCTATATTTGCAAAAAATAAAGGATATGCCTAAGATATTTGAATATTTTGGATTTATTTTCTATTTCTTTTCGAATGAGCATGAACCTATTCATGTGCATGTAAAGCATAGTAGTACAGAATGTATCTTCGATTTGATTATAGAAGATGGAAAATTGAAAGATATTGTGCGCCGTGAGAAACAAGGTGCAAAGCCTCTCGATAGCAAAGACGAGAAAGTTGCCATAGAATTCATTAACAAGTATTGGCAGCGTATCGTCGAGAAATGGATTGATTTCTTCGTCATGAAGAAAGTGGTTAAGACTACTTATATTAAAGAAAAAATTTAGCGATGGATTATATTTATGTTGTTTCCGCTGAAGATGCTGGTAACCTCTGTGTGAGGCTGACCTTCAACGACGGCCATCAGAGTGTCGTCGATATTGGTGAGTTTATCCGCCAGCACCCACATCCTCAATATAATAAGTACCTTGACCCCGAATTGTTCCGTACGTTTACTGTTGATGACGGCAATGTCGTATGGGGAGAGGACTGGGACTTGATATTCCCTGTAGAGAACTTGTATTCAGGCAAGGCAGCCTAAAGCGTATATAATAATGTATAACCCTTAAAACCGCAGATGCCTATGGGCTGAGAGAAATATAAAAAAGGACATATACGTTGAAGCGTCCGCTGAATCTTGTTATCTGAAATCGGCAAAATTTCTAAAAACTCACAAGAGAAAGTAGATGATTCACGCCTGAGGGCGTGGGCATTGCTCGTTTAAGTGAGTTGGGTGTTTGCCGATACCTGGATAACGTAAGCGAAGTACTTGCTCACGTTTTTGTTTCTGTTTAATAATTGATTGGAAAAATATTCGACTAAATATTTGGCGGTTTCATTTAAAATTCCTATCTTTGTCGAAAATTACTAATAACTTGAACATTATATTTATGAAGAAACAACTACTATTACTCGTAATGATGCTGTTGCCGATGGTGGCAATGGCAGACGAAACGGTGCTTGTCATGGAATTGAACAGCGGAGAGACTGCTCAGTATTTGTTGCTGGACAAGCCAAAGCTGACGATGGACGGTACACAGATAAAGATCTCAACAGCCAGTGTGCAGGCAGGGTTTGAAAGGAGTGAAGTGAAGAGGTTCTATTTCACAAAAGAGGCGACAAGTGTAAAAGAGGTTGCCAAAAACACATTGATATATCATCAAATCAACAACGACCAATTGGAGATTATCGGTCTTTCAAAGGACGATCATGTCAATGTCTTTAACATGGCTGGAACGCCCACAGGTCAAATTGCACGCTCAAAGGAAAAGGCCGTGGTGAATCTCAGCGGTCATCAGAAGGGAGTTTATCTCATTCAAGTAAGAAACGGTCAAACCATTAAATTCATCAAGAAATGAAGAAGAGAATGTTTTTTGCAATAGCAGCATTGGTTTCGGTGACCCTGTCGTTTGCACAAGAATATATGATTTTTGAGAATATCAACGGAGGAATTGCACGTTTTGATGTTAGTGTAATCACTCAGGGTTATTTTAAGACCTATGAAGCAGCAGGTGCAGGAACGGCAGAAAACCCGTTCAATGTGGCTGGGGCTAATGCAAAGTGTAAGGAGATAGGCACAGTGCCGTCAACGGAGCAATATTATGTCAAGGGTTATGTTATTACGTTTTCTAACAAAACCTTATATATAGCCGACGATATGAGTGGTATCAATAGAATCTATACAGACGCATCTATACCTGCCTCATACGAATTGAAGAGCGGTGACGAAGTTGTCGTTCTAGGCAATCTCTACAATTACAATAATCTGACCCCCAATATAGTATCAGCCCAGATAACCTCTATTAATGGACAGACCATTGAATTACCAAAGCCTCAGGGCTCAGGAACACTTGAAGACCCCTATAATGTTCAGGCCATTAGTGATATTATCAAAGCTTTAGCTGCAGATACGCCATTAGAAAATGCATATTATGTAAAGGGTGTCATCACCAACATATCTGATGTCTCAACAGTTGCAACATATAATAATTGTACTTTCAATATTTCAGACGATATTTACGGCACAAACGCATTATTACTCTACCGCTGCAAAGGATTGGGTGGAAAAGATATCACTGACGAGAATTTTATCAAGGTTGGCGATGAGGTGGTTATTTACTCCACGTCCTGGGTGAACTACAAAGGCGTAACACCTGAGACTAAAATGGGGGCAGCTTATATCTACTCTATCAACGGCAATACATCAGTAGCCAGTGCCAGTCCCAATGTTAACAAGAATACTTTTGGACCTGCAGAGGCTCAGTATCGTTTGGAGTTCCCAAAACTGAAAGGTGGGAACAGCGTGGCAGTTATTCATCGTGCCGTCTTGAACGATAAAACTAAAGAAGAAGGAGTGAACTATAGCGTAGAATGGGATACCGATTTGAGTTCCCAGCGTTGGAGCTGCTATCAGTTATATAATAGCATCAGCTATAATTCCTCGTCCAACGTAGCACGCTATTATGCCGAAAACGATGGCACATTGTCGCCAACATGCCAATATCCTAACGATCCCGATCTGCCTGAAGCATACCGTTTTACGGAGGATCCATACAAGTTTTCGGGTTATGACCACGGACATCTCTGCCCTTCTGCCGATCGTCTGAGGGCTACAGAGTGCAATTACCAGACGTTCTACATCACTAATATGCAACCGCAATATAATAAGTTCAATGCGGGTCTCTGGGCAAAGATGGAGGAAGACGTTCGCAACTGGGTCCGTCTAGGCGATACCTTATATGTCTGCAAGGGAGCTACTATCGATAAATCGGAATATATTCTTGAATATGTCAATCGCAATAGTCATCAACCGACTCGTGTTAATAAGTTTCATATTCCTGTACCTCGTTTCTTCTATATGGCAATTGTGTGCAGAAAGGGTAATGTGTGGCAGGGTATGGCCTATTGGGTGCAACAGTATAACGAAGATCATAGCAATGACAATCGTAAAGGCTATGCTATTACCATCGACCGTTTGGAAGAGCTGACCGGTATTGATTTTTTCTGCAATCTGCCTGATGACATAGAGGAGCAGGTGGAAAAGGAAATAGTTCATAGTTTTTGGGGCTTAAATTAACAAAAAGGAAAGGTATTTGATATGAAGACAAAGTCGTTTCTCTTATTAATTGGATTAGCCGCTGTGGTGCAAGTTGCCTCGGCGCAGACTACCATCTACAGGATGCACGTAAAAATGAAGGACGGGTCGACACATACCGTAAAGACTGATGATGTGGAGGAAATCTACTTCACTTCCTCGCAACCATACGACCCGTCAAATCCTGTCACAGCCGATGTGGAATCGATTCATGCTCCCAAAGAGGGTGGGACATTCTACGTCCATATCAATACGAATATCCCGTTGACGACAAGCGGACCAGCAGAGGATGTTAATCCTGTTTATTTCTTTGACCATTTCTTAAATAACGGGCCTGTCAGTCTGTCAAGGACCTATAGTGACGGTTTACTTACCATCACCGTCAACCCTACAACATATCATTCCGTAGATAGCCGCGAAGTAAAACTGTATGACCTCGAAGAAACTGAGGCATTCTCACTCACTGTGTCGCAGGACGGAGACCCTAATGCAACGCTTATCAGCCAAAATGCCAATAACTATATTGCCGATTTGGCTCGGATGTTGTATAACAGTCATGCAGAATATCGTAAGGCTGATGTGGAATACACGGGACTGGTGGAATTCGAAGGTTTCAAGGCACCATTGGATCCATATAACCACAGGGTTGAGGAGATATGGAATACACAATATCAAGGAATCGCTCGAAATACTGCGCTGTTACAGCATTGTGACGCGGAGGGAATGGAAATCTTCCGTCCGATGTGCTACGTTCTGAATGCCCTGTTGTATTATGAATTGGTGACTTTCTTCGGTGGTGTTCCATATTATACAGGTATGGATTCTTTTGAACAAATGATGATGGCTTCCTTGCCAAGAACTGAGCCCAATGTAATCTTCGGCAATCTCATTGAACAGCTGAAAACGGCTATGGGAAGCATGGAGGAGAAGGTGACTGGCTATGTGGACAACTCGGAAAAGATGTACTCGGTGTCAAAGGATGTTGCCCGCGTGCTGCTCGCCAACTTCTATATGTATCAGGGCAGATATATGGAGGCAAAACCGCTTTTGGAAGAGATTGTGAGCAGCAATCGCTATTTGTTGGCGCCTGCCACTGACAATATAGATCCACAGTGTTCTGAGATTATATGGAGCCAACAAGTCGGTATGCCAACCCGTACCCAAGCAAACATATGGATTGGCGTATCCTACAATGATTACCTTTGCATATATCAAACATATAGCGACGTGCTCCTTTCGCTGGCAGAATGCGAAACCAAGCTGAACAATGACACAAAAGCCAAAGAATACTTGAACCAAGTGACCTCAACTAAGGGCATTAGTACTACCTCATCGGAAACCCTTGCGGCTATATCAGAAGTTCGCCAACGGATTCAAATCGATTTTGGAGGCTATTTCGCGTTCTTGAAGCGTACTGGTCAGGCACAGAGTGCACTTGGACTCGAAGAGTATCAGTTGCTGTTCCCAATTCCAAGGAGTGAACTCGATAGGAACCCATACATGAACCAAAACCCAGGTTATGGGACAATGACCAGATAAATCTCTTGCAATGTCTCGGGGACAAGTCAATGACAATCTGATAAAAAAAGAAAAACTATGCTATGATAGCTACAATTCCCCTGAAACCCTTTTGTACAGGGCGTTTAGCCTATAGCATAGTTTTCGAAAACTATGTTATAACTATGCTATAACTGTGCTATAGTTTTGTCACAGCAAAAAATTGACGGCTGTTTTCGAGCGGGCGTTTATGTAACATTGAGGGGAGAGGCACGCTGTGAGGTTGTTCCCATGATATTGGCCTTAGGGGAAAAGGGACTGGCAGGAATAAGGAGAGGTGCCTGCTAAAAGGTTTTGAGGTGCAAGGTAAAAGGTTACGAGGTCCCTTGTAAAGTTAAAACGGCGTCAATGGACGTTAAAACTGCGTCAATGGATGATAAAACTGCGTCGATGGATGATAAAACTGCGTCGACGTTTGGTACTTTGAAGATTATTTCATGGGGTTGCCTTATTAAGGAATCACGAGGTTACACTTCCGATTTCGTTGAAGGAAAGCTGCGGTTCGCTGAAAGAATTCGTCGGGCGATTAAACTTTTCATACCTTTGCAACGTCAAAGAACTGAAATTTCCCGATAATCGGGAGTTCAGTATAAGCAAAAAAAGAAATAATTCATTTTATAACAACAAACAATTCAAAAACTAAAAAGAGTATGAAAAAGATTGTGATGACAATGGTGGCTCTGCTGACAATGACAGCAGCCGTAGCACAGGATGGTGAGAAACGTGAGCGTCGTGAGTTCAAGAAGCCTACGCCCGAGGAGATGACTAATCGCATGAGCGACCAACTGAAGCTGGACGACAAGCAGAAGGCGAAGGTGCTGAAGCTGAACAAGGAATACGAGGGAGTGTTGATGGGAGGCCCTGGAATGGGCAGAGGCATGGGCAGAGGTCCCCGCGGTCCTCGTCCTGACGGCGAGACGGGAGCAACCCAGAAGAACGACGAGCAGAAACAGCGTCCGCAGCGTCCTGAACTGACTGACGAGCAGAAGGCCAAGATGAAGGAGAACATGGAAAAGCGTCAGGAGTACGACAAAAAGCTGAAGGACATTCTGACCGACGAGCAGTACAAGACTTTTAAGGAACGTCATCAGCGTCACGGTGGACGTGGTGGTTTCGGAGGCCCTCGCGGACCACGCGGTCCCCGTCCAGAGACGCAGCAATAAATGGTATATTTTTCAGGATAACAATGAAAGCCACCTTCGGGTGGCTTTTTGTTTTGGCGGCAGGTGGATGGTAAAAAAAACATAAAATGCCTCATTTATTTTGTTCTTTGCGGGTTTATTTGTAACTTTGCAATCTAGAACAAAATAAACTATCGTATTACACAAACAACACATTATAATATATAAGATTATGAGTAACATCAAACTTGACATCACAAAGGCTGCCTGCTTCCTGGAGGCTGGCGCTGTGAAGGTTTTCGAGCCAAAAGTAAAAGAGGCACAGAAGGCCCTGGAAGAGGGCACATGCCCTGGTAATGACTTCTTAGGATGGCTGCATCTGCCCAGCAGCATCACTCCCGCTTTCCTCGACGAACTGCAGGCTGCTGCCAATACGCTACGCGAAAAGTGCGAGGTTGTGGTAGTGGCTGGTATCGGTGGTAGCTATCTGGGTGCCCGTGCCGTTATCGAGGCTCTGGGCAACACGTTTGCCTGGCTCATCCAGGACAAGAAGAACCCCATCATTCTGTTTGCCGGCAACAACATCGGCGAGGACTATCTGTCGGAGATGACTGAATTTCTGAAGGACAAGAAATTTGGTGTGATCAACATCTCGAAGTCGGGTACGACGACGGAGACCGCCCTGACCTTCCGTCTGCTGAAAAAGCAATGCGAAGCCCAGATGGGTAAGGAAGCTGCCAAGGACGTCATCGTGGCTGTGACCGATGCCAAGCGTGGTGCTGCCCGCACCTGCGCTGACAAGGAAGGTTACAAAAGTTTCATCATCCCCGACAACGTTGGCGGACGTTTCTCGGTACTCACCCCAGTAGGCTTGCTGCCCATCGCCTGCGCCGGTTTCGACATCAAGGCACTGGTTCAGGGTGCTCAGGACATGGAGAAGGCCTGTGGCAAGGACGTTCCCTTCGAGGAGAACATTGCAGCCCAGTATGCCGCTGTTCGCAACGCACTCTACGGCAAGGGCAAGAAGATTGAGATTCTGGTGAACTACCAGCCTAAGCTGCACTTCGTCAGCGAGTGGTGGAAGCAGCTCTACGGAGAGTCTGAGGGTAAGGACCTGAAGGGCATCTTCCCTGCCAGTGTCGACTTTACCACCGACCTGCACTCTATGGGACAGTGGATTCAGGAAGGCGAGCGCACCATCTTCGAGACCGTTATCTCGATTGAGGAGCCTGAGAAGAAGCTGCTCTTCCCCAGCGACGACGAGAACCTGGACGGACTGAACTTCCTGGCTGGCAAGCGTGTGGACGAGGTGAACAAAATGGCTGAACTGGGAACCCGTTTGGCTCACGTCGACGGTGGCGTGCCCAACATCCGCCTCAGCGTGCCCAAGCTGAACGAATACTACCTCGGACAGATCATCTACTTCTTCGAAATCGCCTGCGGCATCAGCGGCAATCTGCTGGGTGTCAACCCATTCAACCAACCTGGTGTGGAGGCCTATAAGAAGAACATGTTCGCCCTGCTCGAAAAGCCCGGCTACGAGGCTGACACCAAGGCCATCAAGGAGCGCCTGGCTAATGAGCAGTAACTAGTAGAACTAGTATGACTAGTAGAACTAGTACGACTAGAGGATGAAAAAAACAATTCAAGAATACTTAGAAAGTCACGGCTTCGGGCAGTTCAGCCCGAAAGCCGTGCTTTTCGATATGGATGGCGTCATCTACGACTCGATGTCGAACCACTCTGTTTCGTGGCACGATGCCATGAAGGACTTCGGGCTGGACATGCCTTACGAAGGGGCTTATACCTACGAAGGCATGCGCGGTGTGGAGACCATCCGAACGCTGGCCCGTGCACAATGGCACCGGGAACTGACTGACGACGAGGCGCAGAAGATGTATAACCACAAGGCAGAGTTGTTTGCCAACCAATGCAAGTTAACGCCCGCCCAGATTATGCCCGGCATCAAGACGCTGATGCAGCAAATCAAGTCCGACGGGCTGAAAATCTGCGTGGTGACAGGTAGCGCCCAGCACGCCTTGCTCGATAAGTTGCTGATAGATTTCGAAGGATTGCTCAGCGAAGAGCTCATCGTAACGGCCTTCGACGTAAAACACGGCAAGCCTAACCCGGAACCCTATCTGATGGGGATGAAGAAATGCAGCGTGGAGCCTTGGGAAACCATCGTGGTGGAAAACGCTCCGTTGGGTGTACAAGCTGCCGTAGCAGCACGCTGCATGACCATTGCCGTCAACACAGGACCACTACCCGACCAACAATTGGCTGACCAAGGAGCCAACCTGATATTCCCCACGATGACGGCATTGAGCGACGCCTGGGAAATACTCTATGAAACTTGGAATCAGACGCCGTCCTCTTCGTCGTCAGCAATAGGCTGAGCGCCTTCGGCATCAGAATTCGTATCGAGCTGGGTGTCAACCTTCATGTCGATATCGCCCATGCGCGACAGACGAACCACCAAAGGAATGTACTCGTCGGTTTGCGGACGCCCCACACTGGCACCAAATTCGAGCCAGTCGCCATTAGCCTTGTCAAAGACAAAGCCCTCGAGAATGCCTGTGCGACGGAAATCATCGCCAACCAAACGTGCGAAATCGGTCTTGACGAACTTACGCGTAAAGAACACCGAGCCATCCTGACGCGAGACAGTCAGCGTAAAGACATTGTCGACATACTGCTGCCCCGTGTCGTCCTTCACCAGAGAGAGCGTATCGGCAGGCACGCGATGGATGGCGACGTGATAGGTTTTGCCAATCCAGCTGACATCGCGCTGATCCAAATTCTCAGGCATACGGATGGGACCTTGAGGAGCTGCCTTTACCACACGCTGGGTAATGATGTCCTCGTTTTTCTTCTTATTGCCGCACGAGCCCAGAAGCAGGGCTGCAACCACGACAGAAAGGGCTATTGTAACTCGTTTCATTTGACAAAAATACTATTTGACGCAGCAAAGGTACGAATAAGCGAGGAAAAAGCCAAATAAATTTGAGCTTTTTCGAGCGAAAGTACCTTCGACCAAAGGTCAAAGGTACGAAAAAAAAAGAATATCCCACCATCACTGGCGGGATATTTTTTGTTATCCAATCTATACCTTCCATTATTATGGTTAGAATAATACCTATACTTTTCAACAGACGCTCTCGTCTATTTTTGATTTTTTCTAAATTCTAGAAAGGAGGAAAATGTTTTCGTGCTGCAAAGGTATAAAAAAAATAGTAGCCAACAAAAATAATACCGATTTATTTTCAGTGTTTTGAGTTTTTTTAATATCTTTGCACTATAAAAAATGAAAAAGAGATGAGAATTTATTTAAAAATCGTATTGGCTACACTACTCATCACCGCCTGTTCAAGGGAAGGAGAGCCGCGGCAAGAAGAACGACCCGTAGCGACAGACACCATCCCCATGCTGGTGATGCAGATTCAGAAATGTGCCCGTTTGTACACCACAGAATACCACATCCACAAAATCGTGACCCACGACGATGTACTGAAGTTGAAGGGCAACTTGCTGAGCAAGGACATCGACATCACCCTGCCCATGGGCGAACGTAAGATAGCCATCCCCATGGATGCCACGCTGAAGGCATACATCGACTTTGCCGACTTCTCGGAGCAAAACATCGAGCGTAACGGTGATAAAATCACCATCTTGTTGCCAGATCCGCAGGTGGTGCTAACCAGTTCGAAGATCAACCAAAACGAAATCAGAGAATACGTAGGGCTGACACGCTCGCACTTTACCGACAAGGAACTCTCGAACTATGAACAACAGGGTCGTCAGGCCATTCTGAACAGCGTGTCCCGACTGGGCATCAAGCAACAGGCTCAGGCCAATGCTGCCCGTGTACTGGTACCCATGCTGACAGAAATGGGTTACCGCGAAGAGAATGTTACCATTGCCTTCCGCAAGAACCTGGACATTATGAAACTCATTAACTCTAATCTGGAACGGAAATGAAATGGAAATATAAAATAACTGCTATCGCTGTGGCCATTCTGGCAATTATCATCATGCTGTGGTGGCTGAAAGGCTGCATCAGCGAAACGGAAATCAGCCTGGACGTCGACCAGAGCATCGACATCACTCCAGAGCAGATTACCAGCATCAAGGCCATTGGTGAATGGGAATTCCTGGCTGTGGCCAGCGAAGAACTGGTGGACACCGTGCGCAAGGGAATCTTCAAAGACGACCACTTGGCACGCATTTACTACGGTACAGTGCGACTGGGCATCAACATGCATCAGGTGGAGCCCAGATGGATTGTGGCAGAGGGTGACTCCATCACCGTCACCCTGCCCCAACCTGGACTGTTGGACAAAGACTTCATCGATGAGGCGCGGACGAAGAGTTTCTACGAGAGTGGCAAATGGTCGCACCAAGACCGCGAGAAGCTCTATCAGAAGGCCTACCGCCAGATGCTGCGTCACAGCATGACCCAAGAGAATCTGCACAATGCACGAGAGAATGGTGAGGAGCAGTTCCGTAGAATGATGAAGACTATGGGCTTCGAACACGTCAACATCATATGGAGGTAAGAAGCCTCACCCCCTAACCCCTCTCCAATAGGCGAGGGGAACTTAGCCTCCGATTTCAAGAACGTAGAGGACGCCATCGGCCACACGAAAGCGGACATCGTACCCCATGAAAGGCATGCCATATTCCCGACTGTCGTCGCGATGATAGTGAGGACGGGGGTCGAGTGACAACAATTCACGAAGCACCTGCAAGTCGGCATCGCTGAACAAATTGGCATACCGGCCATCCATCGACACCTCGAGGCGTTGCCACGAATGCTGGTCGGTGAATCCGCCACGAGCCTCAGCATGACTGTCGACATAGGGCAGATAGGGCTTGACGTCGTAGATGGGCGTGCCGTCCATCAAGTCTGCGCCCCACACCTCGATGACTGCTTCGTCAGCCAATACGCGACGAATGCGAACCGACGAGAGTCCCAGATTATTGGGACGGAAGGGCGAACGCGTGGCCCATACCCCTACCCTTTCGTTGCCGCCCAACAATGGAGGGCGCACCGTCGGGTGCTTATCAGCATCGACATTCTCGGAGAAGCCCCAAATAATCCACAAATAGTCGTAATCCTCCATGCCGCGCAGAGCTTCGGACTGGGTATAAGGAACCACGAACTCAATTCGGCCAGGCAACTGACTCACGATGCCACTCTGACGCGGGACGCCAAATTTGGAGGTCAGCGGAGAGTGAAAAAATGCTACGGGCTCGATAATCATGGGGACAAAGTTACGAAATTATTATCAAAATATCAAATAAATTTGTTTTTTTCCTCGATTTGCACTATCTTTGCAGCATGGAACAAAAGAAAATAACATTTGACAGCTTTGTACGTGGTTTTCTGGGCGTTATAGCCATCATAGCCATCATCATGCTTTTGAACAGACTCAGCAACGTATTGCTGCCGTTCTTTCTGGCGTGGCTGGCAGCCTACCTGCTATTCCCGCTGGTTAAATTCTTCCAATATCGCTGTCACCTGAAATTCCGCATTGTGGGTATTCTTTGTTCATTCCTTGTAGTCGGACTTGCATTGACTGGGCTCTTCATACTGATGATCCCCCCGATTATTGAAGAAGGGGCGCGCGTGAAGGAATTGGCCGAGGTATATATTGCGAACAACGTCAACCTGACCAACATCCCCGACATGCTGGAAGATTTCATCCACGAGCACTTCACCATAGACGACGTAAAGGCGTTTATCACACAGGAAGGCTTCATAGAAACCGTCAAGCAAGGGCTGCCCAAGATATGGGACATGATTACGCAGTCGCTAAGCATCGTGTCGAGCATGATCTCGCTGACGATGGTGGCCATCTACACGCTGTTCATCCTGCTCGACTATGAGGAAATAACCGGAGGTTGGGTGTCGTTCCTGCCCGAGCGCTACCGTCCCTTCGCCCAAAAACTGGTGAAAGACGTAGAACAGGGCATGAACCTGTACTTCCGCGGACAAGGCATGGTGGCTTTCTGCGTGGGTGTGCTGTTCAGCATAGGATTTCTCATCATCGACTTCCCTATGGCCATCGGATTAGGCATGTTCATCGGACTGCTCAACATGGTGCCATACCTGCAACTTGTCGGTTTCATTCCTGCCATCCTGCTCGCGGTGGTCAAAGCAGCCGATACGGGACAGAGTTTCTGGCTCATCATGCTTGGAGTACTCATCGTCTTCGCAGTGGTGCAAGTTATCCAGGACACCATCCTGACACCAAGAATCATGGGACACGTCACGGGGCTCAACCCTGCCATCATCCTGCTGTCACTCTCTATCTGGGGCTCCCTGTTGGGCATTCTGGGCATGGTCATTGCACTGCCCATGACAACACTGCTCATCACCTATTACCAACGATACGTGATTAAGAATAAACAAGTAAAAGAGTAAAAAAGAATTAATTATTTTGTTATTTGCATTCTATTTCGTACCTTTGCAAAATATTATCAAACTATAAACAATTATGAAAGAATTCCTGAAGTACGTTTTGGCAACCGTTACAGGCATTATCCTCGTAACAATTATCATGGGAATCCTGTCAGTGATTTCACTGGTAGGTCTTGCTGCATCGAGTGCCAGCACAACCAATGTGGAAGAGAACTCCGTATTCACACTGATGCTGTCCGGACAACTGGACGAGCGCACGGCTATTGACCCGCTGTCCACATTGACTGGGCAGGTAAGCCAGAACCTGGGACTGGACAACATCGTCAGTGCCATCCGCAAAGCCAAGGAAAACGAGAACATCAAGGGTATCTATATCGAGGCAGGTCTGTTCTCGTCAGACACCCCAGCCTCATCACATGCCATCCGCGAAGCCCTGCTCGACTTCAAGAAGAGCGGAAAGTGGATTGTAGCCTATGCCGATTCGTACGAGCAGACCACCTATTATATATGTAGTGTGGCCGACAAGGTATTCCTGAATCCTCAGGGCATGATCGACTGGCACGGACTGGCCTCCAACCCGTATTTCGTAAAGGACCTGCTGGCTAAGTTTGGCGTGAAGTATCAGCTCTGCAAGGTGGGCAAGTACAAGAGTGCTCCTGAGATGATGACAGCCGATGGCATGAGCGAGCCCAACCGCGAACAGGTGACAGCCTACATCACCGGCATTTGGAACGTCATGCTGAAAGACGTTTCCGATAGCCGCAAGATTCCCGTCGACTCACTGAATGCCTATGCTGACCGGTTTGTTACGCTGAGCGAGCCCACAGAATACGTCAAGATGAAAATGGTCGACAAACTGATTTACACCGACGAGGTAAAGGTTGAAATCAAAAAGTTGCTGAAGATTGACGAGAAGGACGACGTGAAGCAGTTGACGCTAACCGACATGGAGGGCGTCAAGGGTAAGAAGGACGAGGGCGAGCAGGTGGCAGTCTACTATGCCTACGGTGATATTGTAGACTCCGAGACGGGCGGGCTGACATCGACTGAACACAGCATCGTGGCCAACACCGTCTGCAAGGACCTGGAGCGTCTGGCGAATGACGATGACGTCAAGGCTGTCGTGCTGCGCGTCAACTCTCCTGGCGGTTCTGCCTATGCATCTGAACAGATCTGGCGTTCCGTCATGAACCTCAAGGCCAAGAAGCCCGTCGTGGTTTCCATGGGCGGATATGCTGCATCAGGTGGCTACTACATCAGTTGTGCAGCTAACTACATTTATTCTGAGCCCACCACTATCACCGGTTCTATCGGTATCTTCGGTATGTTCCCCGACTTCAGCGGACTGCTGACGGATAAGCTGGGTATCAAGTTCGACGAGGTGAAGACCAATAAGTTTGCCGCCTTCGGTACGATGGCCCGTCCGTTCAATGCCGATGAAATGTCACTGCTCGAAAAGTATATCGGTCGTGGCTATGAGTTGTTCCGTAAGCGTGTTGCTGACGGACGAAAGCAGTCGGTAGAACAGATTGAGGAGATTGCCCAGGGACGTGTATGGTTGGGTAACGACGCGCTGAAAATCAAACTCGTCGACGAGATTGGCGGACTTGACAAAGCCATCGAAAAAGCAGCAAAACTGGCTAAGCTCGATGAGTACCATGCTACCAACTATCCCGAGGAACCCAGTTTGTGGGAGGAGCTGATGAGCAGTCTGGATTCCAAGGGTAGTTATCTGGACGCTCAGATGAAAGAAGCGATGGGCGAATACTATGAGCCGTTCAAATTTGTCAAGAACATGAACCGCCAGAATGCCATTCAGGCCCGAATGCCCTATTATGTGAACATTAAATAAATCTAGTGAGACTAGTATGACTAGTAAGACTAGCAGAAAAAGATAAAAGAAGCGTGGAAGGCGATTTCATTAAAATCAACAAGTGGCTATTGCCCCTGAGCTGGTGCTACGGAGTGGGCGTCAAGTTGCGCAACCTGTTGTTTGAGACAGGGGTGCTGAAGTCGCGTTCCTTCCAGGTTCCCGTCATTGCCGTGGGTAACATCACGGTTGGCGGAACAGGCAAGACGCCCCATGTGGAGTATCTGGTCCGCGTACTGAAAGACTCGTTCAAGGTGGCCGTGCTGAGTCGCGGCTACAAGCGCGACAGCAAGGGATTCATCATAGCTGGTTCCGACACGTCTATGCATATGATTGGGGATGAGCCATACCAGATGAAGGAGAAATTCAAGAATGTCACCATAGCTGTCGACAAGAACCGCTGTCATGGCATAGAGCGTCTCGTCGAGAACGACAAAAAGCTGGATGTCGTCTTGCTCGACGATGCCTTCCAGCACCGCTACGTCAAGCCAGGCATCAACATTCTGCTGGTGGATTATCACCGACTGATTATCTACGACACTTTGTTACCTGCCGGACGACTCCGTGAGCCGTTGCAGGGCAAGGATCGTGCTGACATCGTCATTGTGACCAAATGTCCAAAAGACCTGAAACCCATGGAATATCGTGTTATCACTAAAGCCATGAGTCTCTATCCCTATCAGCGCCTTTTCTTCTCCACGCTCGAATACGACAACCTCCGTGCGATGTTCCCGGACGCTCATAATAATAAAATTCAACAACTGAGCGACCTGCAGGACCATCATACCCTGCTGTTAACAGGTATCGGGTCGCCCCAGCAACTGGAACACGACTTATCGCCCGTCATTACCCACCTTACGCCACTGACCTTTGCTGATCACCACCAGTTCCGCAAGAAGGACATCCAACTCATCAATGAAACCTTCAACGCCCTGCCTTCACCCCGTTGTATCATCACCACTGAGAAAGACATGACGCGTCTGAAGGATACCGAGGGACTGAGTGAAGAAATCAAGAAAAACCTTTATGTATTACCTGTCCGTGTTAAATTCATGCAGGATCAGGAAGAATTGTTTAACCAACAAATTATAGGCTATGTACGAAAAAATTCAAGAAACAGCATCCTGGCTCAAAGCAAGGATGACAACAAGCCCGACAACGGCAATTATTCTGGGGACAGGCCTCGGACAATTAGCTTCAGAAATAACTGACAAGCTGGAGATTCCCTACAAAGACATTCCCAACTTCCCCGTATCTACGGTAGAAGGCCACGCTGGCGCACTTATTTTCGGAAAACTGGGTGGTGTCGACATCATGGCCATGCAAGGCCGCTTCCACTACTACGAGGGATATAACATGAAGGAAGTAACATTCCCCGTGCGTGTCATGTACGAGTTAGGCATTAAGACCCTCTTTGTGTCGAATGCCGCTGGTGGCATGAACCCCGCCTTCAAGATTGGTGATCTGATGGTTATCACCGACCACATCAACTTCTTCCCCGAGAATCCGCTGCGTGGCAAGAACTTCCCCACAGGTCCACGCTTCCCGGATATGCACGAGGCTTACGACCACGAGCTCATCAACCTGGCCACACAAATTGCCAAAGAGAAGAAAATCCGTCTGGTATACGGTGTCTATGTGGGTACCACAGGTCCTACGTTCGAGACTCCGGCAGAATATAAGATGTATCGCACACTGGGTGGCGACACCGTTGGTATGTCCACCGTTCCCGAGGTTATTGTAGCTCACCACTGCGGCATCCGCACCTTTGGTATCAGCGTTGTTACCGACCTGGGCGGCTTCGACAGTCCTGTTGAGGTAAGCCACGAGGAAGTGCAGGAAGCAGCTGACAAGGCTCAGCCGCTGATGACTGAAATCATGCGCGAAATGATCATCCGCTGTGAGAAAGTCGAAAGTACCTCCACCGAGAAATTCAATCAAGATCACCCAACTGAAGAATGGAAATAGCATCATTAGGAGAATTCGGTTTGATAGACCGCCTCACGCAGGACATCAAGCCAAAGAATACATCAACCAAGTACGGCGTAGGCGACGACTGCGCCGTACTTCACTATCCCGACTCAGAAGTGCTCGTCACCACCGACATGCTTATGGAGGGCGTACACTTCGATCTGACGTATATCGACTTGCAACATCTGGGTTGGAAGTCAGCCATGGTCAACATCAGCGACATCTTCGCCATGAACGGCACCCCACGCCAAATGACCGTCTCGCTGGCACTCAGCAAACGCTTTACAGTCGAGGACATGGAGCAGTTCTATAGTGGATTGCGCATGGCGTGCGATAAGTGGGGCGTAGACATCGTAGGCGGAGACACCACATCATCATATACGGGTTTGGCAATCTCGATTACCTGTATTGGCGAAGCCCGCAAGGAAGATATCGTCTATCGCAATGGAGCCCGCGAAACCGACCTCATTTGCGTTTCAGGTGACCTCGGCGCCGCCTATATGGGCCTGCAACTGCTGGAACGCGAAAAAGCCGTATACTATCAGATGGTCGAAGAAGCAAAGCGCAAAGCCACCAGTGGTAGTGTGCCCAGCGGTTCTTCCGCTGGGGCAATTACCGACTTCCAACCCGAGTTCAGCGGCAAGGAATACCTCTTGCAACGCCAACTGAAGACTGAAGCCCGTGGCGACATCATCCAGCGCCTGCACGAGGCAGGCATTCGTCCTACGGCCATGATGGACATCAGCGACGGACTCTCCAGCGAACTGATGCACATCTGCAAACAGAGCCACGTGGGTTGCCGCATCTTCGAGAAGCAGATTCCCATCGACTACCAAACCGCAGTCATGGCTGAGGAGCTGAACATGAATGTCACTACCTGCGCCCTGAATGGCGGCGAGGACTACGAGCTGCTCTTCACTGTTCCCATTGGTGATCACGAGAAGATAGAGCAACTGGAGGATGTCCGCCTCATTGGACATATCACTCAGGAGAGTCTCGGGCACGTCCTCGTCACCCGCGACGACCAGGAATTCGAGCTCAAAGCCCAGGGCTGGAATCCACTTTAGAGGTAATAAGTAAGAGGTAAGAGGCAAGAAAACTGGGAAATTTCTTAAAAACTGCAAAATAATTGGCTAAAAGTTTGGCCAATTATTTTATTTGTTGTACCTTTGCACCCGCAAATGAACAAAAGCGTTCTTTTACACATTGTTGGTGCCTTAGCTCAGTTGGTAGAGCATCGGACTGAAAATCCGTGTGTCCCCGGTTCGATTCCTGGAGGTACCACTTTCCTCCTTTCATTATGAACCCCTGTCTCAGAGATTTCTCTAGCAGGGGTTTTTTATTTGATATAAATTTGGTTATTCGTTCGCTTATTCGTAACTTTGCACTCAATTACGAACGAAAACTGATGAAAAAAATAATTTTAGCAGTGGTTTGCGCGCTGGCGATAGCTGGATGCAAACAAAAACAGGGACAAACAGAAGGCGATTCCAACATGGCAGACTCGCTGTTGGCAGACTCTTTACGGGCAGATTCCATCATTACACAGGTGGCCAGGTTCTCGCCAGAAGATATCGAGGTCGACTGGGCCAACAAAGAGATTCCCGTTGAGAAGGGTGGTCAGAAACCCGAATTGGTCACACTGCTTGAGGCTTTCAACAAGGTGTGGCCCACGGAGGTTGTCGACATGCTGTTGGACTATGCCAAAGATCAGAAGTTCACCGAAAAGATGAACGAAGAAACGGGTGGTGCCATCGTCGTCGACCGCAAGAACGGCTATGCAGAGGTGGTGCAGGGCGACGCTCCCGGCGACAACATGTCTGCAGCTGTGTGGGGGCGCAAGGACGGAGACTTGCTCTTCATCATCAATATTGTCCGCCCCGACAAGGAGAATGCCGAAAAAGCCCAGCAGTCCATCTGTGCCTACGACTATAATCCCGCCACCCAGACGCTTACTCCCGAGCGCAATGCCGTTATCCGGTTCCGTCAGACGGCAGGCATGACGACTACCTACAAGCTGCCTCGCGAAGGCAAGGACATCAGTATCGTGGAACGTGACAAGGACTTTCACGGCACCTTCCATATCTTTGCTTGGGATGGCCAGTATTTTTCGAAGGAAACAAGCATCTCCGAGGAAAAGCTGGCTAAGGCGCTGAACGGCACTTGGACATGCTATGAGGAGGGGAAGCCAAAACTGTCCTTCAAGATTACCAACAACGAAGAGACCTACTGTGGCATCACCGACTGTAATGTCGACGGCATTACGGATTACGAAGCAGCAGCCAACGCCTACGACGGTTTCCTAAATATCTACGAGGTCAGCGCTGCCGAGGAAGCTAACACCTATCCTGCCATCAAGTGCAAGTTCAGACTGCTCAAGAACGGCAAATTGCAGGGCACCTATTATCTGCGTTCCGATGAAGGCCAGGAGCTGAAGGGCGAGATGACGCTCCAGAAAGAAAGCGCACTGAACCAATACGCTGAATAATATAATAAGGTAAAAACAAAAGAAAACGAAATAAACACTATGGGAATCATCATTGGAATTGACGTGGGCATATCCACCACGAAGATTGTAGGATTGCGCGAGGGACGTGTCCTGTCGCCCATCCGCATCACGGCAGCAGACCAGGTTACGTCACTCTATGGCGCCTTTGGCAAGTATCTGCACGACAACAAGGTCCAACTGAAGGACGTCGAGCAGATCATGCTAACTGGCGTGGGGGCAGGCTATATCGACGAATCGCTTTATGGCATACCCACCAGCAAGGTCGACGAATTCATTGCCGACGGCCTGGGCGCACGCTTCGAGAGCGGTCTGTCGAAAGCCATCGTCGTATCGATGGGAACGGGAACCAGCTTCGTACAGTGCGAAGGCGACGACATCCGCCACATCGGTGGTATCGGCGTTGGCGGAGGAACCCTGATGGGACTGAGCCGTGTGATGCTCAATACGCGCGACCCGAAACAGATCCAGAGCCTGGCCATGCGGGGCGACATCAGCCACATCAACCTCCAGATTGGCGATATCTCGACTCATCCCCTGCCCGGCCTGCCCATGGACGCTACCGCCTCGCTGTTCTCGAAGGCGCAATACGACGCCCCCAAGGAGGACTTGGCCTTAGGACTGATTGTCATGGTGCTGCAAACCATCGGTTCTGCCACCATTCTGGCCGCCCTCAACTCCGGCATCAAGGATTTCGTGCTCATTGGCAACCTGACGCTCCTGCCCCAGTGCAAGGAAATCTACCCCATGCTCGAGAAAATGTATAAGGTACATTTCCACATCCCCAAGCACGCCGAGTTCTGCACCGCCATCGGAGCAGCGCTAAGCTATAAGAAGTAAGAGGTGAGAGGAAAGAGGTGAGAAGTCAAACGTGCTTCTCATCTCTTTTTTTGTCAATTTTGTGGAGGAAGTAGTTGAAGGCTTCCAAACCAAACAGCACCAGCACCGTACTGGCTGTAGCCAACACATACATGCCACCGCCACAGGCCAGACCGATAGCGGCAGTCACCCAGAGACCCGCAGCTGTGGTCAAACCACTGACCATATTCTCTTGTTTGCGGAAGATGATGGTACCGGCACCAATGAAACCAATGCCGCTAACCACCTGAGCAGCCACACGACTGACATCCCAGCGAGATGTCATCCCGTCCATTTGGACGTCGCTAAAGCCATAGGCCGAGACAATCATAAACACTGCAGAGCCCAGTGCCACAAGGAAATGGGTACGCAGACCAGCCTCCTTGGCACGCCATTCACGCTCCAATCCAATCAGTCCGCCCAGGATGGCAGCAATGAAGATTCGCAGGATAAATTCGTATTCCATAGTTAAATGTTGTTTATTTGCCTGCAAAGATACGAACTTTTTTTGTATCTTTGCAAAATAATAACCCAAAAACAATAATAAAAATGATGAATTTACTTTTGTTTGGATTAGGCATGCAGGAAATCATCGTCATTGCACTCATCGTATTGCTGCTGTTCGGTGGCAAGAAGATTCCCGAGCTGATGAAAGGCCTCGGCAAGGGCGTGAAGAGTTTCAAGGACGGCATGAAAGAAATAGAACCAGACGACGAAAGAACGAATGAACAGAACGGAAAGTAATCATAAAGTTCAAAGTTCAAAGTTCAAAGTTCAAAGAGATGAAATGACCTTCTGGGACCACCTGGACGTGCTGCGCGCGGCACTGATTCGCATGGCGGTGGCCGTCGTTGTCTGTGGCATCGTGGCCTTCGTGATGAAGGAAGAATTGTTCAGCGTGGTGCTAGCTCCACGGAGTAGCGACTTCGTCACCTACCAGCTGTTGGGCGTCGAGTCCTTCTCGCTGCACTTGATGAACACCGGACTGACGGAGCAGTTCATGATTCACATGCGCACGGCGCTGTATGCCGGCCTGCTGGTGGCGTCACCCTACGTGCTGTACGAGTTGTTCCGCTTCGTCTCGCCAGGGCTCTACCAGAACGAGCGGCGCTATGCCGTCTGGATTGTGGGAGCAGCCTACCTGATGTTTCTCGTGGGCACGTTGGTGAATTACTTCTTGGTGTTCCCCCTGACGGTACGCTTCCTGGGAACCTATCAGGTGAGCCCCGATGTGGCAAACATGTTGACCTTGCAGTCGTACATCGACACGCTGCTGGGAATGAGTCTGGTCATGGGCGTGGTGTTCGAGCTGCCTGTCGTCAGCGGACTGTTAGGACGCATGGGCCTGATTACCAGCCCGTTGATGAGCGAATACCGCCGGCACGCCATCGTGGCCATCCTCGTCGTAGCGGCCATCATCACACCGACAACCGATGTGTTCACGCTCTTCGTCGTGGCGCTGCCCATCTACCTGCTCTACGAACTGAGCATACTAATTGTAAAAATCGCGAAATCGAAAAATTGAGGAATAAATCGTAAATTGTAAATTGTCAAATTGTAAATCAATATGGTGCTAAGAAAAATCAGAATCATACTCGCGGCAGTGATGTTTATCGGCATCACGTGGCTGTTTCTCGACTTCACGGGAACGGCTCACCACCTGGTGGGTTGGATGCCGAAGATACAGTTGTTAGAAGCCCTGTTGGCAAGCAGTGTCCTGATTGTTGTGGCAATCACCATTCTGACACTCATCTTCGGGCGCATGTATTGTAGTGTCATCTGCCCCCTAGGCATCATGATGGATATCTTCGGATGGCTGGGCAAGAAAGCTAAGAAAAACCGCTACACCTTCTCGAAGGAGGTGAAGTGGCTGCGCTACCCCATGCTGGTGGTGTTCCTCGTGGCTCACTTGGCAGGACTGGCCGTGGTGGTGCAACTGCTGGCCCCCTACTCCACCTTCGGACTCATCGCCACCAACCTGTTGCAACCCATCTATCAGACAGGCAACAACGTGCTGGCATATTTTGCCGAGCAGATGGACAGCTACGCCTTCTACCACTCGGAGGTATGGCTACGCTCCGTCGCTTCACTGGTCATTGCCATTGTGATGCTCATCGTGATTGCCGTGCTGGCTTGGCGCAACGGGCGCACCTGGTGTAACACCATCTGCCCCGTAGGTACGCTGCTGTCGCTCATCAGCCGTTTCTCGCTGCTGAAAATCCATTTCGACACCGAGAAATGCCGCAACTGCTCGTTCTGTTCAAAGAACTGCAAGGCAGCCTGCATCGACTACAAGACGCACACCGTCGACGCCTCGCGCTGCGTAGTCTGTGGCAACTGCATCGAGAGTTGCAAATTCGGAGCGCTGAAATATGCCCGGAAAACTAGTATAACTAGTACAACTAGTCAGACTAGTCAGACTAGTGAGACTAGCCCCGAGAACGGCGGCCGCCGCGCGTTCCTCATTAGTAGCGCTCTGCTGACGACGGCTGCCTTGGCCCAGCAGAAGGACAAGATCATGGACGGCGGACTGGCTGACATCGAGGACAAGGTAGCCCCTGAGCGCCAGACGCCATTGACACCTCCAGGCTCACTGTCGGCCCAGAACATGGCGCAGAAATGTACCGGTTGCCAGCTGTGCATCTCGGAATGTCCCAATCAGGTGCTGCGTCCCTCCGACGACTGGCTACACCTGATGCAACCCGTCATGTCGTACGAACGCGGCTACTGCCGTCCTGAGTGCAACCGTTGCTCTGAGGTGTGCCCGGCAGGTGCCATCCAGCCCATCCAGAAAGAGGACAAGGCCTCGACGCAGATCGGTCATGCCGTATGGATCAAGAAAAACTGCATCCCCCTGACCGATGGTGTGGAGTGTGGCAATTGTGCCCGCCACTGTCCCTCGGGAGCCATCGAGATGGTACCCTCCGACCCCGACGACGAGGAGAGCCCCTATGTTCCCGCTGTCAACGAAGCACGCTGCATTGGCTGTGGTGCCTGCGAATATCTGTGTCCCGCCCGTCCCTTCTCGGCCATCTACGTCGAAGGGCACGAGGTGCATAAGGAGATTTAAGAATTGAGAATTGAGAATTGAGAATTATGATTACCAAAAAGCATAATGATATAAGCCGTAGGAATTTCCTCAAGTTATTCGGCGGAGGAGCACTGGGCACTGCCGCTGTCCTTACGGGCTGCAAGTCGAAAACCGAGTCGAAGGCCGTCGAGGAATACAAGCAACAGGTGGAGCCGCCCGTGGGCAAGATGACCTATCGCGAAAATCCCAAAAACCACGATAAGGTGTCGCTGCTGGGCTATGGCATGATGCGCCTGCCGTCGAAGACGGAGAATCAGGACGACTACGACCAGGAAATGATCAACCGCCAGGTGGACTATGCCATCGAGCACGGCGTAAACTATTTCGACACCTCTCCCGTCTACTGTCAGGGCAAGTCGGAAGCCTGCACGGGCATTGCGCTCAGTCGCCACAAGCGCGAAGAGTATTTCGTTGCCACGAAACTGTCTAACTTCCACCCGTCGACGCAGAGTCGCGAGGCCAGCATTGCCATGTACCGGAAATCCATGCAGGACCTGCAGGTCGACTACATCGACTACTACCTGCTGCACGCTGTGGGCGGTGGCATGAACGAGTTCAACAGCCGCTACCTCGACAATGGCATGATGGACTTCCTCTTGCAGGAGCGCGAGGCGGGGCGCATCCGCAACCTCGGATTCTCGTTCCACGGCTACAAAGAAGTGTTCGACGAGGTGCTGGCCATGCACGACAAGTACCACTGGGACTTCGTACAGATCGAGCTGAACTACCTGGACTGGGACTATGCCAACGAGATCAACAGCCGCAATGTCGATGCCAGCTACCTATACGAGGAGTTGCAGAAGAAAGGCATCCCTTCCGTCATCATGGAACCCCTGCTGGGCGGACGTCTGGCCAACCTGCCACAGTATCTGGCTGCCGAGATGAAGAGTAAGGCTCCTGAGCGCAGCGTGGCCTCGTGGGCATTCCGCTATGCCGGTACCCCCGAGGGCGTGCTCACCGTGCTCAGCGGCATGACCTATATGGAACACCTGAAGGACAACCTGCTGTCCTACTGTCCGCTCGTTCCGCTGACGGTCCCCGAACAGGATTACCTGCAGCGCCAGGTGGCCGAGCGCATCGTGGGCTTGGAAAACATTCCCTGCAACGACTGCAAATACTGCATGCCCTGTCCCTACGGCATCGACATTCCTGCCATCTTCGTACACTATAACAAATGCAAGAACGACGGCACCCTGCCGCGTATGAAGATGGACGACGAGTACTTCAAGTTGCGTCGTAACTACCTGATAGGCTACGACCGTGCCGTGCCCAAGCTGCGCCAGGCTGACCACTGTATAAGTTGTGGACAGTGCGAACCGCACTGCCCACAGAATATCCGCATTCCTCGCGAGCTGCAAAAGATCAGCCAGTTTGTCGAGGACCTGAAGCAAAACAAGGTTTTGGAGGAGGGCAAAGAGGCTTAGAAGCCTCCACCGCCTCCGAAACCGCCACCGAAGCCACCGCCTCCGCCGAAGCCTCCACCAAAGTTAGGCATCTCGGGGGCTGGTTCTTTACCTATCTTCAGCAACAGCTTCACCAGAGCCCTGCGGCGCTGCGACCACGTCGGATAGTCATCGGCACGCAGCACACGGGGTTCCATGCCAGGCATCCTCATGCCACCCTGCCCCATGAAGTCCATCGAGCTCGTCGTCATGACCACGGTTTTCGTCTTTCCCTCAGCCTGCATCTTGTCGGCAATGGCGTCGGCACCACCCACCTTGAACCAGCTCTCCATGGTGTCGTTCTCGCCGGGAACCAGCTGGATAAACACAGGCATCGTGAATCCACCGCCTCTCATGGAGGCGTTCATGGGCATCATATACCAGGCCTCCTGTCTGTCCACGTCGTACGATGTATGTCCGTGCTGGATATCGCCCTGCTGGGCAAAGCTGAACGGTCCGTAGGGGTTGTCGGCCACACTGTATTTGAATCCTCTGTCGGGCGACAGATACATGTTGCTGGGGTCAGCCACACGCATGCCGTCCACCACAAAGCAATATTTGAAGGTCTCCGTCACGAAGTCTTCCATCTTCACGCTCCAAACACCGTCGGAGTCCTTCTCCATCGCCAGCACGTCGGGCAGAATCTCGCATTCCAGCTCCACCTTCTCGGCATCGGGGGCCTTGAAACGGAACGTGATGCTCTCCTCGGTATATTCCGGCGAGATGATGGGACGCGGGAACAGACGGGCCATCACGCCCGGCGTAAACTGCTGTTCCTGACCGGTCTTGGCAGGGGCCGGCTGACCGGCAGCCATGGCAGCCTCCGAGGCCTTCTTGTTGAACAGCAGGGGCAGGGTCTTCGACAGGAAGTACTTCGCATTCATCCACGTGTGTCCGAACTTGTCGCTGGTAAACTCCTTCACGCTGCGGATGCCCTTCTTGTCCAGAAACTCCATGTAGTCGCGGGCATTGCCGTACAGGAAGTCGTCGGTGCCCACACCCAGCCAGAACAGGCGGATCTTCTTGTTCGTCTCCTCGGCCTGGTCGTACACGTTGGGGATATCCGTCGACGTAAACGAGCTGTAGGAACACAGGTAGGCAAACTTGTCGAGATTCGCCAGACCGTTGTACAGCGCCTGATTGCCGCCACGCGAGAAACCGCCGATGGCACGGTGCTCGCGGTTGGCATCCGTGCGGTAGTTCTTGTCGATGTAGGGCATCAGGTCCTCAATCAGGTCCTTGCTGAACACGTCGCCACCGAATTGCACCTGGGGCGCGCCGGAAGCGCTCTCGGCCTTCGCGGGCTTCAGCTTCGAGGGGTTACCGTAGGGCAACACGACAATCATCTCCTTGGCGGCTTTCTCGGCCAGCAGATTGTCCAGGATATAGTTCACGCGACCCACCTTGTAGTACACCTCCTCCGTGTCCGTCGTACCGCTGATCAGGTAGAACACGGGGTACTTCTTCTGGAAATTGGTCATGTACGTCGGTGGCAGATACACCACGGCCTGATTCGTAGCCCCCAGGCTCTTCGAATAGTAGTGCACATACTCCAACCTGCCGTGGGGCACGTCCTTGATGTCGTGCGCCAGCGTGCCGTTGCCGGGAATCTCCAGCAGGCTGTTCTTGAAGCCTTCATTCGGGAAGTACTGGTCGTTCTCGGGGTCCATCACACTGATGCCGTCCACCACAAAGCAGTAGGGATACATGTCGGGGGCGGCAGGGCCCAGCGTGGCCGTCCACAGGCCCGTCTTCTCGTCGCGCGTCATGGGCTTACGGCCTGCAAACTGCACGTCCACCAGCACCTCCTTGGCATGGTCGTTCTGGTAGGTGAATGTCACCGTGCCGTCCTCGTTACACTGAATCGATCTCGGCGTCTGTTGCTGTCCCCAGCCACAAACTGCCAAACATGCAGCAAATGCTGCTAAAAACAATCTCTGTTTCATTGCGTAATAAAGTTTATGTTGTTAGTTAGTAAATGATTGTCTTCTAATGACTTACAAATGCTGCAGGCAACCGTGTAGGCGGTAGTCCAGGCTGCCTGGAAATTGAACCCGCCCGTCACTCCGTCAATGTCCAGCACCTCGCCGGCAAAATACAGGCGGGGCACGTGGCGGCTCTCCAGCGTCGCCGGATTGACGGCCTTCAGCGCGATGCCGCCACAGGTCACGAATTCATCCTTGAACGGCGCACGTCCTACCATCTGCAGCGTGTCGTTCACCAGCACGTTCACCAGCCGGTTCACATCCTTTTTGTTCAGTTCCGACCACCGAATCGTGGCGCGCCCTGCCAGCGCCTTCTCTGACAGATAGGCCCACAGGCGTTGCTGCACACCAAAGGGATTACACGTCGTCAGCTGTTTCTGCGGCTCACGCACCGCCATTTCCTGCAGCGCCGCCTGCACCTCGGCCTCGTTCTGCTGCACCCAGTTGACGCTCAGCGCAGCCTGATAGCCGGCATCAGCCAGATGACGTGCCGCATAGCTCGACAGTCGCAGCGCTACCGGCCCGCTCAGTCCCCAGTGGGTAATCAGCAGTGCGCCCTCGGCACGCAGCTTCGTGCCCTGAATGTGCACTTCAGCATTGTCCACCACCAGCCCCATCAGTTCGTGCAGGCGGGTGTCGTCTGTCGACAGCGAGAACAGCGACGGCACGGGCGCTTCCGTCTCGTGCCCCAGCTGCGCCAGCCATCGCAGACCCTCGCCCTTCGGTGAACCGCCCGTGGTGACGGCCACGAAGTCGTAGTCGCGCAAGTCTGAAAGCGACTGCACCTTCACCCCTTTCCGAATCCTGATGCCGTAGCGTCGGGCCAGTGCCAGGAAACAGTCGATGATGGCGTGCGAGTCCTGCGCCTGCGGAAACACGCACTCATCGTCCTGCGTCACCAGCGGCACCCCGTGCTGCTCGAACCAGCGGTAGGCATCCTCATGGTCGAACACGTTAAACAGCCGTTTCATCAGCCTATGGCCCCTGGGGTACACCTGCGACAGGTCGCTGACCCCGGCAAACGAGTTGGTACAGTTGCAGCGTCCGCCGCCGCTCACCTCCACCTTCGCCAGCACCCGCGGGCTACGCTCGAAGATGGTCACCTCCATCTCGGGCACCATCTCCTTCAGGTTCACAGCCAGGAAAAATCCCGCTGCACCGCCTCCCACGATTGCTGTCTTAGTTGCCATAAGTCGTTAGATATAATACGCTTTTCTGATTATCAGGGGCAAAGATACGAATTATTTATCAATTATCAGTTGTCAATTATCAATTATTTTGTAACTTTGCAGCGTATTTGCAGAAACGAAGATGAAAAAATTGAATTCAAAAGTCTATTTATATGTGGCTGTAGTGGGTTTGCTGCTCGTGGCGGGACTGGTGGGATTCCACCTGATGGCTACTGTCTCGGGAAGCGAGAGCACCGTATACCTGTATATTGACGACGACGACACGCAGGACAGCGTACTGGTGAAGCTGCAACCGCTGACGTCGACGACAGGTTTTGCCAGCCTGTCGACCCTGCTGCGCCACAGCAGCTACAGCGAGCACGTTCGCAGCGGACGCTATGCCATAGAACCCGGCGACGGGCCCATCACGGTGTTCCGCCGTCTGAAGAACGGACAGCAGTCGTCGTTCAACCTGACCATCCCCGAGGTGCGCACGATGGACCGTCTGGCCGCCGTGCTGGGTCAGAAACTGATGCTGGACTCGGCGACCATTGCCGATGCGCTGTACAGCGAGGAGATGTGCCAGCAGTATGGTTACGACACGACGACGATTGCGGCGCTGTTCGTGCCCAACACGTACGACGTGTATTGGAACATGAGCGTGGACAAACTGTTGGAGCGTATGCAGAAGGAGCACGACCGATTCTGGGAGGGCACGCGTGAGGCCAAGGCAGCGCAGATGCAGCTGACACCCGTGGAGATTTGCACGCTGGCGAGCATCATCGACGAGGAGACGGCAAACAATGCCGAGAAGCCCATGATAGCCGGCATGTACCTGAACCGTCTGAAGCAGAACATGCCCCTGCAGGCCGATCCGACCATCAAGTTTGCCTTGAAGCAGTTCGAGTTGAAGCGTATCTGGCAGAAACTGCTCACCATCGATTCGCCTTACAACACCTATAGGAATGAGGGTCTGCCTCCCGGCCCCATCAAGATTGCCTCGATCAAGGGCATCGACGCCGTGCTGAATGCGGTGGACCACGACTACTTGTATATGTGTGCCAAGGAGGATTTCTCGGGTACGCACAATTTCGCCACGACGTATCAGGAACACCTGAAGAACGCAGCACGCTATGCCAAAGCGCTGAACGAAAGGGGAATCAAGTAGTTTTCTCGGACTGACGCTGCTGGCGGTTTTTCTTCAGGAAGCGCAGACGGTTCAGTGCCTGTCTGCGGGCACGGTAGATCTGGAAGCGATAGACGCACAGCGTCAAGAAGAAGTAGCATGCCACATGAATCCATAGGATGCGATACTCCGTGAGCACGTCGCCCAGACTGGCTCCCATGGAGTTCAATCGCACATAAGCTCGGGCGCCAAACGTGGAGGGGAACAGCCAGCTGACACCCTGCCACATGCCCGGAATGTTGGACTGGGGCCAGGAGACACCCGTCATGAACAAAAGCGGAATGGACACGAAGACCATGAGCAACATGACATTCTCGCGATATTTCACCATGCACGACACCATCATGCCAAAGAAGATGCACGCCAGCACGTAGGGAATCATCAGCACCAGGAGCGTAGGGCCACTGGCCAGCTGCGGGAAGTGGAACAGTCGCGGCACGATAACGACCAGCCAGGCGCCCATGACAGCATAAATCATCAGGTAGCACATGGCCTTGCCCAGCACGATGGGCAGCGTCTTGTTGTAACGGGAGTCACCCACGGGAATCAGGTTGCGATAGGCATTCTCGTCGCGGGCAGTACCTGCCGCAAGACCAATGCCCAGCACCAGTGTCTGTTGCAGAATGAGCATCAGCACGGCAGGCAGGATGAACGAGCCGTAACCACCCTGGGGATTGAAGATTGGCACATCGGCATAGTCCAGCGGGCGGGCGGCAATGGCCTCCTCGCGGGCTGTATACTGCCGGCTCAGCTTCGTCTGGATCTGCTGTCCCATCTCCAAACTCACCAGGCGCGCCGTCTGGAAGATGGCCTTGTAGGTGAGCATGAGACTCATGTCGCAATAGACGCTGATGACGCCCTGCTCCATGCGCAGCACATTGGTCTCGAAATCGCTGGGAATGAGATAGACGCCCTTAACCAGCTGACGGCTTACCAACGACTTCGCCTCGTCCAGGTCCTGTGCATAATAAGCCACGCGGACGTCGGCAGAAGCGTCGCACATATGGATGAACTGTCGCGACAGCGCGGAGTGCGACTGGTCGACGACACAGACGGGCACGTCGTGTACCGTCTCGTTGTTATAGATCCACGAGTAGAGCAAAGGATAGACCAGCGGCACGATGATGAAGAAGATGAGCACACCCTCGTCCTTCACCACCTGCGTCATTTCCTTTCGCCAGATGTAGCAGGCATTCTCTATGTCTTTATATAAATTACGGAATATAGACATAAGTGAGCATTGCATTCTTTATTTTCCCCACCACGAGCCAGGGCAGCAGCATGAATGCCGCCAGGGCAGCCAAGTGGAACCACGCCTCGATGAGCGGGAAGCCGTTGAAGACGCAGATTTGATATATCATATAGTAATGGCGCAGAGGGAACAGCCACGACAGCGACTGCAGCGGGCCGTCCATGCCCATCACCGGGAATGCGGAACCAGCCATCGAGATGCTCAGCACGGCCCATAACGAGCAGATGCTCAGCGACATACGTAACGACGGCAGCAGTCCGAAGGCGAAGATGCCAAAGCCCTGACAGGCCAACACATGCATCAGTCCCAGCAGGACCAACATCCACGGGCTGCCCAAATGTGGGAATTCAAGCACGTAGAACACATAGTATTCGTAGCCGTAGACAATGGCCAGCCAGATGAGCGTCTGGGGCAGGAATTTCCCCAGCAATGCCGTCATTATATGGTTATCGGCCATCTCGAGCCAACGCTTCGACGAACTGAACTTCAGCTCTGTACCCAGCGAATAAGCTGAAATCAGGAAGATGAACAGCATGATCATGCCAGGCACAATCATCGTCGTCAGATAGGAATTATAGCTGGTCCACGGGTTGGCAATCTGGTGCAAGTCCAGCGTGACGGGTTGCAGGAACGTCATGATCTGCTTGTCTGTAAAACCCTTAGCACGCATCGTCGCTTGTCCGACGGCAGCAGAACCCAGTGTCGAGATGGTCTTCAAATCCTTCATCAACAGCGCGCCAGCGGCCAGCGTTGTATAGGAGTAATAGTAGGATATCTTGGGTTGGCGGGATGACAACAGCTTCTCGGTAGTACCCTTGGGAATATAGAGGAATCCGTAGATTTCGTTGCGCTGAATGGCTCGGCGGGCCTCAGCGACACTGGGATAGTGGGCCACAATGCGCGACATCTGAAAGCCGTCCAGCCGTTGCGACAGCGAGCGCGACGTGGAGGTATTGTCCAAGTCAACAATACCCACAGGCATACTGGTAGGCAGGCCGTCGTCCATCAGCGAGGTGAAGAAGAACATCACCAGCAACGGAAACAGCACCATGCAGAAGCGGTAGATGTGATTCTGACGCAGAATCAGCAACTCGCGCATCATGATATCGTATATCTGCCTAAGCCTCACGCCCATAGTTTATCGCTTATCACTTATCACTCATCACTCATCACTCATCACTTATCACTTATCACTCATCACTTATCACTCATCACTTTATGATAAGCGACATGCCCGGGCGAAGGCCCTCGAACTTCTCTGTCGGACGAGCCCTGACCTCGAAGGTCTTTAGGTCGTACTGGCCATTGGCCTTGGTGGCTTTCCATACAGCATACGAGCCCTGGTCCTTCAGGTAGTAGACCTTCATCTCGACCTCCTTGTTGAAGGCAGGCACGAAAGCCTTCACCACAGAACCGACCTGCATGCCGTTCAGCTGGTCCTCGCGGACATTGAACGAGCCCCACATGTCGTGCATCATCGAGATGGTCATGATGGGTGAACCCGTACCAACCAACTCGCCAACCTTGGGATAGATGCTGCTGACCTCGCCTTCCATCTGGGCTATCTGAACCGTTTCGTGGATGTAGCTGTTCACCTCCTGCACGGCACCCTTGGCGCGTCCCACCTGAGCGGCAGCAGCCAGCTTGTCCTCACGACGGGCTCCGTTCTGAGCCATCTGATACTGGCTCTCGGCAGCCTTGCACTGGGCCTCCATGGCCTTGTAGTTGGCATAGACCTCGTCGCGCTTCTGAGCGGACACCACACCCTCGTCGAACAGACGCTGGATGCGCTGGTATGACTTCTCAGCAATCTCAAGGCCGGCCTTGGCCTGCTGCCACACCTGATAGGCGCCCTGAATCTGCTCCTGGCGGGCTCCGTTCTGAGCCTTCAGTTCCAGAGCAGCAGCGGCATTCTCGGCACTGCGGGCCTGTTCCATCTTGGCACGAACCTCGGGGGCATCGAGAATGGCCAGCGTATCGCCAACCTTCACGTAGTCGCCCTCCTTGACTCTGATTTCCAAGATACGTCCGGGCACCTTACTCGACACACGGTATTCACTGACTTCCACCTGTCCCTGAATCAACTCGGGATCACGTCCCAAAGCGAAGAAACCAATCAGAGCCACGATAATCACGACTGCTGCAAATCCGAGAATTGCATACAGAATGTTGTTATGTTGTGTTTTTGCTGACATCTTAAATATACTATTTGACGATTTACAATTTACTATTATCTTATTCTCCCAGGACGCCAAGGGCCTTCTGCAGGTTCACCTGGCTGAGTTTGACTTCAATTTCTGCGTCTATCTTCTGCGACTGGGCCTGTAGCCATGCCGTCTGGGCTTCCATGACGGTAGTCGACGAGATGACACCCTCGCTGAATCCGAGATTCGCCGTACGCAGGTTCTCTTCTGCCTTACGGATATTGGCTTTGCTCATCTCCAGCGTCCTGTTAGCCTCGCGGACCTGGAAATTGCTCTGGTTTACCTGTAAGGTAATTTTTTCACGAGCTTCGTCCATCTGCAGGCGGGCAATGGTTGTAGCACCCTTTGAGGCACGCACCTTGTAGGCCACGTCACCCCAGTTCCAAACGGGAATGCGCACCAGCACACCGACGTTCCACATGCCTCCGAACTTACGCTGGAAGCCATTGAACAGGTTGGGATTCGTCACCATATAGCCACCCATCAGCGCCACCTGAGGCAGGTTTCCTGCCTTGAGGATGTTTGTCAGCTGCTTGCTCATATCGACCATGTTCTGCAACTGCTTCAGTTCCGGACGGTTAGCCAAGGCCTGCTCCAACTCCATTTGCGGGGCCAGCTCGGGAGCGCTCAAATCCTCGCGCTCTTCGTCAGTCAGCACGATTTGCTCGGAAATGGGCAATCCACACAACTGGCAAAGCAGCATCTTCGACAGCACCAAACCGTCGTCGACCTTGGTAAGCATCATCTCGGCCTCGTTGACCTTCACACTGACGCTGAGTCCCTCGCTACGCGTGGCAACACCCTCATGAATCATCTTCTGCACGTCGCCGTCCAGTTTCTTCACCAGGTCGAGATAGCCCTGAGCAAGCTTCTGCTTGTGGCGCAACGACACCACCTGCCAGTAGGCCTTGTCTATATTATATAAGGTAACCTGGCGTTTCTGCTCCATGGCATTGGCAGCCATATCCTCACCAATGTCAGCCATCTTGTTCATGGCAATGATGGCACCACCCATAAATACGGGCTGTGTCACCATGACGGCTCCGGCAAACATATTGCGCGTATCGGTATGGAACGCATCGACAATGCCCTGCCCTACTCCGTTGATGGAAGTGCCAAGGCCACCTAACGCAGTTCCCAGATTACCTCCGATGGCCTGCAAGTCGATACCCATGGCACCTAACAACTGCTGTACACTCGCAGGAATCTGCTGCATAGCCTGGCCTATCTTACCTTGAATCCCCGTCGACAACGAGGTCCCCAGGTTCGACAGTGTCTCTTTCTGCTCGTCGTTGAGCAGCGAGATCTCCCTGCTGGTCCATTCGTAGCCTCCCAGCGCGCTGACGTGCGGCAGGTACTTCGTACGCGCCGACTTGCGCAAATTGGCGGCTACTTCCTGTTTGACTCGCGACATGCCCAGCTCCTTATTGTTGCGGAGCGCCATAGCCCTGCAACTGTCCAGCGAGAGCAACTGTTGTGCTGCTGACCCCTGCGCCAGCCCTGTCGTGAACAGGAAGAATGCAATGATTCTATTCTTCATGCTTTATTTATTATACGTAAAGTTTCTTGATCCGATAGCCTGACCGTCGCAGAAGATGCTGACATTATACTGTCCGCCTCCTAAGTATTCGTTCACCGTCCAATAAAGGGTCAGTGCGGTCTCCTCACCCGTGTATTCCACGTCTTTCTTCATCGACCAGGCCAGCTGTTTGCCACTATATTCGAAAGTACCGCCGCCATTGAGCACCTCGCCTTCAGGAGTCGTCACACGGACATACACCGAACGGGTGCCATTGCTGGCAGTGACATTCTTGGTGATAGCAAACGATACGGCCAGCGTCTTGGCATTCTTCATGTATTTCTCAGCCTTGCCCTTCTTGCTCAGCGGGGTCAGCGAGATGTTGGTAGCATCCAGCTGGGCTGCAATAGCCACCTTCTCAGACAGGGAAGCCTTCTCGGAGGACAGCGCCTGGTTCTGCTGGTTGCTCTGGGCCAATTCGGTACGCACACGGTCGTTTTCCGTCATCAAGTCCTGATTCAGACGGTTCAGCGAGTCAATCTGCAACACATAGGAGCGCAGGACGGCACGCACAGTGGCCAATTCCTTCTTCAAACGGGTAATCTCGGCAGCATCGCTGGCATGCGTACGCTTCAATTCCTCCAGCAGTTTCTGCGTGCGCTCCTGCTCCTGAGTCAACTCAGCGATGATGGAGTCGTTCTTGATGTAGGTTTTCATCTCGTTGTACTGCAGGGCGAAGTTCTGATATTCCTTCTCCATTTCCTGCTTGTCCAACTCGGCCAACTCCTGCATATCCTGATTGGTCTGCTTCTCCTGCATCAGGCTATAAACCAACCAACCCATGCCTAACAACAGCAATACGATGATGCCTATCAATACCTTTTTATCCATATTTTTTCAATTTTGGCTGCAAATTTAATCTTTTTCTACGAAAAAAACAAAGAAATGTTGCGAGTTTTCAATTTATTCACTATATTTGCATCATTATTAACGCTCACAAAGCCTAAAACGGATGAAAAAAGGCAGTTTTCTGTACAAGGTCTATGACCTTTACTACGACGGATTCCGTTCCATGAAGCTGGGGCGCACGCTGTGGACCATCATCCTCATCAAGCTGTTCATCATCTTCATCGTGCTGAAGCTGCTCTTCTTTCCCAACTTCCTCAAGGAACACACCCAAGAGGGCGAAGAGCCAGACTTCGTTGCCACGGAGATGATTGACCGAGCCAAATAGACTATACTTAAAACCAAATATTATGACAAACGATTTATTTCTAAGCATCGACACCAGCTCCATCGATTGGGCAAGGGCACAGTTCGCACTGACAGCCATCTACCACTGGCTGTTCGTCCCGCTGACCCTCGGTCTGGCTGTCATCATGGGCATCTGCGAGACCCGTTGGTATCGCACCCTCAAGCGCTCCAACGGAGCAGTTGTCGACACGTTCTGGCGCGATACGGCACAGTTCTGGCAACGGCTCTTCGGCATCAATTTCGCCATGGGCGTAGCCACAGGCATCATCCTCGAATTTGAGTTTGGCACCAACTGGTCGAACTATTCGTGGTTCGTTGGCGACATCTTCGGAGCGCCACTGGCCATTGAGGGCGTCGTGGCCTTCTTCATGGAGTCGACTTTTGTGGCGGTGATGTTCTTCGGTTGGAAGAAGGTGTCACCGGGCTTCCACCTGGCATCCACATGGCTGACGGGTCTGGGAGCCACCATTTCCGCTTGGTGGATTCTGGTGGCCAACGCATGGATGCAGTATCCCGTGGGCTGCGAGTTCAACCCCGACACGATGCGCAACGAGATGGTGTCGTTCCTCGACGTCGCCCTCTCACCCTTTGCCATCGACAAGTTCTGTCACACCGTCATCTCCGCATGGATTGTCGGTGCCATTTTCGTCGTTGCAGTATCTGCGTGGTATCTGATGAAAAAACGCGACACAAAACTCGCTGTCGAGAGCATGAAGATTGCAGTCATCGTAGGTCTTATCGCTTCGTTGGGCGCCGCTATGACGGGACATAAATCAGGCCAGAGCGTGGCTCAGGTGCAGCCCATGAAGCTGGCCGCTATGGAGGCACTCTACAATGGCGGAACAGACGTAGGTCTGACAGCCATCGCCTGGGTAAACCCCTTCTGCCAACCCGACTACAAATCGGAAGAGTCGGCCCCGTTGAAGATTGAAATGCCCTACGCACTATCAATGATGGCCACCAACGACATTCACGGCTATGTGCCTGGCATCAACGACATTCTGAACGGCTACACCCGTCCCGACGGAACCCGTGAGCCATCAGTCGACGAAAAGATTCAACGCGGAAAGTTAGCCATCAATGCCCTCGCCAACTATCGCAAGGCCAAGAAGGAAGGCGCCGACGAGGCAACACTCAGCGGTCAACTCTCGATTATCAAGGAAAATATGCCTTACTTCGGCTACGGCTATGTGAAGGACAAGGACGACGTCGTGCCGCCCATCCCCGTCAATTTCTGGGCATTCCGCATCATGGTGGGACTGGGGTGTATCTTCATCCTGTTCTTTGCCATCCTTGCAATACTGGCATTCAAAATACCGTTCCTGTCGATATTCACCCGTCGTCTGCTGGCTACCTTCGCCATTATTCCTGAGACTGCAGCTGACGAATACCAAGTGACGAACCTGCCTGCATGGCACTACTGGGTAGCCATTGCCCTCGTCCCACTGGCTTATATCGCCTCTGAGAGCGGATGGCTGGTCGCTGAGTTCGGACGCCAGCCCTGGACCATTCAGGACATGCTGCCCACATGGGTGGCTGTCAGTGACATCGGAGGGTTCAGCGTAGCATTGACCTTCTTCCTGTTCCTGTTCCTCTTCACACTCATGCTCGCTGTGGAAATCAGCATTCTCCTTAAGCAAATCAAAAAGGGACCGGAGTATACGAATAAATAATTGACAATTGAAAATTGAGAATTGAGAATTATGATTACCTATAGTTTTTTACAGCATTACTGGTGCTTCCTGGTATCACTGTTGGGTGCATTATTAGTTTTTCTGCTATTTGTGCAAGGTGCCAACTCCATGGTGCGCTCGCTGGGGTATACCGATGAGGGCCGCCGAATGATCATCAATTCCACGGGTCGCAAGTGGGAGTTCACCTTTACCACACTGGTCACCTTTGGCGGAGCATTCTTTGCATCCTTCCCCCTGTTCTATAGCACGTCGTTTGGTGGAGCATACTGGTTGTGGATGATTATCCTCTTCACCTTTGTGGTACAGGCCGTCAGCTATGAATTCCAAAACAAGATTGGAAACTTCCTTGGTCCGAAGACGTTCCAAATGTGTTTGGTGATCAATGGTCTCCTGGGTCCCCTGCTCATAGGCGGAGCCGTGGCCACCTTCTTCGAGGGCAGCAACTTCATCATCATGAAGGAGAATCTGGTAGACACGGGAGCCATCACGCCCATCATCTCGCGCTGGGCCAACGCGTCGCATGGTCTCGACGCACTGCTCAACCCCTGGGTTCTGGTATTTGGACTGGCCGTTATGTTCCTGGCTCGCATCCTGGGCATACTCTATATTATTAATAATGTGAACGACGAGGATATCCGCTCGCGGGCCAGCGTGCGACTCATCGGTGCTACCGTGCCATTCCTCGTATTCTTCGTGGGCTATCTCATCCACCTGCTGCTGAAGGACGGCTATGCCTACGACGATGCGGGTGTCATCAGCGTCGTTCCATATAAATATCTTAACAATTTCATCGACATGTGGTATCTCACCATCGTGCTGCTGATTGGTGTCGTACTGGTGCTATATGCCATTGGCAAGACCATCGTGTCGAAGACATACATCAAAGGCATCTGGCCCGCAGGCATCGGTGTCGTATTGGTCGTACTGCCCCTGTTACTCATGTCAGCATGGAACCACACGGCCTACTACCCCTCAACGGCCGATCTGCAGTCGTCGCTCACCATTGCCAATTCGTGTTCCAGCGAATTCACGCTGCGCACCATGGCCATCGTCAGCTTGCTCATCCCCTTCGTCCTGGCCTACATCGTCTACGCATGGTGGTCCATCGACAAGAAGAAAATAGAGAAGCAGGATATTGCCGACGACCACGCCTACTAATGGGCAATGCAGCAAAACGAACTGCCATTTTATCTTAACAAACTAAAGCGGAGCATCCGGATGCTTCGCTTTCTATTTTACCCACAATTAATTTGCGTAGTATAACATAAAACGTTACATTATCAAAAAAATAAAGTTTATGTTACACCAAAAAAAGTGCAGTACTACAAAATGAGTTAAATTTGCAGCCAAAATAATAATAACAACTAACGCGATATAACTAACGTGTACAAAAGCAACTATACATTTTTAATAAATAACTATTTACTAATTAACTAATTTTATTTATGTGGAACTTTAAAAAGTTACAAAAAAACTTAGGTTTGTTGTTCCTGTTTTGCATGCTCCCACTGTCTATGGCCAGTGCTCAGAGCATCGTCAAGGGAACTGTGAACGACGAGGCTGGTGACCCGATTATCGGTGCCACAGTCAAAGTGCAAGGCACCAACACCGGTGCAATTACCGACATGGACGGTAATTTCAGTCTTCAGGCTGCAAGCAATGCAACCCTTCTTGTTTCTTATGTAGGCTATATGCCCCAGACGGTGCCCGTAGCTGGCAAGAGCAATCTTACGATTGTTCTGAAAGAAGATGTAACCACTCTGAACGACGTCGTCGTCATTGGTTATGGTACGATGAAGAAGAGCGACATCTCTGGTTCTGTTGCTTCTGTGAACACAGCAGACATGTTGAAGCGTACTCCGACTAACATTGCTCAAGGACTGCAGGGTGCAGCTCCTGGTGTGATGGTAACCATGCAAGATGGTGCTCCTGACGCCAATGCTGCTGTGCGCATCCGTGGTGTCGCCACCATTAACGGTAATGCCGCTCCTCTGTATGTAGTGGACGGTGTGCAGGTAGGAACAAACGCCAACTTCCTGAACCCCACCGACATCGAGAGCATTGAGATCTTGAAAGACGCCTCTGCTACAGCCATTTACGGTGCTGCTGGTGCAAACGGTGTTGTCATGATTACCACCAAGCATGGTACCAAGGGCAAGACCAATATTAATATTACCGCAAACTGGGGTCTCCAGACCGCTCCTGGTAATCTCGACGTAGTAAGCCTCGATGGCTATGCCAAGACGATTCGTCAGGCACGTGCTAACGACGGTTCTGACATCTGGAACCAGGTTTGGAGTGAGCAGTATGACGGAAAGCGTAAGTACATCGACTGGCTCGACATCATGACTCGTACCAGCCTTAAGCAGGATTACAACCTCTCTGCTTCAGGTGGTAACGAAAAGACACAGTATAGTGGTTCTGTTGGTTTCCTCCGCAACGATGGTGTAGTTGTCAACACACAGTTCCAGCGCATCACCGCTCGTGCCAACATGAAGACTCAGGTGAACGATTTCATTGAGTTTGGTGCTGACGTTAGCTTCGTACACACTGACTCTCATGGTTCTAACAACTCGGTAGGTAACTTCGGTAACCTGTCTTCTTATCGTGACTATGCTTTCGCATGTCCTACGATGGACTTCGTAACCCGTGGTGATGCCACTTACGATGGTGTTCCTGCTGGTACTTATGTTTCTCCGAACGTGGTGAACCCCGACGGAACCTTTGGCGAAGTATTGAATGGTAAAGATACCAATGATGGTTTCTGGGGAACTACCCTCGGTAACATGTATGCTAAACAGATGGAGAAGGCTGGACGTAACCGTTCTAACCGTGCTCTGGCAAGTGCTTACCTCGCCATCACCCCGATTAAGGGCCTGACCTGGAAGACTCAGGTTGCTTACGACTATACTGGTTCTTCAAGCAATGACGTATCGGGTGCTATCACTCGTTACAATATTGTTGGTGGCAAGTACATCAACGTTACTCAGGGTACATCCGCATATGTAAATCCTGGTAACAATAATGCTATGAGCTTCAGCGTTTCTAACAGCGATGGTCAGACTCTGGACATTCAGAACACCCTGACCTATAACTGGAGCAATGACATGCATGATTTGACCGTCATGCTCGGTAATGAGGTTTCACGCTGGTATGGCCAGTATGCTTCTGCAGGTGCACGTGACTTCTGGAGCACCCAGAACCGTAATGTCAGCCTGACCAAGGATCCTTCTACTCTCAGCGCAGGTGGTGCTCTCAACCTTGAGACACGTGGCATCTCTTACTTCGGCCGTTTGGCATACAGCTTCATGGGCCGTTACAACCTGACTGCAACAATCCGTCGTGATGGTAGCTCGAACTTCGGTTCTGGTAACCGTTGGGGTACCTTCCCCTCTGCAGCAGCTTCTTGGCGCATCAGCGAGGAGTCATTCATGAAGGACGTTAATTGGATTAGCAATCTGAAGCTCCGTCTCGGTTGGGGTCAGACTGGTAACTCTGGTGGTGCTACCGACTTCGCTGTAGCTGGTCTGTCAACTACCAATGTTAAGTATTCATACTATCAAGAAGGACAGGGCATGGGTGCCAACAATCCTCTGGTATTCTCTACAGGTTTCTATTCTCCGCTGGTTGACACGAACCTGAAGTGGGAGACCAACGAGCAGTTGAACTTCGGTCTTGACTTCGGTCTGCTGAATGGTGACTTGAACATTACTTTGGACTACTTCATCCGTACATCTAAGGATCTGCTGCTCAACCGCCAGATTCGTCCTTCTCAGGGTAACACCGCTATCTACACCAACTATGGTGAGATTGAAAACAAGGGTCTTGAGTTCGGTATTTCTTACAACAAGCGCCTGAACCAGGATTGGACCATCAACGCTCAGCTGACTGGTTCTACTCTGAAGAATAAGGTAAAGAAGATGGGTGAGCCTCTGTACAACACCAACTCCGACTCATCTGGTCAGGGAACTGGTGACGGTTCTAACACAGGTGCCGTAGGTGCTGCTTCTGGTTACTATTGGGGCAACCACTCAATCTGTATGGAAGGTGAGGCTGTAGGTTCGTTCTACGGTTATCGCTGCATCGGTATCTACCGTACACAGGAAGACTTGGCTAAGTATCCTCACGAGGGTGGTGATGCTGCTGCTAAGCTTGGTGACTACATCTTCGAGGATGTCAACAAGGATGGTGCACTCGATGAGAAAGATATGGTTATCCTGGGCAACGGATTCCCCTCATTTAACTTTGGTTTGAATCTGGGTGCCACCTGGAAGAACTTCGACATCTCTCTGTATATGTATGGTGAGCTGGGCAAGGATATCTTCTCTTATTCTGCCATGCGTCTGAGCAACATGTTCTCTTCTGATGACGGTACTGCTCCTCGTATCCTGCAGGAGGTTGCCAACAATGCTTGGTCTGCTGAGAATCCTAATGCTGCATACGCTCGCCTGTCAATTAAAGATACAGGTCACAACATGCGTGCATCAAGCAACTGGGTAAAGAACGGTAACTTCCTCCGCATTTCTAACCTCCAGATTGGCTATACACTGCCTAAGGAGATTGCAAAGAAAGCATATCTGCAGAACGCTCGTGTTTACCTCTCTGTTTCTAACCTGGCTTGTATTTCTCCTTACAACAAGTACGGAGATCCCGAAATTGGACAGGGTAGCGTACTTTACACTGGTCTTGACACTGGTCGTTATCCTATGCCTCGAACCTACACATTGGGTCTTAACGTAACATTCTAATAACGAAAAGAACAAGTAAGGTAATATAATAAATTTTAATTAAGATAACAGATATGAAAACAAAATATTTCATTTACGGAACAGCGTTGTGCGGTCTGATGGGGCTTGGACTCACTTCCTGCGATAATGACAAGTTCCTTGATGTGCCTCATGGAAACATTCTTCCTGCAGATGCAATCTTTGATACAGATGAGGCTGCTATTGCAGCACTGACAGGTTGCTACGATTTGATGCTCCCTAGTCAAACTAAGGACTTTGCGGGTAATGCCGTTCACAATGACGATCCCTTCAAGCCTTATGTGTTCACGACTTCTCACCCCACAATGGACTCGCAGGCCTCTGGTTGGGATGCCGCTTTCTGTCGTCAAGGTTGGAATGCCCAGACCACCGAGTTGCTTTCAGGCTGGCGCCACGCTTATGCAGCCATTTCTCGCTGTAATGAGTATCTTGCCGGTATTGAGACTGCCGAGGCTTTGACTCCTTCGGTTAAAACACACCTGCAGGGTGAGGCTTTAGCACTTCGTTCTTATCAATATCACTGGTTGGCTACCACCTTCGGACGTGTACCCTGGCTGGATGCTGGTGAGACCTATGTGAACACCCCTGCTAAGGCTCGCGTGAAGACCCATGAGGAAATGTGGGACAAGATCATTGCTGACTTTGAGAAAGCATCCAGTTTGCTTGACTGGGAACCCATGAATGGTGAGTACGGACGTTGCACGAAGGGTATGGCTCTGGCTTACTTGGCTGACTCTTATATGTGGAAAGCCTATCGTACAGGTGATAATTCATATTACAATAATGCCAAGACTGCCCTGAAGGATATTATCAATAATGGTCCATACGAACTGAACCCCTCATTCTCTACGCTGTTCGATGCTGACGAGGCTTGGGGTAAGGAAGCTATCTGGCAGGCTGTCCTCAACGAGGGCGACCAGTGGGGTGGCTGGGATGGCGCCAAGTGGTCCGAAGCTCATGGTTGGGTTGGATTCTACTTTGGTGCTCCTGCCAACGGTGCTTGGGGAACCTACGCTTGTTCTTACGAGCTGTATGATGCTTACGAGGATGGTGACAAGCGTCGTGACGCTTCTCTCGTAACTGCATGTATTCCTGAGTCTGAGCTCGATCGTATCAGCAAGCTCGAGGGTCGTGACATCAAGAGCCATTGGAAGCAGACCTTCAAGCCTACTGCATGGCTGAACAACGAGGCAAACCTTTACGAAGAGATCAAAGATGCAGATGGCAAAGGTACTGGTACGTATGACCACAGCAAACCTAAATATGTTGGTAAGGGTACTGTTGACTTCGAAAACTACAACAATAACACGGTTAAGTACGATCCCGATTGTCCTATCGGCTTCAATCCCTTCGCACAGGAGTGGGTTAACTATAACACCTTCCATCGTGAGCCAGGTGACATTCAGCCTACCGTCTATTCTACCAAGCACTGGCGTAATGGCCGTGGTACTCACTGGGCTGGTGACCAGTGGCTGCCTGACCACATCTACATGAAGCGTCTGGCAAATGTCTATCTGGACTATGCAGAATGCTGCTTCCGCACTAATGATGCTGCCGAGGGTTGGAAGTATGTGAACATCATCCGTAACCGTGCATTTGGTAACCTCGAGGTTGGCAAGAAGACTGAATTAACCGCTAAGTATAATAATTATTATAAGTGGTTGAGCACAGTCTATAAGGACAACGGATTTGGCGAATATACCATTTCAGAGGAGTATCCTATCCCCTTCAACGAGGCACCTGTTGCTGTTCCCGATGCAGAGACCTACTATGCTAAGCTGAAGGCTGACAAGGGCTTTACTTCTGAAGTATGGAAGGTTGCTGTCAACGAGGAGCGCCGTAAGGAGTTCAATGCTGAGTGGAGCTTGAAGACTGATATCCAGAAGTCTGGCTATCTGGTTGACCACATGGATCACAACTATCCGAAGGGTTATGGTTATGAAAAGGGTATGGAGCAGATTTACACCTGGCGTACCTATCGTGACTTCGACTTCGACGAGGGTAAGATGGACATGCCTATCCCACAGGATGAGCTGACAAAGAATCCGCTTTGTGACCAGAACGAAGCTTATACCAAGTAGAATTAATTTGGTATATTTGCAAATAACCTAACAATTTAAAGATGCTGCATCGTTATGGTGCAGCATCTTTTGTTTTCTGTTTGCAGAAATGAAAATAAATCCTAATTTATTTTGCATTTCGTTCGGTTTGCACTACCTTTGCACTTGCAAACGGAAAACTCATGAATTTAAAGAACAGCATATTCAAGTATTGGGAGCAGATATCGGTGGCTATTCTGGCCATCATGGTGTTCTGTTTCTGGTTTTTCCTTTATCCCTTCATACCAGTGGTTAGAGAGATGTCGCAGTTGTTCCTTTGGACTTGTGACTACCTGACGGAACGCCTGGTGGTACCAGGAGGAGCGGCCCAATATCTGGGAGAGTGTATCGCCCAGTTTTTCTTGAATCCTGCCAATGGGGCGCTGACCTATGCCATCCTGTTTGTTGTTGCCCAGCAGCTGTCCTCCAAACTACTCCGACAGTTCTTCCCCACCATCAAAAGCAAAGTGCGTTTTCCGCTCTCACTGCTCCCTCCCACCCTGTTTTGGTATGTGGCCACGCTACCTCACATTCCTTTGACACCAACAATAGCTGCACTACTCGTAATGACGGCAGGATGTGCGGTCATGAGCATTCAGACAAAGCGGATACGACTCGTCGTACTGTGTCTGGTGATTCCCGTCATGTACTGGCTGACAGGTCCGATAGCCGCTCTTCTCGTCCTGTGTGCTGTCCGATGGATACCCCTTACTGCCACCCTGTTCGCTGCTTGCCTGATAGGCAGTTCATACGTAACACCTTATCCACTGGAACAAATCGCTAAAGGTATCGACTACGATTGGAGCGGTGTCAAGGAGATGGGCACCTACGAGGAAATGGAGTGCGACATGCTGATACGTCAGCAGGAATGGGATAAGATCCTGCGGAATTTTCCCGCACCCCAATCTCCTGCTGTAAGGAGTGCCGTCCTATTGGCCTCCTATCAAACGGGGCAAATCGGTTATCAGGAACTGATGTCCAGACTAGTCGTACCAGTCAGCATGTATGAAAGCGAACCCTCTGTGTTCTGCATGGGCGACATCCACTTCACCGTGTATTTGGGCAGTTTATCGTCTGCATTTATCGTCAGCGAGTTGGCTTCCCAGCTCAGCTGGACTGCTATTTCCCAGCGTGCAGCCTTCGAGGCCATGGAGTATATCCCCAACTATAACAAAAGCGGCAGGGCACTGAAGAACCTGACGGAAATATGTATCATTACAGGACAATATGCCTTGGCAGAGAAATATCTTTCCATCTTGGATAAGACGACTTTCTATCGCCGATGGGTTCGTAAAATGCGCCCCCTGATTGACAATCCCAAGTTGATTGAACAAAATCCTTTCATGAAGAAATCACAGGAACAGTATCAGCAAACCAAAGACTATTTCTTTATCTGACTGCCGTATGAGACACCAGCTATTACATATCACCCTATTATCCCTGCTCGTCACTATCCTGACGGGATGCCATACCGCGCCTACCAATGTTAGTGAGAACAACGAGCTGCCTGACATCTATCCGGACTATGTGAACGTCACAATTCCTGTGGGTATCGCACCTCTCAATTTCTCGATGGCCGACGATAAGGTCGAGACCATCGATGTCGAGGTGAAAGGCTCGAAGGGCGGTTCGCTGCATGTCAACGGCAACTTTGCCGACTTCGATATCGACGAGTGGCACCAACTGTTGCAGACCAACAAGGGTGGAAAACTGACATTAACCGTTTGTGCCGAGAAGGACGGACGTTGGACGCGTTATCGCAGTTTTGATATTTTCGTAAGCAGCGAGGCACTCGACGAATGGGGTATCACATACCGCCGCATTCCTCCCAGCTACGAGATATACAGTAAGATGGGACTCTACCAGCGAGACCTCGCGACCTTCGACGAGACGGCGCTGATAGAAAACACTCAGATTGCCAATCAATGCATTAATTGCCATACTGCCAATCGCACCAACCCGGACCAGTATGTCTATCATGTACGTGGGTCGCATGGTGCCACTGTCGTTCACCGCAACGGACAGGACGAATTGCTGATGGCCAGAAACGATTCACTGGGAGGCTCGATGGTTTATCCATACTGGCATCCTGGTGGCCGCTACTGCGCCTTCTCCACGAACAAGACATCGCAAATGTTCCACGCTGCAGGCAAAAAGCGCATCGAGGTCTACGACAGTTCGTCAGACGTCTTCGTCTACGACACAGAGACACATACCATTCTCAAAGATACGCTGACCATGAAACTGCTATGGGCAGAGAATACGCCAGCCTTCTCGCCTGACGGACGCTGGCTCTACTACACCACCGCTCAGCGCCAGATTTACCCTACCGACTACGACAAAGAGCGTTACAGCCTCTGCCGCGTCAGTTTCGACGACAGCACTGGTCGGCTGGGAGAACAGGTCGACACACTCATCAATACCGCCACAACAGGCAAGAGCGTTACCTGGCCACGTCCTTCATACGATGGCCGTTATCTGATGTACACCCAAACAAACTACGGCTACTTCTCCGTCTGGCACCCAGAGGCCGACCTATGGCTACTCGACCTGACAACAGGCGAAAAGCGGGCGTTGGACGAAGTAAACAGCGAACAGGCTGAGAGCCTACACAACTGGAGCAGCAACAGCCGCTGGTTCCTCTTCACCAGCCGGCGCGACGACGGGCTCTACACCCGCATCTATCTCTCAATGATGGACAACAACGGACGAGCCACCAAACCATTCCTGCTTCCACAGCACAATCCTAAAGATTACTATTGCAAGCTGCTCTACTCTTACAACACCCCAGACTTTACCGCGCGACGTATTGAGACCAATGCCCGACTGACAGGTCGTCGCATCGAAAGCGATCAACGCGTGGCAACGAAATTAAAACGCGAGTAACAATATGATAGTATGTATTGCAGAGAAACCCAGCGTGGCGCGCGATATTGCCCGAATCATCGGAGCGACGTCGAGCCACGACGGATATATGGAAGGCAACGGTTTTCAGGTTACATGGACCTTTGGTCACCTGTGTACGCTGAAGGAGCCCCACGACTACACACCCATGTGGCGTTCGTGGAGCCTGACGTCGTTGCCCATGATTCCCGAGCGCTTCGGCATTAAGCTCATCGACGACCAAGGCATCAAGAAACAGTTTGCCATCATCGAGAGCCTTATGCAGAAAGCCGACCGCATCGTCAACTGCGGCGACGCCGGACAGGAGGGTGAACTCATCCAGCGATGGGTCATGCAGAAGGCGGGTGCCAAGTGTCCCGTCAGTCGCCTGTGGATATCGTCGATGACCGACGAAGCCATCCGCGAGGGCTTTTCTAATCTGAAAGACCAGCAGGACTACCAGCCACTCTATCTGGCAGGCCTCTCGCGCGCCATCGGTGACTGGCTCTTAGGTATGAATGCCACCCGACTCTATACGCTGAAATACGGACAGAACCGTCAGGTGCTCTCCATCGGACGTGTGCAGACCCCCACCCTCGCCCTCATCGTCAACCGCCAGAAGGAAATCGACAATTTCAAACCCGAGCCCTACTGGGTACTCGCCACCGTCTATCGCGATACGACATTTACTGCTGTTGTCAAAGAAGAAGAGGACGAAGAAAAAGAGAATGAAACAGAAGAAGGAAAAGAGAAAAAAGGGCAATCCAAAAGAGGTTTCACAGACAAAGAAGAAGCAGAAAAAGCTTTAGCTAGCATTGCAGGGAAGCCCTTTACAATAACCAGCATTCAAAAAAAGAACGGAAAAGAGGCTCCTCCGTCTTTATATGACCTAACGTCATTACAAGTTGATTGCAACAAAAAATATGGATATTCCGCTGAAATGACTCTTAACCTCATTCAGAGTCTATACGAGAAGAAGTTTACCACATATCCTCGTGTGGACACAACATTTCTTTCCGATGACATTTATCCTAAATGTCCACAGACAATGAATGGATTATTTCAGGTCAAATTCGGTGGAATTTCCCCATATGCAGAGATCATAAAGCCTTTAGGAGGTAAAGCTTTAACTAAATCAAAGAAAGTGTTCGATTCGTCGAAGGTCACTGACCACCACGCCATCATTCCCACCGGCATCATCCCACAAAGCCTAAGCGACGCCGAGCAGAAGGTCTTCGACCTCGTGGCACGACGTTTTATTGCTGTGTTCTATCCTGACTGCAAATTTGCCCAGACGATTGTCCTAGGAACAGTTGATGACATTGAGTTCAAAGTTACTGGAAAAACCATTTTAGAACCAGGATGGCACATGGTATATCCTAAAGAACAAAAAGGAACAGAAGAAGACAGCAAGAAAAAAGAAGAAGAGAAAATTCTCCCTGCATTTGTAAAAGGGGAAAGTGGAGAACATACACCTACCTTAACAGAGAAATGGACTGTCGCTCCTAAGCCATATACGGAGGCTACCCTACTCAGAGCAATGGAAACAGCAGGAAGATTCGTTGACAATGAAGAACTTCGCTATGCCATGAAAGAAAATGGTATCGGACGCCCTTCTACGCGAGCTGCAATTATTGAAACATTATTTAAACGACATTATATCAAGCGTATACGTACAAGTATCGCTCCGACACCAACAGGAACAGAACTCATAGATCTCATCCATGAAGACCTTTTGAAAAGTGCAGAGCTCACCGGCATCTGGGAGAAGAAGCTACGCGACATTGAAGCGAAGAAATACGACCCACAGCAGTTCATCAACGAACTCAAACAGCAGGTCACCGACATTGTCCACGACGTCATGAGCGACCCCACCAACCGCCGCATCACCGTCATGCCTCCTGAGGAGGGGAAAAAGAGCAAGAAGAAATCATAAAAAGGAGCATCCGAATTTGGATGCTCCTCTCGCATTTATCCTGGCTGTAGGTCAGCATATTCATGCGCTACGTTCTCGTAACCGGGGCAGTCCTTTGCAGGATTGAGGTCGCGGTGACCGACAATCAGCGCGCGAGGATAGCGCTGGTGCAACTGTTCGAGCAGCGTGCGCATGGCTGCCTTCTGTTCAGCCGTTCGTGTATCGGCGGGTTGTCCGCGGATGTCCAATCCGCCCTCGTAGCAGACGCCTATCGAGTGGGCGTTGTGGTTCACGCAGTGAGCGCCGACCTGCCATTCCGGACGGCCCAGCTCTATCGTTCCGTCACGACGGATGACGTAGTGGTAACCGATGCACTTAAACTTTCGGTCCTTATGCCACTCATCTATCTTCTTGGCCGATGACGTCTGGTCGGGCCGTACTGCACTGCAATGAACAATGATTAATGTAATCGTTCGCATTTCATTTTAATTTTGAATGTTGAGTTTTGAATGTTGAATGATTCTCGCTTCGCTGCGATGTTTGAATGTAGAATTCTCAATTATTCATTGAGCAATCGCTGTAGGCGACCATTCCTCATTCCTCACTCCTCATTCCTCATTTTTACATGCAACTGGCTGTGCCCAGTGCGGTCAGCGCCGCCGTCAGTGCGGCTATCGCTATGCGAATCACCGTCTCCCAAAAATTGTTCTTTTTCATAAGCTTCAAATGTTCAATTATAGTTCCTATTTTTACAAAAACCTTAAAAACCCCTTTCTGATAAAGAGACTCTTGTCAGAGTCTTAACGCCATTAGTTGAAATTCTGCTTGTATGCAAGCATCCAGACAGCCTTACAACTAATATCGTTATCCCTTTCAGGGACTCTTTCTCAGAAAGGAAAAACCAAAAAAACATTTTTCATCATGCTTGCCTCGCAGTAATAATTGTTTTTTAGCGTAAGCGATGTTTTTGCTGTTCCAGCGAACACCGGATGCACCTCGGCAGAATGAAAGCAAACTTTCTTCTGCTCTCGGTTTTCTCGGTTTTTCCTTCATTCTGATTGAATCCGAAAGGATTGATGGTGTGAATGCAGGCTTTGACTGTGAGCTTGCTCATGAGGCAAAGGATGCAGACATAGCATCAGAGACAAAGTCTCAAGCAGAATGAAGGGGTTTTTCTGGTTTTTGTCTTTTTTTGGAGTGCGGTAGCAAATTTTTCACTATTCACTTTTCACTTTTCACTTTAAAAGGTGTTGGCCCGAAGGCCAAACCTTTTTAAACTACGCTCCCTCAAATCCGCTCGGATCATCGCCACCGCTGGTGTTCTTGACGAACTGCTTGGTGGTCACCTCACTCGACTGGCCGTCCTTGATGGCGATGGCCTTCAGAGTCACCGACGAGCTCACGGTGATAGCCTCAGTGTACAGCGTGCTGCTGGCCGTAGGCGTCGAACCGTCTGAGGTGTAGCGAATCTCAGCGCCGTCAGGACCCGACATCGTCACCTGAGTCGACGTGGTGAATGCTGCCTCACCGCCAATGGTCGGAGCTGCTACGCCGCTCGTGATCGAACCCGTGCCACTACCGCTACCGCTTCCTTCGCCGCTGCCGGAACTAGAGCCTGACCCACTGCCTGAACCTGAGCCGCTACCGGAACCTGAGCCGCCTCCGTCGCCGCTGACCACGGTTCCGGGATTACGGAAGTCGTCCAGGGTGGTCAGCATCTGCACCTTCGTGATCTTTCCGTTCACGGTGCGCTTCTCGACCTCGACGATGTTCTGCGACTCGGGGGCCACGTTGCGTGCCAGGAACTGCTTGGAAGTCAGGTTGTCCAGCTCGCTGCTGTCGGGGGTGAAGCGCAGGCGGATGCCCTTGATGATCGACGTGGGGTTGAACGTCTTGTCCTTCATCTGCGCCTCGGTGGCGCCGCCCTTCTCGTTGAGTACCGAGGGGTAGAAGATGCCCAGTCCGTCGAGCTTCACGCCCACGCCCTGTGCCACCAGCTCGGGCACGCACTCGGAGAGCTTGATCAGCACGGCCATGATGGCGTCGCGACCGACCATACAGTTGTGGTCCTTCAGGTGCTGTGCCAGTCCGCGGGTGGAGAGGGTCTTCTGACGGTCCACCTCGGCGTAGTACTTGCCGTTCGACGCCAGCGTGCTCTTGTTCTTGCGATAGTTAATCGACATTGAAATCTTGTTTACTGCCATAGTTTTTTTACTTGTTTTTTAGTTAGACATAGGATTTTTGTTTTCTCTTTCTTGTCGCTCGCCTGCTGTCGTGTCGGCGGCTCGCCTGTCGTCTGCTCCGAGTTCGTGGCCTTTGAGCTCCGAGCGCGCGCCTCACGAGGTCCGAGCGCGTCAGCTTTTGATTGATACTGCGAAGGTACAACATTTTTGCGGTATTTCCAAATTATTCGCGTTTTTGGGCGACAAAACGCCGTTTTCGTGTTGAAAATCGGCCAAGTCGATTTTTGATGGCAACTTTTTAAAGTTAACAGTTCTCTCTTTGAGAGTGTGGCGTTGCGAGGATAGTTATATCAAATATCAGATATCAGTTTTCTCATGAGCAGATTACCCGCGAAACGAATAATCTTTACAAAATATTTTTACTAAATATATAATATACATATTATATATATTAGTAACATTCAAATTCACTCATTACACTCTCACTCAAATAAACTGATATCTGATATCATCAGCAAAGACCAAGCGAAAATCGCAGGAAGGTCGATTTTCTAAGAACGTAACAGGTCGCCGTCAGAACATCATGGTGAAGCCGAGGCGGATGCTGTTTTTGGCTCCGTAGGTGGCGGGGTTGTAGTTCATGCGGCGGACATACTCAATCTGGAAGAAGCGGAGGATGCCGCGGACACCAGCGGAGATTTCCCAGTAGGGCACACGGGGATTCATGATGTGGGAGTCTTCAGGGAACGCCATGAGCACGTTGCTGCCGGCATTCTGAGTGAGGAAGGGGTTGTTCTTGTCGGACAGTGCGCCCCACAGCATCTTGACACCGATGTATTCGCGCAGACGGGCCTTCTGGATGAGGGGGATGCGGTTGAGGATCTTGCCCTGCATGTCCCAGTTGAGGTCGACGCTCCAGAAGCGGTCGTTGAGGAACTCCATGTTGGCAATCTGGTTGAACATCTGCTTGCGGCTGATGTAGGAGAGGTTGGCAGCGGGCATACAGAGCAGCGGGAAGGGCACCTGGCTCCACTGTACGCCGGCCTTTGTCAAGAGGTCGATGCGTCCCCAGCTGTTGAGCCAGAAGCGCTTGAAGATGCTGGCCTCGGTATAGTGATAGTGGTAGTCGCCGCCGAGGAAATTCTGGATGCCCATGGTGTGGCTGAGGGTGAGGATGGGTGCCTCGCGATTGACCTTCAGACGGCGTATCTTGGAATTGGCATAGAGGGCGCCGGGGCTGTACTCGATTTCGGCCTTCAGCTCGGTGGTGCGGAAGCCATCAAACTGCATGTTGCCGGCGGCTTCGTTGCGCTCGGCCTTCAGGCTGAGCAGGGTGCGCAGTCCCCAGCGCTGCTCGTACTCGAAGGAGAGCTGCTGGCGGTTATAGTACATCATCTTGTCGACCTTCATCCAACGGAACGCGGTGAACATGTTATCCTTGTCGGAAGACAGGAACTTGTCGGAGGGCGACATGACGTCGTAGGTGGACTGGAACGTCAGGTTGCGCTTGGGAAACTCCTCGGGCAGGTATTTCTTACGGTTCAGCGACCAGGTGGCCTGTGCGTTGTAATACCAGTTCTTGCTCTTCCAGCCCCGGGCCACGAAGCCCTTCAGGAACAGGTGTGGCGAGAGGTTGGCGGTGGTCTGTGCGCCAAGACGGGTGCGCAGGCCATCGATGAAGTTGGAGCTGATCATGGAGGTGATGGGTCCGATGTCGAGCTTGCTGTGTTCGCTGGTCTCGATGAAATTCTCGCTGAGAATCTTCAGTCCCATGAGGATATAGCCGAAGCCGCCCATGGTCTTCATGCCTTTCAGGAAGTCGCCCATCTTCGCCTCGCTGGCCGTCAGCGGCACCTGGCGCTGTTGCGCCCAGTAGGCATCGTCCTGTCGTTCAGCATCGGGGTCGACGATGGTCTTGTCGAGGCCCTTGAAGAGCTTGTCTGGAATCTCGGAGAACTGATAGTCCGTCAGTCGCGTCGTTCGGATGGCTACGCCCTTCTGGATGAAGTCGAAGAGGACGAGTTCGACAACCATATCGTCGACGGACAACACCCATTCGCCCGTGGGCAGCTGGGTGAACTCCTGGATGATTTTCATGTCCTCGACGAAGTTGACGTCGGTGCGGTTGGGCAGGATGATCTCGCAGCGCTTGACCTGATAGCTGGAGTCCTTCAGGATGTAGAGGTCGCCGCGGAATCCGAAGTCCTGCTGGTTGTTGGGCAGGAAATGGACGTGGATGCACGAGTCGCGCCCTACGGCCAGGGTGTCCTCGATATAGTAGCGGTAGAAGGAGATGGCACCGTCGCCAATGGGCGATGTAAAGGGATGCTGCAGCACGCGTACCTGGTTGTCGTAGATGTTGACATCGGTGAAGACGTCCTTCGAGGCGGTGTTGATGATGTCACCGGTCTGGAAGAAGTTGGTGATACCCACGGAGCGCTGACCAGTGATGATGTCTTTCTCGTCGTGCGGACTGCGACGGTAGATTTTCTGCGTCACCGTCTCGTCGATGCTGGCAGGAAGAATGAGCTTTCCCGTCTGCTGGCACTTCTCGACCTGATCGGTCAGCCAGGGGAACTTCTTGAACTTCGGATTGGTGAGCATGTCGGGCTTGACGTCGTTGAGCGCCAAGGTGAGCTTCTGATATTTCGTGTACTGATAGTAGTCGCGGTTGTTCAGATTGGTCTTGCGCTTGTTGGCAATGACCTTGCGCATGAGTTCCACCGCGGGGTTGCCCTTACGGCGATAGCGCCCACGCTTGGCACGGACGGTGACCTCGTTGAGCGTCTTCATGTCGGGCTTGAGGGCCACCAGCAGGCGATGGCTGTTGGGACCGATGCTGACGCTGCGCGTCTTATAGCCCACGCCGCTGAACGTCAGTTTCCAGCCGACGTGCTTGGGTATGGAGAAATAGCCGCGATGGTCGGCCATGGTGGTGATTTTCTGACCTTTATACTGCACGGTGATAAACCCGATGCTATCGCCAGCCTGGTCGTCGATGACATATCCGGTAATCATTTCCTGAGCGTGTGTGGGTAACGAGAAAGCCATTACCAGCAACAGCATGAGGAACTTACATGTGCGTGTGAACATTATTAGAAAGCTTTTGTCCTGCGGGACTCTATTAACGTGATGCATAAACAACTGATTCTTTGCTCAGCTCCACCCAGAAGATGGAACCCTTACCGTATTCCGACTCCACGCCGACGCTGCCGCCCAGGGTAGAGGCCATGCTGCGACAGATGCTGAGACCCAGTCCGGTGCCGTGAACGAATTCGTCGACCTTGGCGAACCGGTCGAAGAGCTGGTCGTTACACTTATCGGCGGGAATGCCCTTTCCGGTGTCGCGAACCCAGATGCGAACGGTGTCGTCCAACTCGCTGACACCCACCGTCACCACGCCATCGGTGGTGAACTTGAGGGCATTGGAGAGGTATTGGTTCAGTATCTCGCGCATACGGTCACGGTCGGTGTATAATGTCGGGAGCTGACCGCCATCGGCCATCTCCAGGCGTACGTGGACTTCCTTCGCTGCAGCGTCGTACTTGTCGAACAGTTCGTCGACGACTTCCTTCAGTTCAAAATTCCGCTTGGTGATATCGCCACCGCCTCGAGCCTCGAGTTTCGACATATTGACAACATCGTCGAACAGCGTCAGCAACTGCGTGTTGTTCTTCTGAATGAGGGATACCAGATGCTGGCGTTCATCCTCGCTTTCAGCCATACCAAGCACCTCGCTGAAGCCCACGATGGCATTCAACGGCGTACGGATTTCGTGACTGATATTGGTCAGGAAGGCCGACTTCAGACGGTCGCTCTCCTCAGCGTGGAAGAGGGCTTCCTTCAATGCGGTCTCTGTCTCCTTCTGCTGGTCAATACGCATGGTGGTCCCCACAACGGTCTCCGGATGTCCGTTCAGGTCGCGCGACTCGATGGTAAAGTAGCTCTCGCTCCAGTAAGGCTTCGAGCTATGGCTGCCTATCATCTGATATTGAATGTGGAACTGTTCGACCACACCTGCCAGCAAGTCGTCCCAGCCTTCTTTGAAGGTCTGCCGGTATTGAGGAAGCATGTGACTGAAGACATCCTCGAGTGTTCCGCCTGGCGGCAGAAACAAGAGGTCGCCAGCATCGCGATAGTCGCTGTCGAAAGTGACAACAAGGGTCTTCACGTTGACACGCCACACGCAGAGGCGCATGGTTTTCAGCACCAACTCGTGTTCCACGGAGAGTGTCTTCACCTGGTCCAGCTCATCGAGTTCGGCCTTCAGTTGTCGTGACTGACGATACTGTCGGTATAACACAACAATCAATAACATCAGCACGGGAATGCCGACAATCCATGCGAGAACATCGAGTTGGAACAACGATTCAATCGCAAAAAGCACAGTCACCAAGGTTACGGTCATCGCTGTAATCTTTAAATTATTGGGCAAAATTACATAAAATTTCTGAATAATGCAGCAAAAATTAAATATTATTTGTAACTTTTCGCAAGCGAGAAGTTACTTTCATTCGAAAATGAAAAGAAAAATCCGTTTTTCTTTTGCATTTTGCTCACTTATTCGTAACTTTGCACCATATTTTTATAAAGACATCATGACACAGACATTTGAAATGATCGCCAAGACCTTCATGGGACTGGAACCTGTCTTGGCGAACGAACTGACGCAGTTGGGCGCTGAGAATGTAACGATAGGACGCAGAATGGTGTCCTTCACGGGCGATAAGGAGATGATGTATCGCGCTAATTTCCAACTGCATACGGCCATCCGTATTTTGAAACCCATCAAGCATTTTAAAGCCCTGTCGGCAGACGACGTCTACGAAGGCGTGAAGGACGTCGACTGGACACAATATCTGGCACTGGACAAGACTTTTGCCGTCGACTCGGTGGTATTCTCGGAAGAGTTCCGCCACTCGAAATTCGTGGCTTACAAGGTAAAGGACGCCATTGTCGACCAATTCCGCGAGAAGACGGGCAACCGTCCGAATATCAGCGTCAGCAATCCTGACATGCGCCTGCACATCCACATTGCCGATGTGGCACCGGGACAGAGCGAATGCACGCTATGCCTTGACTCGAGCGGTGAGTCGCTGCATCGTCGCGGCTACCGTCAGGAGAGTGTGGAGGCTCCGCTGAACGAAGTGCTGGCAGCGGGTATGATTCTGATGACGGGCTGGACGGGCGAGACAGACTTCATCGACCCCATGTGCGGCAGTGGCACCCTGCTCATCGAGGCAGCACTCATTGCCCGTAATATGGCTCCGGGCCTGTTCCGCAAGGAGTTTGCCTTCGAGAAGTGGCCTGATTTCGACGCCGACCTGTTCGACGAGATATACAACGACGACTCGAAGGAACGCGAGTTCAAGCACCACATCTATGGTTACGATGTGGACATCAAGGCTGTCAACACCGCCCGTCTGAATGTGAAAGCCGCTGGTCTGACCAACGACATCACCGTCAGCGAGCAGGACTTCAAGGTGTTCACCCAACCCAAGGAGAAGAGTATCCTGGTGACCAATCCGCCCTATGGCGAGCGCATATCGACACCCGATCTGCTGGGAACATACAAGATGATTGGCGAGCGGCTGAAGCACGAATTCACAGGTAACGACGCCTGGATTTTGTCGTATCGCGAGGAGTGTTTCGACCAGATCGGTCTGAAGCCCAGCATCAAGATACCCTTGTTCAACGGTTCGCTGGAGTGTGAATTCCGCAAATACCAGATGTTCGACGGCAAGATGCGCGACTATCGCGCCGACGGAGGTGTCGTCAAGACCGACGACGAGAAGCGCCAGATGGCCGAGAAGCACCGTTTCAAGAAGGAACGTGAGTTTAAGAAGCGCCTGACCGAACAGGAGGAGAACGAAGGAGCCGACATCCGCTCGTTTAAGTTCCACTCGCTGGAGCGCAAGGAGCCCCGCAAGCCCCGTGAGCCCAGAGAAGACAGGGAGTCCAGGGATTTCAGGAACACTAGAAACACGAGAGACTCTAGAGATACTAGGAATACTAGAGATACTAGAGACTTCAGAAAAAACAGGCCTCAGAAAGATTTCCGTAATTCGAAGGATTTTAAGAAGTCCTTCAAGAAGAACAACGACAGACGATTCGACGATGATGAAGATTAAGCAAAAACTGGTCCGTCTAGTCAAACTAGTCATTCTAGTAACCCTTGCCACGCCCATGACCGCTCAGAACAAGCTTTTCTCTCTTGAAGACCTGAACTTCGGTGGCACGAACTACCACAACATGCAGCCCAAGAACCTGTTCCTTACGTGGTGGGGCGACCAGTTGGTAGAGACGGATGTCGAAGCGTGCAACATCGTTGACGTCAAGACGGGCAAGAAAACAAAAATTTTCACCCTCGACGAGATCAATAAATGGGCAGACAGTGACGAAGAGGCTGACCGCTACGTGCGTCATCTGATGAATGCCTCGTTCCCCTACCCCGACCAGCCTCTGGTGGCGGTGGGCAACAAGAAGTCGTTCCTTTTGCTGAATTTCATGACCCACCAGATTGTGTGGCAGGACAGCATCTCAGGCCAGGAGGCCAACGACTGGTGCCCAGCATCCAAGGCAACGGCCTACGTAGAGGACCATCAGCTGTTTGTCGCAGACGGTGAGGGCCGGAAACACCAGCTAAGCACTGACGGCAGTCGAAACGTGGTATACGGTTCTGCCGTACACAGAAACGAGTTTGGCATCCACAAGGGCACCTTCTGGAGTCCCAGCGGACAGCGACTGGCGTTCTACCGTATGGACCAGAGCATGGTACAGGACTATCCGCAGGTTGACATTTTCCCCCGCGAGGCAAGCTATGAACCCGACAAATACCCCATGGCGGGAATGACGAGCCACAAAGTGACGGTGGGTGTCTACGACCTGAAGATAGACAAGACGGTCTATCTGAAAGCCGGTGACCCTACAGACCGATACTTCACCAATATTGCGTGGAGTCCTGACAGTAAGACCGTTTACATGTTCGAACTGAACCGCGGACAGAACGACTGCCGCCTGGTGTCGTACGACGCTGAGACGGGCGAGAAGACGTCTGAGCTGTATCGCGAGACGAGCGAGAAATATGTGGAGCCGATGAACCCCATCCTGTTCCTGCCTTGGGACGATACGAAGTTCGTGATGCAGAGCCAGAAGGACGGCTATAACCACCTATACCTGTTCGACAAGAGCGGAAAAGAGTTGAAACAGCTGACCAGCGGCAAATGGGTCGTGATGGAGGTGCTGGGATTCAACAAGAAACAGAAGACCATCGTCATCAAGGCCAACGCCAATCATCCGCTGTGCCATAACCTCTATGCCGTCGATGTGAAGACGGGTCGTATGACCGCCCTCGACAATGGCCTGGGTGTGCACAACGGCAAGCTGTCGGCATCGGGCACCCTGATGTACGACCGTTACACAACGCCTGACATCCCACGCAACATTGACGTCTTCAATGTGTCGCGCGGTTATGCCGCTGGGAAAACAGTCCGCCTTCTTACCGCTGCTGATCCTTGGAAGGATTACCAACAGCCCATCTTCGAGAACGGCAGCATCAAGGCCGCTGACGGTACGACTGACCTCTATTATAGAATGGTGAAGCCTACCGACTTCGACGCCACCAAGAAATATCCCACCGTCGTCTATGTCTATGGCGGTCCTCACGCCAACAACGTACAGGCTTCGTGGCATTGGTACAGCCGAACGTGGGAGACCTACATGGCGCAGAAAGGCTATATCGTCTTCATTCTCGACAATCGCGGCAGTCAGTATCGTGGACGCGACTTCGAGCAGGCCACGTTCCACCAGCTGGGACAGATTGAAATGCAGGACCAGATGAAGGGTGTGGAGTTTTTGAAGAAACAGCCATACGTTGATGCTGACAGAATGGGTGTCCACGGCTGGAGCTTTGGTGGATTCATGACCATTTCACTCATGCTCAACTACCCCGATGTTTTCAAGGTAGGTGTTGCCGGAGGTCCCGTCATCGACTGGAAATGGTACGAGGTGATGTATGGTGAGCGTTATATGGGCACCCCGCAGAACAACCCCAAAGGCTATGAGAAGACCAGCCTCATCAGCAAGGCCGGCAAGTTGAAGGGCAAGCTCCAGATTATCACGGGATATAACGACAACACCGTTGTGCCGCAACACTGTCTGTCGTTCCTCGACGCCTGTATCAAGGCTGGGACACAGCCTGATTTCTTTGCCTATCCAGGCGAGGAGCACAACATGCGAGGCCATGCCAGCGTGCATCTGCACGAACGTATTACACAATATTTCGAAGACTACTTGAAATAATTACTAGTATCACTAGTATGACTAGTACAACTAGAAAAGACTAGAAACAATATGAAGGAAGAACAGATATTAGTCCGTATCACCGGACAAGACCGCCCGGGCTTGACAGCCAGCGTCATGGGCATTCTGGCCAAGTACGATGCTCAGGTGTTGGACATCGGCCAGGCTGACATCCACAGCACCCTGTCGCTGGGCATTCTGATCCGTATGGACGAGATGAAGTCGGGACTGGCCATGAAGGAACTGCTGTTCAAGGCCACCGAGCTGGGTGTCAACATCGGATTTTCACCCATCAGCGACGAGGAATACGAAGACTGGGTGGGCCATCAGGGCAAGAACCGCTACATTCTGATGGTGCTGGGCCGACAGTTGGAAGCCCGCCAGATTGAGGCGGCCACACGCATTCTGGCTGACCAAGGTCTGAACATCGACTCCATCCTGCGTCTGACGGGTCGTAAGAGCATCAAGAATCCTACGAAACACGTGCGCGCCTGCATCCAGTTCTCGCTGCGTGGCGAACCCGTCAACCGTCAGGAGATGCAGTCGAAACTGATGAAGCTGTCGCAGGAGATGGAAATCGACTTCTCCTTCCAGCGTGACGACATGTTCCGACGCATGCGCCGTCTGATCTGTTTCGATATGGACTCGACGCTCATCCAGACGGAGTGCATTGACGAACTGGCCGAGCGCAATGGCGTGGGCGCCGAGGTGCGTGCCATTACGGAGAGTGCCATGCGTGGTGAGATTGACTTCAAGGAGAGTTTCACACGGCGTGTGGCCCTGTTGAAAGGCCTCGACGTCAGCGTCATGCAGGACATTGCCGAACACCTGCCCATCACAGAGGGCGTCGACCGTCTGATGAACATCCTAAAGACGTGCGGCTACAAAATCGCCATTCTCTCGGGTGGTTTCACCTATTTTGGTGAATATCTGCAACGACGCTACGGCATTGACTATGTCTATGCCAACGAACTGGAAATCGGTGAGGACGGCAAACTGACAGGCCGCTATGTAGGAGAGATTGTCGACGGACATCGCAAGGCGGAGTTGCTGAAACTCATCGCACAGGTAGAGAAGGTGAATTTAGCACAGACCATTGCTGTTGGAGACGGTGCCAACGACCTGCCAATGATCAGTAAGGCTGGTCTCGGCATTGCTTTCCACGCCAAGCCTCGTGTGGTGGCCAATGCAGAGCAGTCGATCAATACCATCGGACTCGACGGTGTACTCTACTTCCTCGGCTTCAAGGACAGCTATCTTGGCGAGCAAGGGAAACTATAAAAGTTCAAAGTTCAATGTTCAAAGATATGAAAATACTATTGTTAGGCAGTGGCGGACGCGAGCATGCACTGGCCTGGAAAATCGCTCAAAGTGAGAAATGTGAGAAACTGTATATCGCACCGGGTAATGCCGGAACGGGCAACTGTGGCGAGAACGTAACCATGAAGGCTGACGACTTCGAGGCCATTAAGGCATTCTGCGTCGAGAAAGACATCAACATGGTGGTGGTTGGTCCTGAGGACCCATTGGTAAAGGGTATCTACGACGAGTTGAAGGCAGATGCCCGCACGAAGGATATCCCCGTCATCGGTCCCTCGAAGGCTGGTGCCGTGCTGGAAGGCTCAAAGGACTTCGCCAAGGACTTTATGGTGCGTCACAATATCCCCACCGCACGCTATCAGACTTTTGATGGCGAGCACGTGCAGGAAGGTTTGGACTTCCTGGAAACGCTCCAGCCACCCTATGTGCTGAAGGCTGACGGTCTTTGTGCCGGCAAGGGTGTGCTGATCCTCCCCACCCTCGACGAGGCCAAGAAGGAACTGAAGGAAATGCTGGGCGGTATGTTCGGCAATGCCTCCAGTCGTGTGGTCATCGAGGAATTCATGAGTGGCATTGAGTGCAGCGTATTCGTCCTGACCGATGGCCAGCACTACAAGATTCTGCCCGAGGCCAAGGACTACAAACGCATTGGCGAGCACGACACAGGTCTCAACACCGGTGGTATGGGTTCTGTCACTCCCGTTCCCTTTGCCACGAAAGAATGGATGCAGAAGGTCGAAGGCCGTATCATCCGCCCTACCGTTGAGGGACTGGCTGCTGATGGTATCGACTACAAGGGATTTATCTTCTTCGGGCTCATCAACCGGACTAACACGCCCACTGGAGAACCTGAGCCCTATGTCATTGAATATAACTGCCGTATGGGAGACCCTGAGACTGAGAGTGTCATGCTACGACTTAAGAGTGACATTGTCGACCTGTTTGAAGGTGTGGCTCAGGGCAATCTTGACCAGCGCGCGATTGAATTCGACCCCCGTGCTGCCGTCTGCGTCATGCTCGTCTCTGGCGGCTACCCTCAGGAATACAAGAAAGGCTACCCCATTGCAGGTATTGAGAATGTCGAGGGCTCTATTGTCTTCCATAGCGGTACGGCACTGAAGGATGGTCAGGTAGTTACCAACGGCGGGCGTGTCATTGCAGTATCATCGTACGGAAAGAACAAGGCCGAAGCCCTGCAAAAGTCGTTTGAAGAGGCACAGAAAATACAGTTTACCGACAAATATTTCCGCCGCGATATAGGCGCCGATTTGTAAGAAAAAAGTGAAGAAGTTTCTGCAGAACAAAATTGCCGAGAGCAAGCTGGCTTTGCCCCTGACGGCAGCCTATGGCGTTATCGTATGGTTGGCCAGCGGACTCATTGGCGAACAGTGGTGGATACAGTTCGCCTGCTTCGCTCTTGCGGCGTTTCTGATGATGGAACTGAACACCATCCACGCCCTCATCCGCATCTATTCGCGCATGGTCAGCTGTGTGTTCATCATGTTCCTATGCATGCTCTGTTTCCTGTTTCCATCCATTCCAGGAGCCATTACGCAGGTTTGCTTCATCGCCGCCATGACGTTGCTATTCAATAGCTATCAGGACAAGACGGCAACAGGATGGACCTACTACAGTTTCCTGATGATGGGCATCGCATCGCTGGCATTCATCCATATTTTGTTCTACCTGCCCATTCTGTGGCTCGTTATGCTCTTCCAACTGCAATCCTTATCCTGGCGCACATGGACGGCGTCACTGCTTGGTATCATCACGCCCTATTGGTTCTGGTGCTGTTGGTTAGGATGGAACGAGGACTTCACACCACTCTTCGACCATTTTGTTCCGTTGGGCGAATTCTCTACACCATTCGACCTTTCCTCACTTTCAGAGCACCATCTTATAACCCTGAGCTTTGTCGTCCTAATGGCTGTCACAGGAACCATTCACTATATCCGCAAACACCACGACGACAAGATCCGCATCCGTCTGCTTTACGGAGGGTTTATGTGGATGTGTCTGACAACCACTGCCTTTATACTCCTGCAACCGCAGCACTACGACGTGCTCATCCGCATCCTCATCATCAACACCGCACCACTGGTCGGACATTTCCTGGCGCTCACACATACCCGACAGACCAACATCGTCTTCTTCGTCATTATCGTCGCCACCTTAATCGTCACAGGCTATAACCTATGGATGTAATCATTTCCCTGCTCATCAGTTACGGCTATTGGGGCATGCTCATCACGGCATTCGTCGCAGGCTCCTTCTTCCCGTTCTCCAGCGAGGCAGTAATGACCGGGTTGCTCGCGGCAGGACTCGACCCGTGGTTGCTCATCGTCTATGGAACCATCGGAAACGTGGCCGGAGGAATGTTCAATTATTTCATTGGTAGAATGGGACGTCTCGAATGGATCGAACGCTACCTGCATGTCAAGCAGAAAGACCTCGACCGCGCCACACGCTTCATGGCAGGACGCGGTGCATGGATGGGCTTCTTTGCCTTCGTACCCGTTCTTGGTTCGGCTATCACCATCGTACTTGGGCTGATGCGTGCCAACATCCCCATCTCGCTTACCAGTATCGCCATCGGCAAATTCCTTCGCTACGTCCTCCTCGTTTACGGAGCATCACTGTTCTTATAGAGCAAATAATTTCATTAGAAGCATTTTTTCTTCATTTTTTTTGCACAGTTCGTGGGAAAATACGTACTTGACCTTTGGTCGAGCTACTTTTTCGCTCGAAAATAAAAGAAAAATTGTTTTTTTCTTTGTATTTTACTCACTTATTTGTACCTTTGCAAGGTTAAAGACAATTGTAACTGATGAAGCAAAAGATATTCATTGCCGGACCGTGCGTGATAGAATCAGCGGAGCTGTTGGACCAAGTGGCATCTAAACTGGTGGAAATCAACGTCAAACTGGGCATTGACATCATATTTAAGGCTTCGTTCGACAAGGCCAACCGCACATCGATAGGCTCGTTCCGAGGGCCAGGCATCGACAGAGGGCTGCAGATGCTGAACGATGTAAAAGAGAAATACGGACTGCGCCTGTTGACGGACATCCACGAAGCCTGGCAGGCTGAGCCGGCAGGACAAGTGGTGGACGTCGTGCAGATTCCCGCCTTCCTGTGTCGACAAACAGACCTGTTGCTGGCCGCTGCCAAGACGGGATGCGTGGTGAACATCAAAAAGGCTCAGTTTCTGAGCGGACAGGACATGCGATACCCCGTCGAGAAAGCCCGCGATGCAGGAGCCAAGGAAGTATGGCTGACAGAGCGCGGCAACATGATGGGATATAACAACCTGGTGGTGGACTTCCGTAATATTCCCGATATGCTGGACATCTGCGAGACGGTTATCATGGACTGTACACATAGCGTGCAGCGACCAGGAGGAGCCGACGGCAAGACAGGAGGTGACAGGCGATTCGTGCCACAGATGGCACTGGCTGCCAAAGCCTTTGGAGCCACGGGTTGGTTTTTCGAGGTGCACCCCACCCCAGACCTTGGACTGAGCGACGCAGCAAACATGCTGGAGTTGGAAAAGCTTTACGACTTGGTCGCAAAGCTAGTTGAGAGTTGAAAGTTGAAAGTTTAGAGAGAATTGTGACAGTAAAAGAATACGCTATACAATGTATTAAGGACGAGGCACAGGCGGTGCTGGACCTGATACCAAAGATGGACGAGGACTTCGACCGCGCTGTAGAGCTAATCATGCAGTGCCAAGGGAAGGTAATCGTCACAGGTGTAGGCAAGAGCGGACATATCGGAGCGAAGATAGCAGCGACACTGGCCTCAACAGGCACCCCGTCGTTCTTCATCAATCCGCTGGACGTCTATCACGGCGACCTCGGCGTGATGTCGAGAGGCGACGTGGTGGTGGCCATATCGAACTCAGGACAGACTGACGAGTTGCTCAGATTCATACCGATGGTGCTTCACATGGAGATTCCCATCATCGCCATGAGCGGCAATCCGAAATCACTGCTGGCCAAATATTCGACCTGCCACCTGAACGTAAGCGTAGAGAAAGAGGCCTGTCCACTGAACCTGGCCCCCACCAGTTCGACGACAGCAACACTCGTCATGGGTGATGCATTGGCCGTAGCACTGATGGAGCGACGCAACTTCCAGCCTCAGGACTTCGCACAGTTCCACCCTGGAGGCGAGTTGGGCAAACGACTGTTGACTACCGCTCAAGACGTGATGCTGACGGAGAACCTGCCCCTGCTATCGGAAGAGATGCACTTGGGCGAGGCCATCATCTTGGTGAGCAAAGGCAAGCTGGGACTGGGCGTGGCCATGAAGGACGGACGCATCAGCGGACTCATCACCGATGGTGACATCCGCAGAGCAATGGAGAAATGGCAGGCTAAGTTCTTTGACAGGACGGTGGCTGACATCATGACCCGCAACCCCAAGAAGGTGAGTCCGCAGACTAAGATTGCCGAGATACAAAAGACAATGAACGAACATAAAATTCACAACGTGCTGGTCGCAGACAACGAAAACCGACTACTCGGAATTGTCGACAGATATGCATGTGTGCTTTAAAATAAACAGACTATGAACAGACTGAAAAAAATATTGTTAGTCATTATGCTGGCACTCCCGTTGACAGCAGCAGGCGTTTATCTGTTTAAGACCCTGGACTCCCGTAACGGACTGATCAGCAGTCAGATCAACTGCGTGCTGAAAGACCAGCGAGGATATATGTGGTTTGGTACCCCTGCCGGACTATACCGCTTTGACGGCTACACCTTCAAGAATTTCCAGAGCAACTCGCAGGACGGCTCGTCACTGCCCGACAGCTACATCATCAGTATTCAGGAAATGCTGGACGGCAATCTGTGGATTGAGACGTCGGCAGGATTCTGCGTGTATCACCCGCAATCGGAGAGTTTCGAACGCGACATGAAGCAGATCTATGCCAGCATGGGTATTGAAGGCAAACCTAACGTCGTATTCATAGACAGACACAAGAACTTCTGGGCTTCGATTCCGAACAAGGGTATCGTGGCCTACAACATGCAACAGCAGACCAGCTACGAGTTCGGTTATACCAACGACGCACACGGTATACCACAGGGAAACATCTGCTCTATCAGCGAATGTCGCGACGGAGCCATTGCCGTCTATGAGGACGGACGAATGGTATGCTGCGACATCATGCGACAGCAGAACACCGTATGGCAGACAGATCACATCGCCCAGCAGCACCTGCGCAAGAGCAAGACGCTGAAGGCCTTTGCCGACCAGATGGACAACATCTGGCTCTACGGACAGGGCACATTGATGGTTTACAACAAAAACGCCAACACATGGAATACCAGCATTGGCGACCAGCTGGGACTCACCAGCGTGGCCGTAGACCACATCGTAAACAGCATGACTGGCGACCGCACCGGTAACATCTGGGTGGGAACAGACCGCGCAGGACTGGTTCGCATCAATGTGAATACCCACGAAATGGAAAATGTCCAGCCACGAGGCATTAACCCGCGCCGCATTGACAGCGAGACGATGGCCATACAAAGTGTCTACGTGGATGACACCGACCTGTTGTGGGTAGGAACCGAGAAATCGGGCGTGGCCTATTACGGCAACAATATCTACAAGTTCTCCAGCAATCTCATTGGCGACATCACAGCCATTGCACAGACCAGCGACACAACCATCTGGTATGGTACGAGCAATCACGGCGTCATCGGTTATAGCGGCACATTAGCCAGTACAAAGGTATCGTGCATGGCCACCACGCCGGACGGAAGCCTGTGGGTGGGTTCGAAGCAAAACGGTCTGACACGCATCCAGAACGGAACTGGAAAAATATACTCTGCAGCACGTGACAGTTCGAAGACACTCATCGACGACCACATCAACGCCCTCTGTAGCGATAAGTCGGGTAACCTATGGATTGCCACCAACGGAGGCTTGCAGGTGTATAATCCGAAGATGGACACCTTCTCGGCTTACACCCGCGAAAACGGTATGCTGAACACCAACAACATCACTGCACTATTCTACGGGCAGAACAACCGCATGCTCATTGGTACGGCAGAGGGACTGGTTATTCTCGACCTCTCGACACGTGAAAAAATGGTGTTGACAGGTAACTCGACGAATATCCAGACCTTTACGAACAACTATATTACCCAGATTTATGAAGACTCGCGCGGACTTATTTGGATTGGAACACGTGAAGGTTTGAACATCCTGAATACCGTCAAGGATGAACTGAGTCACCTGACGGAGAAGGACGGACTCTGCAATAACCTGATTTGTGGTATTGCTGAAGACAAGAACCACAATATATGGATATCAACCAGCAATGGTTTGAGTCGTGTGGTGACACAACGCGACTACGAGGACGGCTCATTCAACTACGGACTCTACAACTACAGCATCTACGACGGTTTGCAGAGCAACGAGTTCAACATGGGCGCCATTCTGGCGAAGACGAACGGTGAGGTGCTGTTTGGAGGTCTGTATGGTGTGAACTGGATTCGCCATACTGCCAAAGACGATCAGGAGTCATTGCCACGCGTCATGCTTACACAGCTGTTTATCGGTGAGGAAGAGATTCTGACAGGTCACGAATACGATGGACGTATCATTCTGACATCGGCCCTGAACGAAATCAGTAAGATTGAACTGGGAAACAGCCAGAACACGCTGACCATCAAGTTTGCCGCAGGTAACTACAACCAAGGCGAGCGTCTGCAGTTCATGTACTGGATGGAAGGACTGGAGAACGACTGGCGAAACGGTGATGCCCTGTTGCATGGTGTTAAATTCCGCAACCTGAGCAGTGGCACCTATACGCTACACGTCAAAGCCGTTAGTGCCGACGGAGCGGTAAGTAACCAGGAACGTACACTCGAAATCACCATTGAACGCCCATGGTGGATATCATGGTGGGCCTTGACGGTATATGTTATCATCGCCATCCTGGTATTGGCCGTTTGGCGCTATGGCATCAAGAAGCTGAGGAAAATCTGGAGAAGCAAGCGTACCGTCATTGACGAATTGAAGCGCCAGCGCGAAGAAATCAAGAACACCAGTGACGAGCTGCGTCAGCCTATGGCCCGCATGACAACCATCATTGGTTCGTTGGCTGAGAAGGAACAGTCGATGGAGGGTCGCGAACAGCTGAACTCGCTACACTTCCAGTTGCTGCAGGTCATCACACGCATCTCGGAGATGCAACAAACGCTGGAGAATCCTGAGAAGAAGGCCGAATCGACTGCCAAGGACCGCATGGAACTCAACGACCAAGGCGAGGTGGCTTTGATATCAAGCTCTACTGCGAAGGAATTGACCGCAGAAATCAGGCCTTTCAAAGTCGACTCGCAGGCGAAGAAGTTCAGCGTGGTATTCATCGATTCGAACCACGAATTCCTGAATTTCGTCAATGCCCATCTGCGCGAAGTCTACGATTTCCACGTGTACGACAACATCAAGAATGCTCTGCCCGACATCGAGATGCTGAATGCAGACCTCGTTGTTTGTAAGCAGGACATGGACGTGATGACAGGTAGCGAACTGTGTTCCCGCTTTAAGATGGATCCACGCAGGAAAAAGACCAAGTTCGTGCTGCTGACGGACGGTGTGCTGTCACAACAAGATATGACCGACCAAAACATCACGCTGGCAGCAGACGACTATCTGGCCAAGCCCTTCAATATCCAGGAGGCCGTCATACGCTTCAACAAGCTGATGGGTCTCGGACCTATTGAAATGGAGAGTAACGCCATTGAGGGTGAAGAGACACGCCGACTGGAGAGTCACAACGCCAGTATGACCACAGCTACCTTCCACTATGACGATGAAGGCACAGAACAGCGTGCTACCGTTGAAGAAACGGAGACCATTGCACCCCACGAGCAGGAAGAGCAACAGCCCGAACAAAGCGACCCTCAGAATACGGGAGGCGAGCTGATGCGTCAATACTATGGCGGCAACACCATTGGCGACTATTCGATGAGCGACGCTATGGACCAGCAGTTGATGCGTAACATCGAACAGTTCGTGCTGCAGAACATGAGTCGCGGACAGATCAGTCTGGAAGAGATGGCCACAGCAATGGGTATGGGACGCGTGCCGTTCTACCACAAGGTGCGTGCCATCACCACAAAGACGCCAGCCGAGATTGTACGCGACCTGCGACTGAAACATGCCTGCACCCTGTTGGTCAACACGAATATCAATATGAGCGAGCTGGCTATCAATGTCGGCTTCATGACAGCCGAGAACTTTGCCAACATCTTCAAGGACAAGTTTGGAATGACGCCGCTGGAGTATCGTATGAAATACAAGAAATAGTCAATGATTCGTACGTTTTTCAGCATTCTTCTTACTAACATATGCCTGTCAGCGGGTGCTCAAACGAGCGACTCGCTGATTGTTCAGACCCTGCGCGAGAGCCATATCCGGTTCAGCAACGACAACAGCGTAACCCTACTGATGTCAGGACAGGAGAAATTCGACGACATGTTCCGAGCTATCCGCCAGGCCAAGAGCAGCATACACCTGGAGTACTTCAACTTCCGCAACGACTCCATTGCATCGTTACTGTTCGACCTGTTGCGCGAGAAACGCAAGGAGGGTGTGGAAGTGAGAGCCATGTTCGACGGATTCGGCAACGACTCGAATAACCAACCGCTGAAGAAGTACCACCTGCAATCCTTGCGCGAAGACTCCATCGATATTGTGGAGTACTCCCCCATCCGCTTTCCCTGGGTGAACCACATTTACGGACGCGACCATCGCAAGATTGTGGTTATCGACGGCAAGATTGCCTATACGGGTGGCATGAATGTAGCCGACTACTACATCAAAGGCACAGAACAGGTCGGTGAATGGCGCGATATGCATTGTCGCATTGAGGGCGATGCTGTCAACGAGTTGCAACGCATCTTCTTCCGCATCTGGAACCGCACGACGGGTGAAAATGTCTCAGGCATGAAATACTATCGTGGCGGAACACCAACCGTGTTCGAAGGATTGAAACCCGACACTACCAGCACAACCAGAAAGAAACTAGTGGGCATCATCAACCGAGAACCTGGCGTGACGCCCAAAATCATGCGTACTTTCTATATCAACGCCATCAATCAGGCGCAAGACTCCATCCATATCATCAACCCCTACTTCACCCTCATTCCCAGCGTTACCCGTGCCTTGACACGAGCCATCAAACGCGGTGTGAAAGTGGAAATCATGTTATCTTCGAAGAGCGACATTCCCCTGACACCAGACTGTGCACTCTACCAAGCCCGCAAACTGATGAAACGTGGCGCAAAGGTATGGCTCTACAAGCCGGGATTCCACCATTCGAAGATTATGATGGTCGATGGGCTCTACTGCACGGTGGGCAGTACCAATCTCGATGCACGCAGTCTGAAATGCGACTTCGAGGAAAATGCCGTCGTCGTGGACAAGGCTACCACAAAGGAACTGGACGACATGTTCTGGCGGGACAAGCAAAAGAGCTTCGAGCTGACCGACGAGACATGGGACGAATTCCGCACAGGCTGGCAGAAATTCCGCGGATGGTTTGCACATTTGCTGCAGCCCTTCCTCTAAGAACCTACAGGCACTCCTTTCTCTCTAAGAGCGTACCAAGGCTGTCATCATTCGGATTTGCAGGACGTCAATGCCCCGTTTCGACAACCACACGGTATCAGGAAACTTACTGGGAATATTGGACTCCCGGAAATGCGCTGCAGCATCGTCAATGCGGCCCAACAGCCATAGGCAATAGCCGTAATTCAGGTGATCCTCGGCAATCACTTTTTCCCCTTTCATCAGCTGCTCGTATATTTTCTCTGCCTGCTCCAACCTGTTGTCACAAGTCAGCGTCCACGCCAGCACACGCTGGACATTCACGTCGTCAGCATACTCATAGTCAAGCTGATAGAGCAACTTCAGCGCTTCCTCGTAATCCTCTAACTGCACCAGACAGATGGCATTGTTCAGCATGTAGTTCTTCTTGCCGGGACACAGCAGCAGCAAACGGTCATAATAGTCGTTAGCCTTTTCATATTGATGTAATTTGAAAGCATAACGTGCCGCACCGCTCAACGCATGTTCGTTCGTGGGTTCCATCTCGACGGCCTCGTCCCAACAATCCAGCCACATCAGGCACTGTGCATCGGTGTATTCCTGCGGAATTTTCGATAGCAGCCCCTGAGCCATCTCGTCGAAATGGTACTTTTTCATCATGCGTACCACGCTGTGCTTCCGTCGGTCGAGGGGCGAACGGAAGAACAATAGTGAACCAAAGAAATTCAGCGTAAAGTATCCCTTCGTGCTGTCTTCAAAGGGATTGTTCAACCCCGAGCGATTGGGGAACAGACGGAAGAACCGGTAGAGGTCCATCAGATAGATGCGGCGCAGATAGGGCGCCGTCTGGTTCTCGCTGATTTCCAGTTCACCCAACGAGGCCTCGTTATGCTTCAGCATTTCGCGCACAGACGCCGGCAACCGCCCCAGCACCTCCATCGAAGCTATGACGAACGAATACTTGTCGCTGTTGCAGAAAGGTCCCCTGTCGACTATCGACATCACAAACCGCTGGAACTCCAAGCGTTCCACGAACTGGGAAATGTCGGGATGATGAATATAGAATGGCACCAGCCAGTTCGACATATCGTAGAAAAACGGATAGCGCTTCATCTGCGAGAATCCTCCGAAATAGACGTCCGCCCCCTGTTTCTGCATGTCAATCATGCGCTGCATGGTGGACTCCAACTGTTCCATACGCCGCTCTGAAGCATCGGGATGCAGCACGTCCTCCAAGGGGTCTTCCGCGACTTCCTCTATGCCATTACGCGTAATCTGGAACGCGTCGTTCTTCATCAGGTCGGGCATAATCTCCCTGCGTATGATGTCGTTGTCCTTCTCGGCATTCAGCGTCAACAGGAGCTGCATCTGCAATTCGGTGAGTTCCTTGCATACCGCCTCCGACGTCAACAGCTCGTCGATAATGGCTCTCTGTTCCGGATAGACCGAATGTAACACTTCGTCTATCGAGAACACCCAGCCCACCAGTGCCCGCTGACGCACATGTTCATCCAGCGACTGCCGATAGACATCCGTCAACAGGCGGAACTTTACCATGTCGAACTGATTCATCAACGACAGCATGATGGCCGAGACGATGAGTTGCTGGTCGATATTGTCAACAGTAGGCGACAGCAACAATTCAGTGAATTCCCTCCCTACACCCTCTGTCCACATGTGCGACACAACGATGTAGTTGAACAGCGCATTCATCTGCTGATGGTGCGCTTTGTATATCGCTTTGCGTTTCTCTTCGCGCTTGTTTTCCGCCTCAAACTCAAGCATGGCGACGTCGGTGACGAAATTCTCCATTTCATGACGAATGGCCGACAGCGACCTGTCGCGCTGTTGCTGACGGGCGCTCTGATACACGGAAGTCAGAAAGGAGGAAGCCTGTATGCGACGATGAGTGGCCAGATTGGCAAAAATCAGATACACCTGTTGCAGCAAACGCTGGTACTGATTCTGCCGCTGCGGGTCGTCCATACCCTTACGCCAATAGTCCAACATCAGGTTGTACTCTTCCTTCAACCGATGCAGACGCTCTATGGATTGTCCGTCAGGCCATGCCGAAAGATAGACTTCCAGCTCCGCAATGGCCAATCCGCAGTTGCCTTCACGAAGCCGCTTGAAAACCGGTTCCAACGAGTGATCTAATGTCTTCATTTCTCTTTCTTTTTAATGCCCAGCCACTTCTCTACCAGCGCCACATCTTGCTCACGGGGGCCTCGCGCGCGTACATATTTAATATTTTTCGGCAGCGAGTCCACCAAATTCGCCTTCATTTTGCAGCGCTTCACGATGAGGTCGCGATAATGACGCACACCATATTTATTGATCGAGTCACAAGCCTGATTATAGGCCTCGACGAAGAGTTCCAACTGCTTGCCACGTTCCTGGTGGCGCATCTCTTTCTCATTGAATGCCAGCACACCCAGTTGTACATCCTCCTTCTGCGTGTCATACACCACACCGTGCTTCATCGTCCGCGCGGCAGTGGCCTGGGGTTCCATCAGCCACAGGGCGTCCATCTCGTTGTTCTGCAACATCAGCAGGCGCACGCTCAGGTCGTTGATCTGCACTTTATACACACGGTCCTTGTCCAGCTTCACCGAGTCAATCACCCGGTCCGTCAACAGGTCTGTAGCCGAAAAGCGTGTCATGGCCACCATCTTGTCGTCCAACTGTTTCAACTGGCGCACACGCGCATTGCGGTTTGCTACCAGCTGCCAATGGGCATTGGTCACCGTCGGATAGCGTAGCTTCATGCCACGCATCTCCAGGCGCTTGGCACGCACCAGGTCGGTCACCATACCTTCTACCCTGCCCCGTTCCAAAGCCGTGTCACAGTCCATCTGTGCCATATAGAACTTCAGACGCACACCACCACGCAGCGTGTCGTAAAGCTGGTAGTGCTCGGCCACATACAACGGCAGACAGTCCAGCGTAGGCATGACGGCCACCTTCAGCGCGGCAGAATCCTTCTTCTGAGCCTCCTGCCGACTCATGCGCTTCTGGCTCTTCGTCTCCTCATACGACTGATGGCAAGCTGCCAACAGCAACAAGGCGGTTATCATTATTATCAAATGTTTCATAATTCGTTGCAAAGATACTAAAAACTTTGAACTTTGAACTTTGAACTTTGAACTTTTTTCTTGAAGATGACATTTTTTACCTTTTTACCTTTTTACTTTTTTACTTTTTTATTATCTTTGCATCCGATATGGCAAAAGACAAGATCATGTATGTCTGCGACAACTGCGGACAGGAGTCAGCCAAATGGGTTGGCAAATGTCCGGCATGCGGACAATGGAACACGTATAAGGAAATCAAGGTAGCCGACACCAAGAAGAAGGTGGTAGCCACATCGGCAGCAGCGTCGGCTGGTCGTCAGTTACGAGAAAACAAGGTGTTACGCCTGAAGGACATCTCTGCCCACGACGATCCTCGCATCGACATGCACGACGCGGAGCTGAACCGCGTGCTGGGTGGTGGACTGGTGCCAGGTTCCATCGTCTTGCTGGGTGGCGAACCGGGCATCGGCAAGTCGACACTCTCGCTGCAAACCATGCTCAACCTCACCGACAAGCGCATCCTATACGTCAGCGGCGAGGAAAGCGCCCACCAGCTCAAGATGCGCGCCGAGCGCATTCTTGCTGTCGGTGGTTTCCCCACCGACGATAACTTCATGATTCTCTGCGAGAATTCCCTCGAAGCCATCTTCGACCATATCAAGGAAGTACAGCCCGAACTCATCATCATCGACTCCATACAGACCATCTCTACCGAGGATGTCGAGTCCAGTGCCGGTTCCATCGCTCAGGTACGCGAATGTGCCTCGGCCCTGCTCCGCTTTGCCAAGACCAGTGGCGTGCCCGTCATCCTCATCGGACATATCACGAAGGAAGGCACGCTGGCAGGTCCGAAAATCCTCGAGCACATCGTCGACACTGTCATTCAGTTCGAGGGCGACCAGCACTACATGTACCGCATCCTGCGCAGCATCAAGAACCGCTTCGGTTCCACCTCCGAGCTGGGTATCTACGAGATGCAGCAGACGGGACTCCGTCAGGTCAGCAACCCCTCGGAACTGCTGCTTACCGAAGAGCACGACGGGCTCTCGGGCGTCGCCATCTCCTCAGCCATCGAGGGTGTCCGGCCCTTCCTCGTCGAGACGCAGGCCCTTGTGTCGTCTGCCGCCTATGGCACGCCCCAGCGCACGGCCACAGGTTTCGACCAGCGCCGTCTGAACATGCTCCTGGCCGTGCTCGAGAAACGCGTAGGATTCAAGCTGATGCAGAAGGACGTCTTCCTCAACATTGCCGGTGGATTGCGCGTCACCGATATGGCCATGGACCTCAGCGTCATTGCCGCCGTACTCTCTTCCAATGTCGACACCCCCATCGAGAGTGGCTGGTGCATGGCTGGCGAGGTTGGCCTGAGTGGCGAGGTGCGCCCCATTGCACGCATCGAACAGCGCATCTCCGAGGCCGAAAAGCTGGGCTTCAGTCATATCATCATTCCGAAGTACAACCTTTCCTCGCTGAACCGCAAGAAGTTCAACATCGAGCTCGTACCCGTCCGCAAAGTAGAAGAGGCCCTCCGGGCGCTGTTCGGATAAGAAGTTAAAGGAGTTAAAGAAGTTATCGCTTCGCTCGAAGTTAACGACAATAGTTCATTCCCAGAATAATCCGCCTCTAGACTAACGTCTTTAACTTCGTTAACTTCTTTAACTTCGTTAACTCCGTAAACTACAATAAATCGTAAACCGTCTGATCGTCGATGCCTGCTTCGGCAAAGGCTTCGCGACGTTCCACGCAGGTGCCGCAACGGCCGCAATGGTGTTCCCCACCCTTGTAGCACGACCACGTCTCGCTGTAGTCGATGCCTAATGCTTTACCGCGACGGGCTATGTCGCCCTTCGTGATGTTCGTGTAAGGCGAGCGCAGATGCACGTTGACAAAGGTTCCTGCCGCGGCAGCGTGGTCGAAGGCATCCACGAACTCTGGACGGCAGTCGGGATAGATTGTATGGTCGCCGCCGTGATTGGCCATCATGACGTACTTCAGGCCGTTCGACTCTGCAATACCTACGGCAATGGACAGCATGATGCCATTGCGGAATGGTACCACCGTCGACTTCATGTTCTCGTCGGCATAGTGGCCCTCGGGAATCTCCTCACCGCCCTCGAGCAGCGAACTCTTGAAATACTGCGTCATGAAGTCCAGGGGAATCGTGATATGCTTGATGCCCAAGCGCTCACAATGCAGACGGGCAAAGGGAATCTCACGGGCATTGTGCTTCGAGCCGTAGTCGAACGATACGGCCAGCGCAATGCGGTCCTGCTCGTCATATAATAAAGTGGTGGAGTCGACCCCACCACTTAATATCAATACCGAATCTTTCATATACGATTACATATTCATGCCACCGTCGACCTGAATGACCTGTCCGCTCACGTAGCTCGACATGTCGCTGGCCAGGAAGGTAGCCACGTTGGCAATGTCCTCGACCTGTCCGCCACGACGCAGGGGAATCTTGTTGCACCACTCCTTGCGAACCTCCTCGGGCAGGGCAGCGGTCATAGCCGTCTCGATGAAGCCAGGGGCAATGGCGTTGGCACGGATACCCTTCGGGCCCATCTCCTGGGCAATACTCTTGGCCAGCGCAATCAGACCAGCCTTCGAAGCGGCGTAGTTAGCCTGTCCAGCATTACCGTGAACACCAACGACAGAAGCCATATTGATGATGCTGCCACCGCGCTGACGCATCATGATGGGCACACAGGCATGAACGAAGTTGAAAGCCGACTTCAGGTTCACGGCAATCACGGCGTCCCACTGCTGCTCGGTCATGCGCAGCATCAGACCGTCCTTCGTAATACCGGCGTTGTTCACCAAAATATCAATGCTTCCGAACTCTTCCTTCACAGCCTTCACCACCTCCTCGGTCTGAGCGAAGTCGGCAGCATTCGAAGCGTAGCTCTTAGCCTTCACGCCCAGGGCAGCGATTTCCTTCTCAGTCTCCTCGTTGATCTCGAGGTCAGTGAATGCAATGTTAGCGCCCTCAGAGGCATACTTCAGTGCGATAGCCTTTCCGATACCGCGTGCAGCACCCGTAATCAGCGCTGTCTTACCTTCTAATAATCCCATAATTTCTTACCTTATTATATATTAAAATAAATGTTCAAAGTTCAAAGTTCAAAGTTCAATGTTCAAACCTTCCTCTTACCCAGTGCGCTGTACACAATCTTCGCCACCTGGGGCTTCGTGGCCTCCGCAGTCATACCGTGGGCAATACGGCCATAGATGTACGGCACCTCCAGGCCCTTGATACAATAGTGCGTGATGTCAGCCACCAGGTCTACGTTGTCGATGTCGAACTCACCGTCCTCCTTGCCTTCGCGGAACACACGACGGAACAGCTCTATCTCCGCATCATCGAAATTCTTGCGAATCTTCTCCACCATCCAGATGTTACGGAAGAACTCCGCACGCAGGTTACCATTGCGCACCACCGTCTCGCGAATCATGCTCAGGTGCATGTAAATCAGTTCGATGATCTTCTCCTGCGGGGGAATGCGCTTGGCGGCCACATCGTCCAGCATGTCCGACAGACGCTCCAGCTCGCTTTCAATCACAGCATAATAAATCTCGTCCTTCGACTTGAAATAGGTGTACAGCGTGCGACGACCCTTTCCCGACGCCTGAGCAATATCGTTCATCGTCGTGTTTTCAAGTCCGTTTTTTGCAAACAACTGTCGAGCAACGTCAACCAGTTTCTGTCTCGTTTTCGATATAGACATAATTCTCTGCACACCGATACTTTTAAAAAACTGCACAGTACCAGTAGCGTGTGCAAAATTAGGAAATACTTCGCAAACAGCCAAATTTTTCTGCCGAAAATGTTCGAAAATACCTATTTTTGTTGAAAAATGAAAGAAATATTTGGTAGTTTCGAAAAATAGTCGTACCTTTGCAGCCGCTTAAGAGAAAACATCGCGGAGTGGAGCAGTTGGTAGCTCGCCAGGCTCATAACCTGGAGGTCGCATGTTCGAGTCCTGCCTCCGCAACTAATAGCAGTCCCAACAAGGGCTGCTTTTTTGTTGTGGCAGGGCTCGACATGCTCCCGTTTTTAGCAACTCGGCTTTTCTCTGACAGAGAAACGGCTTCTCGCTATTTTACAATGAGTTGAAGTCCATGGGGCGGCCGTCGACGAAGAAGTCGACCAGCTCGTATTTATTGGAGGTCTTCACATCCCACATGGTGGCAGCCTCAACCTTGACGTTACGGAACTCGACATTGTTGCAACGTGACAGCGGCATGTCCTTGCGGTCGCCAGGTTTGAAGAACTGTGTCCAGGGACGGATGAACAGCAGGCGTCCGCAATGTCCCGTGATGTTCTCGACGCGTATGTATTCATAATGCTGGGGGGTGTCGGGGCGCATCTTCAGCCACAGCACACGGTCGGCACGCTCGCTATAGCAGTTGCGCAGGATGATGTTGCGGTCGTGTAACGACTCGGAACCCAGCGTCAGGCATCCGTGCACCCGGCCGTAGCGGCAGTTCTGGACGAGGATGCGCTCGCAGGGGCCGTTGTTCTCGTCTTGGTCGGCCCACGTGCCCTTGCCGCCCTTCAGCACAACGGCATCGTCGTTGACATGCATGAAGCAGCCGTCGATGAGCACATCGGTGCAGGCGTCGATGTCGATGGCATCCGACGATGGTGCGCCACGTTTAGGATCCTGAGGAAAAATATTCTCCGTGGGAGCAAAGATGTAGCAGTCGAGATAGCGCACATGATGGCTCTTATAAATGTGGTTCGTCCAGAACGGTGAATTGATGAGGTGGACGTCCTGAATAGTAACGTTCTGGGAATTCGACACATAGGTCAGTCGCGGACGCTGGGCATCCTTGTTGGTGCACTGCGGATTCCACTGACGGCGAATCCAGAATTCCTGCCAGTAGTGCAGGCCGTTGCCGTCGATGGTGCCACGACCACAGATGGTGAAACCGTCCAACCCGTCGGCATTGATCAAGGCAGAGAAGTACTTGCACGTCTCACCCTCGATGCGCGTCGTCAGAATCGGATAGTCGGCAATGCGCTCGGAGCCTTTCAGCACGGCACCCTCTGAGACCTCCAGATGCGTGCCCTGACGGAAAAACAGTGCACCGGTCATAAACGTGCCCTGAGGAATGACCACCACTCCCCCACCCTCCTGGGCGGCACGGTCGATGACGGCCTGAATCTGTGGCGTCTGCACCTGCGTGCTTCCCATCATCACGCCATAGTCGGTGACAACATACCGATGGCCCAACGTGCTGACATCCACCTTCTTCGTGTTTTGGAACCAGGCATCCATCGCAGTGCCATCGGGCCACGTTTCTTTCACTGAGGCGGTATGGGCGGGAATGCACAGGGTAAACAGGCTCAATACTATCAATGCAAAATGTTTCATGTGCGTAGTTTGTTTGTAATCGCAGGCAAAGGTACGAATAAGTGGGTGAAAATCCAAAGAAAATAACGAATTTATTTTGTTCTTTGCTCGCTTATTCGTACCTTTGCCCCCATATTTATAAATATGTATGAAGGAATTTGTAATTTCTGAGGTCAAGGCCGAGACTGCGGTGCTGGTAGGACTGATTACCCAGCAGCAGAACGAAGCCAAGACAAAAGAATATCTGGACGAGCTGGAATTCTTGGCCGATACCGCTGGAGCCGTGACTGTGAAGCGTTTTACGCAGAAGGTGCAGGGACCCAGTCAGGTGACTTATGTGGGTAAGGGTAAGCTCGAGGAAATCAAGCAATATATCAAACAGCAGGAGGATGCCTACGACGATTGGATGGACGCCCATCGCGGGTTCGACGGATCGATTGTCGTGACGGGCGATGAGGACTGTCCCCAGCCCGTGGGAATGGTGATCTTCGACGATGAGTTGAGCGCCAAGCAGATCCGTAACATCGAGCAGGAGCTGAAGGTGAAGATATTGGACAGAACATCGTTGATTCTGGACATCTTCGCCATGCGTGCCCAGACGGCAGAGGCCAAGACGCAGGTGGAACTGGCACAATACCGCTACATGCTGCCCCGCCTGCAGCGTCTGTGGACCCACTTGGAACGTCAGGGCGGCGGCTCCGGTTCTGGAGGCGGTAAAGGCTCTGTGGGACTTCGCGGTCCTGGTGAAACGCAGTTGGAGATGGACCAGCGTATCATCCGTCAGCGCATCTCGTTGCTGAAAGAACGCCTCGTGGACATTGACAAGCAGAAGACTACGCAGCGCAAGAACCGCGGACGACTGATCCGTGTGGCGCTGGTGGGATATACGAACGTGGGTAAGTCGACCATGATGAACCTGTTGGCCAAGAGCGACGTGTTTGCCGAGAACAAGCTGTTTGCCACGCTGGACACGACAGTACGCAAGATGACCATCGACAATCTGCCCTTCCTGTTGGCCGATACCGTAGGATTCATCCGTAAGCTGCCCTCGGACCTGGTAGAGAGTTTTAAGAGTACCCTCGACGAGGTGCGCGAGGCTGACTTGCTGGTGCATGTGGTGGACATCTCGCACCCCGATTTCGAAGAGCAGATTCAGGTGGTGGAAAAGACGCTGGCCGACTTGGGCTGCGCCGACAAGCCGTCGATGCTGGTATTCAACAAGATTGATGCCTACACATGGACGCCGCAGGACGAAGACGACCTGACGGAGCCCACGAAGGAGAATATCTCGTTGGACGAGCTGAAGCAGACATGGATGGCCCGCACTGGCGAGAACCAACACTATTTGGAGTGCCTGTTCATTTCGGCAAAGAAGAAAGAGAACATCGATGAGCTGCGCGAAATACTGTATAAGCGCGTAAGAGAGTTGCATGTGCAGAAATATCCGTATAATGACTTCCTCTATCAGATAGAAGAGGAGTAAAAAGGTAAAAGAGTAAAAAGGTAAAAAATAATTGAACCATTAACGATATATTTTATGAGAGATTACAGACAACTGACACAAGAGGAGATTCAGGTGCTTGAGAGCAATAGCTGTTGGGCCGAGGACTGGAACAGAGTTAAGGTGGCTGAGGACTTCCGCCCGTACAACTTCCATCGCGTAGTGTTCTACGGCGACATTCGCCTGGGTAAGTTTGAGAAGACTGTCGAGGTGGCCAAAGGCTTTACAAAGCATTCGGGCATCAACGATGCTACGCTGCGCAACGTGACGGTGGGCGACGACTGTCTGATTGAGAAAATCGGCAACTTCATTAACAACTATAACATTGGTGACGACTGCTACATATCGAACGTGTCGACGATGGAAACCACCGAGGGTGCCACGTACGGCGAGGGTCACCTGGTGAGTGTGCTGAACGAGATGGGCGACGGCAACGTAATGCTGTTCCACGACCTGAACTCGCAGCTGGCGGCTTTCATGGTGAAGCACTTCAACGACAAGCAGCTGAAGGACTCTATTATCCGACTCATCAACGAAGAGATTCGTTTCTCGCGTCCAGAGAAGAGTACGCTGGGCAATGGTGTGAAGATCATCAATTCGAAGGAGATTACCAATACGGTGGTGAAGGACGACTGTGAAATCAACGGTGCAGCACGCTTGAGCGACTGTACCATCCTGTCGACGAAGGATGCCAGCGTATATATCGGCACGGGTGTCATCTGCGAGAACAGCATCATCTCGAATGGCTGCTCAATCACCAACTCGGTGAAGATGCAGGACTGCTTCGTCGGCGAGGCCTGTCAGATCACCAACGGATTCACCGCCGAGGCCAGCGTGTTCTTCGCCAACTCGTATATGGCGAACGGTGAGGCGTGTGCTGCGTTCTGCGGCCCGTTCTCAGCATCGCACCACAAGAGCTCGCTGTTGATTGGCGGCGAGTTCTCGTTCTACAATGCCGGTTCGAACACCAACTTCTCGAACCACGCCTACAAGATGGGCCCGCTGCACTACGGCACGCTGGAGCGCGGCACGAAGACGGCCTCGGGTGCCTACGTGCTGATGCCTGCCAAGATCGGTGCCTTCTCGGTGTGTTTCGGCAAACTGATGAACCATCCCGACATGCGCTGTCTGCCCTTTGCCTATCTGATGGCATACGGCGAGACCATGTATATCGTGCCTGGTCGTAACATCACGACGGTAGGTCTGTATCGTGACATCAAGAAATGGCCGAAGCGCGACAAGCGTGCCCCGTCGTGCCGCAAGAGCGTCATCAACTTCGACTGGTTGTCGCCGTTCACCGTTGGCGAAATCGTGCAGGGCAAGAAGATTCTGGAGGCGCTGCGTCAGGCTGGTGGCGACAACGTGTCGTCGTATAACTACCACGAATACATCATCAACGCCTCGTCGTTGCGCAAGGGCATCAAATACTACGACATCGCCCTGCGAATCTATATGGGTGCCGTGCTGAAGCGTGCCGTGAAGGGCGGATGGCTGGGCAAGCCCACATCGACCATAGGTGAGGGCGAGTGGATCGACCTCTCTGGTCTGCTGCTGCCTCAGAGCGAGGAGCAGCGACTCATCGACGACATCAAGAACGGTTCGCTGGAGAGCATCCAGGATGTGTTGCAGCGCTTCTATGAGATTGACGAGCACTACCGTGTTTACCAATGGGCGTGGACGTACAAGCTGATTCTGGACTACTATGGCATCGACGAGTTGACGGAACAGGCCATGCAGCGCATCCGCGAGGACTATGTCAAGGCCCGCCGTGCTTGGATTGCCGAAATCCGCAAGGATGCCCAGAAGGAGTTCGACATGGGTGATGTCGAGCAGGAGGTGTACGACGACTTCATCTCGAAGCTCGACCACGAGATCGATTACGAAGAGTAAATAACGAACACGAATTATACGAATTAAACGAATGACAATGAAACTCTTTTTGACTGGCTTGTTGATGGTGCTCGGAATGAGTGTCCAGGCCAAAGACTATCAGTATCAGACGGTGGATGCGGATCAGACCAAGACGAGGATTTATACCCTCGATAACGGTTTGAAGGTGTATCTGAGTGTGAACAAGGAGAAACCCCGTATTCAGACCTACATCGCCGTGCGGACGGGTTCGAAGAACGACCCTGCCGAGACGACCGGTCTGGCACACTATCTGGAACACCTGATGTTCAAGGGTACCAAGCAGTTTGGCACCACCAATCCCACGGCCGAGGCTCCGCTGCTCGACGAGATTGAACAGCGTTACGAGGCCTATCGCAAGCTGAAGGACCCCGAGGCCCGTCGTCAGGCTTATCACGAGATCGACAGCGTGTCGCAGGTGGCTGCCCAGTACTTCATCCCCAACGAGTACGACAAGCTGATGGCTGCCATCGGTGCCGAGGGTACGAACGCCTTCACGTCGAACGATGTGACGTGCTACGTGGAGGACATCCCGTCGAACGAGATCGAGAACTGGGCAAAAATCCAGGCCGACCGTTTCCAGCACATGGTGATACGTGGTTTCCATACCGAGCTGGAGGCCGTCTACGAGGAGTATAACATCTACCTGACGGACGACGGCGACAAGATATGGAATGCGATGGGCAAGAAACTGACCCCCACACACCCGTACGGTACTCAGACCACCATCGGAACGCAGGAGCATCTGAAGAATCCTTCGATCACCAACATCAAGAACTACTTCAACAAGTGGTACGTGCCCAACAATGTAGCCATCTGTATGTCTGGCGACTTTGACCCCGACAAGACCATTGCCGTCATCGACCGCTACTTCGGACTGTGGAAGCCCGGTGCCGACGTCAGTCAGCCCGTGTATCCCGCACAGCGTCCGCTGACGGCTCCTGCCGACACCACCGTCATTGGCCAGCAGGCTGAGCAGGTGCTGGTGGGTTGGCTGGGCAAGAAGGCCAGCGACCTGCAGTGCGACACGCTCGACGTCATTGCCTACATGCTCTGCAACGGCAAAGCCGGACTCTTCGACCTGAACCTGAACCAGACGATGAAGGTGCAGGGCGCTGACACATGGATGCAGGAACAACAGGACTATTCCTGCTTCATTCTTGTTGGTATGCCAAAGCCTGAACAGAAGTTGGAAGAGGTGCGTGCACTGATGCTGGGCGAGATCGAGAACCTGAAGAAGGGCCGGTTTGCCGACGACCTGTTGCCATCGGTCATCAACAACCTGAAGCTGAACTACCAGCGCGGACTGGAGAGCAACCAGTGGCGCGTCAGACAACACATGAACGCCTTTATCAACGGCAAGTCGTGGGAGCAGCACGTGGGCAAGATGGACCGTATCTCGAAGATGACGAAACAGCAGATTGTGAGCTTTGCCAACCGTTTCTTCACCAACGGCTATGCCACCGTGTTCAAGGTGCAGGGTACCGACACGCTGCAGAAGAAGATTGACAAGCCTGCCATCACGCCCATCCCCACCAACCGCGACCTGGTGAGCCGCTTCGTACAGGACATCCAGCAGTCGAAGGTGGAACCCATACAGCCCGTTTTCGTAGACTTCAAGAAAGACCTGACGGTCACCGAGACCAAGCGCCATCTGCCGCTGATGTACAAGCAGAACACGGAGAACGACCTCTTTACGCTGATATTCCGCTATGAGTTCGGAACACAGGACGACAACCGCTACGACATTGCAGCCGGCTATTTGGACTATGTGGGCACGCAAAAGCACACGCTGGCCCAGATTCAGCAGGAGTTCTACAAGATGGCGTGCAGCTACTCCGTCAATGTGAATCCCGACAACATGAACATCACCCTCACGGGTCTGCAGTCGCAGATGCCACAGGCGCTGGCTCTGTTGGAAGAGGTGCTCAATCAGTCGAAGGGCGACAAGGCCTCGTACGACCAGTATGTCGACCTGGTGCTGAAAGGCCGTGACGATGCGAAGAAAGACCAGAGAACCAATTTCCAGTATCTGGTGAATTATGCCATGTATGGCCCTCATAACGGCACGCGCAATGTCATGTCGGAAGAGCAGCTCCGTCAGACCAATCCTCAGCAGTTGCTTTCGCTGTTGGCCGGACTGAAGAACTTCAAGCACAGCGTGCTGTATTACGGCAAACTGACTCCCGAGGAACTGTCGAAAGTGCTCGATGCCAAGCACCAGACTGCCAAGCAGCTGGCCGATGTGCCCAAGGGTAAGCCTTACGTGCGCCAGCAGGCTACGGAGAACGAGGTGCTGATAGCACCTTACGACGCCAAGAACATCTATATGATGATGTATCACAACGAAGGTCTTGACTGGAATCCCGAACAGGAAGGTGTCGTAGACCTGTTCAACGAGTATTACGGCGGAGGCATGAACGGCATCGTGTTCCAGGAACTGCGCGAGGCCCGCGGACTGGCCTACAGTGCTGCGGCCTACTACGTGACACCCGACAAGAAAGGCAACAAGGAGTTCTATCAGACCTATATCATCACTCAGAACGACAAGATGATGGATGCTGTCAACCAGTTCCATGTCATCCTGAACCAGATGCCTGCCAGCGAGGCAGCCTTCCAGATTGCCAAGGATGCGCTGACCAAGCAGCTGGCCAGCCAGCGTACCACGAAGTCGGGCGTCCTCAACGCCTATATCGTGGCCCAGCGCAAGGGCATTGACTACGATCTGAATGAGAAGGTGTACAACGCCCTGCCCGCCATGAAGCTGCAGGACATCGTGAACTTCGAACAGCAGCACATGGCCAACAAGGCCTATCGCTACATCATTCTCGGCGACGAGAAGGAGCTCGACATGAAGGCATTGGAAAAGATAGGTCCTATCAAGCGCCTGACACAAAAAGAAGTCTTCGGATATTAACCGAAGACTTCCTAAAGTGCTTTGGGGCTTTTCCCCAAAGTGTTACTTCTTCACGCGATAGATGCGGAACGACATAGGAGGCAGTTGGTCGGTAATGACCAGCTGCTTCTTTTCGCTGGTGCAGGCCACGCTGCCCTCCTTCGGCGTGATGAGTTCGGGCTGCTGGATGCTGTTCTCGTCGTCCATGCCACTATGGCTCAGGGTGATGGTGCGGGCCGAGGTGGCTCCCGTCATATTAGCCAGGTTCAGCTGCACGGGCTGGGCGGTGCGCGACGTGTTGGCCACCTTGACAATCACTTCATTCGTCTGGCTATCGAAGGCAGCAGAGGCAAACAGACCATTCTGGCCTTCTAAGTTTGCTACAGGCTGGGGCTTGGCTTTCTTGCCGGCAGGCGTCATCGTCAGCGGCAGCACGTGGGTGCCGGCATTGGTGGCATACAGCTGCTGCACGTAGTAGCTCACCGTCTTGAACATCTGCGTCTGGTCGTACCAGATCTGGTCCGGGCGCCACTGCCAGCCGTCGACATGGGCGAAGAGTGGGGCAGGGGTCGTCATGTGAACCACATCGGCATTACGCTCGAAACCCGTCATGAAGGCAGCTTCCAGGAGGGCTGCTTCATAGTGGTTCCACTTCTTGCCCTTGCCGTGACAGGCATACTCGCCGGCAAAGACCTTCGGACCCTTGCGGTCGTATGTGTCGTAACGCAGACCATGCGTCAGGAACCACTGCTCGTCACGGTAGTAGTGTTCGTCCACTAGGTCAGCCTTCTGGGCCTTCATGGCTTTCCAGCCGTCTTCGAAACGGTAGGTGTTGTTGGGCACGTCCTCAGGAACAGGACCGCTGGTACCCACAATCTTGATGTCGGGATATTTGGCGCGGATGGCAGCCACGAAGGGCTTCAGACGCTCGTAGTAGAACTCGCCCCACTGCTCGTTGCCCACACCGATATACTTCATGTTGAACGGTTCCGGGTGGCCCATGTCGGCGCGCACCTTACCCCATTTGGAATCGGCAGGACCATTGGCAAACTCGATGAGGTCCAGACAGTCGTCGATGTAGGGCTGCAGCTCGTTCATGGGAACATGGGCCGACTCCTTCTCCCAGTTCTGATACTGGCAGGCCAGACCCACGCTCAGGATGGGCAGCGGTTCTGCACCAATGTCCTCTGAGAGCTGGAAGAACTCAAAGAATCCCAGTCCGTACGACTGATAGTAGTCCGGATAGTAACGGTAGTCGAACGTGTGCTCCCAACGGTTCTGGTTCAGCGGACGGTTCTCGACGGGGCCCACCGTGTTCTTCCACTGGTAGCGAGTGTCCAGGTCGGTACCTTCTACAATACATCCGCCAGGGAAACGGAAGATGCCGGGATGCAGGTCGGCCAATGCCTGTGCCAAGTCGCGACGCATGCCATTCTCGCGGTTCTTGAACGTGTTGACGGGGAACAGCGAGATGTGTTCCAGCGCCACGCTGTTGGCACCCTTCAGGAAGATGCGCAGCTTGGCATGTTTCAGCGTCAGGGGCGACGTCAGCGTCAGCGTATACTTCTTCCAGTCTGCAGAGGTAATGTTCAGCGCCTGTTCTACAAACTCCTGGTGTTCGTCCATCGAGTTCTCGTTAATCAGCTGTACGCGGATGGTACCATTGCCCTTGGGAGCCTTTGCCCAGACAGAGAAACGATACTGCTCGCCTTTCTTCAAGCCAATGCCGAAGTATCCCTCGTTGGTCAGACCCGTGCGGCGGTCCTTGTGGTCGGCTGCACTCAACTCCACATAATGCGGACAGCGCGCAAAGGGACCGTCGTTCTTCACGTCGACACAACCGAAGGCCTGCCAGCCCATCAGGTGCTGCGGAAATTCGAACGAGCGGTTCTTGATCATTTCGCCATAGAGTCCGCCGTCGGCAGCGTAGTTGATGTCTTCAAAGAAGATGCCGTACATGGTCGACTGAATGGGTGCCCCCAGTTTCTTGGTGTTGATGTCCATGACGTTTTGGGCGGTCGTCGCCAGCGTCACTGCAGTAAGCAGCAAAGTCGTTAATAGTTGCTTTTTCATTGTCGTTTTTGTCTGTTTTGTTAGTGTTTTATGCTACAAAGGTATATAAAAAGAATCATATTTCAGTAGTTTTTAATTAGATTAACAATAAAAAAACGGATTCTTGCTCATTTATTTGTAACTTTGCAAAATACAAACTAAAAACAAATACTTAGAAGAATATGGCAAAATCAGTTGAATTCAAGTATGCCCCCATGTTTCAGGTGGGCAAAGACGAGACCAAGTATCGTCTGTTGAGTAAGGAAGGCGTAACAACCGCCGAGTTTGAAGGTAAGACAATCGTGAAGGTCTCTAAGGAGGCCCTGACCCTTTTGGCCCAGCAGGCTTTCCATGATGTGGAGTTCATGCTGCGCAGAGAGCACAATGA
>JAEEGJ010002026.1_pt1 | contig 169640 bp, 113 predicted proteins | sample 8958761 | NCBI WGS metagenome assembly JAEEGJ01 (sample SAMN16246546, study PRJNA631951) | gut metagenome | biome: gut microbiome; feature: rumen; material: RS-attached | host: Bos | place: Iran: Karaj | collected 2018-10
CGCCTCTCAAAGATCTCTTCAACAAAACTATATTCAAAAATGACAAAGAACGTTTTGGCTTTAACGAGCCAACTTTGTTTGATAATTTTGATTAATAACACGTCCCAATTTTAACGGGACACTAGTGGGTTTAAGGTTTAGGGTTTAAGGTACGGTAATTGCAAAAAAAAGCGCGGAATCCCCGAAGGGTTCCGCGATTATTTCTCCAACCGGATGCGGGCATCGACGGCGGTGACGTACCGCGGGTTGTGGCGGTTTGGGAGCAAACCGCATCCCTGTGCGTCGTGATCAAGGATGCCTGAGGATGGAGAGTTCTCCTTTTGAGAATACCAGATTGCAGACAAAGGCTTTCTCCAGTAGCGCATAGTTGAAAGAGGATTCTCCATATAATGCTATCAAATTCGAGCCGGAAGCACCAAGAGTCGTCCACATCATCAAGTCTTCAAAACTATCAAGGTTATCAGCGAGTATGCTCACCTCCGCGCAATTATAGCAATTCTTCTTCTCTGATTCGATACTCCGGCCGTTCAACAAAACATTATCCGTAAAATCCGATATTATCGGGTTGTGTCCAGGCATCTCAAACGCCAGATACACGGAAGGTACGATGCCTGAGATATAGTACACAGGGGTCATGTCTTGAAAAAGATTGGCAGGAAAGGCAACACCCGCTTCCATAGTTATGCTTTCGCCAGGAGCGAGGAACTTGATTTCCGGAAAGACGTTGAAATCAAACGAGCGTGGGTCGTATAAATACATTTTTTTCCATCCGGAGCCTATTTCGTAAAAGTACAAAGCCAACCGGATATTCTCTCTGCCGACGCCCTCCTCCTTGTTGAAATACATAGTGGCATCACTCGTGTTGGTCAATACCGCTGTTACGTAGAGAGATATGCCTGACAAAACCATACCTCCATATTGCAACTGTGTCGGGTCGGCTTTACGATTCGTCCACCGGTTAAGATTGTTGACTTTGATTGTTTTTAACTCTAGTGACATTTGGGCTTCGCACTTCAAGGCAGAGAGCAGTGAAGCGGCGATGATGAAAGGGAGAAGTAGATTTTTTTTCATAATCTGGATATTTAAGGAGACTAGACCTCTTTTTTTATACCTCTGGACACTGCGAGACCCATTCACAGAATCAGAAGAATACATCTCTGCGCAATTATCAACCTCATCTATAAGTGCGACATCAAAAAAGTCAAAAGGTTTACTCTTATCCTTGTTTATTTATAATTTCTTACCGATTTTCGCTATAACTATTTGATTCGCAAGTAGCTGTCCTATTCCATTTCGAGTCGCAGAACCTGTTGAACATCATTATGCGGACAAATATAGTGTGAAAAAAGCGCGGAATCCCCGAAGGTTTCCGCGCTTTTCCGCTATGGTTTCGCGATTATTTCTCCAACCGCGGGCATCGACGGCGGTGACGTACCGCGGGTTGTGGCGGTTTGGGAGCAAACCGCATCCCTGCGGTTTTATCAAAACAATTGGATAGAGGCCATCCTTGTTGATTGTTGTTTGGGCGAGCCGGCGCGTAGGAGCCGACGCTTCCGAGCGTCGGGAAACAAAAACATCACTTTAGCATATTTGTGCATCGCACTCTCCGTGCGGCACACAACAAGCCGATTGAAAATGTTAAAAGCGATAAGCAAACCACAGACCTGCACTTGTTGCAGTAATGCCAAAAGCAGGTCTCCACCCAACAGAATAGGTGTATTGGGCTCCAAGTAACCCGATGTCGGCAGAAATATCCCAATGATCGTTAATGCGAAAACGTAAACTAGGCCGTATTCCAACTTGGCATAGAATAAGTTCATCGGTAAATCCAACACCTCCTGTGGCTTTCAGGTCTATAAAGATTCGATCATTGTGCCACAAGCAAAATCGCAAAAATGGCTCTGCTACACCAACGACATCAGTATAATAGTCGTCAGCAACTACAGTCAAACCTATACCTGTTCCAATTGCAAATCTATCGGTAAACTCGTAGCCGAATTGCGGTTCTAAGGCAATAGTGAAATTATTAAGATATCCGATGCTTGCACTACCTCCGACAAACCACGTCTTTTGCGCCGAGGAAATATACATTGAGATTGATAATAAAATAAAAATACATCCTTTCTTCATAATTGTTTGCATTACTAGATGATTAGAACTATAAATCTTCGCCATTCGACTGGTTTTTATAATTATCATAATACATTACGATAATATACTTTCCGTATCGTTCCGAAATAGCAAACCATACGACTTTGTTCGACAATTGTTCAATTTCCTCTAGTGACTTGTTGTAGAATGACTCAACCCCTCCCGGACCTACTTGATAAAAAGAAGCCTGATACTCTTTTTGGTGAACCAACATTTCGTATGAAATGTCTTCGGATTCATCAATTTCCTGATTATCCTTAACAGGGAGATATTTTCCATTCCTTTCAAATTGGTGACACAGTGTGTTGAATCGAATTTTGATTTGAGATTGGGAGGTTTCATTTTTATCAAACACACAAATACGATACACTTTATTGTTATCAGTAACTACATAAACATAAACAGGTTGTCCATTGAACTCACCTTCCAGCATGTCATACGTAGCATCATAGGTAAAACCTTTCGCCTTCAATTTCTGAATCATAGCTGATTTGGTCCCATCCACAGGGATTCCAAGAAATGTTGTCACATCATTTTGTGCAAATAACGCCACAGAGACAAACGATGCAATGATTACTGCAAATAGATTTTTCATTGTTACTAAATTCGCCCCTCAGCACCTCAAGAGCATCTAACACAAAAGAAGCGTGGCACTGTACACCACTTCTTTGAATGGAGGTCGTAGGAAACCTAATGATGAAGATGTGGAACCAGCCCACGCTATTCGCGCAAGCCGTAACACTCTCTTGCATCATTGTCATGGAAATTTCCTACGTTCCCATTCACAAGACGAGCATAACGCTTCGTTTTTTCAATAAAATCTCACCAACCGTCCGGCAAAATATGCCTTGAAGGTTGACGGGGCAAAAATACAAAAAATATTATCTTACAAGAGTACTTGAATAATGCAATCGGAGAGAAGAACAAATGATCACTTTGTGTCTGTTTTTTGTCTTGCTTGTTTTTGCTTCTTTCGATTGTTTGTGTTTGGTGGGATAACGCTTTTCATACCGTCAATATGCTCGAATAATTGCGGGTCAACATTGGCGTTCATTGGATCAAGAATGAAATCAACACCTTCTCGGCGAGCAAGTTTTGCGGCTGGGACGAAGTCTGCGTCGCCAGAAAAGAGAACTATAGTGTCAACAAAACGTTTCAAAGACAACGAAGCAATGTCAACGCCGATTTTCATATCTATGCTCTTCTGTCTGATGTTCAAATACACATCGTTTTCGGTCAAATCGTCCACGCTGATATCTCCTTTTATAAGTTCTTTCACTTTGGCCGGATAAATTTGCCATTGTCCGTTTTCTTTCACTGAACCGAGACGCAAAGCTACCTTACGTTTTTTCTTCAGTTCTTCAAAAAGAGCTTTTCTGAAAAGACATTCTTTTGTCTTGCTGAAATCCACCACTCGCTTTGAAATCGGATTGTGGAACTTCTTCTCGAGAGGCATACAATCGTAGTAAAATATTCGGTAAAGAATATTGTTGTTGCCCACGTGTGAGTGTGCCATGGTGTACATTGCATGTGCAACCTCCTCAGCGGACATGTCACCTCCCTTATTGTATAAGGCATTGAATCGTTTGATAAAAAAGCCGCCGTCAATCAAAACGGCAATCCTCAATGGGGGTAAATTGCTATTTTTGTTTTTCATAAGGTTAACAATAAAACTCGTGGTTCGGCGTGCCCATTATCAAGATTAACGCAGGAAAGATTGCGCTATCGGGCACGCGTAGCCATGAGTATAATCATGGCCGCAAAAATACACTTTTTTTGTTATGACGGGCTAACAACCTGACGCTTTATTAAAATTTATTTGTAAATATCTGATAACAAAATAATTCAGATGATACCTGAAACGAATAAGCGCGGAATCCCCGAAGGTTTCCGCGCTTTTCCGCATTTTCCGCTATGGTTCCGCGATTATTTCTCCAACCGGATGCGGGCATCGACGGCGGTGACGTACCGCGGGTTGCCCAGCAGCGGGTTGAGGTCCATCTCGGCGATCTCGGGAGCGGCCTGCACCAGCGCGCTCACACGGGCCACCTGGTCGGCGTAGAGGTCGAGGTTGACGGGTTCCTGGCCGCGCACGCCTTGCAGGATCTTGTAGCCGCGCAGCTTGGTGAGCATCTCCTTGGCTTCGGCCGCGGTGATGGGCGCCAACGCGCTCTGCACATCCTTCAGCACCTCGATGAAGATGCCGCCCAAGCCGAAGAAGATCTGATGACCGAACTTCGGGTCGCGGATGGCACCGATATAGACGTCCGTGCCGTCCAACATCGGGTACATCTCCACGGCGTAGGTCTCGGGGATGACGATCAGACGGTCGAACTCCTTGGCCACGGTGTCCAAGTCCTTGACACCGAGGGTGACACCGCCCACGTCGCTCTTGTGCAGCGGGCCCACGACCTTCATCACCAACGGGACATCCTTGCTGCAGCCGACCTCCTTGGCGAACGCGAGGGCGTCCTCCTTCTTGGAGACCTCCACGCTCTTCTTGCGGGAGATGCCGGCGGCGTCGAGAAGCTCGTTGTAGTCGGCGATTTCCATGTAGCCGTCCTTGCAGCGGTCCACGGTGGCGCGGATGCGGGCCACGTCGATCTTCGGGAGCTCCACGTTCTCGGGTTGCGGCTTCGGGGTGTTATAGACTTTGCAGATGGCGTTGCCCAGGACGCACTCCTCGGGGAAGTTGATGCGGCCCTTGGCGATGAAGTCCGCGATTTCGTCCTTCACGTTGATGATGGAAGGCAGCACGGGGAAGATGGGCTTCTTGCAGGTCTTCATCTTCTCGTCGAGCAGGTCATAGACCTCCTTGTTGCTGAACAGTCCGGGGGAGCCGAAGATGACCACGGAGAAGTCGATTTCGTCGTATTCGTTCTCGACGGTGTCGATGATGTAGCCGAGCTGTTCGGCGGTGCCGGTGGCGAGGAAGTCGATGGGGTTGCCCACGGAGGAGCCGCCGAAGAGTTTGGCGAGCAATGCGGGGCTCGCGGGGTGCTCCTTCAGCGAGGGGACTTCCATGCCGCCGTTGCTGAGCACGTCGGTGAGCATCACGGCCGGACCGCCGGCGTGGGTGATGACGGCGCAGCGTTTGCCCTTGATTTCGGGATGCATGAAGACACCGCACACGGTGGTGAGCTCCTGACGGTTGTGGCAACGCACGATGCCGGCCTTCTGGAAGAGGGCATCGACGGCGGCGTCGTTGGTGGCGAGAGCGCCCGTGTGCGAAGAGGCGGCGCGGGAGCCGGCAGCGCTACCACCGCTCTTGATGGCGGCGATGTGGCAGCCCTTGTTGATGAGGCTGCGGCTGTGCTTCAGCAGACGCTGCGGGTCGCCGATCTTCTCCATATAGAGCATGATGACGTGTGAGGATTTCTCCGGGTCGAAGGTCTCGTCCAAATGTTCGAGGACATCCTCGATGCCGAGCTGGGCGCTGTTGCCCACAGCCCACACGCTGTTGAATTTCAGACCGTTGCTCATGCCGTATTCCTTGATGAAGACGGCCGTGGCGCCGGAGCCTGTGATGAAATCGACGCCTTTGGGGTCGAGTTTCGGGATCGGCGTGTCGAAGCAGCCGCTGTAGTTGGTGTTGAGGAAGCCCGTGCAGTTGGGGCCGATGAGCGAACCGCCGACACTGTTGATGGTATCGACGATGTGTTTCTCGATGGCGGCACCCTCCGCGTTCTCCTCCGAGAAGCCGGCGCTGACGATGATGAAGCCGCGGCAGCCTTTCTCCTTGGCGAGCACATCGACTGTCTGGGCGCAGAACTTCGCTGCGATGCAGAGGATGGCGCAATCGACCTGCGGGAGGTCATCGACCTTGGCGTAGCATTTCACGCCCTGCACTTCGGTCTCTTTCGGGTTGACGGCGTAGATCTGGCCCTTGAAGGGGCTCTCCAAGAGGTTCTTCAGCGATTTGCCGCCGGGTTTGTGGATGTCACTGGACGCACCGCATATCACGATGCTTTGGGGGTTTAATAATTTGGGGTTGATCATATTTGGTCGTTTAATTGTTTTTCGTTTCTGTTGCCCCACATTGCGCTTCGCTTATGTGGGGTTATTAGCGCTTCGCGCGTTTTGCCCCTCCGGGGCGGCTCAAGGAATTATGTTTTAAATATGTGTGCATTTTCGGTATAAACTGCTAACTACTAACTGCTAACTATTCGCCGTATCCCATGCCGATTTCCCAATGGATGCCGCGTTCGAAGGTGACGTGGAGGTTGGGGTCGGTGAGGTTGAAGGCGGCGCGGATCTTGTCGCGGGCCTCGGGGTAGTCGTTGAGCCAGGCCCCAATCATCACGTGGTATTCGTCCAGCTCGTCGTCGTAGAAGACACGCCCGCGGGGGGTGTATTTGTAGTCGCCGTGGAACGGGCCGTTGACGTTGTGGGCTTTGTCGTAGTTGTACTGCTTCTTCCAGAGGTACTTGTGGAGTTCCTTGCAGGTGCGCAGTCCACTGTTGCCGCTCTTGGGGGCCGTGGCCGCGTCGATGGCCACCACTCCGAAGACATCCCGAAGCTGCGGTGAGTACCAGAAAATCCCGACTTTGGGGTTCTCCTGCTCCCCGAGCGTGGCGTCCATGGCATCCATGGCGCGCTGGTAGAGTTCCTCCTTCGCGTCGCGCACGGTGTCGTACTTTCCCCGCGGCTCCTCCAGGACGTTCCCGCCCTGTTCCTGCCGCTGGAAGTACGCCTCGATCTCTTCGCGTACGATTCGCCGGATGTCTTCTTCGGTGAGGTTCACTGGATAGGGTTAAGGTTTAAGGGTTAAGGTTTAAGGTTTAAGGGTATTTAGTAATTAGTAGTCATAAGTCATAAGTCACAAGTCATAAGTCACAAGTCATAAGTCATAAGTCATAAGTCACACGTCACACGTCTAAAGTCCCAAGTCCTTTTTCAGGGCGTCGATGCGGTCGGCGAGGATGGAGTCGGCCTCTTCGAGGGGCTGGTCGGGCTCCATCGTCATGCAGACGCTGAAGTAGAACTTGATTTTGGGTTCGGTGCCGGAGGGGCGCACGGTGACCTTGCTGCCGTCGGCGGTGATGAACTGCAGCACGTTGGAGACGGGCAGCTCGATGCGGTCGTTGGTGGTGGAAACCATATTGCAGGTGTGCTGCGCCTTGTAGTCGTGGACTTTCAGCACGGTCTGGCCGCCGAGGGTGCGGGGCATGTTTTCGCGCAGGTCGCTCATGCGCTGTTGGATAGCCTGCATGCCGGCCTCACCGGGCTCCGTCAGGGAGACCATGGCCTCTTTGTAGTAGCTGTACTGGCGGTAGAGCATCTCCAACTGCTGGATGAGTGTGCGTTTGTGGACGGTCTTGTAGTAGGCGGCCATCTCGGCGATGAGACAGCAGGCCGACACGGCGTCCTTGTCGCGCACGAAGTCGCCCACGAGGTAGCCGTAGCTCTCTTCGCCGCCCACGAGGAAGGTCTTCTTGCCCTCGAACTCGCGGATCTTCTCGGCGATGTATTTGAAGCCGGTCAGCACGTTGTGGCACTCGACGTTGTAGTCGGAGGCGATTTCCTCAATCAGGTCGGTGGTGACGATGGTCTTGACCACGAAGTTGTTGTTGTCCGTCGGGTCGATTTTCGTCTGAGAGAGCACGTAGTGGAAGAGCAGCGTGGCGGTTTGGTTGCCGTTGAAGAGCTGGTATTTGCCGCCTTTGCCGCGCACGGCGATGCCCACGCGGTCGGCGTCGGGGTCGGTGGCGAGCACGATGTCGGCTTTCTCCTTCTTGGCCAGCTTGACGGCCAGTTCCAGAGCGGCGGACTCCTCGGGGTTCGGAGACTTCACCGTCGGGAAGTTGCCGTCGGTCACGGCCTGCTCCTCGACGATGTGCACGTTCTTGAACCCGTAGTCGGCCAACGCTTGCGGCACCACGGAGATGCCGGTGCCGTGCAGCGGGGTATAGACGATGCAGAGGTCCGGGTTCTCGGCCACGACCTCGGGATGCAGTGACAGTCTCTTGACGAGCGTGAGGTACACGTTGTCGATGTCTTTGCCGATGGAGCGGATGAGGTCCGGGCGGCCGTCCCACTTCACCTGGTCAACCTCCTTGATTTTGTTGACCTCGTTGATGACGTTCTTGTCGTGCGGGGGTACCAGCTGCCCGCCGTCGTTCCAATAGACTTTGTAGCCGTTGTACTCTTTGGGGTTGTGGGAGGCGGTGATCATGATGCCGGCGTTGCACTGCAGGTGGCGCACCGCGAACGAGAGTTCGGGGGTGGGGCGCAGGGAGTCGAACAGATAGACTTGGATTTCGTTGGCGGCCAGGATGTTGGCGGCGATGTTAGCGAATTCCGTGCTACCGTTGCGGGAGTCGAAGGAGATGGCCACCTTGATGTTCTCCTTGAAACAGCGGATCAGGTAGTTGGCCAATCCTTGTGTCGCGAATCCGACGGTGTACTTGTTCATGCGGTTGGTGCCGACGCCGAGAATGCCGCGCATGCCGCCGGTGCCGAACTCCAAGGTTCTGTAGAAGGCATCCGACAGTCCTGCGGGATCCTCTTCTTGCATCCGCAGGATCTCTTTTTTTGTGTTCTGGTCGAACTTCCCGGTCAACCAGGAATCGATGTTCATTTGGGTATTATCTTTTGCCATATTGGGTGATTTTTGTTTACAGTTTAAGGTTTAAGGTTTATAGTTTAAGGTTTATAGTTTAAGGTTTATAGTTTAAGGTTTATAGTTTAAGGTTTATAGTTTAAGGTTTATAGTTTAAGGTTTATAGTTTAAGGTTTATAGTTTAAGGTTTATAGTTTAAGGTTTAAGGTTTAAGGTTTAAGGTTTGGGGTTTATAGTTTGGGGTTTATAGTTTGGGGTTGGTGTCCAGGGCGTGGAGGGCGAAGCAGTAGGCGCCGATGTTGGTGGCGCGGGAGGTGCCGAGTTGGGAGAGGGTGATACCGAGGCGGCGTTGGGTGTCGATGCGGATGCGGCGGCCGGTGCCGTGGACCTCGATCTCTTTGGTTTGGCCGTGGACGAACTGCTCGAACTCCTGGGGGTCTTCGAGGTTATAGACGTAGGAGGGGACGCGGGGCATGGTGCGCCCGTCGAGGGTGTGCATGTCGGTGCGGACTTCGCGGAGCAGCGCGGGCATGTAGAACTTGGCGGCCTTGCTGACGCCGCCGCCGAGCACGATGATGCCGTCGAGGATGCAGGCGGCCTGCGCGATGGCGTAGCCTGCGGCCTCGCCGAAGCGGTCGAAGGCCTTCAGGGCGGCCTCCTTGTCGCCGTCGAGGGTGCCGTCGGCGATGCGGTAGATGTCGTAGGAGTCGGTGTGTTCGGCGGCCTTGGGGTCGTGGGCCAGCTCGCGGTAGTGGCGCAGCACGGCGCGGAGCGCGACGCCGTCCTCGGCGATGAGCTCCTGTCCCCACTTGCTGGGCGAGCAGTAGATCTCCGAACAGCAGTTGTCGCCCATGTACATCTGGTCGTGGCTCGTGACGCCGATGCCGAAGCCGGTGCCGAGGATGAAGCCGATGAGGTTGCGGTACTCCTTCACGCCGCCGGCATTGCGGATGCGCTCGTTGAGCATGGGCAGCGCGCCGGCCAACGCCTCACCGTAGGTGAACAGGTCGGCGTCGTTGTTGATGAAGACGGGCAGGTGGAACTGCTCTTCGAGGAACGCGCCCAAGGCCACGCCACCCTCAAAACAGGGGAAGTTGCTCAGCCGGTCGGGAATCACGCCGTTGGGGTAGTCCGCCGGTCCGGGAAAGGCGAAGCTGATGGCCACCGGCTTCTCGGGAAGCTGGTCGATGATGTGCTGGAAACCCGTCCGCAGATCCTCCAGCAGCTGCGGGAGGTCGTTGGGGTGGGTGGGGAGTTCGAAGGTGTCGGTGACCGCCTCGCAGCCCCGCATCGCCGAGAACCGGAAATGCGTGCCGCCGGCGTCCAACGTGATGACGGTTCTGGGGTCGCTGTCGTACATATTCCTGTAAAATTTTACGGGGCAAAGATACATTTTTTTTACGAAACCTCATACCCTTTTGAGAATCGTAATCCATTTTTGACGCATCGCCGAAAGTGGTGACGGTCGGAGGGTAAAAACACAAATAATGGGGATAATCCACGTTCGCGAAAGATTGTTTCTTTGCATCGTGAAAAATCAATCGCGATTTGTCATGATTTAATATATAAAATTGGTTGTTGTTGATTGAAAAACGGAAGACCTCAGGCCTTCCGTTTTTCGTTGTTATGTCGTAAAACGTCCTCTGCGGACGCGTGGTTTGGGACGCTATTTCGTGGCGTCGATGGCTTGCTTGATCAGTTGGAAGGTGCGCTCCGGATCGTTGTCCAGACCCATGGAGAAGCGGATGAGGCCTTCGCTCATGCCCATCTCGTGCTGGATGTCTTCGGGGACCTCGGAAGAGGTGGATTTGCCGGAGTTGCTGAAGAGGGTCTTGAAGTAGCCGAGGCTGACGGCGAGGTAGCCCACGCCCAGCTCCTGCATCTTCTCCATGATGGCGCTGGCGCGTTCGGCCGTGCCCATGTCGATGGAGATCATGCCGCCGAAGCCGTAACCGTCGTTCATCATCGATTTGAACAGCTCGTGGTCGGGATGCTCGGGAAGGCCGGGGTAGTTGTACTTGATGCCGGTCTCTTTGAAGCGCTTGGCCAGATACATGGCGTTCTCGCTGTGCTTCTTCATGCGGATATGCAGGGTGTGCAGGTTCTTCTGGATGCTCGTGGAGCGGAAGGTGTCGAGCACGGGACCCAGCAGCATGGCGGTGCCGGTGTTCACGTCGATCAGGGAGTTGATGTATTCGGCGGAACCGCAGATGGCGCCGGCCACGCAGTCGTTCATGCCGTTCACATACTTGGTCATGCTGTAGATCACCACGTCTGCGCCCAAACGGTAGGGAGAGAAAATCATCGGGGTGAAGGTGTTGTCGACCAGCAGTTTGGCGCCGGCAGCGTGGGCAATCTTCGACAGCTCGGGAAGGTTGGCGATACGCAGCAACGGGTTGTTCATGGTCTCGGTGTAGAGCACCTTGGTGTTCGGACGGATGGCCTTCTTCACGGCGTCGAGGTCCTGCATGTTCACGAAAGTGACATCCACGTTGAACTTCTTGAGGTAGTTGTTCAGGAAGGCGAAGGTGCCGCCGTAGGTGGTCATGCTGGAGACGATGTGGTCGCCGCTCTTCACCTCGTGCAGCAGGGCGACGGTGATGGCGGCCATGCCGGAACCGGTCGTCCAGGCCAGCTCAGTGCCTTCGATGGCGGCCAATGACTGCGCCAGGGAGAGGGTGCTGGGGTTCCAGTGGCGGGAGTAGAGGAAGTAGCCCTCGGTCTCACCGTGGAAGGTGTCGGTCATGGTCTTGGCCTGCTCGAACATGAAGGTCGCGCTGTCGCAAATGGCCGGGTTCACGCCTCTGTAGGCGTCTTTTTTGTCCAGTCTTTCCAGATTGGTTGCGGGATCGAATTTTTCCATTTCTATGTTTAATTTAGGATGTTAAAATTGAGGTGGCAAAAGTACACTTTTTTTATTTATGCGGTTAAAACGGTTTCGTGTTTCCTGAAAAAATCGGGTCGGTTTGTGTTTCTATTTCATATACTTTTGCCGATGTTGCCGAGTAACCTGAAAAAATCGTACTTTTGCGCCCCTATTCAGAAATTTATAAATGATTGAGATATGACAAATTATGACGTTATTGTAATCGGAAGTGGTCCTGGCGGTTATGTGGCTGCCATCCGGGCCAGTCAGTTGAACCTCAAAGCTGCCGTGGTGGAGCGTGCCGAGTTGGGCGGTATCTGCCTCAACTGGGGCTGTATTCCCACCAAGGCCCTGCTCAAGTCCGCGCAGGTATATAAATATATGTCACACGCTGCTGACTACGGCATTGCTGTTGACGGCACCGTCACCCCGGATTTCCAGGCGGTGGTCAAGCGCAGTCGCGGTGTGGCTGAGCAGATGAGCAAGGGCGTGCAGTTCCTGCTCAAGAAGAACAATGTGGATGTGATTGCCGGTTTCGGTAAATTAGCCGATAACCATCACGTGGAAGTCACCGCTGCTGACGGAACGGTAGAGACGTACGAGGCCAAGCACATCATCCTCGCCACGGGCGCGCGTTCCCGCAGCCTGCCCAACGTGCCGCAGGATGGCAAGAAGATCATCGGCTATCGCGAGGCGCTCACGCTTCCCGAACTGCCCAAGAGCATGGTGGTGATGGGCTCCGGCGCCATCGGCAGCGAGCTCGCCTACTTCTACGCCACCATGGGCACACAGGTCACCATCGTGGAGTACATGCCCCGTTTGGTGCCTGTGGAGGACGACGACGTTGCCGCCACCCTCGCCCGCTGTTTCCGCAAGGCCGGTATCAAGACGATGACCGGCGCCGCCGTGGAGAAGGTGGAAGTGGTGGACGACCAATGCGTCGTTACCGTCAAGGACAGCAAGGAGAAGATCACGGAAATTACCTGTGAGATTGTGCTTTCCGCCGTGGGCGTGGCCACGAACCTCGAAGGCCTCGGTCTGGAGGAGTGCGGTGTGGCGTTCGAGCGCGGCAAGGTCACCGTGGACGATTACTACCGTACCAATGTGGAAGGCGTCTATGCCATCGGCGACATCGTGCACGGTCCTGCGTTGGCGCACGTGGCGTCGCACGAGGCGCTCGTCTGCGTGGAGAAGATCGCTGGCGGCAACCCCGAGCCGGTTGATTACGGCAATATCCCGGGATGCACCTACACCACGCCGGAGATCGCCTCCGTGGGTCTCACCGAACGCGCCTGTGTGGAACAGGGCCGTGAGATCCTCGTCGGCAAGTTCCCGTTCACAGCTTCCGGCAAGGCCACCGCTGCGGGCAACCGCGACGGTCTGGTCAAGGTCATCTTCGACAAGAACACCAACGAGTGGCTCGGTTGCCATCTCATCGGCGATAATGTCACCGAGATGATTGCCGGCGCCGTCACCGCCCGCAAGAAAGGCATGACCGGCCCCGAGATCATCAGCGCGGTCTTCCCGCACCCCACTATGTCGGAAGCCGTCATGGAGGCTGTTGCCGTGGCGTACGGCGAGTGCGTGCACATTTAGAGCAGTTAGCAGTTAGTAGTTAGTAGTTAGAGTATGAGAAGGTTCTGCGTTATATTGTTGGTGCTTTTGTCTTGTTTTGCGGCGTATGCGCAGCGCGAGCAGATTGGGGAAGCGGTGACGTTCCACGATACCACCTGGTACGACCGCGGATTCGATGTCTATATCGGCGGCGGCATGTTCTGGGGTGGACGGCAGACGGCACTCTACTACAACGGCAGCCGCTACAACGAGTGCAACCTCAACTACATCTTCGACAACGAGTATCGTGTTCGTGAGCTCTTGGAGGCGGTGGTAAAGGTCTATCCGCATATCAGCATGAGCGACCAGATCGGCTACAATGAGTCGGACTTGAACATGCTTCCGAACTACACCGTGAGTGCGAGTGTCGGGGTGGGTGTGCGCTACAAGATCCGTAACAATTGGGGCATCTCCCTGTCGTATATGTTCTCAAGGCTCAGCACCACGAACAAGCTGCTGCTTACCTACACGTCGATATCGGGCAACCTCTATGACGCGCCGGAGCTCACCCTGGTGGGCAAGGAGGACCGGTCGATGATTGATCTGTCGGTCTCCTACCTCTTCAGCGGGGTGCATCCTATCGTGAAACCTTTCGTGGAGGTGGGTGCGCAGTTCAACTATGCGAAAGTCAAGAAGTTCGATGCCATACTGCTGGACAAGCGGAACAATCCCGTCTATACGCAGACGCTGATGGATATCTACAACGGAGGCAACTATGTGCCTGGCGTTGATATGCAGACTTACGATGTGATTTACGGCGGTCCTGGCTTCGGCGCTTCGTTCTCCGCCGGTTTGAAGATTGTAGTCAACAAGTTTGTGTCGATAGATCCCACGTTCTATTTCTGTGCGAGCCGCCTGCACCTGGAGCCCTACGGCAACAAGGTGATGTCGTTGAACTACGGGGCAATGGTCCGCGTGGTGATGAATGACTTCTTCTTCCAGAACCGGTAGGAATGGTTATGGGTTATTGAAGCCTTTGGGGAATAGGTTACTAATTGTTCCAGATTCTCCAAGATGCTTCCGCTTGGGCGTGTAGCATTTGGAGGCCGTTTTGAACCTTTGCACCGCGAAGGATACCCTCTTTCAGGAAAGCCGTTTCTGACGGATTATACACCAAATCATATAGGAAATGTTCGCCCGACAGGCCTTCGTAAGGAATGTCGGGCTTTTCGTTGATATTGGGATAAGTGCCTAAGGGTGTACAGTTTACGATGAATTTGTGCTGGCGGATGATGTCCGCGTTGAGGGCGGAGTAGGGGAGGCCTCGTTGCGGGTCGCGGGAGATGGCGGTGCAGCGGCAACCGAGATTTTCGAGCACGTACGTCACCGCTGCGGCAGCTCCGCCCGTGCCCAACACCAACGCCTGCTTGGGAAGGTCCACTTCCCGAAGCGACTCCCGGAAGCCGATGATGTCGGTGTTGTGGCCTTTGGTAAGGATTTGTCCGCCAACGTGTTCAATCACGACCGTGTTGACAGCGTTCACTGCCGCCGCCTCTTCCGAAAGCTCGTCCAGATAGGGGATGATCTGTTGCTTGTAAGGAATCGTGACGTTAAATCCGACCAGTTGGGGATGTTGGCGGATGAACTCTGTAAGTTGTTTTATATCCGTGAGTTCGAATAACAAATAGGAAGCATCCGTAATCTGCTCGCGCTGGAACTTCTCCTCAAAGTATTTCTGGGAGAAGCTGTGTTTAAGCGTTTTGCCAATAAGGCCGAATTCCCGCATTTGGAGGGACTTATTCTTGTGTGGGAGTCTCGTTTTTGCGCTTTTTGGCGGAGATGATCCACTTGCAGACGACATAGACCACGCCGATGGCTACGAGGGCCAACAGCGCGATGGTGAGCTCGTGGTTGTATTTGTCGATGAGGTCTTTCTGTCCGTGTGCCACGTAGCCGAGGATGGCCAGTACCGTGTTCCAGGCGGCCGCGCCGATGCTCGTGAAGAGGATGAACTTGCCGATGTGCATGCGGGCGAGACCGGCGGGGATGGAGATGAGCTGCCGGATGGCGGGGATGAAACGGCCCACGAGCGTGGAGACGTTACCGTGTTCCCGGAAGTAGTCTTCGGCTTTCTGCACTTTTGCGCTGTCTAACAGCAGCATGTGCCCAACTTTGCTGTCGGCGAACCAGTAGATGATGGGGCGGCCCAACAGCAAGGAGAGCACGTAGTTGATCAGGGCTCCGATGAGGGCTCCGAGTGTCGCGAACACGATGACCAACAGCACGTTGACGAATTTCGACGGGGTGACGTACAGCGCGGCGTTGTCGCTGTCGCAAGCTTGGTAGGCGGCGGGCGGCACAATCACTTCCGAAGGGAACGGGATGAACGAACTCTCCACGGTCATCAGCAACGTGATGGTGCCGTAGTTCAGGTGGTCGTTATACCAAGAGATAACCCGTTGCGTGGCAGAGGGCTTTTCTTGTTGTTCGGCGGGTTGTGTTTGGGCGAAAGCCGGTACTGTGGCTGCTGTCAGCAGCAGGAGGGTGAAAATGACGGATGTAAGTCTTTTCATTGTTCGCTGATATTTGTTCGTTCGTCAGTTGTTTCGGATGTCGGAAATCTGGTCGAGGTAAGGGCTCACGAGGTAGTACACGTCGGGATACTGCTCGTAGAGCTTGTTGGTGTCGATGTCGAGAAAGTCCTCGACGACGCCTTCCTCGTAGATGGCGAGGGCATTCTGGAGGTGGTGGATGGCTTTGGAAACATCTCCCTCGGTCAGAAGAAGCAGCGCATAGAAGTAGCCGAGGTGCTCGAAGAGATAGGGCTCCTCGCTGTCGGCGTATTCGTTGTCGAGGATGTTGATGGCGTTCTTCGGGGTGTTGACGAGGTAGCAGAATTCGGTGAGCCAGGCGCAGTAGTTCTCGTCGGAGGAGAAGAGGTTGCGCGCGTCGTGGAGCAGCCGTTCGTAGGCGACGTCGGAGTCGGTGGTGCTCAGGCAGTCGAGCACCCACTCCAGCTTCTCGATCGTCAAGTTCTCGGCCATATAGAAGCGGTCGATGTATTCGGGGATTTCCTCCATGCGGCCCATGGCCCGGAGGGTGTTCACCAATTCGGAGAAGGCGAAGGGGAAGTCGATGTCGCGTTCATCGGCCTTGAGGATGTGCAGCAGCGAGTCTTCGTAGTGGCCGAGGTGCCGCAAGGCTTTGCCCATCAATACGTTGGCGCTGCATTCGTCGGACATCTCGCAGGCGATCTGGCAGAATTTGAGGGTGCTTTGGTAGTCCCCGAGGTGGCAGTGCTCCTGGGCGATGGCATAGTAGATCAGGGCCTCGGGTTCGATGGCGTTGGCAAATTCGAACGCCTGCAGGGCCTCGGCGTGCTGGTTGTTGATGGCATAGAGGGTGCCGGTCACCATCCAGATCTGCTTGTTGAGCGGAAATTCGTGGCTGAGCCGTTCGGTGAAAGCGAGGTCTGCGTCAAAACGTTCGGTGCGTTGGAAGCTGTGGTTCTGGATGAGCGTGTCCAAGTTGTAGAGCACGCCGCTGTCGTGGCGGTAGGCTTCCATGAAGCAATCGAACGCCTTGTCGACGTTGTTCTTGTCGAGGTAGAGGTTGGAGAGGATGAAGTAGGCGTTGGCCGACGGTTCGATGGCGATGGCCTTGGAAATCAGCTCGCGGACGTTCAGGTTGAGCTTGAAGGTGTAAGCCATGTAGGCGATCTCTTCGTAGAGGAAAGCCGACGGCGCGAAACGACGCAGGGTCTTCTGCATGAACTGTTGGGCTTCGTCGAGCTGGTTGTTCCATATCAAGTAGCGGGCCTGCCAGACCGCGAAGTCCGGATCTTCGGGGAACTCCTTGCGCGCCTGCTCGATGGCCTTCTTGAGGTAGTCGGCCTTTTGGGAGAACATCAAGTGGGAGATGATGACATCGTATTGGTCTTCGTCATAGCTTCTGATGACGCCCCTGTCGCAGGCATCACAGAAACCGTTTGCGAGGGAGATTTCCTCCTCGGTGAACTCATCTTCCTGAAAACCATTGTTATAGAGATTCATACGAGTTTCAGATTTAAGGGCGCAAAGATACACTTTTTTACAAGGCGAAAAAACCAAATATTAATTTTCAAATAGCTGATTTACAGTAAGAAAAAAATGTCGAAAAGAGCGGCGAAAACAGGTGGACAATGTGAGGGGCAAAGAATATTTTATATTTTTGCACCGTTTTTATAATAAGTAGAAAGGAAAAGGATGAAAAAGAACTTTTGCATATTCACATTGTTGACCCTATTCGTAACTGGGCTTTGGGCGCAGACCGCTGTCGTGTTTACTGGACGCGATAATATTGGCGGCTATGTGCAGCTCCATCATGTTGTGGTGGAGAACCTTACACAGCAATGGTCCGATACGCTTTTCTACCCTGACACGATTTTAATTGTGCAGGGAGTGGGCGTTCCCGCTCATTCGGGTGCCGGCCGTTTTTCTCTTTCACAGAATACGCCCAATCCGTTTAGCGGGGTGACGGATTTCTCCCTGACGTTGCCGCGTTCCGAGCAGGTCATGATCGAGGTGGTCGATCTCGCCGGCCGCAGGGTGACCAGTCTCTCGCAGCGCTTGGAAGCGGGCGGTCATACCTTTCGGGTGCGAGTGAATATGCCGCAGCAGTACGTGCTGACGGTGCGAACCCCGCATAATGCAGCCTCCATCAAGATACTGAACACTGGCGATGGTGGCTATGACCGGATTAACTACCTCGGTCAGAACGGATTGCTGAAATATGACTGGCGTGACGGGTTTCCCCATGAGTCGGGCGATATGATGAGGGTTACGGGGTTCTGCCAGCTGGACAACGGCGTTTCCCTTTCCAGCGAAGTTTTGGAACAGCCTTTGGACGAATCCTGTACCTTGGACTTGGTCTTTAACCTCTTTGAAACAGTGATCAATGACGGTCATTTTGTAAACGCAAATACTTTTTTTATCCCCGATGGAATAGAGTGCCACGGGAATTGCATTTGCGAAATCCCTTTAAGTGTTAACCTATATGAAGCTGGAAAAACCATCCAGAGTGCCGGAGATATCCAGTATGTGCGACTTAAGATGGAACATTCCTATCTCGGGGATTTGTGGATTCAGCTGGTGTGTCCCAACGGACAGTCGGCCACACTTTTGAAGAAGTATGGGTCTGGTTCCTCTGGATGTTCCATCCTGATTCCGTCTGATGATTGGGGTTGGGATTATGATGGGAGCCCCAATGCCTACCTCGGCCTCTTTTACGAGCCCGATGGCTCTGACAAGTGCGATCCGGCGGTGAACCCCATGGGCACTTGCTGGAACTACTGCTGGTCGGATGACGATACGCACGGTCAAACCTATTCTTGTGGTATGGGGTACATATACCAGGCATGTAATCACATCACGGCCAACAATCCGAATGACCACGTGGGTTCAGGTACGGGAATGCGCTATGTGGACACCTCTGACGTTACCAACCGCTCTAATTTCTTCCATCCGGCCCAGTCGTTCTCCAATCTTGTGGGTTGTCCGATGAACGGCATCTGGAGCATCCGTATCCTTGATGGCTATTCCGGGGACAACGGTTATGTGGAGGAGGCTGAGTTGGTGCTGGTGGAAGACACCCTTGAAGTGGCTCTTGACGTGCCGACGGTTGTGACGGGTATCTGTTCGAGTGTGACCCCTGTGGAGGCTGTCTGCGAAGGCAGGGTCGTTGCGAGCGGACTCTTCCCGGTGACAGACCGTGGCATTTGCTGGAGCGCCTCCACGCCGCCGACATTGACGGATTCGCACACCAGCGAAGGCCCGGGAATGGGACAGTTCACCTCCACACTTACCAATCTTACACCCGGGGTTACCTATTATTACCGGGCGTATGCCACAAACGCCATGGGAACGGGTTTTGGCGAAACGCTCCAGCTGACGGAAGCGCAAAACGCCATTCCTGTTTTGACGACCTTGCCAGTGTCCAATAATGCTGGCTTTACAGTCACTTGTGGCGGTGTCATCAACGATGATGGGGGCATCCCAATTCTTGAGCAGGGAGTCTGCTGGAGCACCAACAACAATCCGACCCTCAATGACAATCATTGTGTGGGGCCTGTTGGGGTGGATACGTTCAGCTGCCAGATTACGGGGCTTAATCTGTACACTGTCTATTATTTTCGAGCATACGCCACCAATGCTGTTGGAACCGGCTATGGCAACAACGTCACGGTTCGGACGGCCACCTATCTGAATACCTTAATGTTGGACTTGTCCGATACCACTAATGTTTCCATTACGGCTACGGCACGCATGATGAATTTCAACACGAGCAATTCGGGCAAGGGCTTTTGTTGGAGTACTTCTCCAAATCCAACGATTGCGGACGACTATGTGCTGAACACCGGTCCGTTGGGTGGTGAGATAGGCATTGACTATACCAGTACAATTACCGGGCTGGAACCTGGCACCACTTACTATGTCCGTGCTTTTGCCACGAATGTTGTTGGTACTAATTACAGCTCCAACCAGAAAGTGTTCACCACGTTGGCACTGCCTATTGTGGAGACAGATTCTGTGTTGATTTTGGCTGATTCGGTAGTGATGACCGGCTGCAATATTCTCCATAACGGCTCTTTGCCTCTTACGAGTGCGGGCGTCTGTTGGGCTTCTACTCCGAATCCTACCGAAACGGACTGTCATTTTGCCGTCAATGACACCATCGGGAATGTCCCCGTGACCCTGTCCGGGCTTTCACCCGATACTATCTACTATCTGCGGGCGTATGCCATCAACAGTGCGGGTACCAGCTATGGGAAGGAGTACGTGTTCCGGCCTCGGGTGACCTACGGGCAGCCTTGTCCCGGCGCGGAAACGGTCACCGACTACGACGGGAATGTTTACAATACGGTGCAGTTGGGTACGCAGTGCTGGTTGGGGGCGAACTTGCGGACAACCCATTTCGCTGACGGTACGGCGATTCCGCTCGGTACCCAGGAGGACAACTTCAACTATTTCCGTTATTACCCGAATAATGACAGTACCTTGGTCGATTTGTGCGGTTACATGTACAACTGGAAAACCGCCATGCACGGCGCGGGATCCAGCAATGCCTCCCCGTCGGGCATCCAGGGCGTCTGTCCTGATGGCTGGCATCTTCCGAGCAATGCCGAGTGGTCGGCTTTACGGATATATCTCGGTAACCAGAGCCAGTACCGCTGCGCTGACTACACCAGCTCCATCGGCAAGTCACTGGCCTCCACTTCGGGTTGGACAGAATATTCAGCCACGTGTGCGGTCGGCCATATCCAAGCAGGCAATAATGAGACAGGCTTCAACGCTTATCCGGCCGGTGGCGAGTATATGACATACGGGCAGGATGCCGCCTTTTGGTCTGCCACCGCCTCTTACAGCTCGGGCTACGGAGGATTTTCCTACCTCTTCATCCTGTACTATTCTTCTGAAGAATTGGAGGATTGGTACCAGAACCAGTGGTTCCAATGGCATTCTGTCCGATGTGTGAAAAATTAGTGGGTGATTGTGTTGGAAAATAATATAATGGTTATGAAAAAAATAATAGCGACCGTAATAATGTTGTTGTGTGTATGGCCAGCTGCCGTGTTCGCACAGGCAGATTCGTGTGACATCACCCAACTGCCCTTTACGGAGACTTTTGAATCGCTTCCAGTGGGGAACATAGGGAATAATGCTTGCTGGAATTCTTCCCCTTTGTATGTTGACCAGTCCCCAAGTGTTTATGCGCCTTCATGGTCAGACGGGAACAAGTGCTTGTGGCTTCGGAGTTACAGCGCTCCCAGCATGGTGGTTTTGCCCAGAATCTTCGGACAAAGCATTAATTCGCTGAAGATGTCAATGAATGTGCGGACCAATAATTATGTGGAACTCTTCGAGGTGGGAGTGATGACCAATCCTAACGATTTCAGTACATTTGTGCCAGTGGACACCATCAAGAATTGCCAGCTCAACCTTTTCGAACACCATTGGGTCTATTTCAACCACTATGCTGATACAGGGCAATATATCGCCTTGCGTTGGTACGCCGTGGATGCCGCGTACTATGACTATTGTGCATACGTGGATGACATTGTGGTTGATTTCGGGACGTACTGTGCAGAGGTGGAGCATTTGAGGGTTCAAGACATCACAGGACATTCTGCAAAAATCAGCTGGGAAAACGGTCCAGTGGGTAACCCGGAGGATCACATGATAGAATGTTTCAACACGATAGATTCTACAAGCCTCTATTTTTCCACAATTCCAGGAGAGGAGTATCTGCTTGACGGGCTGAGTCCTAACACCCCGTATGTTGCCATGGTCACCAGCTATTGTAGTGGCGGTACGGTGAGTGACGTTGACAGTATCAGCTTCACCACCCAATGCCCGAGTGGCGGCGATTTGGTTTTCGGTCATGATGATTTTTCCCGGGCTCGCAGTTTCCCGAATCACAAGCATTCGGTGACGGAGGAGATTTATACGGCCAGTGACCTTGGCGGTGCTCGTTGGCTGAATTCTATGTCGTTGCGTTGTGCTACGGCCAACAGCAACCGTAATGTGGCTATCTATCTGATGAATGTGGAGGAAGGGGCACTCACCCATCTGGTCAATGTCAGCAGTGATGCCGTGAAGGTCTATGACGGGCTCGTCCCGGTCACTGCCGGTTGGAACACCATTCCTTTTTTCCATGATTACTACTATGACGGCACCTCCAATCTCCTGATGGTGATTCATGACAAGACCAATGCGTACGGTGCAAATAGTCCGAATGCCTTTTTTTGCATGAGTGAACCGGAGGGGAATGCGGTGTTTGTGGCCAAGAACGACAATATTGGCATCAATCCTGTTCATGCGGCCAATTTTAACGGCACGATTTATCATTTCCGGCATCAGATTGTCTTCGGGGATGTCTGTGACAACACACCCGATTGTGTTGCACCTTACGCTTATATCACCGATGTTACCTCTGATTTCGCTAATCTTGAATTTCTGCCTGGAGCGCAGGAAAATGCTTGGAGGGTGGAGTATCGGAAATCTAACGATTCGGTATGGGCCGTGATGGACTCCGTTTTTTTTAGTCCTTGTACGCTCACGGCATTGGAGCCGAACACCCGCTATCTTGTCCGCATCCGGCCGCTCTGCAGTGACACGTTAGAGCATTGGACCACGCGCGCGTTCACCACGGAATGTGGTTTGTTCACTCAAATCCCGATTTGCTATTCCTTTGAGGAGAACTTGTCTTCGGAGGATGGAAGTGCACTTCCGGCCTGCTGGCAGCGGCATAGTTCTAGCGAAAGTGCCACTGTTAGCGTGGTGACGGATGTCACGAGGGCGCATGGCGGCGAACATTTCCTTCACTTCCCCGCCATTCCAGGTGGCGCCATTTACGCCGTGATGCCGGAAATGGATGCCAGCATCGACATCGACAGCCTTCAGGTGAAGTTCTATCTGTTGCACAGCGGCAGCGGAACCCTTGAAGTGGGAGTGATGAACGACCCGATGGACACGGCTTCGTTCGTGTCGTTGGGTGAGATCACCCCTTTCGCATTCGGGTCATACGAAAAGATGGTCTATCCCCTGTACGGTTGTAATGGAGCGCACCATGTGGCCTTCCGCGTGACAGGCGCTGCAGGTGATGGAATTATGATCGACGACCTCACTTTGGACTATCCCAGCGGCTGCTTTGTACCGTCGAATGTGACGGTGGAAGAGATTGGGCCGTTCTCCGCCACCATCGGTTGGCAAGAGTTCGGTGCATCCCAAGAGTGGGAAATTGAGTACAATACTGTCAACTTCACTCCTGGCGCCGGGACTCGCGTCACGGCAATGGGAAATCCGTGGACGCTGACAGGGCTGCAGGCCAACCACAATTATTACTTCTACGTTCGCAGCAAATGCGACACAGATTCCTACAGCGATTGGACGAACATCTACACCTTCACCACACCGTGCTATGAAATTGACCATTTTCCGTTCACGGAAGACTTCAATAACGGGACCCATGACCTCCCCGAATGCTGGGGACAGCTGGGCACCCAATTCATGGAAATCCAATTCGGGAATATGGCTCCTGGTTCTGGTGGCTATTTGTGTTTCATTTACGATGCAGGCATCGCCGTCATGCCAAGGTTGGCTGATTATGACACCAACGGTAATCCGATCGACATCCGATACCTCAAGCTGAAGTTGGATGCGAACTATTACAACTACAACGACCATGTCACCGTTGGGGTTATGACCGACCCGAACGACGCGAGCACTTTCCAGCCCGTGAAAGAGATCAATGTCGGATATGACTACTCCACCAATTTTAGGCATGATTCGGTTTTCTTTTTCTCTTATACGGGCTCTGGTCGCTACATTGCCGTCAAGAACAAATACGCCTCCTACGCAACGGTGGACAATTTTGTCATCTCTCAAGTAGATTACACATGCGCTCCTCCTGTAAAGCTGACTTGCGACTCTGTGGGCAGCAGTTCCACTCTGGTCCATTGGGAGGCTGGTCCCGTTGGGGAGCCCTTTGATTACACCTTGCAGTACAAACTGCGCACTTCCGACAATTGGATAGTCGTTTCAGAATCACTTATCGATAATCAATATCTTCTGACGGGTCTGGATCCTGCCACATGGTACGACATACGGGTGAGGACCCGCTGTACGGACAGTGTTTACGGCGAGTGGGATACCGTGGCCCTTTATACGAAATGTTTTGCCGGAGGGGTCTCTGCCATCGGGAACGGCACGAATGTCACCAGCTCTTTCCCCGTTGCGAACGCGGCCAGTTACATTACCCGCCAGTTGTTTACTTCCGCCGAGATGGGAACGGCAGGGAACATATACTCTGTCTCTTTCAAGGCCAGGGATCCGCAGACTCGTTACCGGACTTGGAAAATTTATCTCCAACACACCAATCTGACCAAATTCAACCACATGCAGGTGTTGGAAAACCTTAATCCCCAGCAGGTTTTCGAAGGGACGGTGGATATCCAGGATGGATGGTTTACCATCCATTTCGATACAACGTTCTATTATAATGGGACGTCCAATGTCGTTTTGACCGTGCAGGACATCACAGGTGTACCCGCCAGTTCCGCGAATGTTTACTATTATCATCAGGGAACTGGTTTCTACTGTTCATGGGGCGCTGCGAATCTCACCCCAGCTGACCAGTTCGATGTCAATGGGAATTATTCCACGCAATGCAACAACATCATTTTCACGAAAGACTGCGATACCACGGTCACTTGTGGGGCTCCCAACCTTTTTATTGACAGTGTGGGGGGCAACGAAGTCTCACTATCTTGGGCGGCAGGTTTTCAGGAGACCGCTTGGGAGCTGGAGTACAAACGTTGCAGTGATACAGTATGGATACCGGTGCCGAATCCCACAGGCTTCCATGTTACCATCAGCGAGCTGCAGTTGCAGACGGATTATCAAATTCGGATGCGCTCGGTTTGTGGACCTGCAGAATATGGCCAATGGACAACCCGCACGTTTACAACAGGTTGTGGCGATATAGTGCAAGTCCCATACGTGGTGGATTTTGAAACGTTTGTCCCAGCAGGAACGCAGAATTACGTTGAATGTTGGCAGCGTTTGGAAGAGAGCGCGTATGTTATTGCCAACCAAGGTACAACGGAAGGTGTGACCTCTAACCACTGTTTGCAAATGACGTACAATGCCAATACGCAGCCGTATGCTCTGGCCATTCTTCCGCGTCTTGGAGACTCTTTGAATATCAATAATTTGGCTGTTACGTTGAATATGAAGTCCGTGAATGCTTTTCCGCTTCTGGAAATTGGTCTGATGAGTGATGCGGCTGATACCTCAACTTTTGAGCTGGTGGGCACTCTGTCGCCTGTTGTGGATGCGTGGACGCAGGCTTTTGTCCCGTTGGTCAACTATGCAAGTGATGGCCGCTATATCGCGTTGCGGGTGAGCAATGGTTCCCTCTATGTGGATGACCTAAAGGTTCGGGAAGTAGCGGCTTGCGAAACACCGATTAATTTTGTGGTTGATGATATTGTAACAGAATCTGCTGATTTGCTTTGGACAGATGTTGCAGGTGCGGTGGCCTGGATAGTGGAGTACGGTACAGCAGGTTTTACGCCCGGCACCGGTGTGCAAATGGCCGTCAGCAATCCGAATGTGACCCTCACAGGACTGTTACCGGCCACAACCTACACGGTTTATGTGTCGGCAGACTGCGGGAACGAGGAAAGTGTCCCTGTGTCAGTTGAATTTACCACCTTGTGCGGAACTGATTTTCTCCCGTTTTACCAGAACTTTGACAGCTGTGGCTCGTTCCCCGAATGTTGGGGTATGGAATATGTCAGCGGAACAAGGAACTGGAGTATCGTTACCCCGAGTTCCAATCCGTCTGGTAGCCATAGCGGTACGAAGGCTATCTCTTTAAAAAACAGCAGTACGACAGCTGAAACCACCATGCTGATTACTCCGCCGCTGCGTCTTCTTGACGTGAACCAGCCTAGATTGCGTTTCTGGCACACGCAGGCCAAGTGGTACAGCGATCAGGACACGTTGGTGATACTCTATCGGACCTCAGCCACTGCCCCATGGACCGCCATCACCCACTACAGTAACGATATCCCCACATGGACATTGGATTCCCTTTTCTTGCCATATCCCACTAACACTTACCAAATTGCCTTCCAGGGTACTGTCCGATACGGTTATGGCATCTTTTTGGATGATGTCACGGTTACTGGGGATGCCATTGTGGAACCGGATACCTGCACTGCGGTATCGATGCTGACCGTTAGCGAGGTCGGCATCGACTGCATCACGCTCGATTGGGCGCAAGATGGTGAATACGATTATTGGGCTGTCGTCTATCGGGAAGTGGGTACGTCAGACTGGGATACGGTGCTTACGACTGTCAGACCTTTCACCATTGATGGCCTGCAAGAGCTTACTACATACGAGATGTTTGTGGTGAATTATTGTGAGAACGGTCTCCCATCAAATTCCGACACCATCGCGGCGGAGACCACGAATGTAGGTATAGCGGATTATAGTCGTTACATAAAGATTTATCCGAACCCAGCGGGCGAATATATTAATGTAGTATGTAGAACGCAGAATGTGGAATGTAGTGGGGTAGAGGTGCTGGATGTTTACGGGAAGGTGGTCCGCACCGTTGAAGGGACGAATAATTATTCACCCCTTCAGACCCGCATTAACATCTTAGACCTCGCCGCAGGAATCTATTTCGTGCGCATGGTGACAGATAAAGGGATGGTAACAAAACCGTTTGTGAAAAACTAAACGGCACCCGATATTGGATGTCCAATGCCGGATGCCGCTTTACTTGACAAATTTCAAATTTCTAATTCCTATTTGATAGGATGGTTCTCCTTGAACAGTTTCAGTCTCTCTTCGAGAATCGGGAACTGGCGGCGCGGGGTCAGGGAGACGCAGGCGCGGAGGCCTTCGCTGCGGTCGCTGCCGCAGGTGCTCAGGGAAATGGCGCTCACGCCGTAGTACAGGAACTCGTGCAAGAGCTCTTCGCTGCTCATGCCGGGGTAGGCGACCGTGAAGTAGAAACCGTCGGCCAGGGGCTTGTCGCCGTCCTTGTCATAGACGATCTCGAAGCCGTTGTCGAGGAACATCTTCTTCATGATGGCGGCCTTCTCGCCGTACTCCTTCACGTCTTCGATGTAGTTGTAGGTGCCGTCGTTGCAGCCTTTGAGGATGGCGGCCATGGCGTACTGGGCCGAATGGGAAACGCCGGAGCTGATGGCATAGACGGTGCCGTAGATGATGGCGCGGCCTAACTTCTTCATCCGGAAGTAGGGCTCCAGGTCGTCGAACTCGCGGTTGTAGAGTTTCTTGGACATGATCATCAGGGCGATACGCTCACCGGCATAGCTGAAGGCCTTGGAGCCGGAGATCAGCAGGGCGTAGTTGTCGGTGTATTTGCCGACGCTCGGCTGGTAGGGCGGGATGCCCGGCGCGGAGATGTTCTGGCGGAAGTCCATGCCGAAGTAGGCGAGGTCTTCGAAGACGAACACGTCGTACTTGTTGGCCATGTCGCCGATGATTTGCAGTTCCTCCTCGGTGAAGCAGATCCACGAAGGGTTGTTGGGGTTGGAGTACATGATGGTGTGGATGTTGCCTTTTTCGAGGTAGCTCTCCAATTTGGCTCTCAACTTCGGGCCACGGTGCTCATACACGTCGAAGGTCTCGTATTTGAGGCCCATGACGCGGTGCTGTTGTTTCTGCACGGGGAAACCGGGGTCGATGAAGAGGGTGGTGTCGCGTTCTTTGCGGCAACGCACGAAGGTCATGAAACCGGCCATGCCGCCCATCATGGAACCGACGGTCGGGATGCAGTTCTCGGGTTCGACCTCCAAGTCGATGAAGTTCTTGACGAAGCGCGCGGCCTCCTGTTTCAGGGCGGGGATGCCCTCAATGTCGGGATAGATGGCGGCGACGCCCTTCTTCAGAGCTTCGATTTGCGCCTCCACGCCCACGTGGCACGGCGGCAGTCCAGGGATGCCCATCTCCATGCGCACGAACTCCTTGCCGGAGGCCTGCTCGATTTCGTTGATCAGTCTTTTCACCTCACGGATGGAGGCCTTGCCAACACTGCTGATGCCGCTCTCGGCGACTTTCTTGTCCACAATCTCTGCGGGAATAGGTGTATTCTTCATACTGTATTTTTTGGTGTTTTTTTCGCTCTTCAGAATTTGCGGCAAAGGTACACAAAATATGAATACAAAAGGATGTTTGTTCCCTATGTCGAGGAACGCGTGATTTCGGTCGTTACCACTTGACGATTTTCCGAGTCAGGAGCTGGTCGCCGGTGCGTGCCGTCAGGAAATAGACTCCGGCCGACCACCCAGCTGTGGAAATCTCAAAGTGCTCGTTTCCTGGGTTATCGGTGTAGATGAGACGACCCTCCGCGTTGAGAACCTCCACGAGGGAGACGGGACCGGGACTGTCGATGGTGACATGGTCGGTAACGGGGTTGGGATATACGCGCAACCCGTCGGCCGTGTGCTGGTCAATGCCGACGTATCCGGCTGCATAGTCGATGTCGAAGCCGGCATCCCTGCCGCTCTCATCCGTTTCCAGGACGAGAGTCAGGCGGCGGGTGTTCAGTACGAAGTCCGAATCGCTGATGTGGCCGGTAAGCGTCAGCAGGTGGTTCGCCGCCGTCACGGTGTTGTCGTAGAAGCTGAGATAGTCGTGTCCCTCCTCAAGATCCAGCGAGTTGATATGGAAGCCGATAGCCGAGTAACTGTTGTTGAGCATTATGCGGAAACGGCAGTTGGAGAAATTGCTGTATTCTAAGTCGCCGCTGCCGTCGGTGATGTTGCCCGTGGCGTTGGTGAACATCTGCGTGCCACTACAGAATTCGGAGTAGTGCGTGGTGTAGTGAGCCCGGAAGCCATTGCTCGCGGCTGAGTGCGTGACGAGTTGGACGGCAAGGCTTGGACAGGCAAATGTCATGTTGAAATTGCCGGTGTCGGCGGTGATGACCAAGGGGAGGCCCATACCTGTGCAACTCCAGATGAACAGGGTGTCGCCGTCGTTGAGGCAATAGTCGATGGACAAACCGATCTCTTGCAGGAAGTATGAGTCAGGCTGGATGTTCCAAGTGAAGTTCATATTGTCGGGACAGAGCGCATCGGTCTGGCTGCCGTCAGTGAAGGTGCCTTCTCGGGCGGTGAGGGTAAGGCTGCCGGTCAGCGGCTGCGGGGTGGGGTAGGCGTATTGTGTGGTGTCGGGGTAGGCGTTGATGATGAGCTCCTGCGCGAGGTTGAAGTTGCTGCTGCCCACGAACAGCGAGTTGGTGTAGTAGTAGTTGTCCATGTAGCCGCTCCAGCCGAAGTTGAAGTGGAAGTAATAACTGCTGTCCATCGTTTTGTAGCCGTCGCAGATGAACCCGTGACCGTTGATGTCGGGCACGCTCCAGCCGGCGTAGTAGAGCGGCATCCGGCGGTTCAAGTGGCTGACAATCACGCTGTCCCAGTTGAGGTCGGTGGAGTCGCGGAAGAGGTATTCGGTCTCGGGGGAGTATTTGAAGTAGGTGCGCAGGACTCTGGCCGCGCTGTGGTTCTGCATGCCGGAACCGTCCGGACCGTAGTGCATATCGACGCCTACGCCGCAGTGGTAGATCAGTTTGGAAATCTCGGTGTTGATGCAACTTGGCTTGTCGCACATGGCGTTGTAGTCGTATGTGGTGTTGCCGTAGTCCGCCGACTGCACGCCGTAGTGTTCGTCGGTGTAGGAGTAGCTGCCGATGCCGGTTTCGGGGAAGCGGTAGTAGTAGATGAGCTGCGCCATGGCCGTGGCCACGCAGCCCGTGACCACGCGGCCGTTGTCGCCGGCAAGGTCACGCGGGCAGTAGTAGTTGTAGAACTCGCCCTGGTCCCACTGCGAGAGCATCAACGGCTCCACCTCGTCGCCCGTGCGGAAGGCGGGGGCGTTGGCAAGAATGCGGTTCCAATAGTCGACATACTGCGGCTGAGAGATCTGCTCCCTCCGGATTTGCTCGATTTGGTTGGCGTAGTGGTTGATCCACATCTCGAAGGGAGGCACCACATCGCTGTCGTTGTAGCGCTGCTGGTCGGAAAAGGAGAGCACAGGCGTTACATTCTTGTCGCCCGAGATCACCACGAAGCCGTTCTCCGCGTTGAAGATGTAGAGGGTGGGATTCTGCGCGTCGCCGAAGGTCTTGGCGCAGCATTCCAGCGTCTTGCCCTGGCTTTCGAGGAAACGTTGCGCCACGGCGGCGGCCTCCTGTTGGGTGACGGACTGCGCGAAAGTGAGCCCGCAAAGGGCGATGCTGACGAGAGTGAGGTATATTTTTCTCATATAGAAGGATATTATCTGTTAAGCCGCAAAGATACACTTTTTTTTGACTTGTGATTTGTGACTTGTGACTTATGACTTTGGACAGTAGTACATATCCGTGTAATTTGTGCAACCCGTCGAAAGCAAAAAAAGTGTATCTTTGCAGTTTTGATTAGAAACAGCGAGATTGATAGTGAACACTGCCCACAGACCTCAATAATCTATAACCCATAACCCATAACCTATAACCTATAACCTATAACCCATAACCCCTTAAGATGGAAAAACGTTTTTGGAACGAATATCAGAAGGAAATCGCAGATGACCACTTCTTCTACGAGAGAAGTTGCATCCGGCAGACCTTCTTCCCCGGGTCGGAGGCGACCTTCCTGAACATCATGCGCAATGACCTCGGGAAGGATATCTACGACTCTTCGCACCAGCACACCTGCTCGGGCATCGGCTACCACTCCGACGTGGTGCCCTTTGAGACAACCATGACCATCGTGGCGCGCCTCTTCTCGCTGATGACCGAACGCGGCTACAAGAACTACGTCCCCTCGTGCGTCACCTCTTTTGGGGTGATGACCGAACTTATCGAGAAATGGAAAGAGCAACCCGAGATCCTGGAGAAGGCCCGCGAGTACCTGTACAAAGCCACGGGTAGGACGTTTGAGATGCCCGAGAACATCGTGCACCCGTCGGACTTGATCTTCAAGTTCCGTTTCGAGCTGAAGGAGAAGATGAAGTACCAGCTGATTAACCGCTTCACGGGCAAGCCGTTGCGCGGGGTCGAGCATATCGGCTGCCACTACGCCAAGATTTTCCCGAAGCACGGCATCGGCAACGCCGAGTTCCCCTACGTGCTCGCCGGCATGATCGAGGCCTGGGGTGGCGAGGTGGTCGATTACCCCGAACGCCGTCACTGTTGCGGCTTCGGCTTCCGCCAGTACCTCGTGCAGGAGAACCGCGGCTATTCCATTGCCAACTCCAAGAAGAAGTTCGAGTCGATGGAACCCTACGAGCCCGACTTCATCGTAGCCAACTGCCCCGGCTGCGCCATGTTCCTCGACAAATGGCAGTACACCATCGCCGAGATGGAGCACAAGACCTACGACAAGGAGGGCTACGGCATTCCGGTGCTCACCTACGAGGAGCTGGCCGGTCTGCTGCTTGGTTACGACCCGTGGGTGATGGGCCTGCAACTCCATCAAGTGCAGTGCGAACGCCTTCTCGACAAGATCGGCGTCGCCTACAACCCCGACGACAAGTTCCGTGGCGCCTCCGGCAAGATCTTGCGGGCCCCGGAGAAACCCGAAGTGTTGAAAGTATAATGAGTTAGCAGTTAGCAGTTAGCAGTTGTATCGAAAACCCCGAATATTTGAAACATATTCCTTGAGCAGTCCCGAAGGGACAAAACGCGCGAAGCGCTAATAACCCCACACAAGGCGAAGCCGCAGTGTGGGGCGTGCCACAAGACCCAAAGACAAGGCGAAGCCGCAATGTAAGACATCGTAGAGCTTCGACCAATAAGAACGTAAAACAGAGAGATATGAATATAGCAATCATAGGCGCCGGTCCTGCCGGCATAGAGGCCGCCTCCGTGCTGGCCCGACAACATCAGGTGACCCTCTTCGAGAAAGAGGAGAAACCGCTGTGCAACATCCGCGACAAGGCCTTCCTGTTCCCGGACTTCAGCTCCGCCGACGAGCTGGCCGACAAGTTGGAAGCCAAGCTGTCGCACGAGAACATCACGCTCAAGACCAGCTGCCCCGTGACCGCCATGAACCGCATGGGCGAACAGTGGACCCTGACCCTCGCGGACGGCACCACGGCCACCTTCGACGCGGTGTTGCTGACCACCGGCTACCGCGTGTTCGACGCGCACCAGAAAGAAGAGCTCGGCTATGGCATCTACCGTGGCGTGATTACCTCGCTGGAGATGGAGAAAATGATTAAGGAGAACCAGATCCGCAATATCATGAACGAGATACCGAAGCAGATCGTCTTCCTGCAGTGCGTGGGCTCCCGCGACGAGAAGTCGGGCAACCACTACTGCTCGAAAGTCTGCTGCGTGACCGCCGTGAAGCAGGCCATCGAGATCAAGAAACAGCATCCCGAGACGGACGTCTATATCTTCTACATGGACCTCCGCATGTGGGGACAGGGTTTCGAGGAGATGTACCGCGAGGCGCAGGAGAAGTACGGCGTGAACTTCGTGCGCGGGCGTATCTCCGAGGCGGCCTCCACCTTCGACAACCGCGTGCAGATCAAAGCCGAGGACACCTTGATGGGCAATCCGATGACGATGAACGCCGATCTGCTCGTGCTGATGGTGGGCATGTGCGCCTCTGAGGGTACCGCCACGCTCTCCAAATGCGCTGGAATCGACGGCCTCTACCATTTTGCGCAGAGCCTGTCCCCGCACATCGAGGACAACCTCACCGCCCAGCCGAACCTCTACCTCGCCGGCTCCTGCAAACGCCCGATGTGCATCGAAGACACCATCCAGGACGCGAGAGCTGCGGCTATCGCTTTAGATAATTGATAATGAGGGGATAGGTATATACTGCTGGATAATCAACGAATCCCCTAACAACTGCTAACTACTAACTACTAACTGCTAACTGTAAAAATCGTTCAAATGAAAAAAACACTTACGATAATCCTGTTTGTTGTCGCAAACCTTTGCTTGTCTGCTCAGACCAACTACACCTTCATCACGCATCACAATGTCGTGAAGAACAGCTACAACTTCTGGGTTTCCGTGCCGGACACCTACGAGGAGGAGAGGGGGGAGATTCCGGTGGTGCTCTTCCTGCACGGCGCGAGTCTGCGCGGCACCGACCTCAACAGAGTCCGCAAGTACGGCCCGTTGGACGCCATCTCCATGGGCCGCGACATTGACGCCATCATCATCGCCCCGCAGAACCCCGGCGGCGCGTGGGATTCCTACAAGGTCTTGGACATCCTTAACTGGGTGACGAAGCAATATGATGTGGACACCAACCGTATCTATCTGATAGGCATGAGCTTGGGCGGGTTCGGCACGATTGAGTTCCTGGCCAACCATGCGGAGAAGATCGCCGCCTCGATGGAGCTGTGCGGCGGTACCATCCGCAAAGACCTCTGCAAGCTGAACACCGTGCCCCTGTGGATCATCCACGGCACCGCTGACCGAGCCGTGCCCGTCTCCCGTGCGCAGGAGATTTACGAGTCCATGAAGAAGTGCGGCAGCACTGACCTGCTGCGGCTCGACAAGTGGGCCGGAGTCAACCACGGCGACTTGGCCCGCCTCTTCTACCTGAAGGAAACCTACCAATGGCTGTTCGCGCACTCCAAAGCCGACAACCCGCGTCAGGTCAACAAAGAAATCCATCTGAAGAGCAGCGATATGAAGGAGGCCTACAAGGATATCAACCGTGGCTCCAATGTGATAACGGTGAAGGCGTACAGCCGGAAGAAGCAAGATCCCAACGACATGCGTCGCACGGATGACGGTGATGACGACGAGGTGGATGCTGACAAGAAGCCCGAGCAGTCTCAGGCAAAGCCGGAGGCCCCGACCAACAACCAGACGGTGGAGAAGCCTGCTCATAAGCCCCAACCCGCCACCAAACCGACCACTGCCGCCAAGTACCATACGGTCAAGCAGGGCGACACGCTCTACGCCATCGCCAAGAAATACCACACCACGGTGGACAAGATCTGCAAGCTCAACAAGATCAAGGAGACCACGATACTGCAGATCGGTAGGAAACTCCGCGTGAAGTAGTTAGTAGTTAGTAGTTAGTAGTTAGCAGTTAGCAGTTTTATCGAAAACCCGTGTATATCATCGAACCCCTAGTATATATTAAGACATATTCCTTAAGCAGTCCCGAAGGGACAAAACGCGCGAAGCGCTAATAACCCCACACAAGGCGCAGCCGCAGTGTGGGGCGTAACAAAAATAGAAGTATGAACGATAACATCAATAATGTCAAGCGCCGTTTCGGCATCATCGGATTCGACCCCGCGTTGGATCATGTCATCGACGTGGCCATGCAGGTGGCCGTGACGGACCTCTCGGTCTTGGTGACCGGCGAGAGCGGTTCCGGCAAGGAGTCGGTGCCGAAGATCATCCACGCCTACTCGCCGCGTAAGACGAAGACCTACATCGCGGTGAACTGTGGCGCCATTCCCGAGGGCACCATCGATTCGGAGCTCTTCGGGCATGAGAAGGGCGCTTTTACAGGAGCCGTGGACTCCCGCAAGGGCTACTTCGAGGAGGCCAACGGTGGCACGCTCTTCCTCGACGAGGTCGCCGACCTGCCGCTCTCCACGCAAGTGCGTCTGCTCCGCGTGCTGGAGACGGGCGAGTACATCCGCGTGGGCTCCTCCAAGGTGATGAAGACCGACGTGCGGGTGGTAGCTGCCACCAACGTCAACATCGCCGACCGCATCGCCAAGGGCAAGTTCCGCGAGGACCTCTACTACCGTCTCAACTCAGTGCCGATCCGCGTGCCTGCGTTGCGCGAACGCCCCGGCGACATCTACCCGCTGTTCGTCAAGTTCGCCGCCGACTTCTCTGACAAGTACCACGTCCCGACCATTTCGCTCACAGAGGAGGCGCAGTCGTTGCTGCGAGCCTATCGCTGGCCCGGCAATGTGCGTCAGCTCAAGAACGTCACCGAGCAGGTCTCCCTCATCGAGCGGGAGCGGATGATCGATGCCGAGACCTTGAAACCCTACCTGACCGGGCCTGTCGGCTCCAATTTGCCCGCCGTGCTGCCCTCGGATACGGAACGTCAGGACAATATGCAGCGGGAGCTCGTCTTCAAGTTCATCGCCGAACTGCAGCGTGAGGTACGGGAGTTGAAGACCACGGTGATGCAGCTGACGCAGAACCCGCAGATGTACGTCCCGACACACCACCCTCACCATGTTCTTCCCGACACTCCTATGGCGGCGGATGGGCACTACCCCTTGGTGACGACTCACGAGCACCACGGCGAGGAGCCTGAGATGTACGATGCCTCCGAGGTCATCGAGGACTCCGCCGACCATTCCATGGCGGGCGTGGAGAAGCAGAACATCATCGCCGCCCTCCGCCGCAACAAGGGCAACCGTAAGCTCTCCGCGCAGGAACTCCGCATCTCAGAACGCACGCTCTACCGCAAAATCAAAGAATACGGAATCAGTTAGCAGTTAGTAGTTAGTAGTTAGTAGTTGTAGGAATGTCCCCTTATATGAAAAACATTTTCCTTGAGCAGTCCCGTTAGGGACAAGAGCTCGGTAGCCCAGGGTAAGGCCGTAAGCCGCCACCCTGGGAGCAGATGATGAAGAATGAAACGATGAATACGAGAAAACATACCATATGTAGTGTGATGATAGCCGTCGCGATATTGTTGGCAGGTTGCCGCATGTCCGTGTCGTTGACCGGTGGCACGGTGGATGCGCGGGCGAAGACGGTGGCCATTACCACCTTCCCGAACAATGCCACGCTCATCAACCCGACCTTGAGTCAGAGCTTCACGACGGCGTTGAAAGACAAAATCCAGGGGCAGACCCCGCTGACCATTGTGGACCGTGACGGCGATTACGCCATGGAGGGTGAGATCACGGGCTATACGGTGGCGCCGGTGGCCATCCAGGGTAACGACACACCCGCCATGAACCGTCTCACCATCACGGTGCGGGTGCGGTTCACCAACAAGTTCAACGAGGATTTGAATTTCGACCAGAGTTTCTCGCGCTATGCCGACTACTACAGTTCGCAGAACCTGAGCAGTGTGGAGGCCGGACTTGTCACGGAGATCACCGAAGCCTTGACCGACGATATCTTCAACAAGGCGTTTGTGAACTGGTAGGGAAGCTTGATATATGCAAACGAAACAGCGCATACGTTGATGAAATGTATGCGCTGTTTCGTTTGCGTGGAGCCGGAGGGAGTCGAACCCTCGTCCAAACATGCCGCAGATATGCTTTCTACAAGTTTAGTCTCCGTTTGATTGTCGGCGTCGGCATGGTACGGGACGGACCTGGCCGGCGCTTATCTTCTAAAGTTTCGCCTCGGCATCGAAGCTATGCCTCGGCTATCAGCCCTTTTATGACACTCCGGACCGGACGTTGGACCGCGTAACTTCCGGGGGAGCGCCCGCGGCTACGGACCTTGTCCGCGCGGCGGGATCCGCAGCAATTAAGCAGCGAATGCGTAAGAATTTTCGCCATTTATTTGGCATCGAGGGTTAATTTTTAACGGAATCAGCCCACAAATTCCGACCTGCTTACATACCCCCGAACTTGCTGTCAAAACCAGACGGCCCCGGGGTGGGGGAGGACTATTTCACCTCGCCCTTGAGTTGCAATATCACTCGGTCGGTGTTCGCGTTCGAGAGCACCGTGATACGCTTGCTGATCAGCCCCTCGTTCTTGGCCGTGTAGGTGGCCTTGATGGTGCCGGTCTTGCCGGGCATCACGGGAGCCTTCGACCATTCCACCTCCGTGCAGTCGCACGAGGAGATGACATCGTCCAGAATCAGCGGCTTCTTGCCGATGTTCTTGTAGGTGACGGTCACCACTTTCACATCGCCGACCTTGAGCGTGCCGAAATCGACAGTCTTCTTCTCGAACTCGATTTCCGCGCCCGTGCCTGTGTAGGCGGGCTTTGCGTCTTTCGTCTGAGCCTGCAATCCGAAGCAGAATCCCAGGCTGAGCAAACATACGAGTGTGATTATCCTTTTCATAGTACGTCGTTTTTAACGGGTTAGTTGGTTGCCTTCGGCGCGCCGCTGTTGTTCTCCGGAGCTGCCTCGGTAGCCTTCGGGTTCACATTGCCGGTGATCTTCAACACCACACGGTCGTTCACCGCATTCGATTCCACAGTGATGGTCTTGTTGATCTGACCGATGCGCTGGGTATTGTATTTCACCTTGATGACGGCTTTCTTGCCGGGAGCGATGGGGTCTTTCGGCCAAGAGGGCACCGTGCAGCCGCAGCTGGAACGGCAGTTGGTGAGAATCAGGTCGGCCTTGCCCGTGTTCTTGAACTCGAACTCGCATTCGCCGTTCGCACCTTGCTCAATTTGGCCGTAGTCGTGCACCAATTTCACGAATGTGATCTCAGGGGTCTTCACTTTTTTGTTCTTTTTGGGTTGTGCCTGCGTGTCACCGCTCTGGGCCACGCCTGCGAACACAAACGCCATCACTACTAAAATGCTGAATACCTTTTTCATAATTATTTGGTTTAATGTTTATTGCTTGAGGGCTTAAGGTTTAAGGTTTAGTGGTCATAAGTCATAGGTCATAAGTCACAAATCACAAATCACAAATCACAAATCACAAATCACAAATCACAAATCACAAATCACAAATCACAAATCACAAATCACAAATCACAAATCACAGACCTCTCATACTTGCTGAAGTTTAATCTCCGCTGCGTTTATTTTCATCAGGAATGCTTCGACGGCGAGATCGTAGCTTTGCAATCCGAAACCGCTGATGAAGCCTGCGCAGGCGGAGGAAAGAACGTTATGGCGACGGTACTGCTCGCGGCCGAAGAGGTTGCTGATGTGCACCTCGATGACCGGGCATCTCGCCGCTCTCACCGCGTCGGCCAACACCACGGAGGTGTGCGTGTAGGCGCCGGCGTTGAGGATGATACCATGCAAATTTCGTGCCAAAACGATGGCTTCTGCCAGTTCGCCTTCCGTGTCATATTGGCAGTACTCCAGCTCCACGCCAGGGTAGCGTTCGCGCATCTTCGCGAGATGCTCCTCGAAGGAGACGCTGCCGTAAATGTCGATCTCCCGGGTGCCCAAGCGACCGAGGTTCACGCCGTTGACGATCAGAAGCCGGATATGCGATGCACTGCTATTCATGGAGTATGACGAATACGTCCTCGTTGGGCTTGTGCATGTTGAGTTGCTCGCGGCCATACTTCTCCAACAGGACCGAATCCGCTATCAGCTGCTCGTAGGTGTAAACGTTGCCCACCTGGTTCTTGGTGTTCGTAATCCTCTCCTCCAGATTGGTTATCTTCCGGTTCAAGTCCCTGTGGGTCTTGAGGTTATGGTCCGAAATGAAGAAGAAGTAGAGCAGAAAGACGACGAACGTCACGGCGTATAAGACCGTGAAGAAGGTGAAGCGGCTGCGGGGTTTCGGTTCGTCGGCGTTCATGGCTTAGCGGGCGTAGTTGACAGCGCGGGTCTCGCGGATGACAGTGATCTTGATCTGGCCGGGGTAGGTCATCTCGTTCTGGATCTTCTTGGAGAGGTCGAGGGAGATCTGGTCGGCTTCCTGGTCGGACACCTTCTCCGCGCCGACGATGACGCGCAGCTCGCGGCCGGCCTGGATGGCGTAGGTCTTGACGACACCAGGATAGGTAAGGGCCAGGTTCTCAAGGTCGTTGAGACGCTTGATGTAGGCCTCGACCACTTCGCGGCGTGCACCGGGACGGGCGCCGGAGATGGCGTCGCACACTTGCACGATGGGGGCGATGAGGGTCTTCATCTCCATCTCGTCGTGGTGGGCGCCGATGGCGTTCACAATCTCGGGCTTCTCCTTGTACTGCTCGGCGAGACGTGCGCCGAACAGAGCGTGCGGCAGTTCGGGCTCGGTGTCGGGCACCTTGCCGATATCGTGCAGCAAACCGGCGCGACGGGCGAGTTTCGGGTTGACACCCAGCTCGGCGGCCATTGCGGCACTCATGTTGGCCACCTCCTTCGCGTGTTGCAGCAGGTTCTGGCCGTAGGAGGAACGGTATTTCATCTTACCTACAAGACGCATGAGCTCGTGGTGCATGTTGTTGATTCCCAAATCGATGCAGGTGCGTTTGCCCACTTCGGCAATCTCCTGCTCGATCTGTTTCTTCGTCTTGGCCACCACCTCTTCGATACGGGCGGGATGGATACGGCCGTCGGAGACGAGTTTCTGCAGCGACAGGCGAGCGATCTCCCTGCGCACGGGGTCGAAGCTGGAAAGCAGGATGGCGTCGGGGGAGTCGTCGATGACCACGTCCACGCCGGTGAGGTTCTCCAACGTGCGGATGTTACGACCTTCACGGCCGATGATGCGGCCCTTGATTTCGTCGTTCTCGATGTTGAAGACCGAGACGGTGTTCTCAATGGCGGACTCCACGGCAGTGCGCTGCAATGCGTTGACCACTACCTTCTTGGCTTCGAGGTTGGCGGTGTGCTTGGCCTCGTCCACAATCTCCTTGACCATCACGAGGGCGTCGGCGCGGGCCTCGTCCTGCATGAGGGTGATAAGCTGCTGCTTGGCCTGCTCGGAGGTCATCTCGGCGATGGATTCCAGCTTGGTCTTCTGGGCGGCAATCTGTTCGTCGAGCTCTTTCTGTTTCTGTGCGGTGGCAGCCATCTGCTTGTTGAGGTTCTCCTTCTGCACCGCATTCTCGTTGTTCTTGCGGTTGAGCTCCTCCATCTTCTGGCTCAGGGTGTTCTCTTTCTGCTTGATGCGGTTCTCGGCCGCGGCGACCTGCTGGTTGCGTTCGTTGCAGGACTTCTCGTGTTCGGCCTTGAGTTGCAGGAACTTCTCCTTGGCTTGCAGAATCTTCTCTTTCTTAATGAGTTCGCCGTCTTCTTCCGCTTTCTTGAGCGCCTCGCGACCGGCTTTCGTCAGTTGGTTTTTCAACAGTGTGTAGGCCAGGGCCAGTCCTATGCCGGTTCCCACCAAGATGCCTACAATAATCCATAAAATTGTCATAAGTTATTGATATATATTAATTTAAGTTGTCCGTCCATACGGGCAACGGGAGGTACAAAAAAACCGCATAAGTTCCATAGGGTTTCGAAAAACTCCTACTCGATATGGTCGAAGGTGCCACCATTGCTTCGCGCTTCCCCGGGCTGTTCGCCATCCTTGCGGATTGGGCCTGTTCTAGGCATAGTAAGCGTCCCCTTCGTTTGTAATTCTGTTGAGTTTAACAAACGTATCTGAACTTATGCGGGATTTCTTCTGTCAATGAACCTTAATCAATAGGGAACTCCTCGGTCAGTTGTTTGAGCGATTCCATCATCGGAACCAGTTCCTCGTCGTATTCCCTCAGTCTTTCCTTGTCGTTCAGGGCCTTCACCACGAAATCCAGTAACACCATGTTCGTGAGGTCCTGTTGGTCTTTATATTGCCATTTCTTCGCAAAGTCAAAAAAACTGTCATTGATTACCTTTTCGGCTTCCCGGAAGTAATGCTCCCACTCCTTCTTGATGATGACCGTGAGGGGCCGCTGCCCGATCGTCACTGTCACTTTGATGCTTTCCTCTTCCATACTTACTTGCCGTTGAGAAGCTTAATACTGTTGTCTATCTCCCGCACCCAATCATTGATCTGTTTTTTCAGTTCTGTCTTATCTTCTCTATCTACAATGGTACTTGTTAGTTCTACCAGTTTCAATTTCTCCTCTGTCTCTTCGAGCCGGCCCTTGGCCTCCGCCAACGCCGCCCGCAACGCCTCGTTCTCCCTCCTCGCCGTCTCATACTTGGCCTTCAGCTCCGAAAAACGTCGAACCGCCTCTCTCACATTCTGTTCCGTTTCACGATATAAACTCTCAAAAGACGACATTCCGTTTCTCTTATTTCGCGGCAAAAATACAATTTTTTATGGTATTTCACGCCAAATTTACTGCAAACTATGCATTTTTACCTCTTTTTCTTGCTCTATGTATTTATAAAACAACTCCTTAGCTTTTTTTATAAACATCTATTTGTTACATAAACCTCCCCCCACTACCTCCAACCATAACCCATAACCCATAACCCTTAAACCTTAAACCTTAAACCTTAACCCATAACCCCTTACTTCACCAACGTCACCGTCCCAGTCCGCTCCATCTCCGTGCCGTCGGGCATCTTGTACTCCATATACCACACATACACGTTTAGGGGCACAAGGACGCCGTTAACCTTCCCGTCCCATCCTTCCTGCGGGTTCGTCGTCACAAAAATCAACTCGCCCTGCCGCGTGTAGATCGAGAATTTGTACCCGTCGTTGGAGACAAACGAATTGACCGGCTTGAAAACCTTGTTGTTCGCGCCCAACGGTCGGAAAGCGTTCGGAACATAGATGGTGGGCGGCTGGATGAGCTGGATCTGGTTCGACAAGCTCGTCTCGTTGAACCCATAACTGTTCAGATCTTCTTGTGCTTCAACGTAATAGAGGAACTTCGACCCCGACTCATACATCGCGGAGATGTCGTCCGAGTAGTTGTTCGTCGTCCCTCCAGGGATGTCGTTGACGGTGTTGAAGAGTTCCTCGCTCTCCATCTTCCGGAGGATGTAGTAGCCCGATACGCCGCCGTCCCAACCGTCGTAACCGTACCACGTCAGGATGTTGTTCTGGGCGTTGTTCTCGCCGTGCAGCAGGATGTTGTGCGCGATGTTCGAGAAACCGGCCTCCGAACCGCAGCTGTTCGTCACGAAAGTGCGGTAGTAGTACATCCGCCTGCTGAAGTCCGCGAGGCTGTCGTAGAACGTGTAGTTGTCTGCCCCAGAAATATAGCTCTGGGTGCGGAAATTCTCGAAGGTCACCCCGTCCTCGCTGCGCTGCAGGGTGATGCTGACGAAGGGCAGCGTGTCTCCGCTGGTGAGCGCCCGGACCCGGATGTACTCGTTGTCGATGACGGATACCGAACGGAGGTAGGTGAAGTCCTGGGACTCGTCGGAAGTGATCTCGAAATTGACCCGGTTGGTGCTGGCCGTCACGCTTCCACCAGTGTTCACTACCCGCACATAGACGAGGTAGTCTTGGTTAAAGCTCAGATTCCCAACGGTGTAGCTTGTGTTGGTGGAGGTGCCCGCAAGCGTCCAGCTCTGCCCGTCGTCGCCGCTGAGCATCACCTCGTAATGGTCGATGCCGTTGACGAGGTTGGCGTAGGCGCTCCAGCTCAGGGAGGCCGTCTTGTGGCAGGCGTCGGAGCTCTGGAGGTGCAGCATCATATTGCCCTGCTGGTTGTTGGTCAACGGGGAGACGTTGCCGCAGGAGTCCATCGTGGCGATGCGGTACAGGCGGGAATCGAAGGTGGGGTCAATCACCGGGTCGGTCCAGAACGTCTGCCCGTAGATGGTGTCGAGCGGGATGGTGCCGTTGGGGTTGATGTAGTAGATGATGAACGCCATCATATTGGGCTCCGTCTCGTGGAACCCGAGCATCACCTCGTTGTCGGCGGTCACCGTCACGCTGTCGAGCACGGGCGGGGCCGGGGTGATGCTGTCCACCATGTGGTCCACGCTGCCGATGGTGGTCATGAAGGGGCATTGGGTCTCGATGTTGCCGTCCATATACTTGTGCGTGATGCCCACCTGGTAAGAGAGGGTGTTGTCGCACACGTCAGAGGTGTCGGTGTAGCTGCGCTGCGAGTTCGGCACCGTGGCGATAGGGTCGGCCGGGAAGTCGGCCTCGAAACCGCGCTTCTTGTAGATGTTGAACGTGGTGCCCCATGAATTGTCGAAACTGCTGGTCGGCGACTCCCACTGGAGGAAGGCCATCGTGTTGCCGGCCTGCGGGGTGACGGTGAGGCTGAACGAATGGATGGTGTCGGAGGTGCAGCTCACATTGTTGGAGTCCACCGCCACGATGTAGCAGTGGTATTCGCTCGCCGTGGGGATGTTGTTGATCTCCTGCGTGCCGTAGTCGCACAGCGTGTAGCTTCCGGAAGTGCCGCTGTAGCCCGTCAGGCTGTCGCACAGCACACCGTTGATGTAGAAATAGTAGATCCTGAAGTGGGAACAGTCGCTGCTGTTACTCCACGCCATCTTGATGCGGGTGTTGTTGTTCATCAGCTTCAGGCACTGCATCTTAGGCGGCTGCCACGCGAAGCTGGCGACTACCGCCGCCATACATAATCCGGTGAGTATAATTTTCTTCACTGTAAGTCTCATTGTTTCGTCTTATCTTTCCCAACGGTGATTTGGGTGAATTTATTGTATGAAAAATGTTTCTGGGCCAAATATTGAATCTTCTCAGCGGAAATGTGCTGGATTTCCGTGAGGTAGCGGAACATTTCCGTCTCGTCCAAGCCGAAGCGGTACCCGTAGGCGAACTTCTGCATGGCGTTCACGGAGGTGTCGGCGGAACGGAGCTGCTGTCCGGCCATGTAGTTCTTCACCATCTGGAGTTCGTCCTCCCCGACGGGTTCCTGCTGGAGACGTTGCAGCTCCTCGAAGCAGGCCTCCACGGCCTCCTGCGTGCGGTCGGCGTTCACGTCGCTGCTGATGGCGAACACCGATTGCCCGCCGAAGTAGGTGCTCGATGAGACGACCCCGTAGGTGAGCCCCCGCCGCTCTCGCAGGTTCTGCATCAGCCGCGAGCTGAAGTAACCGCCCGTCAGCGTGTTGAGCACAGAGAAACCGGTACGCTCGGGATCGTTGTAACCAACGGAAGGTGAGCACAATACGATGGACGTCTGCAGCGCGTCGGGCATGGTCTGGTGGAAAACCCTCTCCCGTTCATCGGGCAGACTGACGACCGGCAGTATCGGGGAGCGCTCGCCGTGCGGCACCGCCGACAGCGCGTCGTGGATGTGCGCCTCGGTGCGGGCGTCTACGTTGCCCGTGACGAACACCGCGAGGTTCTCCACACAGAAACTGCTCCTGTGAAAATCTTGCAGCTGGCTCGTTGTCACGGCATTCAAGGTGTCCGCCGTGGAGAATTCCGACACGGTCGGGAACTGGTCGCCCAGCATCTCGCGCCACATCAGCCGCCAGGAACAGTAGTCGGTCTTCTGGGTGTTATAGGCTAAGTTCTTGATCTCCTTGTCCTGCATAATCCGCAGATTGTCGGTGCGATATGCCGGACGAACCAGGAAATCCGCGATGACGGGCAGGATGTCGGGGATGTTTTTCTTCGGAACGGAAATCATGATCTGCACACACTCCATCCCGACATTCACCGAGACGTTCGTACCGTAGTAGTCGAGCTTTTCGGAGGTCTCCTCGGGCGAGAGCGTCGGATGGCTCTCCCGCAGGAGTGTATAGGTGAAGTTGCAGATGTGCTTGGAAGGCTGGTAGAGCGAACCGGTGCGCACCTGCAGCAGAAGATGGATCAAATCGAGGTTCGGGTTGTCGAAGTAGAAGACGGGGGCGCCGTTTGCAAGAGCGGTGCGGCGCGGGGTCGGTAAGGCGAAGGGCTCTATGGGGCGGATGATGGGCGGAACAGCCCGGTTCACTGTGGTCATTACGGTATCAGAAGTACTTGTCCTTGTTGTTTGTGTTCGTTGCCTTGGCTGTCTTTGTACTTGATGATGCAGACATAGACGCCTTGCGGCAGGAGTTTGCCGTGAAGCTGCCCGTCCCAGCCGATGTTGATGTCGCGGGTCTGGAAGAGGGCGTCACCGCCACGGTTCAAGACCGTCATCTCGAAGCTCCGGGGCTCGAAGTTGGCCTTCACCATGAAGAGGTCGTTGAGACCGTCTCCGTTGGGCGTGAACGCCGTCGGGATGAAGAACTGCTCGGCTTCCGCAGCAGGCTCTTCGGGATGGTACTCGTATTTCGTGGTGGTCTCGCCGTCCGCGGTGACGGTGGTCTCGCAGACACTCGGATTTCCGGTGGCGGCGGGGGTGGTACGTATCACGCGGTTGTGCTCGGGCGTGTGCATCCCGATGGTGTCGCTCCGCACGGGCTCGACCTTCAGCTTGTCGTAAGTCAACCGGGAACCGTCAGGCTCGGGGCAGATCACCGGCGGCCAGTTGTCGCGAGAATGATCTTCCACCGCGGGCTTCCGTTTGGCGATTACAGAAGCCAGGGTGGAGCCTTCGTGCTCGGCCGCCTGCTCGGTCACCGCGATCTTGGCGGGGCCGGTGGATGCTTGCGTCGGGGTCGGGTTGAAGGGGGCAGTCGTAGAGGGTGTCGCGGGAGTGGTAGCGGTCGTCGTGCTCGCAACCGTTTCGGTGGCGGGTTGCACCTCCTCGGTGGCGGGCGGGTTCGTTTGTACAGTCTCTTTCGAGCGGTGCGTCAGGGTCTTGACAAGTATGGGTACGGCGATGAGTGCGGCCGCGGCGGCACCTATGATCGCGGCGCGCCCCTTGGGGGACAGCCCGTTCTGGCGTCCGAACTTGCGGGCATAGCGGCGGTCGCTCACGATGGAAGACCATCCTTCCTCCGTGACCGGCGCCTCCATCTGGCGCAACTCTTCTATCGGGTTCGTATTCATTCTATCGTTCATTCGTCGTTGTCGTTGTTCCTCGGGACATTCCCCGAGGCTTCACTATCCGTTCTATATCGTAAACTCCTCATGCTTCAGGTATTTCTCAATACTATGTCGCAGTTTGGATTTGGCGCGTGAGATGAGCGAGCGCACGTTGGTCTGCGTTTCCCCCATCATACGGGCGATTTCCTCTTGTTTGACCTCGTCCACCACATAGAGGTTGAACGCGGTGCGGTATTTGGGCGGCAGCCCGTTGACCATCCGGAGCAGCACCTCCATCGGGATGCCGTCGTAGTTCGGCTCGCTGTCGTCACCGAACTCCTGGCTGATGTTGCTCATCGGCGTGGTGCGATACACCCGCTGCTTGCGCAGATGGTCAATCACCTTGTTGACGGTGATACGCCGAAGCCAGCCGCCAAGCGAGGTGATGTTGTCGTATCCTTCAAAATGCGTCAGAATGAAGACGAAGATGTCGTGAAACAAATCCTCGGCCTCCTGAATGTCCTTGGTGTACCGAATGCAGACACCCTTAATCATCGGCCCGTAGAGGTCGTACAACATCCTCTGACTCTCCTGGTCACCGTTCCGGCAACCGTCGATGATCTTTATCTCTTCTCTGGTCAGCATTTGAAGTCAACGGATATATGACGAAATCGAAGCGAAATTGTTGCAAAAAAAATGACGGGTGGGCAGTAATAAAATGTATGCAGTCTCTGTAGAATTATCGTAACTATTTGACATAGAAAGTGTTCTCGTCTTTATAGGTCGAGGGAAAGCTGGTTTTTTAGATGGAAACTTTTGCGGTGCCAGGGGGTGAGTCCGTAGCGGTTCACGGCGGCGATGTGCGTCGGGGTGGGGTAGCCCTTGTTGCGGGCCCAGTCGTAGGCGGGGAACTCGTCGGAGAGACGGCGCATCAGTGCGTCACGGTGGGTCTTGGCAAGGATGGAAGCCGCCGCGATGGAGAGGTAAGTGGCGTCGCCCTTCACCACGCAACGGTACGGAATGCCCCAGCGGTCGGTGAAACGGTTGCCGTCGATGAGGAGGAGCTCGGGAGCTGGGGTGAGCTGCCCCACGGCAAGGTTCATGGCATGGATGGAGGCGCGCAGGATGTTCATCCGGTCAATCTCCTCGGCCGAAACCTCCGTCACGGCCCAAGAGACGGCATCCTTCAGGATAATATCCCGGAGCCGCTCGCGCTTCTTCTCCGTAAGTTGCTTGGAATCATTGATTTCGGGATTGGTGTAGTCGTATGGGAAGATGACCGCCGCCGCACACACAGGCCCCGCCAGACAGCCGCGACCGGCTTCGTCGCACCCGCATTCGACCGCGGGGGTGGGGGAGAAGTGGGACTTTAGAGCCATAGCATCACACACATCGCGACAATCAGGATATCGACGACTGGCCAGCGCCGTTTCTGCGACACCGCAATGGACGTATACACGGCCAACGGAGGCAACAGGTAGAACAGCGCGTGCGGCAGCGGCACAATGCCTAACCACAGGAATAGCAGCATCGAAATCAAGAGCATGTTAACATTGTTGAAGGCCTGACGGATAACAATCAACTTGTTGTCCAACAGCCGTTTGTTACGAAACATCAACCAGACGGTGACCAACACGAACACGACCATCGCCACGTAGTCGATAATACGCAGCGAGAGGAACGTCTTCACTGGCACGAACAACGACAACTCGCGCCACGACTGCGTGAAGGCAGGTGCCCCGTTGCAGAAGAAGGCAATGGAGAATGCCCATACGTACGGGAGCGCAAGCCCGCTGAGGAGAATCAAGATGTCCTTGAACGAGGTCACATTGTTGAAGGCAATCATCAGTATCAGGAAGAAAACGATGCCGAAAGCGTTGATGTCCATCAAGGTGGCAATGGACACAAGAAGCCCGAACGAGAAAAGACGGTCTTTCATTTTCGCCGTCGGCTCGTTGGGTGAGTATAGCATCGTGATGAGGCTGATGAAGAAGACGGTGACCAGCGCGGGCGTGAGCGTGTGCAGGAATTTGCCGCAGTTGAGCAACAACAGGAAAAACACCCCCGGCATGTAGGACGTCCCCTCCGAGAAATGGTTCTTGTGGAAGTGCCGGATGGCGCCTGTGGTCATCACCAGCACGAAAACCATCACGACGATGCGGACGAGCAGCTCGTTCCAGGCCCATACGCGCGTGACGAACTGGAACAGCAGCATATTGCCTTCCGGCGGGACGACGGTCAGCCTGGTGAAGACAGTCCACCCTGCCAATCCCGCCAAAACGAGGAGCAGGAACAGCTGCAGATTCTGGTTCTTGTAGAGGAAGTGGAACAAGGGGAGGGTGGTTTAAGGGTTAAGGTTTAAGGTTTAAGGGTTAGGGGTTATGGGTTATGGGTTAGGGTTATTTCGGTTGGAAATCTTCGCGTAAGATGCTATAAATCAAAGCGTCCTTAAACTTTCCCTGATGGAAGTAGTGCTTGCGGAGGACGCCTTCCTGACGAAGTCCCACCTTTTCGAGATGCTTGGCGGTGGCGATGTTGTCGGCGAAGGTGTCGCAGGTGATCTTGTGCAGATTCAGGGTGTTGAAGCCGTAGTCGATGAGCATGGACAGCGCTTCGCTGGCGATGCCGAGCCCTTGGAACTTCTCGGGGATGCGCATGGTTTTCACCGTGGCGAGCTGATGCCGCATGTTGATGTTGTAAAGCCCCACGGCACCGAGCAACTCGGGCTCCCGGTCCGGATGCTTGAAGAAGATGCTGAGCACCACGTCGCCGTTTTGGCAGATGCGCTCGTACCACTGTTGCTGGTTGTAGGAGGATATCGGGTTGTGGATGATGTGGTCGGTGAGACTCGCATCCCAACGCTGCTCCATCAGATAAGGCAGGTCGGCGGGCTCCACCGGCTTCATAATCAAACGTTCGCTTTCTAAGATTCTCATTGTATGGTTTAAGGGTTAAGGGTTAAGGGTTAAGGGTTAAGGGTTAAGGGTTAAGGGTTAAGGTTTAAGGGTTATAGGTTAAGGGTTATGGGTTAGTGGGTGGTTTGTTGGTAGATTTCGTCGAGGGTGAGGATGGGGGCGTTGAGCTGCTGGGCGAGGTTGAGGATGTCGGTGGCGGTGTCGAAGATGCCGCGCTCGCGGTTGCGGCAACGCTCAATCATCTCGGCGTCGATGTGGTTGAAGGCCTCGCGCGACATCGAGTCCTTGATCTGGCGCATCCAGGCCAAACGCGGGGTGTTGAAGACCATATTCATCGGGTGGAGACTGATGACCTTGATGCCCGGCGCGGTGAAGTATTGGCGGTACGGCTCGATGGACAACCCCAGCTCGTTGTAGAGGAAACTGCCGTCCTCGAAGAAGACGGGCACCTGCAACAGCTTGGACTCCAACCAGTAAGGCGTGATCTTCGGGGTCAGCGTCGTGATGGTGTTGGAACAGCAACGGATGTGGAAGTCGTTGTGGAGAAGATGCGCCGTGTCGGTGACGTCGAAGCCGCGGTGCGAACGCGAACAGGTGGCCTCCGGAGCGAAAGCCATACAGGTCTCGATGACCTCCCGGAAGCTGTCGCCGTGCGAGGAACCTGGCAGGAAGTTGGGGTGTATGCCCCGCTGCAACCGTCCCGCGAGGAACGCCCGCTCAATCACCTCCGACCGGTGCGTGACGAACACCGTCAAGCGCAACAACTCCGGCGGCAACAGCCGGAAATACTCCTCCATCACCGTCTCCGACGCCCAGTCGATGTCGGACGTGAAGCAGAACACCGGCCGCTCGTCCCATTCGTGCGGCCCCGCCGCCCGCTCCAATAATTCAATCATTCCGTTTTTTGCTATAGTTTTGAGACTTAGTGCTTAAGACTTAAGCCTTTGGCGTTTCTCGTTCTTTCCAAAAGTAAAAGTCAAATTAACGGCGCAAAAATACATTTTTTTTGTATTTTCGCGGCCTCATTTGATGAGACTATATTATATATGCGAAAATGAAGAAATGGAGTGCTTTATGCCTGCTCGCAGTCTGTCTGCTCACTCTGGGATGCCAGCGTGAAATTGATATGGAACTGCCTGAATACCAGCCGAAACTCGTAGTCGAAGGGACAATCGAGAACGGCTCCCCCGCGATGGTCCTGCTGACGCGGAGCATCCCCTATTTCGCCGAGATCAATATGGAAACGCTGCGCGACAGCGTGCTCATCACCGGAAGCAAGGCACGCGTGTTCGTGACTTCCGAAACCGGCCAGACCGAGGAACTGCGCTTCCAGCTCAGCCCCGATGCCCCCTACTATGTGGCCTTCATGGGCAAGAATGTCATCGGAAAAGAGGAAACACACTATACCCTCAGGGTCGAGTACGACGGCAAAACCTACACCGCCGAGACCTATATCCCCAAGACGTTCGACCTCGACTCCATCGGCTTCGACCAGTCGGCGGAAATCCTCAACGAAGAACAGGCCACCATACGCATGCAAATCACCGACCCCGCCGACGAGGAGAACTACTACGCCTTCTTCTGCAAGGTGAAATGCCCCACTCTCCAAGACCGCCTCTGGATCAGCGGCCTCCCTGTGGCCTTCGACGATCGCACTTTCAACGGCCTGACATTCAACTACGAACTCACCCGCCTCGGATACTCCACCCTGCTGTACGGGATGATGGACGACAGCCAGCAGGAGGCGTTCGGCCGCCGCACCTTCCGCCCCGGCGACACGGTCTACGTGAAACGCACCCAAATCGATTACCATACCTACAGATACCTGCTCTCCGCCGGCTCCGAGGCCGCTATGGGGAGCAACCCCTTCACCAACCCGATGCCCGCCGTCACCAACTTCGACAGCGATGAGGTGCTCGGCCACTGGAGCGGGTTCGCCGCCAAAATCGATACGCTGGTGTGGGTGAAGTGAGGGTTAAGGTTTAAGGTTTAAGGTTTAAGGTTTAAGGTTTATGGGTTATGGGTTAGGGGGTAGTGGGTTATAAGAGAGAAAAGTTAAAGAAACATCAATAGTCAGAATAATGCTATTTGTAAAGATCTATCGTTTTTTCCAGAAGCACAAAATGCTGTTATACACCTTGATGGTGCTCAGCAGTGCGGTGTTTGTCTTCTTCGCGGTGAAGGTGAAGTTGGATGTCGATCTGGTGCGGCTGCTGCCGGCCTCGGATCACTCTGAGAGCGGACTCGTCTTCGACAACCTGAAGATCAAGGACAAGATTTTCATGGAGATGACCGGTGCGGAACCGGAGGTGATGGCCGGCTACGTCGATGAGCTGATGGACTCCATCCTCGCCAACGACGAGGGCATCGCCAACACGCTCTACCGCTTCGAACCCGATATGGCACTCAACGCCTTGGACTTCGCGATGATGCATGTGCCCTCGTTCGTCGATACGTCAATGTACGCCCAGTTCGACTCGGCCATCGCCCACGCCGATGAGACGATGGCCCACAACTACGAGCTGATCATGAACGACGAGTCCGGCGCCGTCACCGATATGGTGGCCACCGACCCGCTCAACCTCCGCCAATACCTGATGCCAGACCTCTCCTCCGGTCTGGGTTTCACCCTCATCGACGGACACCTTTTCTGCGCCGACAGCACTGTGGCACTCATCTACATCTCCCCGGATTTCCAGTCGTTCGACGCTGAACAGGGCAGCAAACTGATGGACAATATCAACCATTGTGTCGGTGAGTTCCAGAAGGTGCACCCCGACGTCGAAGTGCTGATGCACGGCGGCGTGGTGCGCGCGGGCGACAACAACCGCGTCATGTCGCGCGACATCTACCTCACAGTCGGCATCTCGCTGTTGATTGTCCTGATTGTCCTCTGTCTCAGCTTCAAGAGCTTCAATATCACCTGGCAGAACGTGCTGCCCGTGGCCTACGGCACCTTTTTCGCGTTGGCGTGCATGTACTGGATTCAAGGCGGTATGTCGCTGATGGCCCTCGGCGTCGGCTCCGTGGTGCTGGGCGTCGCGCTCAGTTACTGCCTGCATGTCATTATCCATCAGCGCTTTGTGGGCGACGTGGAGCAGATGCTGAAGGAAGAGGCCCTGCCCGTCTGCCTCGGCTGCCTCACCACCATCGGGGCCTTCATCGGACTCTTCTTCACCCAGAGCGACCTGCTCAAGGAGTTCGGTCTGTTCTCCACCTTCGCGCTCATCGGCAACACCTTCTTCGTGCTGATTTTCCTGCCGCATTTCCTGCGGGAGGACGAGCGGGGGCACAACGAGAAGATATTCAAGGGAATAGAACGGATAAACAACTACGCATACGACCGTAACCCGTTTGTAGTCATCGGATTGTGCATCATCATCGTCATCGGCTTCTCCTTCTCCGGCAAGGTGCAGTTCGACGATGACCTGAAACACATTGGTTACGAAAGCGACGCGCTGCACAAGTCCGAGAATCTCTATTCCGAGAAAAACGACCACGGTGGCCTGCAGCAGTATTTCGCCGTCACCGCCCCCACCCTCGACGAAGCCCTGGACGCCAACAAGGCACTCTCCTCCACCCTCGACTCAATGCGGAGGGCCGGCGACCTGATTGCCTACACCCCGGCGGTGTCGATACTCTTCCAGTCGCAGGCCGAACAACAGCGACGTATCGACGCGTGGCAGCGGTACTGGACGCCCGAGAAGGTCAGCCAGGCCATGGCCGCCGTCAAAAGCGCAGCCGTGCACAACGAGCTCTCCCCCGATATCTTCGTCCCCTTCCAGGCAATGGTGGAAGCCGATTACGAACCCGGTGACCTCTACGCCTCCGGTGTCGTGCCCGACGGACTGCTCTGCAACTTCATCGAAGAAAACAACGGTACATACCTGATTTTCAATACCACACAGTTGAAGAAGGAGAAGATGAAAGAGGTCTGCGACCACGTGGCCGGAATGCCGAAAGCCGTGGTGGTGGACCCGTTCTACTACACCGCCGGCATGCTCAACATGCTCCGCTCCGACTTCAACACCACGCTGCTCATCTCCTCCATCTTCGTCTTCCTCGTGCTGCTCTTCTCCTTCCGGGACCTCGTCATCGCGATCATCGCCTTCCTGCCGATGTTCTTCAGCTGGTATATGGTGCAGGGTTGGATGGCCATCTTCGGACTGCCCTTCAATATGGTCAACATCGTGGTCTCCACCTTCATCTTCGGAATAGGCGTGGACTATAGCATCTTCGTGATGCAGGGACTGTTGGCGGCGCAGCGCGGCGAAGGCAGCCGTCTGCTCGAATATCACAAGGTGGCGGTTTTCTTCTCGGCATTAGTCCTTATCGTGGTTATGGTGTCTATGCTATGTGCCACCCACCCGACCATCACCTCCATCGGCTACAGCACGGTCATCGGTATGCTCTCCACCATCCTGATCACCTACATCCTGCAGCCCCTGTTCTTCCGCTGGGCAATGAAATGGCCCTACCTCCGCAACAGAATCAGCAATAAGAAGTGATCAGGCAACCGGCAACAGAAATAGTGACGAACAGAAATGATATATTATAAAACATAATTCCTTGAACAGCCTCGAAGAGGCAAAACGCACGAAGTGCAAGTAACCCCACACAAGCGCAGCGCAGTGTGGGGGCTTCAATAACCAATAACCCTTAACCCTTAACCCATAACCCTTAAACCCTAAACCTTAAACCATAATGAAGAAACTATTGACCATTGTCATCGCGTTGATGACGTTCACGGCCGTCGCACAGAAGGCGGAGTGCCATTTCACGGAGTCCAAGTTCATCAAAGCTTCAGGGAAAACCATCGAGTCGGAAGGCAACCTCAAACTCACCTCGGCCGACAAGCTGGAGATGAACTACACCAAGCCGGCCGGCGATTATTTCATCATCGATGGCAAGACCATCCGCATCAATATGCGGGGCAAGAAGTCCGTGGTGGACACCGAGAAGAATGCCGCGATGAAGACACAGCGCAACACGCTGATGAACTGCATCACCGGCAACTGGAAACAGGCCGCCACCGACAACAACGCCGAGAGCTCCGTCTCGGAGAAGGGCGCCAACAAGGTGGTGACCCTCACCGCCAAGAAAGCCGCCCCCCGTGGCTACTCCAAGATCGTGATTACCTACCGCAAGTCCGACAACCTGCCCGTGGAACTTGTGTTCGAAGAGTTCAACGGCACGGTCACAACCTACAAGATGACCAACATCGTCAAAAAATAGCCGCATACGATGGAATACGGAGAATTCAAAGTGAAAGAAGGGGTTTATGTCCCCGACATCGGCATAGACTACCCCAAGGATGACCCGCACCGTCGGCTCTTGCACGTGGAAGTGGAGGACTCTTCGCAGGGTCGTTTCACCTTCGACGAGACCTACCCTTACCTGGACAACACGTTCCGCTTCAAGCTCAACGTCATTGCAGGTTGGGTGGTGAAGTGGCTGATGATTGCCGTCCACAACCGTTGCCATTACGGGCTGCAGATTGAGGGGGACCTGCGCAAATACAAAGACCAGCTCAAAGACGGCGCGGTCTGCGTCTGCAACCACGTCTTCGTCTTTGACGCGTTGGGGGTCAACTCGGCGTGCAAGAAGTTCCGCCAGGTGCGCATCCCGATGTTCGCCAAGCATTTCAACGGCCATGGCTGGTGGATTCTCTGGCAGGCGGGCGGCGTGCCCATCCCCGAAACCCGCGAGGGTATCCGCAAGTACAACGAAGCTTTCGACGATTACGCCCGCCGCAAGATGTGGTTCATCATCTTCCCCGAGGCGGTGCGTTGGAATATGTACACCCCCATCCGGCCGTTCAAGCGCGGGGCCTTCTCGATGGCCTACAAGTACGACCGCCCCGTCATCCCGTTTGTGTACACCTACCGCAAGCGTCGCGGCATTTACCGGCTTTTCGGCAAGAAGGACTCCCCCTGCGTGACGCTGCACGTGGGCGAGCCGATCTGGTTCGACAAGGGCGCCAACCGCAAGGAGGAGCTCGACCGCGTCTGCCGCGAAGCCCATCAGGCGATGGTGCGCATGGCGGGCATCGAGGTCAACCCCTGGCCCCCCATCGAAGAGGCGTGACCTCCTCATAATCCCTATGTCACGATAGGCGATAAGGCTGTCTGTGTTCTTGTTGTCCTTGTAAATATATTGTAGTCGTCCTGCGGTCAATATCTCGGCGGGACGGCTATTTTTTTACGCCTTTGCCATCCAATCCTAGCAATGCTGCAATAACCGCCCAAGGCTTTGGGTGGAAAGAGGCGTGCGGGCTGAAAAGATGACAAGGAATGCCTAGATCTTGCGAAAACGGAAAAACAAAATTAACAATTAATTGTTAAATTACTATGCGTGTAATTTATAATACGCTGATGTTCAGTACAATAAAAATATTCCAAAACTATTGATATCGGAATATCTTTTTTGTATCTTTGCGGCGTAAAATTTATTATAAATTATAACCAATGGAAAGAGAAGTGACACAAATGGATTTAGACATGCCGCAATTGCGGCAGCTGGTGTTGAAGAACACCGAAAGAATTGACAAGAACGAATTGATGATCAAACAGATGCGTAAGGAAAGTATGGAGCAGGCCCGAAAATCCGCCGAGCGGGATGAATGGCTGGAGAATTCCCGCCGTGAACACGACCGCTGGGCGCGCAGCATGAGGGAGACATTGGACGAGATTGCACAGTACTCCAAACAGTCTCAGATTGAGCAGGAGATGCGAAGCCTGGAACTGGATGCACGGTTTGCGGAGACTGACAGGCAGCTCAAAGAGACCGACAGGCAGCTGAAGGAAACCTCTTTGGAGGTGAAGCGGCTCTCCCGCCAGCTCAGCGGCACCACGGGGCATATCGTGGAAGGCCTGGTCAGCTCTTCGACGGAGAAGATTTTCGAGAACGTTGGACTCGTGCTGCACAACAGCGGCAAGAATCTGATAAGGAGCATTCCGTCCGAAAACATAGCCATGGAGGTGGATGTCCTGCTCAGCAATGAGGAGCTGGCGGTTCCCATCGAGGTCAAGGCCAACTGCACAAAGGACAACGTAAGGAGGTTCCTGCATCAGATGAGTCATTTCCGACGTCTCTTCCCCGAATATGACGGCAAGGAGGTCGTCGCCGCCATCGCCGCCATCAATTACGAAAAGGGCGTGGCGGAACTCGCCCATAGGGAAAAACTCCTCGTCATCCGTGTCAACAGCGACGACATCTTCTCCATCGACCCCTTCCAGAAGGACGAGCTGCGGAAGTTCTGACAGTAGAAATGCTTCCCTAAAGTAAAGGATATCTCACTGTTGCTTCGCTCTATCTCTATGGGAAGGGTATGCCATCTCTAAGGGAAAGGCGTAAGAAAAAGGGACCAAAAAAAGGTGTGCCGAACGTGACGTTCGACACACCTTTGTCGGTTTCCCGCATGAACGGTTAGTTCTGCATACGGGCGTTGATTCTGTCGTTGAGCTCTTGCGGCACCTCGAGGTTGAGCTGCACCTTCATCTCACGAAGGATGCGGTTGTTGGTCAGGTCGTCGGGGTTCACCTCATAAGCTTTCTGGCACCACTCGTGGGTTTTCTCCATGGCGTTCTTACGCTCGGGGCTCTGGAACAGCTTGGTGGCCTCTTCCCACTTGCGGGTGTTCATGGCCGTCTGACGGCGATCCATGATGTCGTAGTACTCCATCGCGTAACGGTAGCCCATCTTGCTGAGCAGGACGAAGTCTTTCGGATCCTTGGCCAGCGCTTCGGTCAGAATCTGCTCGGCCTTGTCATACTTCTTGGCGTTGACGAGGTAGGTGGCGCAAATCGGGATCATTTTGGGATCGCCCGTGGCAATCGCCTTGTCCACGATGTCTAACAGCTTCTCCTCGTCGTTGATCATGGCGTAGTAGTCCATCATCGGCTCGTAGAGTCCGGCGGGGCTCTTTTCGCCGAAGATCTTGTTGGCCTTCGTCAGGGTCTCCGCGCACTTCACCGTGTCGTTCTTGTCTTTGTGGAGGTAATAGAGCTCCACGTAGGCGGCTTCGGAGGCGGCGGGGGCGGTAGCCACGCACTTCTCGAGCATCTTCTCGTAGTTGTCCATGTCCTTCAAGGAGTAGTAAATCATAGCCGTCTGGATGTACATGTTGGCGGCATTCTCCTTTTTCTGGGCCAGTTCGTAGCACTTCGCAGCAATACCGTAGTACTTGAGGGCATCCTCGGTTTTGCCTTTGGCGGCGGCGGCTTTGCCCTTCTCCTCGAACGGACCGGCTAACAGCTCCTGACCTTCTCTGGCGCCGAACAAGCCCGTTTTGGGTTGCACGTTCTTGTCAAGCTCCACGGCCTTCACGAAGGCGGCATAGGCATCCTCCAATGCATTCGGGTAACGCGGCGTGGCGGACGGATCCTTCTCTTTGCGCACCTGGTCGTAGTTGTATTGCTGAACGTTCACGTTCGCCTGCATCAACCACACTTCGGCATTATCAGGATAGGAAGCCATGCAGTTTTTCATAAAATTCTGCGCTTTAGGCACTTGATTGCTCTTCAGGCATTGCCATACATCATCCAGGCATGATTGCGAGAAAGCGCTGGCGCTTACGAATAGCGCGACTAAAACAAGCATCCATTTTTTCATTTCTTTCGATTTTTTAAGTTACTAACTATATGACTGATTACTTTTCCAATTGTTTAATGAGGGCGTCGATTTCGTCGGCCTTCGGGGACTGCTGCCGCACATAGATGGCACGCAGCGTGTTCAGCAGGTTCACATCGTCGGGCTGGAGTCTGCGCGCCTGCTCGAAGTAGTCGGCGGCGGAGGCCAGGTATCGCTCCGACAGCTCCTTGGCCGTCTCTATCTCCGACTTGTCGCCCTGCTGTATGGCTAACTGGTTCTGCCGGTTGAAGTAGTATTCCGAGAAGCTGTAGTTGCAAACCCCTAAGTTGTAGAGTATTACGAAATTGTTGGGGTCGATGCGGTTGGCGCGGGAGAGCAGACGGTCAGCCTCCTCGTAGCGCTTCTCCTTGATGTAGAAGTTGGCCACGTTCACCATCTCGTCGGAGGTCTTCAACACCTGCGGGTCGATCTGGTCCACCAGCCGCTTCGCCTTCACGCTGTCGCCGGACCAGTAGGCGTAGTCGATCTCCAACAGCTTGACACTCATGTTGTCGGGGTTCTTCGCCTTGGCCATAGCTAAGGTCTTCTCGATGTTCGCGCGGTCGTTGTCGGCCTTGTATTGGTCGATGAGCTTGCCGAACACGTACGGATTCTGCGATCCGTCGTCGATGGCTTTCTGGTAGTAGCGCATCATCTCGTCCTTCTTGCCGAGGCTCTCTAAGGTGTAGGCGTAGTAGTAGTAGAGCTCGCCGTTCATCGGATATTGCGGGGGCGCCATCTCGTAGCTCTCGACGGCCTTCCGCAGTGTCGTTTCGGCGCCGGTGTAGTCCTTGGCGATGAGCTGGTCCACACCGCGTACCAGCAGGTAGGGGTAGAGCTGCTTGAGGGCCTCCTGGGCGCCCATCATATCCAGAGCCTCGACTTTAGGGTTGAGTTCGAGGGCCTTCTGGAAGGCGTCGTAGGCCTCCACGGGTGCGTTGGGGTAGCGGATCTGGTAGTTCTCGTCCTTCTGCTTCTCGTTGTATTCGCGGTTGGCTAACAGAAGCTCGATGTTGCCCTTGTAGAGCCACGTCTGCGCCTTGACGGAGAGTTTCTCGTCGGCGGCGCAGAGGTCGATCTGCTCCTTGGCCTTGTCGTAGTCCTTGTCGTAGTAGAAGTTGTACGCCTTCGTCAGCGACGGCTTCTGCGCGCTGAGGCTCACCAAGAGCAGAATGTTCACGATTAACAGAAGGTGCTTTCTCATCGTTAAGGGTTAGGGTTTAAGGTTTAAGGTTTAAGGTTTAAGGGTTATGGGTTATGGGTTCACAAATCACAAATCACAATTCACAAGTCACAATTCACAAGTCACAATTCACAAGTCACAAATCACAAATCACAAATCACAAATCACAAATCACAAATCACAAGTCAGACTAGTTTTCGGGGGTGTCGTTTAAGTCGTCGTTGTCGGTTTGTTCAGGAGTCTCGGGGGTCTCGGTGTTCTCGGGGACGATGGGGTTGCCGTTCTCGTCGAATTCCTCTTCCTCCTCCTCTTGTCTGGGCACTTCGCAGACGGCGGCGATGGTGTCCTTGCCGCGGAGGTCGATGAGTCGGACGCCCTGCGTGTTACGGCCGAGGATGCGGAGCTGGTCCACGTGGAGGCGGATGGCGATGCCGGAGCGGTTGATGATCATGAGGTCGTCGTCGTCGGTCACGGCCTTGATGGCGATGAGGTTGCCGGTCTTCTCAGTGATCTTGATGGTGCTCACGCCCTTGCCGCCGCGGTGGGTGATGCGGTAGTCTTCCAGCAGCGAGCGCTTGCCGTAGCCGTTTTCAGACACGATGAGGATGTTGCTGCGGTTGTCGTTGATGGCCAGCATGCCGATGACGCGGTCGTCGTCGCCGTCGAGGCTGACACCACGCACGCCTGCTGCGGTGCGGCCGATGGCGCGGAGCTCCTCGTTCTCGTGGAAACGGATGGCGCGGCCGGAGTAGAGGGCCATCATGATGTCGCTGTTGCCGTCGGTGAAACGAGCGGCGAGCAGACGGTCGCCCTCACGCACGTTGATGGCGATGATGCCCTTCCTGCGCGGGTGCGAGTAGGCCTCGATGGAGGTCTTCTTGATGATGCCCTTCTCGGTACACAATATAATATAGTGGTTGTTGATGAAGTCGGGTTCGTCGATGCTCTTGAGGTTGATGATGGAGGTGATCTTGTCGCCTTCCTCGATCTGGAGCAGGTTCTGGATGGCGCGGCCCTTGGAGGTCTTCAGGCCTTCGGGGATCTCGAACACTCTCATCCAGAAGCACTTGCCGCGTTCGGTGAAGAAGAGCAGGTAGTTGTGGTTGGTGGCCATGTAGAGGTGCTCGATGAAGTCCTCGTCGCGGGAGCTGCTGCCTCGCGAGCCCTTGCCGCCGCGGTTCTGGACCTTGTACTCGGCCAGCGGCGTGCGCTTGATGTAGCCGAGGTGCGAGATGGTGATGACCACCTCCTCGTCGGCGATGGTGTCCTCCACACGGAATTCGGAGGAGCTGTACTCGATGGGGGAGCGGCGTTCGTCGCCGAAGCGCTTCTTGATGTCCTGCAGCTCGTCCTTGATGATGCCCATGCGGAGGTTCACGTCGTTGAGCACGTCGTTGAGGTAGGCGATGAGCTTCATGAGTTCGTCGTACTCGTCCTGCAGCTTCTGGCGTTCCATGCCGGTGAGCTGGCGGAGGCGCATCTCGACGATGGACTTGGCCTGGATCTCGGTGAAGTCCCACTTCTCCATAAGTCCCTGCCAAGCCTCCTGCACGGTCTGCGAGGCGCGGATGAGGGCGATGATCTCGTCGATGATGTCGAGGGCTTTGAGGAAGCCTTCGAGGATATGGGCGCGTTCCTGGGCCTTCTTGAGATCGTAGCGGGTGCGGCGGATGACCACCTCGTGGCGGTGTTTCACGTACTCCACGATCATGTCCTTGAGGTTCAGGGTCATCGGGCGGCCGCCGACGAGGGCGACGTTGTTGACGCTGAACGACGACTGCAGGGCGGTCATCTGATAGAGCTTGTTGAGCACCACCTCGGGGACGACGTCCTTCTTGAGTTCATAGACGATGCGGGTGCCGTTGCGCTTGTTGGTGAGGTTCTGCACGTCGGTGATGCCGGCGATTTTGCCCTCCTTGACGAGTTCGACGGTGTGGCTGATCATGTCGGAGGGGTTGGTCATGTAGGGCAGGGTAGTGACGACGATGCAGTTGTGGTTCTTTTCGGATTCGATTTCGGCGTGGCCGCGCATGACGATGCGGCCGCGGCCGGTGAGGAAGGCGTCCTGGACTCCGCGGTAGCCGTAGATGATGCAGCCGGAGGGGAAGTCGGGGGCCTTGATGGTGTGCATCAGCTCCTCGATGGTGATGTCGTTGTTGTCGATGTAGGCGCAGATGCCGTCGCACACCTCGCTGAGGTTATGGGGGGCCATGTTGGTGGCCATACCGACGGCGATGCCGGAGGAGCCGTTGACGAGCAGGTTGGGGATTTTGGCGGGCAGCACGGTGGGCTCGGGGATGGAGTCGTCGAAGTTGAGCACCATATCGACGGTGTCCTTCTCGATGTCGGCGACCATCTCTTCGGAGGAGCGGCGCAGTCGGGCTTCGGTGTAACGCATGGCGGCGGGGCTGTCGCCGTCCACGGAACCGAAGTTACCCTGTCCGTCCACGAAGGGGTAGCGGAGGGTCCACGGCTGGGCCATGCGCACAAGGGCGTCATAGACGGCCGTGTCGCCGTGCGGGTGGTATTTACCGAGCACCTCACCGACGATACGGGCGCACTTGCGGTAGGGGCCGCTCTCGGTGATGTTCATGTCCCACATGGCGTAGATGATGCGGCGCTGCACGGGCTTGAGGCCGTCGCGCACATCGGGCAGGGCGCGGGAGACAATGACCGACATCGAATAGTCGATGTAGGCCGTCTTCATCAGGTTCTCGATGTTGTATTGTACTACTTTCTCGTCCAAAATCTCATTTTCTTCCATTTATTCTTCTTCTATTGAATCTCTAACTTTCTTGTAATGAAAAACTTATACTTTTTACAATGAAACGCCCAAAATACGATTTTTTTGGATTCGCCGGGCGTGAATCGCACACATTTTATCAACAACGAAAAACACCCCAAACGCGAAATCGGGGCGTTAGAACGCGTTGTGGGGGAAAAACCGTTTGCCCGCAGTACGTTTGGACTACAGGGCTCGGTAGGATAATGCGGACTCAGCTACATATTGCGGCAAGGAGATGCTGGAACGCTCGTAGTTGTTTGTTTCCATAAGACCAAGCGTATGCCAAGCACCAACCTAGCACCAGACAAGGCGCAACCAAGGTGTAGCCATAGTGTAGCCATACTGATGCCATACTCTTGCCATACTCTTGCCATACTCTTGCCATACTCCTAAGTATGGCTACACTATGGCATCAGTATGGCAACAGTATGGCATCTCCTTGGAAAGGGCTTGGATAGGGCGATGGAGCGTAGGCAAAATTTTGTATCTTTGCAGCCGCAAAAACTTCTAAAACAGACAACGATGGCAAAAATCAACCAAGTGGGCCCCGGCCCGATGACTACCGGCACTGTCGGTGGTCTCACATACGTGAAATGCAAGGACGGCACCACCTACGTCCGTTCCACGCCCGTAATGCCGGCAAAGGTGTACAAGTCGCCCGCCGCCAAAAAGCGTATGGCCCTCTTCAAGATGATACAGACGCATCTGCGCCAGCATCTGCCCACATTCCGGCGGACCTTCGTCCACGAGGGCTCCGGAAGTCCGAGCAACGGCTATTTCAAGAGGAACAACAAAGCTTTGCGCGAGGCCCTCGACGCCTTGGCCGACCGCATGGTGGCGGGCGAGTTGGTGACCCCAGACGAGATAGAGGCTGCTGTCTGCGCCTACGCCGCCGGGCATCCCGACAGGATCTGCATCGCCTCGTTAAACGGCTACGAGGAGGTGTTCCTCGCCGGCGAGTGGCCCGACTTCATCATGCTCCGCCCCAAGGGAAGCAACCGCACCATGACCATCACGCTGAGGTAACGCGGGACGCCGCCCTTTACGACTCGTCATCAAGGCATGCGAGCTCAAATAAATATGTTGCCTGATGTGACGTCGTTCGTTTGTATATATTCATAATTTGTGTACCTTTGCAGCCTCGAATATCATTCAATAAAATATACAGAATATGAAAGACTTAAGAGCTGAATTGCAAGCCCTGGGCGTTGAGAACCCCGTTGAAATCTACCACAACTTGTCGTACGACGAGCTGTACAAGCATGAGACCGACCCCGCACTGACGGGCTATGAGAAGGCCTACCTGACCAAGTCGGGCGCCCTCTCGGTCGATACCGGCATCTTCACCGGCCGCTCGCCCAAAGACAAATACATCGTCATGGACGAGAACACGAAGGACAACGTCTGGTGGTACGACCCCAACAAGAAGGGCTCCGACAACAAACCCATCGACCACAAGACCTGGGAACACTTCCGCAAACTCTGCCAGAAACAGCTCTCCGGCAAGAAGGTCTATGTGATGGACGGCTACTGCGGCGCCAACGAGAACTCCCGCATGAAGGTCCGCTTCGTGTCGGAGGTGGCTTGGCAGGCCCATTTCGTGAAGAACATGTTCATCCGCCCCTCCGAGGAGGAACTGGCCGACTTCGAGCCCGATTTCGTGGTGCTGAACGCCGGCAAGACCACCAACCCCGACTGGAAGGAGATGGGCCTGAACAGCGAGGTCTTCGTGGCCTTCAACCTCACGGAGCGCATGGCCCTCATCGGCGGCACCTGGTACGGCGGCGAGATGAAGAAGGGCATCTTCTCCGTGATGAACTACTTCCTGCCCCTGCGCGGCATGGCCGCCATGCACTGCTCGGCCAACGAGGGCAAGAACGGCGACACCGCCATCTTCTTCGGCCTCTCCGGCACCGGCAAGACGACCCTCTCCACCGACCCGAACCGCGCCCTCATCGGCGACGACGAGCACGGCTGGGACGACAACGGCGTCTTCAACTTCGAGGGCGGCTGCTATGCCAAGTGCATCAACCTCAGTGAGGAGAAGGAACCCGACATCTTCCACGCCATCAAGCGCGACGCCCTGCTCGAGAACCTCGTGGTGGACGCCGAGGGCAACATCGACTTCAACTCCGCCGAGAAGACCGAGAACACCCGCGTTTCGTACCCGATTTACCACATCGATAACATCGTGCGCCCGATCTCCCGCGGCACGCATCCGAGCAAGATCATCTTCCTCTCCGCCGACGCTTTCGGCGTGCTGCCGCCGGTCTCCATCCTCAACAAAGAGCAGACGATGTACTACTACCTGAGCGGTTACACCGCCAAGCTGGCCGGCACCGAGCGCGGCATCGTGACCCCGCAGCCGACCTTCTCCTCCTGCTTCGGCGCGGCCTTCCTGCTGCTGCACCCCACGAAGTATGCCGAGGAGCTGGCCAAGAAACTCGAAGAGCACAACGCCACGGCCTACCTGGTGAACACCGGCTGGGCGGGCGGCGGCTACGGCGTCGGCGAGCGCATCTCGCTGAAGGCCACCCGCGCCATCATCACCGCCATCCTCAACGACGAACTCAAGAGCTGCGAGACCGAAATCGTGAAGCCCTTCAACTTGGTGATCCCCAAACACGTCACCGGCGTCGATGACAATATCCTCAACCCCGTCAACAGCTGGACCGACAAGGACGCTTTCCAGAAGAGCGCCAACGAGCTGGCCTCCGCCTTCATCAAGAACTTCGCCAACTTCAGCGACACCGCGGAAGGCAAGGCGCTGATTCCGTTCGGCCCGCAGATATAGACTTGTGACTTGTGACTTGTGATTTGTGATTTGTGAGTTGTGATTTGTGGGTTGTGATTTGTGAGTTGTGATTTGTGAGTTGTGATTTGTGAGTTGTGATTTGTGAGTTGTGATTTGTGAGTTGTGAGTTGTGAGTTGTGATTTGTGATTTGTGACTTGTGAGGTGTGAGTTTAGATTTTTTTGAAGAATTAAGTCTTGAAAAAAAAAAATTGTATTTTTGCGGAAATTGTTGTTTAACAAAATAAATACAATTATGAAGACTTATTCTTTTGAAAATCTTGATGTTTGGAAATTTTCCAGACAGTTAGTCAAACAAGTGTACGAGGTGCAATCCACATTCCCACCTTTTGAAAGGTATGGTTTGGGAGATCAATTAAGACGTGCAGTAGTGTCGATTTCTTCGAATATTGCGGAAGGTAATGCTAGAAGCTCAGTAAAGGAACAGATTCATTTTCTGGAAATATCAAAAGGGTCTCTTATGGAGGTCTATTGCCAGCTGTTATTAGCATACGATTTAAGTTATATTGATGAGGAACAACTGTCTGATTGCAAAGTTAAAATTGATGTCGTGTACAAGCTGCTTAACGGTCTGTTATACCACAAATTCAACATCTTATCAAATTCCAACTCCCAACCCCCAAGTCCCAAGTCATAAATCCCAAGTCCCAAGTCCTAAGTCCTAAGTCCCAAGTCCTAAGTCATAAGTCATAAATCCCAAGTCCCAAGTCCTAAGTCATAAGTCATAAGTCCCAAGTCCCAAGTCCCAAGTCATAAGTCATAAATCCCAAGTCATAAGTCAAATGAAACTCTTACTAATCAGCAATTCAACCAACTACAAGGAACCGTATCTCGGCTGGTGTCAGCCGTTGATTGCGGAGTTCCTGCAGGGCACGGCCGATGAGATACTGTTCGTGCCCTACGCCGGCGTGGATGTGGGCGGCAAGGTTTATCCTGAAAGCTACGACAGCTACACGGCCCGCGTGCGCGGCGTCTTCGAGAAGCTCGGCAAGAAGGTGGTCTCCGTGCATGAGACCAGCGACCCCGTGGCGGCGGTCAACAACGCCAAGTTCATCATGGTGGGCGGTGGCAACACCTTCCATCTGGTGGCCGAGCTGCACCGCCACAAGCTCATCCAACCCATCCGCCGCAAGGTGATGGAGGGCACACCCTATATGGGCTGGAGCGCGGGTTCCAACGTGGCCTGCCCGACGCTCTGCACCACCAACGACATGCCCATCGTGATGCCCGAGAGCTTCGACTGCCTCGACCTCGTGCCGTTCCAGATCAACCCGCACTACATCGACCCCTATCCGGAGGCCATCAACGACAGCATCCGCCACGGCGGCGAGACCCGTCAGGTGCGCCTGAACGAGTATCTGGCGGTCAACAAGGAGAAGACGGTGGTCGGTCTGCGCGAAGGCACCGCCCTGTGGGTGGATCACGAGCGCATCACCCTCAAGGGTACGCGCAACATGATCGTGCTCCGCTACGGTAGGGAACCCGAGGAGGTCGTTCCCGGCACCGTTTTCGAGTACGACATCACCCCGTGTCACGTTTAATACAGCCATCGCGGGCAATTCCTTCGGGTTTTGCCCGCATGTCTGTTTTTTTTGTATTTTTGCGCCCTAAGTTGTGTGCAGTATCCGTTGTTGTTCGTTTACTGTAGGCAAAATGGTGTAATATCAAGTCAGAAAGTGATGAAACAACTCTCAGAAATAACCCGGAATGTGGTGCTCTTCTGTCTTCTCGTCGCGGCGATGGCCTGTCCGGTCACGCTGTCGGCGCAGACCCAGGGCACCGGAAATCGTGTCTTCCACGTCAATCAAATCCCATTGAAGTTGGTGTTCGTGAAGGGCGGCGACATGCAGATGGGCTGCTCCGACGAGCGTGACGGCGATTGTATGAGTCAGGAGGTTCCGACCCATACGGTGACGTTGACGGATTTCTACATCGGTGAGACAGAGATTACGCAGGCGCAATGGATGGCGGTGATGGGGCGCGACAACAACCCGAGCTACTGGAAGGGCAACACGCTTCCCGTGGAGCGCGTGAGTTGGGAGGAGTGCCACCGTTTCATCGCCCGTCTGAACAAGTACCTGTCGGCCCAGTTGCCTGAGGGCTACCGTTTCGCGCTTCCGAGCGAGGCGCAGTGGGAGTATGCCGCCCGAGGGGGGCTGAAGAGCGCCCGCACGCGCTATGCCGGAGGCAACACGGTGCCGGAGGTGGCTTGGTATTACGACAACAGCAGCGAGCGCACCCACGACGTGCGGATCAAGACAGCCAACGAGCTGGGGGTCTTCGACATGAGCGGCAACGTCTGGGAGTGGTGCGAGGACTGGTTCAACGAGAATTTCTACGCGGAGAACGCGAACTGGATGGATCCGCAGGATAACCAGGAGGCCACCTACCGGGTGATGCGGGGTGGCAGCTGGAACTACGCGGCGAAGTACCAGCGCTGCGCCCACCGCAACCGTGGCAGCGTCCATTCCCGCTACGAGGACTGCGGCTTCCGGGTCGCGCTGGTTCCGAAGCGGTAGTGCCGCCACTGTTACCGCAGGCTTTCCTTCAACGGATTGTCAATGGTGGGGACGTGGCGCATGGAGCCGTCTGCGTCCCGCAGACGCGCAAGTATAAGCTGGATATTCCGCTCACCACAACCGGCGGCGAAATCATCCTCTACCAGCCCGACAGCAGCATCAGGTTGGAGGTACGGATGGAGGAGGAAACCGTGTGGCTTACACAGGCGCAGATGACCCAACTCTTTCAGACCACAAAACAAAACATCAGTTTTCATATCGGGAACATCTTCAAAGAGGGCGAATTAAACAAGACCTCAGTTGTCAAGGATTTCTTGACAACTGCTGCCGACGGCAAGGACTGTGCTGCTGACATTGGCGAAACGCGAGGAAGGTGTATCGGCGGAGATTGTCACAAGGCACGTCGCGGAAACGCTAAAACTCGACCTCGAACGCCACAATCGGCAATACCCGCCCATCGCAATCCGGGAGTGCGAGCGCTACCACGACCGCTTTCTCATCATCGACGACACTGTCTATCACCTCGGCGCATCCCTCAAGGATTTGGGCAAGAAAATGTTTGCGTTCAATCGGATGGAGGTGGCGGCGGAGGAGATTCTGACAATTTGATGGAAAAGAGGGCGATTACAGTTAGCAGTGAGTAGTGAGCAGTTAGTGGTGACATAAACAGGGGGGGCAGGCGAGCGGGCGAACAGGTAGGCCGCAGGTATGGAACCGTCTGCGTCCTCGCAGACACACTGGTGTTCGTTGGAGGTTCCGCTCGACGCTGCGCGTTGCCGATGCAGCGTTCACTGGCGAGATTCGCGCTTTTCTGCGAAACACGGCGTCAAATATTAACAATTCACAAAGACAATTGTAAAATCGAAACACACATCCTTTTGATTGACAGCCCGATAAGAAATTTCGGAAAACACTTGACAAACGCCGTTTTGTGTTGTATCTTTGCGGACAAAAAATCATCAACCTCAAAACGAAATTGAATCAAAGATGGAACAGAAGGACACAGTCGTGCAAAACGGGCCAATCACCACAACCGGCGGCGAAATCATCCTCTACCAGCCCGACAGCAGCATCAGGTTGGAGGTACGGATGGAAGAGGAGACCGTGTGGCTTACACAGGCGCAGATGGCGATGCTGTTCGGATGCTCAATTGACAACATTAGCTTGCATTTGAAAAACCTGTATGCAGAAGGCGAAATTGATGTTGAGACAACTTCCGAGGAAATCTCGGTAGTTCGAACAGAAGGAAAACGTCAAGTTGTTAGAAAGATTATGCACTACAACTTGGATGCTATTTTGTCTGTCGGATATCGTGTTAGTTCCAAAAGCGCAACACGTTTCCGTCAATGGGCAACATCAGTATTAAAGGACTATCTTCTTCGCGGGTATGCCATCAACCAGCGAATTGAACGGTTGGAGCAGCGGGTCACAAAAACCGAGGAGCAGATCGGTTTCTTCGTCCGCACCGCGCTGCCGCCGGTGGAGGGCATCTTCTACGACGGGCAGGTTTTCGACGCCTACGCCTTCGCAGCAGACCTGATACGTTCGGCGCGGAAACGAGTCATCCTCATCGACAACTACGTGGACGATTCGGTGCTGCTGACATTGGCGAAACGCGAGGAAGGTGTATCGGCGGAGATTGTCACAAGGCACGTCGCGGAAACGCTAAAACTCGACCTCGAACGCCACAATCGGCAATACCCGCCCGTCGTAATCCGTGAGTGCGAGCGCTACCACGACCGCTTTCTCATCATCGACGACACTGTCTATCACCTCGGCGCATCCCTCAAGGATTTGGGCAAGAAAATGTTTGCGTTCAATCGGATGGAGGTGGCGGCGGAGGAGATTCTGACAATTTTGTAGAAAAGAGGGCGATTACAGTTAGTTGTTAGTAGTTAGCAGGGGAGAAGCTTGGCGCATGGAGCCGTCTGCGTCCCGCAGACGGGGTGCGGGGACGCGGCGGACGGGGCGATATGTTCGGTCATGGTTCATACACGCTGGTTCGACGGTGCAAAAGTAGTATTTTTTCCGTAGCAATCCGGAGCGAGATGGAGGTTCCGTTTGGTCGATGACGCCTGTACTGATTGTTCGAGGTTCCGCCAGCTCCTGTCGTCGCGGGCGGAATGACGTGCTGCTTTCGAGGGACTGGGGGAGGCGATATGCTCGGCGATGATTCATCGGTGGCTTTTGCAGGGTAAAGATATGAAAATATCACATCCTTCTGAACGCAGGGTCGGTGTTTCCTGGTTAGTTGTTCATACGAAATATAATTTTAGGCTTTCTATAATGATAGCGTTTTTGTGACTGGCGGTGCCGACACCTCCATTCGCATATAGGAGTACTGCCTTGAGGGTCAATGGGGATATTCGGATGAAATGCTTTATAATTTCTGATATTCTCCAACGTCGAATGATCAACATCTGGATAGTTGTCTGACACCCATCGGACAACGTCTTCAACATCATGTTTTTTCTTGCAACAATTCAGCCCTATAAACGCGAATAAGCCACCATCAAAAGGAATGATGATCATGGATACTTTGCCATACACGCTTGGGGAAACGACATGATAAATATGCTTGTCCATTAGATATAGGGTGTCGTTTTCGGAAGTCAATTTGTTGTCGGTATACACAAGATCGTACATGTAATACAAGCCAAACTTGATCCCTGTCCGATAGCTTCTGTTTAATCTGACAAATTCCTTACCAATGCATCTCTGGTAAGAATCCTTTTCTCCATAGAATGTTATTTTAGACAAAGTGTCTTGAGCTGAACAGAAATGCAGCAGAAAAAAGAGTATAAATAAAAGGGGAATACCCGTCAATCCCTTATTTTGCATAGTAAATCTCTCTAAGTGTTTTCTTCTCAATTCTTTCTGCATTTTTCTCAACATTACGTAAATTATCACCGCCTCCCATGATAGCATACTTAATCGAAAGAATGTCTAATTTGTTCAAATTATGTTCGGCCTCATGTGCGAATACTACCACCATTGCATTTTCTAATGTCAGTGTCTTATTATCTTGATAGCTAAATTGTCCTTTAGATTTAGCAACAACATTCTCAAAGATAGTGATGGTGGCTTCCTTATATGTCGTATTATTAATATAGCTTGGCATTTCCGAAAAGGTGCCCTGTTCATCATTCCAATCTAAAGGATTGCCGTTCTCACCATGTGCTTGATGGTATCCGAGTCTCCCGCCATTCCCATCGTCCTGAACTATTTGAAAATGAATCTTACATTCATTTTTTGACAATCTCATAAATTGTCTGGCTGCGGTTTTGCTGCCTGATTCATTGATCATAGACGCCATTCGTTTCAAATCATCAGACGCATTGTTCCCTACTGATATTTTGCCATTTTTTTCTTGGTTCACCTCAACATTTTCTCCATCAACCCCAACAAACGTCTCCCCATTTGGATCCACCAACTTCACCGGGTTGTCCGCGCAATACGTGTACGGCGACAGCGAAGGATATTTGTCACTCATCGGGTCCACGCTCAGCCACACACTCAAATCGCTGCTGTAATAGCGTGAACCAAAGTAAGATAGGTCGGTTTCGGAGTCCTTTTCTTTGGCGGAGAACGTGTAAGTTGAGTTAGCAGTGAGCAGTGAGTAGTGAGCAGTTGGACGGGATTCGGAAGTGCCTGTGCAGATCTGGTAGCAGAAGCCAGCCCCGCCAGGGGCCAAAGCCCGATAGGAAACGTCGGTGGCGCGGGTTTCCGGGAGCCCCTTCAGGGGCGGGACGGTGTGTGTCGCCGCGTGTCCCGCGGATCGTCGCGGAGCTTGGCGCATGGAGCCGTCTGCGTCCCGCAGACGGGGTGCGGGGACGCGGCGGACGGGGCGATATGTTCGGTCGTGGTTCATACGCGATTGTTCGACGGTGCAAAAGTAGTATTTTTTTCCGTAGCAATCCGGAGCGAGATGGAGGTCCTGCTTGACCGGCAAGGTTCGCCTTTTCGTTGATGTTTGCGCTTTGGCAGAACTTGTCCCTTTCGGTTGTGCAAGCGGCCGAACGAAATGACGGGGCGTTGGCCGGTAGTGGTTGGGGCGAGGAGTATGAGTCAGCTACGGTTTAATGGGGAAAAAACGTATCAAACAGACATGATTCGTGGTGCTGTAAAAAGCATGCAAAGTATCTTTATTCTTGGGTTCATAATCATCACAAACAGCTGCAAAATCATGGCCCTACATAAAACAAATCTTTTATAGAATCTGTAGTCACCACTCTATATTTAAGTGTTCTCGATCCTATAAAAACACGGTGCCCTTTTGTTGAAAATTCAAACGTTCGGTCCAAATAAGTTGTTCGCCAAAATAATTCGTCGTCACCTGTCGACCTAAGCCGCAAGTTATACCATTCCCCAATTTGAATAGGAACACTACAGTCTAGTGTGTCCTCACAAAATGTCACTATAGTGAACATAAAACGTTGGGTTCTATCAGTTACGTGAATTAAGTTGTACTTCTTGGAATCTTCGTTGTAATTCCAAGGGTTTGTATCAATGGCAACAACTTTATAAGAACATAGGACGGAATCGTATACGGCTTCTTCAAAAACAATCGTGTCTGGAAAAGATTTGCTCATCCAATAATATTTTTCAGTCGCCAGGTAGCACGTGTCCGATATTTGCGCGGCACAAGGCTGTCTATATACGATCATTAACATCAAAATGATCGATGATACTATTGTAAGAATAATATTCCTCATTGTCTTAATGCTTTCTCAACAAACCGATCATAAATATATTCATTGCAGGAAAATCTCGCACAAAACATTTTTCGCAACTCGCATTTACTATAGGGTTGTATTATGGCATTGCTATGTGCATGTCGATAAAAGCCAGAAGAGCGATTCAATCTGAAATCCCCAAATTCAGTATGAATGTAATTGCTGTTTACCATATCAATGTTAACAACGACATCGTTAGAATTGATTGCATCAAAAATCAGTTTCTCATCTTTTGTCAAAGAGGACACGTCGTCAACGTTAGTATGTAATCTTCCAAATTGATCGCGAGTGATATTCAGATTCTGATAAGTGGCAGAAAGTTGTTTTGTCGCCCATTCTGCCCCGTCGCCAGTTATAAAAACATCGTAGTCTTCCCCATTCGGATCCACCAACTTCACCGGGTTGTCCGCGCAATACGTGTACGGCGACAATGACGGATATTTCGCCGCCATCGGGTCCACGCTCAACCATACACTCAAATCGGAGGAGTAATACCTTGAGCCAAAGTAGCTTAGGCCGGTTTCAACATCTTTTTCTTTGGCGGAGAACGTGTAAGACGAGTTAGCAGTTAGCAGTGAGTAGTGAGCAGTTAGTCGGGATTCGGAAGTGCCTGTACAGACCCGGTAGCAGAAGCCAGCCCCGCCAGGGTCCAAAGCTCGGTAGGAAACGTCGGTGGCGCGGGTTCCCGGGAGCCCCTTCAAGGGCTGGACGGTGTGTGTCGCCGCGTATCCCGCGGATCGGCGCGGAGCTTGGCGCATGGAGCCGTTTGCGTCCCGCAGACGCGGTGCGGGGACGTAGGGAACGGGGCGATATGTTCGGTCGTGGTTCATACGCGATTGTTCGACGGTGCAAAAGTAGTATTTTTTCCGTAGCAATCCGGAGCGAGATGGAGGTCCTGCTTGACCGGCAAGGTTCGCCTTTTTGTTGATGTTTGCGTTTCGGCAGAGCTTGCCCCTTTCAGTTGTGCAAGCGGCCGAACGGAGTGGCGGGGCGTTGGCTGGTGGTGGTTGGGGTGAGGGGTCAGACGGGGCTGGGGCACAAAAAAACATATCGCATTCATTCTGACTTGAAAGAATATCGCTCGTTGTCTTCTGCCGAATTGTTGACTCTTTTAAAAAACAGATTTGCTAGTTCCCCTTTTGTTGTAATTATGGGTGATTTTCTTTGACAGTGAGGACATTTGAATTTTCTTGTGACTTTCTTTTGATAATATACAGATTGGCAATACGGACATTTGACGAGCAATTCATAATTGTCTCTATCCGACTCTTTCACTAGAGCAATTTTCCTCACCCCCGTTCTTGTCAGAATACCATTAATTAAGACAAGAAAAAAATAAAATGTGCCATCAATAATTGTGGGTTCCTGGGAAGAATCACTGTCGATTAAATCTTCGTACAAGATAAAATCATCTCTTTTGTTTTTAGAGCTCATGACGGCAATTATCACTAACGATATTTCAAATTAAAGCGAATTCCTATAAAAAAAGCTGCTGAATAAGACATCACAAAACCATTGTATTCATTAGCAGTGTCAATGTGATTCCTGTTAGAATTATAGGTTTCCATAAAGAAAGAAGATATACTATGATTACTGCTAACAGGTTCTCCTGATCGCACCTGTTGGTTGTAATTATAACTGATAAGTGGATCAAGGGCGATTCCGCTGTTAGAATTAATATTCGATTGATCTATACAATATCCATCAAATGAGGTTTTGTCAGATTGGATATGGCAATTTCCTCCAATTAAATCCACGGAGTTTAAATTCACCATCAAACTCAGTCCCGTTCTTTTACCATGGGTTTTTAACGCTGTTCCGACTTGCCACCCAGCAGTGATTGTGAAATCCAGGTCCAGGGTACTCCTGCGCGAACTTCTGTTATAAGACCTAAAATCCTTTCTTGAGAAAACCACTTTGTCAGGTTTGTCGCACGTTATGATAGGACCCCCGTATTCATTGGTTCCCCCGCTATAGGACCGTTTAGTCTTTCCTTTGCCATAAATGCTGAATGCGTATTCAGACTTGCCCCCGTCAATTGTGTTGTTGAATACCTTACTCACTCTTTCCTCGCCATACCTTCTTGCAGCCCTGTTTCGTAATCTCGTGGCTTTGGCCTCATCATCAAACATCCCGTTGGGGTCAATAAGCCTAATGGTGTTGTTTCTACAGTACGCGTATGGGGATGTCGACGGATATTTCGCTGCCATCGGGTCCACGCTCAGCCAGATGCTCAAATCCGAGCTGTAATAGCGTGAGCCAAAGTAACTTAGGCCGGTTTCAACATCCTTTTCTTTGGCGGAGAACGTGTAAGTCGAGTTAGCAGTTAGCAGTGAGTAGTGAGCAGTTGGACGGGATTCGGAAGTGCCTGCACAGACCCGATGCCCTGTGTCAGCCCCGCCAGGGGCCAAAGCCCGGTAGGAAACGTCGGTGGCGCGGGTTCCATGAGGCCCCTTTAGGGGCTGGACGAGGTGTGTCGCCGCGTATCCCGCGGATCGGCGCGGAGCTTGGCGCATGGAGCCGTCCGCGTCCCGCAGACGAAGCGCGGGGACGTAGGGGGCGGGGCGATATGTTCGGTCGTGGTTCATACGTGATTGTTCGACGGTGCAAAAGTAGTATTTTTTTTGTAGCAATCCGGAGCGAGATGGAGGTGTCCGCGTCCTCGCAGACACGAAGGTGTTCGTTGGAGGTTCCGCTCGACGCTGCGCGTTGCCGATACAGCGTTCACTGGCGAGAAGGAGGTTCCGCTCGACGCTGCACGTCTCGGAATGGTGCACCGCGTCCGGGAGAAAAAAGGGAAAAAATGGGCGGCGGAGATGGTGTCACTGGCAACGGAGCGTCTTTCCCCGCCGCCGACGATAGGAGGTGGCGGAATCCCCTTCTCGCCAGTGGGCGCAGCCGCGGTGGCGGAATCCCCGCAGATGACCGATGTGTAATGCATGGTGTTGACACTACGGGAACGCCTGCACAAGTCCGATGTCTGAAGCCGGCCCCGCCAGGGGCGAAAGCCCGGTAGGACAGCGCAACCCCGCGGCCAGCATGTCCCGCAGGGGCCAAAGCTCGGTAGGAAACCATTTTACATAAAGTGAATATAGTCAGATGTTATAACCCGCATTGTGTCGTTAAGAGAGGCTAGAATTATTTCTCCCATTCAACATTAAGACGATTTAATATTTGATTTTCGAAAAGTGCCATATACTTTAATTTGTCAGATTTGCTGAGATCCTTCCTGATCTGACGTGTATGAAAGTAACTTGTATCTGCAACGAAATCAAAGCTCAATTGAAATTGATCCGATGTATCTAAAGTATCAAAACCACGAATAGTACAACCTAACACTTCATTTTCAGATGGAATGTAAAAAGTTATACTGTACTGCACAGTTGTATGCTGTTCCTTTGATGATGACTTCGATAATTTCTCAAAAGCATGTACAAATTCATATCCACTGCCTGGCAAAAAAGTGGAATTTGTATCTTCGTTATCAAAAGGATCGTACGTATGGTCTGAATCTTGTACATTTCCTTGTTCATCATAGCGATGCCAAGAATATTCCGGATGTACTATCTTAAAAGAGTCAACTTTAGTCACAAAATTCTTTATTGATGTCTTTATACAGTAGTGTTCGGAATACCATCCCAAGCCGCAACTGGAACAAAAGAACATAAAAAGACACAGAAAGATTAGAAGATTACGCATAAATTTTCAAAACAATTAAATATTAGCGGGAAATGATTTTTTTCACACCATGAATCACTGCTTTTGTTAGACCAATTCGAGCAAAAAGTGCTGCTGTTGCCACAGATCTTGCCCGATCAATAGGATTTGGGTTGATTGGTGCAGTAACAGCATTAGAGAAAGCTAATTGCAGGTCAGCTTTCCAAGTGTCTGTTGTTCCAACGACTCCCTTAAGCCCTTCAGCCTTTAATGCAGCATACTGTTGATCATGAGTCATGGAAAACAACTCACTTAAATTACGTGAGTAATAATCATAGTTGTCTTCTTCATTATAAGATTTCGGATTGTCTCCTCCAGTATAACTCGTTTTCATCAGATTGTTATGGAGAGTACTGGGATCTAAACTTTCTTCAGTAACCCCAGCAAAGAGCACAAATCCACGGCCGTAAATGATGTTTTTGTGATTTCCGACTATGTTGCCATTAGCATCTTTAACCACACCGTATTTGTTCTCTTCATGGTCGTTATAAACAGAATATTGACCATTGCAAACTTTTGTTCCATCGGCCAAATGACGAACACCTGAATTTGCCCCATAAATCCTATCCACATCACTCTGAGATTTAACACGTCTATCATAATATATTTCTTTTCTGCCGTATTTTGTCCTTTCCACCCAATCTATCTCCTCCCCATTCGGATCCACCAACTTCACCGGGTTATCCGCGCAATATGTGTACGGCGAAAGCGACGGATACTTGTCACTCATCGGGTCCACGCTCAGCCAAATGCTTAAATCGCTGCTGTAATACCGTGATCCAAAGTAAGATAAACCCGTTTCAACATCCTTTTCTTTGGCGGAGAACGTGTAACGCACGCCGTTAAAATCATTCAAACGCTGGTTTACGTAGTCTTCTCCCCAAGGCAGGTAGTGCAGGTGCTGCACGGGATTGCCTGCCGAGTCTGTGATCCAAGAGGAACTGCCGAGGTGGTCGGGGTGGTACCAGTAGGCCTCGCAGGTGTCGTTCTGGCGGTTGGTAAGGGTGGAGAGGTAGGAAAGTTGGGCTGTAGCGTCCGTAATGGAGGGATTGAGTGCCAGCACGAGGCTGTCGGCGCGGCGCACCTTGCGGTTGGCCGTGGCGGTGTCCGTCACGGGCGTGGCCAGCATGGGAAAAATGCCGCGGCCGATCTGGGAGGTGATGCGCTCGGATTCCGCGTAGTAATGCTTAGTGTAGCCTCTTGGTGTGACCACCAAATAAGGAGAGGCGTATAGTGTGGAATGATCCGGTGCCCAGTAATAGGAAATCTGGCCACTAAGGTTGCTGATCGTCCCGTTGAAGGGCAGCTTGTAGGTGCGGTCGCCTCCGGCGTCGTATTGGTAGTAGGAAAAGTATTTTTTGTCCGTCACCGTCTGCAGGCGGTTGTCTTCGGTCCAGGTGTGGCCCACAATGTTCCCCTCCTCGGGGATCCTGTGTGTCAGCATATTGCCGGCAAGATCCCAATAAAAAAGATGGCTTTGCCGGGTGACCGAATCATACACACTGGCCAACGTGTTGGGCTGCTGCATATTGTAGCTGTACGCCCGTCTGCGGTTTTGGGTGGTGTCGTCAGTTCCACACTCTCCTTCCGAATATAGATTGGCATAGGATTGTTTGGAGGCAATACGGCCATTCTTGTGATATGTCATACGAACTGTGTCTTTTAAGTGTTTGTTTTTCACCGTGTTGTCCCACTGTCCAAAAGAATAGGCCAATCGATACAAGTCATCATACTCGTAATAATGGTGGTAGGTTCCGCCAAGACCATTGAGCAAAGCCCCCGCCGTGTTGGCAATGCCGGTGATGTTGCTCACAGAATCGTAGGTGTATGTGACAACCTGCATGTCAACTCCTGTGCGGGTCTGGCTCTGCAGGGTGTGCAACCGTTGGATATCATCGTAATCATACTGTGTGTGCGTGCCGTTGCCGTAGAAAACTTCGCTCTTCAGCTCGTATTCGTTGTAGGTTATGCTGTCGATGTAGGAGTAGGTGTAGGTTGTGTGCAGCGGCACCGGGTCGCCAACGGGGGGAAGACTGTTAAGGGAGGCCTGCCCGCCAAGGCCGTGCAGGTTGAGCGGCACCAAGCTGTCGTGCGGCGTCGAGGGGTACTGGGGCAGAAAATCACCCTTCACCGTCCCGTACACTTTCTTCAACATCCCGCCCCGGTTGTAGTCATAGTGAACCACCTCTCCGTCGGGGTAGGTCATCTTTTGTATGCGGTTATATGAGTCGTATTTGTACTGCATCTTGAAGGTATAAGTCTGGCTCTCAAACGGAAGCGCAAAAGTACGAATATTTTCAATCACTTCGCCGAGTTTGCAGTGACGGGAAATGTTTCCCGCAGAATCCGCAGATTTCCGCAGATGGCATTTGGGGATGTTTGTCGGTTTTATGCTCATGTTGGTCTTGATTTGCTGTTTGAGATTCGGGAATCGTTATACTGTTTGACTGCGGTTTTCATCTTCCCTAATACTGCGACAACGATAGGAATGGTTACGAGCGGCCTGCCGCGCAGTTTGAACGGATAGCGTGCCCGGTCGCCCGAAGAGAACAATTTTACTTGGTTTTCCTCAACGTCATACGTTCAGCATAGCCAGTGTACTGGGAATCCTTGTCGTAATAAAGATTGATTTGTTTGCTGGTGCATTTCTCCACGGTCCAATGTGTGTGGTGGAAGAACAAGTCTCCAGTCGTTTCGTCGTAGGACCAGGTGCTTTGCTCATGAGTGCCGTCGCTCCAATTCTCGTCGTAGGTGCCATCTGCATTTATGGTAAATGTGATGGTGACACCCTCAAACGGGTTCGTCGGAGCGGAACCATTTACAGGTTCCCACTTGTAATCCGCATTCCATTTTCCGATGAAAGACTCTCGGGTCACCTCCTTGTCGGAACAAGAGGTCATTGCTGTTACTGCGGCGAATGCCATCGCCAAGATAAAAAATACTTTTTTCATTTCTTTGAAGTTTTTGATTATGAATAAAATTTGGTTTGACGAATAATTTAATCTATAAAATTATCAGTGTTTTATTTTTCATTTTGTCTTGAATTATAAGGCTGTTGTTCTTACAGTTCATTGCATATCCACAATATGGTTTGTCAAGGCCACAAATTATTAGTTTATCTTCAATTTTCCGAACATTCAAAACAAGAATGAATGTTTTATTTAAAGATGGAAGCGACCATTCTATCTCGACAGTATATAAATACTGTGTTGGATCAACATATAACAGCCTTATTTTATCTGTTTTCATATCTTCATTTATCAATGTATCACTAATAGGAAGACCACAATATTCATCAAGTATATGTTGAAACATCATTCCAACATTACAAGTGTCAATGTAATATGGATGTGTTGTCCAGTTTATTTTTGGTGGAACACTATCTATATGCCAATTTTGTTTATCATAATGTCCCTCTAATAGCTCTATGGGGGATCTTTTCCATAACTTTTCCCCATATCTAATTAATGAAGCTTTCATTCTAATAGTGTCTGTCATTTCATACATTGTTTTATTAAAACAAATATGTTGCACAAAAGAATCAACAAGTATTCGAATATTATTAGTGTCTTTGCTATACATATTCAATAATGAATCCGTAAATTGTTCGTCTCTCACTGTCAAACCATCCAAATTCATTGTTGTAAAAATATACCAATAATAACCGCTTTCGTTGATGCTTATAGTATGATCCCCAAGTAGAATGTCAACAATATTTCCTCCTTCATTACCAATATGACATGAGGGAACTTGAAAATATCGTTGTAAAGACAAGGAATATTTCTTGTTTAATCGTAAGGCGTTTCGATTTTCTAAATATTGTTTGTTGCTTTCTTTTGGAGAAACTATAACAACGGCGACTTTTTTATTGTTTATTTTGGTAGTGGCTCTTATCAAATACCCATCCCTCATTACAATGATTTTCGTAATTTTAAATAAATAGTATTTGTTTTCTTCCAAAAGATAATCACTTTTGGAATACATCTCCCATTTTCTTACTTTAGCATTGCGAAATTTTGAGGGAATATGAGAATAGTCCTGTGCTTTTATGGAAAACAACAAATCACAAAACAAATATAATAAAAGTGCTATTCGTTTCATAAAGCAAAGTTATCTATAATTCAATTTTGGAAGACTTAAAGGCAACAAATATTGAAGAGACGGTTTCTTGAAGTTTCGAGATTGCTCTGCATTCATTTCATTAGGAGATGGTGTGGCTTTAGAGTGACAATATAAATAAGTCCCATAGTCTGGTCCATAAGTTTCACCATTTATGGGAGTGTTGTTTGGCCCTTGTATTGAAAAAGGTCTTCTAAAAGCGGCAGCTATATTTCTTTTTGATCTAACAGAGGCACACCCAATACCGTAAGCTTCTGTTACTTCATGCATCATACCTGCGCCTTCAGCACCCGGCTTTTCATACTCAGACAATCCACTTATATTGACATAGTTTGTTGCAGTAGCTTTTCCAGTTTTCTCATCATAAGTGGCACCGTGACAATGTCCAGTTGTTGTTTGAAGATTTTCTCCTCCTTCTGGATCTGGCATTTCATCAGATGCATTAATTTTAGCAATAACAGAATTGTCATTAATTGCATCATATAATTGTTGATCATTGTCGTTCAGAACTTTTCCTCCTACAATTTTCACCTTTCCATCTTTTATCGATAATTCCAAATTTGTACCCTGCTGTAAACTGTTAAATGCTGATTCCCATTCATCTCCAACAATCCATACCTCCTCCCCATTTGGGTCCACCAACTTTACAGGATTATTCGCGCAATAAACATACGGGCTCATACTTGGATACTTGTCACTCATCGGATCCACACTCAACCAAATGCTCAAATCGGAGTTGTAATAGCGGGAACCAAAGTACGAGTAACCCGTCTCCGCATCTTTCTCCTTGGCACTGAACGTGTACATGGCACCAACGACCGTGTGTTGCTGGTTCACAAAATCTTCGCCAAATGGCAGGTAATGGAGGTGCTGGACAGCCTCACCGTCAGTAAACGTAATCCAACTGCTACTGCCCAGGTGGTCGGGGTGGTAGAAATAGCGTTCATTCTCCGGGCTCTGGGATGCGCTCGTCAACTCGTAAAGGTATGACAAGGGAGAAAATGCCCTCACCTCTTCCGCGTTCAGGCACTCGTAGATCACGTTTTGGGCGTGGTATGTATTAGAATTGAACTTGTCATAAACTTGGGTTCCGTCGGCCAAAGGCTGGTCAATCTCAGACAGTCCGCCATTGCCCAACTTGCTGGCAATACGCTCGTTCTCGGCATAGTAGTGCTTGGTGTAGCCCCTCGGGGTGACAACCAAATAGGGAGATGCATAAAGGGTGGCATTGTCCAACTGGTAGAAATAACGCCAAGTGCCACTGACATTCTGGTAGGTGTAGTCTCCCGTCAGCTTGTAGGTTCTCTCTCCGTCGGCATCATATTGATAGACAGACAGCGAGCTTTTGTCTCTTACCCCTTGCAGGCGGTTCTGCTCGTCCCAGCAGAGGAAGCGTTCCAAAGAGACAGCTGTGTTCTTATGGTATGTCATATTCCCCTTGGCATCCCATTGGAAGAACTGTTGCGGACCGTTGTTATCTATGTATGTCAGCGTATTAGGCTGGCTGGTGTTCGTATAGTGGTAACTGTTGTCATAGCCGACCGAGTTGAAGGAGTTTGTCATAGGTGTCTGCGTCACAATTCCAGCTGTCAAAGTCTTCCTGCTGATTCGTCCGTTAAGGTTATAACTCATCTCCAGTTCATAGTTAGTGTTCGGGCTTCCAAGCCAATTGCCTTTCGAATACACCAGCCTACACAGGTTGTCGTACGAGTATCGATTGTGATACATTCCACCCAATCCGTTGGCAAGGATGCCTGCGGAATTATCAATGTCGGTGATGTTACTTACCGCATCGTAATCATATCTCAGCCTCTGCATCAGTTCGTTATTGGCTGTATAGGAAGCCAAGGCGGCCAGCCGTTGCAGAACGTCATATCCGTAAAGACATCGTGTGCCGTTGCCGTACCACACAGCCTCTTTCAGCTCGAACTCGTTGTAGCGGATGCTGTCGATGTATGGATAGGCGTTGTTCATCTTTGTGCCGGAGATGCTCTTCAGCATACCGCCGAGGTTGTAGACATACGTGACCACCTCCCCATCGGGGTAGGTCATTCCCATTATGCGGTTCCAGCTGTCGTATCCGTACTGCATCTTGAAGGTATAGGTCTGGTTCTCAAACGGAAGCGCAAAAGTACGAATATTTTCGGTAAGTTCGCCAAGTTTGCCATATTTAAAAGTTTGCCAGCCGGAGGCGTCCTCCTGCTTTGTCACCTTGCCCACCGAGTTGTTGATCAGATTTGTGCTGCTGTACGTGCCGTATTCATAGTGTACGTTGTTGGCTGAGTATTGTGAACAAAGAACGTCTGTCAGCTGGTTGTAATAGTAACGGTAATCCAAATGCTCCTCAGCTGCATTATCATGATATATTAAATTCCCCGCTGGGTCATATTTGTATCGGTCATCACCTGCATCGGGATGCTTTCTGTGAACCAGTTGACCAACCATGTCATAGTCGTATGAAGTTTCGAAGCCGTCTGGATCTGTGCTTTTCTTGAGCTGACCGAGGCAATCATATTCAAAGGAGGTTTCTGAACCGTAAGGATCAATCTGCACTATCTGCTGTCCCATGGTACCTGTCAACACCCTTACCTGGTTCCCTTTTGCATCTTTGGTGATGGTTCGCAAAAGAATCTTGCCACCCCAAGACTCCACGCCGTAAGACATCACGGTGCTGTCTGAGGTAGGCAGTTTCAATTTAGTCTGACGGTCCATAATGTCATACCATGTGGCGGTTCGGGTTCCTGAGGAATAATAGGGATTGTAAGTGGCGAACAATGCAGTATCTTCTCTAAACGGATGGTATTGTTCGACCGTCCTGCCGAAACAGTCGTACTTCACCCTACCTGTCACCAAACTCCACTCATGTCCGTTAATTTCTGCGTCTTTTTTGGTCTGCATCATACGGCCAAGACCGTCTGTGATTATCGTTGTCCTAATAGGGTCGCTTTGATGCTGGCAGTCGTAATGATAGGTGCAGGCGTAGCTTTGTCCGCCAGAACCGGAAATGTTCAAGGTGCCATAGTTTTTCGGGTGATACTCCATCCTGATGGTGTATGTCTGCCCTGCGTCTATTTCGTATGGCGCCAGGATTACCGTGTTCCGGCCCATGTGGTCGTATTGGTAGCGCATCTCGTTGCCGTTAATATCAACCGTTCTGATAGGCTTGCCGAACTTCAGGTCATAACTTGCCGTGGAGAAGAAGCCCAAGGAAACGTTGTCAACCCGAGTGGGGTACGTATGGACATTGTTGTCATACTGATAGGTGAACCGTAGCCGTTGCCCGTTCAAATTCTGAGGCATCAAAGTAGATGACAAGTTTCCGTATGTGTCGTAGGTGAAGTCATATTGTGCATTACCACTGCTGTTGTGTCGCACAAGTTGTTGCAATTTGCCTGTCGGATAATAGGAGGCTGTGCGCTTCTGCATAGTGTTGCCGCTATAATTCTTCACAACAATCTGCACGGGTAGTGCCACGAGATTGTGCTGCATCCCCGCAGCGTATTCAATCTCAGCCTTGAACCATTCGTCATGATGGGTGGTGTCACCATAGTGGATGTATTCGGTCACATTGCGGTAACGGTCATATCTACGTACAATCCGAGAGGTTACCTGTGCCGTAGAATGTCCCTCGTACCAACTCGTCAGGTCGGACTCCACGCCCACATACACATCAGCACGGGCGCAACCTCCTTCGGACACTTCGCTGCCTGCAAAGTCATAAACGGTAGCATCATAGAGATGCTCAATGTAAGGATTCCATGCCGCATCGTAGATGCAGTCGCGTATCTTGCGCCCCCGTTTTGTGAAGTCTTGATTATTGAACTCCTCCACGGTGAGTCGATACAGGCTGTCGTGGTTTTCCGTGTCATATTCATAGGTGATTACAGTATGATAGCCGTAGTCCATTCGTTCCACTCGGTTGTAGTTGGGATCCGAATATTCGAAACTGGAGTAAGTGCGGTTGCCACCGACAGGACAAAGCGTGTCGTTGTTGCTGACCCTGACCTCTGCAAGATTCCAGCTGCGCTGCGGTTTATCAAAGGAAGCAAGCGGCATGTCATAGTCCATTTCGAAGGAACTTCCTGTGAAATTTGTCACCTTCCGCAGAAGGTTGGTTTTGCCTGATTTGTTGTAGCGCACAATCATTTCATTTTCGTAATCGGAGGTGACGTAATCAATATATCCGTCACCATTAATGTCGGTGAGCTGAACGCTATCACGGCTGAACGTTCTGCTGTATGGCGAACCGGAAATGCCGACACACACTTTCAGTATGCTGAAGAAAGTGAAACCAAGTGTGACAGAAGCATTGATGGATTTGCTGTAGGATCTGCCAAAACTGATGTTTGAAACGTTGTTGACATTTTCCCATCCCGACCAGTTTCCACCGCCGATGTTATAACGCACCATCAGACCGTTTCCTCCTTTCATCACATAGTCAGGAAGCCCGTCTCCGTTGAAGTCCATCAGCATTTTCTGGGTATGATTGCGGGAAAAGTTCACTCCCATTCCGCCACCGATACTGGCTTGGCCGACGTTGAAGTTTGCCCCGAAGCTCATACTTGCATTTTCGCTATCACCGTCACGGATGGGGAAGTTGCCCCATAATGTCCTCGGCTGGAATCCGTATCCAGTGTTGAGACTGACGTACGCGTAACCTTGACCTTCCACTGAAACTTTGTCAGGAAGCCCGTCGCCGTTGACATCTATCCAGGAGAACACGGTGTTGTCGGAGCCTCCGCCGAGATCCGCACCTACATTGCCCGAACCGTCAAAACTGATTTTAGCCCCTTTGGGATTGTTGGACGAACCTCTTGTCGGCATTTGGAAACTGCCACCGAAGTTGACTCCGCCAGAGGTGGTTTCCGACTTCGTGATTCCATCAGCCATAGGTCCCATAGGCACAGGGGTTCCTATTCCGCCCCATGGATTTGAGTACTGAACCAACGACTGGCCGACAATGTCAGGGTAGCGGTCACCGTTCAGATCCATATAGTCTGTAAGAATAATGTTCTCTCCTCGGGAATGGGTCATCCCTACAGAAATAACGGGTATGGCTGAGAGACTGAGTGAATGATTTTTGATTCTTGAAATGTTCTGCTTGCGCACCGTCTTCACTTCGTGATTGACCACGATGGGAATGGGGTGATCGTACTCCTCAATGTCTATCGTGTTAGTGTCTGCGGAATATTCCGGCAGGCGGGTATTACTCATTATGCTGTCTGTCAAATAGTTGATATTTCCATAGCCTACCCAAGCACGGTTTTTGCAGTCTGGTCGCATTTCTATCCAGCTGGTGGTTTTGGCTATGGGATTGTAAACCCCTGCGTTTTCGTAACAGGATACCATATCCGAAGCCTCTTGAGGATTCTCGGTGTCGTTGGTGATGTGGTCTTTGAAATGGTTAATCTTGTACTTTCCATTATTTGCGTGATTGTCGTCATGAGGATACATATCCAAGTCTGTGACCAACTTGTCCACATAGATATGGGTATCGTGGATTGTCGCACCGTTTAACGTGTCGTTGTTGTTGTAGGCGAACTGTCCCCATCCGCGGTAGAGCGGACCGAAAAGGGTGTGGTACACGGTATCTTTTTTTGTTCCGTCATAATTCTCTATTTCCGCCTTTACGGGTGGATAATAATCCTGAATTTTGATGTATTGGCCATTTTGCATTTGATAATACTCCACGTGCGGTACTATTTGGACCTTACTCCAATCGAATTTTTGGGAATTCGGAGTCGCAGGTTTTTTCTCAAGCGTGAATTTTACGAAATCTTCTTGTTGTACTGGGATGTACTGGCTTCCGTTTTTAAGCAGGACAACTGGTGTGTGGAGCATATTGTTCTGAATAGTTTGGTTCGTGCTTGCAAATGTGCTTATGTTATTATTGTTCATTCTATTAGCCTCAATTCTCAATCTGTAACCAGAATTATAACTATTAACATAAGGTGTTGAAGAACAAATATCTGCTGTGACCCTGATGTAGGTGTTGCTCTCATCCAAAGGCACGGCGAAGAAATCCCTGCCAGACACCACAAAGTCCCGTTTGGAGTCGTAAAGATTTTCATTTACGCCATAGTGGTCTTCTGATCCGCTACCAGAATAAGTGATGGTCTGCCGCCAGCTGACCTTGTCGAAGTCATGATTGTCGCCCGATATAAGCCGAAAGAAAACAAGGTCATTGAGACCGAGGTAAACACTGAAGGTGGTGTCCTTCATTGATGTGTCATCTTTGTCCACATATCTGGTGAAGAGTGTGTCGTAAGATATGGCATGGAGCACATAGTCGTTGTCGACGGTCACCCCTCTGCAGACTTGTACAGCGTAGGACACACCGTCGCGCCACTTTGACTGTGACATTCCGCCGATGCTGTCGTTCAGTAGTCTCAAGCGAGATCGGATGCTGACGGTTCCTGCTTTTTGTGGCACCCATACTTTCACAGCCTCCAAATCGGGGTCTGGAATCGTCACAATGGTGGAGTTGGCTGTCTGCGAGAAAATGGGAAGACATTCCATCTCCTTTCGGTAAACTATGATGTCTGTCACTCTTGGGGGATGTGCTGAATAGCGATACTCGCAATAATATTCACCCGTACTTTCCAGAGAATCCACAAAATCCAGCACCTGCTGGGGCATGTGGTTGTTGTATTCCTTGGCGTTGAAGGCGGTGTCCCGAATCCAACTGATAAAGCAAATGATACTGTCGCTGGCCTCACCGTCAAAGATGATGCCCTGGCATGTGTCCACTGAGGTGTGCACGACATTGCTGTCAACGGCATCTCCTGCATTCCGGTTCTCAGCCATGATGGTGTAAAAACTGCTGAATCTGACCCTGTCACCTGGTTCCGTAACATTGAACATCACTCCGTCATCAGTGATAAGGTCAGGCAACCCGTCTGCATTCACATCCGAGAAATAGGTGGTCGTGGTGGATCTTGTAGTAGGCCAACTCCCGTTATACGCCAGCAGAGCCGAGGCTTGCAGTCCCCATGTTGTTGTACTGCTCGCCTCTTTCAGGAAATCAGTCAATCCGCCGATATGCATGGTGTCCCCGTATTCGAATGTGGTGTCGTCAATGGCAATTTGCGGACGGTAAACCAATTTCTTTCCAACCTTGAACACCTTGTCGGCCAAACCGTCTCCGTCAAGATCGATAAGTGTCAATGCTCCTTCACTCTTGGAACGACTGTAGTTGAAATTGCCACCCACACTTGCAGAAGTCATCGCCACATTGGCGCCAATACCCACAGATGCAGTGCCACCGATATTCCAACTTTTGCCACGGGTGGAGCCCAATGCGGTAGAGCTGCCCTCATTGCCCAAACTGGCAGGGTCTGTGAGAAACCAAGAATTGACATTGTCATCATTAAGATACGGATATTGTTCTTCGCCAAAAATCCCGTCACCTTGAGGGGAGTCAAAATAGTCAAAGTGTGTCCTTGTCGTATTCTCCTCCGCAAGATCGCTCATGTCACCAACACAACCGAGAGGCCTGACACTGATTCGGTCAACCCGAACAACATCTGTAAGTCGGGTTTTATAATTGCTACATCTGCCAATAGTGTCAATGAACATGTATTCCCTAATAGTTGTGTCATTATAAAACACCCCTATGTTGCATAGATTAGTGGCTGTAACTTCCGCAAAACCTCTGTTGGCACTGATAATGACATCCTGTCGCTCTCCGTCTCGGCGGTTGAAGACCACCTTGTATTTCCCCCGTTCTACGGATGTGTTGGTGTAGTTGATGCTGTCTATGTAAATCTGTTTTCCTATAGGACCTCCATCTCCGTTTGTACCCACATTTTCAAAAGCCACATTGTAATAATACCTGACATTGTTGCCATAAGGATCAACACTTTCCGCCAATGCCCAGTGTCCAATGGCACCTGAAGTGTTGTCAGCACCTATTCGTAACACGCAACTGTCATTCACACACGTGTCCGAAGCATATTTCCCGTAGTAGTCCGTAACCCCGTTCCTGTGCGTCACACTCCACCAATAGTCGCTTGGCCCGTACCCATGCCGCACGATGCTGTCGAAAGCCTCGTTTCTGCGCGGAAAATGCTGAACATCTCCTTTCATTCTCTCGATACTCATTGTGTCGTTGGTGCGATGAGCAAGTTTGCGGAAATCTCCTGTGACACTGTCTTTTGTCACTAATTGCTCACCTTCATACACATAAACCTCACTTTCCCAAAAAGAACGGTATCTCGGCACACCCCACCGCGTTTCCACGGTGATGGAGGGGATGGAGATGTCCCATCCCACGCCGAGCCAGCTGTTGCCGCTGCCGCTGCTGTAGGTCAGCGCGAGGTTGGGCTGCATCCCCTGCCGCCCGGCAGGAATTTCGATCGGGTAGCTCAAGTTGGCGGTGCCGCTGTTATTGGCCGTGGGCGGCTGCATCAGCGTCAGACCCTCCAACGGGTCGGCGGCCTTCAGCTCCTTGATGCTCGTGGGCGTGTAGGCCGAGGTCTCCGGCATCTCTGGGGTCTTCAGCACCGCGTTGATGAAGTCTAATGGGGAATCCCCGCCGCCTTCGCCCTGCGAGGCGAACGACATCATGTCCTGCACCTGCGCAAGAGCATCCTGCGGGTTGACCATGTCGTTCTGCGTGTGAGGTAGTCCCTTCTCCCACGGTCTGAACCGTGAGCAGACCAGCAGCTCCGTCTCGTTCACGGAATCTCGCTGGATAGCCACCCAACGGAGATACTGCCTGTCATAGACGTAGGTCTGTATGTCGTCCTCGGTGAAGCCCTGCGGCAACAAAGACGGGTCGTAAGGCACGGCAATGGCGAACTCGCCCGGGCGGGGATTCACCCGGTAGCCTGCCGTCTGGCCGTTCCCGTCAAACCCTCCCGTCACGTTCACCATGCCCGCGTCAAGCGGCGGCAGCTGCACAGGGGTGAGCTCCGTCATTGCACTCGTTGCCAGCATGGCAGGAGGTGCGACCACTGGGGAGCCTGCTTCAGGCAATGTGAGGAAACTCTCGGTCGTTGCATTCGACTCTGCAGGAAGGGCAACGACACTGCCCGTATTGTCTTCTTGGGACACGTACAGTGTACCGGCTCCTGTGCCATTCAAAGCATTTGGGACAGGATTATAGCTGTACGTCCTGTAGGAACGGGCTGAATACGGGTTGTTCGCCGTTTCGATGGAAATCAGGGCGAGGATGATGGCGGTCAGCACCGCGATTATGGCGAGTAGGTGTTGTTTCATGTTCTTTATGTTCTATGTTATATTCTTTTTTCTGTTCGGCCCCACACTGCGCTACGGCTTGTCTGTAGGGTCCCACACTGCGTTGCGGCTTGTCTGTAGGGTCCCACACTGCGTTGCGGCTTGTCCGTAGGGCCCCACACTGCGCTGCGCTTGTGTGGGGTTACTTGCGCTTCGCGCGTTTTGCCCCTCCGGGGCTGCTTAAGGAAGCTGTTTTTTTTAATTGACGACCATTTTGAGAGTCTTGTGTTCAGAAGGTGAGGTGATGTCGATAAGGTAGTGTCCGGCGGCGGGCACGGAACTTTCGAAACGATAGGCCCGCTGGCCTTTTCCGTTCATGGTGAGCAGAAGACGACCGTCGGAATCATAAACCGTGACGGTCACGTCCTGCGCTTCGGGATAGGCGATTTCCACGGTGAAATTCCCGTGGTTGGGATTTGGCAGCAGACGGTACTGCGGGGATTTGGATGATGCGTTTTTCATATCGGTCTCGCTGTTCGTAGCCTGCACGGGCGAATAATCATTTGCCCCTGCACCCGTCGCATTCCCAATATCCTGTGTTGTACCATTCTCGCCGCCATTGTTCACCGCCAACGCCTTGGGCGTGCCCATGGTGTCCGGCATCGTGACGGCGAAGCAGAAGAAATCGTGCCCGCTTTGGTCAGTGTCCCAATGTATGTTGGTATAGATGAAATGCCCTGTGCTATCCGTGCCGACAGACAGAATCTGCTCCGTCTCCCCTACAGGGAATTCTCCCGTACCGCTGCGGTCGATCAGAAAAACAGGACCTGATTGCTGAGACGCGCCATGGCACGTCTCTACCGCCGACGTGTCCAAAAGAACAAATGTGTTGTAGGTATGCGCTCCCCCCGTCACATGTGCCATGCTGCGCCCGATGACCTCGTAGGTCTCGCCGCTCTGCGTGTAGATTTCGGAAACAGCGGGCAGGACACCGTCCATGCCAAAGACAATGAAGTCGCCGTCGGCGATGAATGCGGGGTTGTCCTCGTTGTTCCCCGTCTGTAGGGGCGAATAATTATTCGCCCCTACCATGCCGATAATCATCTGACCGTCTGCATAATATGTCTGTTTTTGGTACAACCCCACCGAGTCGTCCCTGCCAAGACCCGCGATGGAGGTGCTGTAGTCGGGATAATGGGTGTAGTCCCATACCACGTTACGGCGGCTATCCAGATAGTCGGTCTGCGCGAGGGTCACACCGTATTTCAACGCCAAGTAGCTGATCCACTGGATGACAGCTGTGTCGCTGATCCGGTGGTCGAAGTACATGGCTTCGGCGATGCGCCCGTACAGCGGCAGCGAGTCCGCTGTGCAGAGGGTGAGCGTGGGGGCGCACACCTCGGGTGTTCGCCACGACTGCGAGAGGTAGTTGATGACGGGCTTCAGACGGTTGGCCGTGTCGTAGGTGATCTGCCCGTTGTCGTTGAGGATGCGCTGCGTGGTCTGCCCGATGCGCTTGGCCGTGTCAAGCTGCACCTGCCACAGGGCGTTCTCGTTGGCGGTGTCGTAGGTCTCATAGACCACGATCACGTCCGACTGCCGGGATTCGTTGATGCCCAACGGCAGGGTGAATGTCTCCGTTCCACTCACCTCGAAGCACTTATTGAAGTTCACGCGGGAGAAGTCGGCGGGCATGGCCCCCGAAGACGGCGTGGCGTTGTATCCGTTGCCGGACACGTCCATCCACGATGACGCATTCAGCACGGCGCTGTCGGCACGCAGCCACGCGGTGGGGTGCTGGATTTGGGCCGGAGCTGCCATCACACTGGTTGCCAAGACCAATAGAATGACATATTTGTTCATGATACAATCCTTTTGTGGTTTGTTGATGAGATTCCTAATTGTTGCTGTAGGCCGCCGCCTCGCTGAAAAACAGCCCCGTAAAAGTGAACTGCAAAGTGGCGGTGTCGCGATAGACCATCTGCTCGGGAATGTTCAAGAAGATGCGGTGCCCCTTTTCGTCCGTGTAGTTCAATGAGCGGTCGGGAACAAGGAAGAAGTTCAGCGAGGTCAATCCGAACGTGTCTGTTGTGGTGGCGGTGACGGCGGTGCCGATTTGCTGCAACTGGACAGCAGCCGTGGTAGGGCAATAGGTTCCATATCCCATGCAGTTCTCGTGAATGTAGCGTCCCCCATCCCAAACACAACCTTGACAATCCTTCCCATCATGACCAATCTCCATTAATAATAAAACCGAGTTCCCTGTTTTGTTTTCGGAAGGAAGAACTATCACACGATTGCGCGATTGCTCTTGTGATGCCGTTTGGGCTACTTCATTTTCGCATGCGACAAATAATGTTGCCGCAAAAAGTGTCAATGTCAATACCTTTTTCATTGTTCTTGTTGTTTTTTGTTATAATGATGTTTGAATTTTGGTGGCAAAAATACAATCAGTTCAGATACAATTATATCCATCAAATCTAAAATATGTTCCATCATTTCAAAAATATGTTCACTCGCACAATATGCCACCTAATAAGGGGAGGGTATAATATTGATAATCAACATATTAAAAAAGATGGATAATATATTAAATGTACGATGTGATAAAAGTAATATTGCGATGGATATGGAATTATTTTGAGATTCTTAAGTGATTATTGTTTATCTTTGCAGCCGATTTATTTAAAACACATTGTGATGAAAGATTTGAAAGAAATTGTGATAGTTTTATTGAACGCACTGTTCTGTGTGGCCTTACTTTGGTTTTTCACCCAGAACGCATTCCTTCGGCCATACGCAGGCAGCGCATTCAAGGAGGTTGTTGCTGGACTGCTTATGTTGGGGTCTATGTATGTGAATTATTTCTTGCTCTACCCGAGATTTTACGGACAAAATGCGCATTTGTCCTATTGGTTGCTATTAGCTGCTTTGGTTCTTGTTGTTAGTTTATTGGATTTGGCCATTGCTTATCCACGCATTTTGATATGCAATGCACAAGCTATCGAAACACTTGGTTTCATAAACTATTTTGGAAAGCGTTTGGCGTTTATTGCTGGGCGCAACCTTGCTTTTAATTTCTTCCCGTTCATGTTCAGGGAAAGAAAGCTTCTTCGGCAGGCATTGGAATCTGAGGTGAGGGTCGTTTACAAGGACACTCAATTGATTGACATAATAGATGGTGAGAAAAATGTTTGCCTTATCCCTAAAGACAGCATTTACTATTGCTTGCAAGACGGCAACTACACTTGGATCTACACGACAGATAACAATCGGCACCCCCGATCTGGATCCATGAAACATCTTGAGCAATTGTTTGGTAAAGAGGATTTTGTCCGTATTTCTAAACAATTATTGCTCCCATATCAGTACATCAAGAAATGCTGCAACAATGAGGTTGTCATGAAAAAAATGCCATGGCAGGACGAACCTCTCGTTTTCAAAATAGACACAAGTTACAAAGAAGGAGTAGCAGAGCAGATTGTCAACAGGCTGTGGGCTTTTAGAGGCCGCAAAAACGACAACAAAGCCTTGCCTCGGAAAGCAAGAAAACCAGTCCTCCCCTCTGAAGAAAAGATAAGTGCTGTCCTCTTATGTGTTCAGGAACATCCGGGATGCAAATGTTCGGAAATCTCTGCCCAAACCAAATTCTCGTCAAGCACCGTCGAGCGTTGTATCGCGGAACTTCGTAAGCAGGGGCTTGTTGAGCATATTGGCACCAAGAAAGGCGGCGGGTACCATTTGGTCAACATCCCACAAGAAGGAAATGCTGCCGAACCCGTTCAAAAGGAAAGGGATGTTATTGAAGAAAAAACCACAGAGGAGAAGTCAGCCAAGAAGAAGCTAAACAAAGAAAAAACCGCAGAACCGTCATTGCCACCGAAAACCGGAAATAATACATAAATGCAATTGGTTCAATTTTATTTTGTATTTTTGCAGTCGGAAAAATTTGCAATGTTTCCGACTAAAAACAGGTATAATATTGGATGGAAGATACTGTAATACATAAGATTAGGAATAGAATATCTCGCGCAAAATTTGGCGAAGTGTTCTTCGTGTCTTCGTTCCCCAAATACGATGTGGAGTATGTGACAAAACTGTTGGCGCAGTTTGAAAGGAGGGATTGATTTCGCGCATTGCCAAAGGGGTATATGTGAAAGCAAAGAAGACGCGTTTCGGATTATTGTATCCTACAGCCTATGAGCTGGTGAATGAGATTGCCAAACGGGATAAGGCAAAGGTTATCCCCACAGGTGCTACGGCAGAGAACCGTTTGGGTTTCTCGACACAAGTCCCCATGAACTCTTGTTTTCTGACAACGGGCTCTGGCAGGAGACTAAAGTTGGGAAACAGAATGGTGACGCTTCTGCACGGTGTTCCTAAAAACTTTGCCTTCAGGGGCCGCTTGATGCAGGAAATGGTACAGGCATTGCGCAGTATAGGGCAAAAGAACATCACGGCGGATGTGGAAACCAGGATTTGCCAGCTACTCGCAGAACAACCGGAAAACGACACTATAGCACACGACCTGCTGCTGGCTCCTGTGTGGATGCGGGAACTGATAGAGCGAAACAGAAAGAAACAGGTATGATCAGACTAATCCAAATCTGATCCAGAGGTGGTCCAGAGTGGTCCAGAGTGGTCCAGAGGTAGCGCAGGCTGTCTATAACGATGACTGCTGTCATGAGGAGGTCTTGGACGTTATACGCAATAAGACCGACCTTTACAATAAAACATAGGGAAGACTTTTATCACACAAGCCTGTTAGCGTATGCTGGCGGGCTTTGGCCCCTGGCGGGGCTGGCTTCTGACATCGGACTTGTGCAGGCGTTCCCGTAGTGTCAATACCATGCATTACACATCGGTCATCGGCGGGGAGTCCGCCATCGTGACTGCGCTCACTGGCGAGGAGGGGATTCCGCCACCTCCTATCGTCGGCGGCGGAATGACGTGCATCGCCGGATGAGGGGAAGGGAAAAGATGGGCGGCGGGGAAAGGCGCTCCGTTGCCAGTGACACCATCTCCGCCGCCCATCTTTTCCCTCTTTCGCCCCGTGCGCGGCACGTCATTCCGAGACGCGCAGCGTCGAGCGGAACCTCCTTCTCGCCAGTGAACGCTGTATCGGCAACGCGCAGCGTCGAGCGGAACCTCCAACGAACACCTTTGTGTCTGCGGGACGCAGACGGCTCCATGCGCCCGCACACCGCGCAGACCTCCACAGACAACATCACACGTGTAGATCCGTGTGATCCGCGGAGATCCATGAATCCCCTCACGGGGATTTGGCCCGCATGCGCAACCGTTCCTGGCTACAGATATGTTTCCCCTAACGGGGAAGGGCACCCCGCCGCCATTGTACATTGTACATTGCCCTTGCTTTGGATCACGGTATTACAGCTCCGATAGTGTTCCCTATTCCCTAAACAAGTCTTCCAAAGTGACCACTTGCTGGATTATGTTGGCATTAGCCGTGCGTTTCAAACCGTAAGTGGTCACCAAAGTGATGTGGATGGCTTTGCGCGTCTTCGTAACCGTAGAGAACACGCTTCTGCGCTGACGCAGACGTTCCTCTTCCTTGGCTGTCATCTGAAATTCATCATCCGAGAACTTCATCTCGCAAAGGTTGATGACTTGGTCCTTGCGGTCGATAAGCAGGTCGATTTGCACACCTTTCCCTTCCTTGTTTTTCGGTTGATAAGTCCACGAATACACCTGACTTGACACCCCTGCGATGCCCAATGCCTGTTTGATTTGCGGCACATGCCACGGAAGGCGATTTCATTTGTTTGTTTCAACATAATCAGAAAGATTGCCCTCAATGTGCTGAAAAACGACGGGGTGGACTACGGTAAGAAGCGGGCTTCCCTTAGAACGCGTACTTCACGTGCAGCAGAATCTGCCACGTGGAGACAAGGTTGTTGTAGTACGACCAGGATGAGGGCGTGAAGACGTAGCCCTCAGGACGGTATTGCAGCACCACGTCGGTGTTGAGCACCCGGTAAGCACCCCACTTGCTGCTGAACAGGTTGGTGAGGTTGTTGAAATCGACACCGACATCGAGGGTCTGCTTGTGACCCTTGACGTTGAAGTAGATCTCCTGCGCGACCTTGAAATTGATCCGGTTCACCCACGGGGCTTTGCCGCCGTTGCGCTTCGAATACTCGCCTCTGTGCTTGCTGAGGTAACGGTCGCCGCTGATGAACTCCTCGAAAGCGGCACGGTTCTCCTCCGATACGAAAGGCATCGCCGCCAACTCTTCGGACGTGGGGATGTACATCAGCTGCGGACTGGTGAGACCGCTGACATTCTCAATGAGGTAGGATCGGCGCGACATGTAGTAGCCGTTGTAATAGCCCGCATTCAACCCCTCATAGAAAAGCCCGAGCTTGGTGGCCGTGCGGCTGCCCTCCCGAATGGTGTACCCGATGGCGGCAATCACACGGTGCGGAGCCACGTATCCCGCATAACCGAGCTCCGGACTGTTGCAGTCGTTTACGTTGGGGCTGTTGGCGAAACTTGACACCTGGTCGCCGTTGCCGTCCGAAAGGACCATGCCGTGACTGAAGGTGTAGGCCGCCAACAGATTCAAACCGAAACGGAAGTCCTTGGACAACTTGGCGGTGAGGGAAAAGTACTGCCCGTGAAGATGCTTCTCGTTGTATAGGTAGTAGCCGCTCATATAGGAACCCTCGGCGTTCTGGATGAACTCGTTGGTATATAGCGGACGGGTCTCGGGCTCGCCGGGCAGGTGGAACTCACCCGTCTCTTGGTAACCCAACACTTTGGCATACACTTCGTTGAGGTTATACGAATAGATGGCCTCGACGGTGGCCTTGATGTCGCCCGGAAGCACGGCGTCCAAAGAGAGGGAGGTCTTCCAGCTGATGGGCATCCGCAGGTCTCTGGCCAAAACGGTGGCGTTGGTGGGTGCCGGCAGACCTGTACGGGCGTACGTGTGCCCGTTGTGAACATTGTTGATGAGGTTCTCGAGGTCGGGCTCGAACCCCACCACGTCTTGGCCGGTCTCCAAGTTCGCGATATATTGGTATTGCAGACAGTTGGAGTTGACTGCCGCGCTCACCAACCAGACATTCGGGATGCGGCCGGAGAACAAGCCGGTACCGCCCCGGAGGATGAGCTTACGCTTGTGCGTGATGTCCCAGTTGAAGCCGATGCGCGGGGAGATGTGGAAGTCGGCGTTCGGGATGTCCGCAGTGCTGAGCCCTGTGAATGAGCTGTTCGGATGCGCGCCGGCAACGGCATCGAAGTCGGAATTGCGGTTGTCGTGGAGGAAACGGATGAAGGGCATCTCCAAACGAAGACCCGCGGTGAGCTTGAAGTACTTGCTGAACTCAATGTCATCCTGTGCATAAACAGACGCTTGCGACTGGATGATGGTGGGATACACCTGCTTGGTCGGGGTCTCCGAGTTGGCGTGGGTGATCATGAAGAGCGCGGGACCGGCCCCTTCCACGTCGTTGACATCGTCCACGAACGACTGCCACGAATCATAGACGTACCATCCGGCACCGCCCTGCATGTACCCGTTCCGGATGACGTTCAACTCTAACTGTGCACCGACCAGGAAATTGTTGATGCCTTTCTTGTAGTTGAACTCGTCGGTGAGGGTGAAACTGTTCACGCGGCGCAGGTTGCCGTAGGTGAACGGGTCGGGACCGAAGGTGGTGAACATGGCCATCTGCGTGGTTCCGTCAGGGGTGGTGTAGGGCTCCAGGATATCGACGGTCGGGAACAACCCGCCCTCGAATTCGCGGGGCTCGTCCTGCAGCGACCAGGTGAAGCGGGCCATATTGTTGGCTTGCCCGTTCAACAGTTGGCTGTTGAGCTCCGCCGCAAGGGTGGTGAAACTCAGGATTTGGTAATAGTGTGCCGACTCAAACGGCAACGCGTATTGGGAGTTGCGGCCGTCGGCGCGATTCACCGTATAGTAGTTCCCGTCAGAGAGGAGGTTGAGACTGGAACCGCCCAGCGGGTTGAAGCTGTTGGACGGGGTCTTGCTCGTGGAGTAGTGGGTGTGCGAGAAACGGATGTAGAACAGGTTGTAGTCGTTGATGCGCCAGTCCAAACGGGCGAACGCCTTGAAGTCGGGGGTGTGCGGGGCGTAGTTCTGGAAGCGGCCCGGGTTGTAGTTGAACCGCTCTTCCAGGAAGTCCCGAATCGACTCCATCTGGTCCAGGGTGGGGCGGTTGAAACCGGTGCTGCCGCCAAACTCCTGGTTCTCGTCGTAGCGAGCCATGACGGAGGAGCCGGCTTCTTTGTCATGGTTGAATTCGCCGTTCAGGAAGAAGAACAACTTGTTTTTGACGATGGGGCCGCCGACGGTGAACCCCAACGCGTTGTTCAACGTCGGGGAGGAGGTTAGCAGGTTCGTGTCGACTTTCCAGCCCTGGAATTCACTGCTGGTGAAGTAGTCGTAAACGGAGCCATGCCATTCGTTGGTGCCGTGTTTGGTGACCATGTTGATGGCACTGCCCTGGAAATTGCTGAGACGCACATTGAAGGGGGTGAGGTCGACGTTGACCTGCTCGATGGCTTCGAGCGAAATCGGGGTGCCGCCGGCGGGCAGACTGGAGCCGATGCCGAAGATGTTGTTGAAGGAGGCTCCGTCAACTGTCACGTAGGACCCGCGGTAGTTGGCGCCGCCGACCGATATGCCGTCCGGCGTGGTCACACTCTGCGGGGTGAATTTCAGGATGTCATAGAGGCTCCGGCTGACGGTGGGGGTCAGCTCTATTTTGTCGCCCTTGAGATAGATGCCGACACCCGACCGGTTGACGTTCATGGAGGAGTACTCCCCATCGTCGACAATGGTCACCTCGTCGATACGCTCCGAGGTGCGCTCCAATTCCGCGTCCACGACGACGGTCTCGGCCAGCGGGGCTGTCACGTCATGTATGATGGCGGTTTTGTAGTTGAGGCGCTCCACCCGCACCGTGTAGGGTCCGCCAACCAGAATGTTGTTGATGACGTAGTTGCCGAGTTGGTTGGTGAAGACGTAGTAGTGCTGCCCCGTGGGCTCGTGCAGAACCGTCACCACCGCATCGGGGATGGGGAGCTTGCCGTCGCTGACATGTCCGGAGATGGCCGATGTGGTGACTTGGGCGAGCGCGGGCGCGATCGCCATCATGCAGATGAAAACGGTCAACAAGAATCTGCGCAATGACGCCGAGGCGCCGTTTCTTCTCGGAATGGGGTAGAGGTTTCTTATCATTATAATCCCTTTTTTAGTCAATACAAAATACTGTAAACAAGCAAGATAGCGACTAATTCAGACCTCAGGCCCCCGCTGTCGCCACCCCCGCATTTTACAACCCGCAAAATTACAAAAAAAAAACTATTTTTGCACCCGTTTTTTCTAACAACCTCCTAACCTCTAACCTATCACCCTTAAACCTTAACCCTTAACCCTTAAACCCTAAACCTTAAACCTTAAACCAAACATGATAACCTTCTGTATCGCATTCGCATTGCTCATTTTAGGATACCTGTTCTACGGCAAGCTTGTGGAACGGGTGTTCGGGATTGACGACAACCGTCCGACGCCGGCGCAGACGATGGCCGACGGCGTCGATTATGTGCCGATGAAGCCGTGGAAGCTCTTCCTGATCCAGTTCCTGAACATCGCGGGCGTGGGCCCGATCTGCGGCGCCATTATGGGAGCCCAGTTCGGCACCGCCTCCTACCTGTGGATCGTCTTCGGCTGTATCTTCGGCGGCGCGGTCCACGACTATTTCTCCGGCATGATCTCGCTGCGCCACGACGGTTGCAGCCTGCCCGAGACGCACGGCCGCTACCTCGGCAACGGCGTCAAACAGTTCATGCGCGGCTTCATGGTGCTGCTCATGATCTTGGTCGGCGTGGTCTTCGTGAACACCCCGGCGCAGCTGTTGCAGACGCAGTTCACCCCTAACATGAGCGTCTATGTCTGGGTGGTTATCATCCTCGCCTACTACCTGATAGCCACGTTGTTGCCCATCGACAAGGTGATTGGGCGCATCTACCCCATATTCGGGTTCCTGCTGATGGGTATGGCGGTGGCCATCGTCATCGCCTTCGCAATCTACCAACCCGAAATCCCTGAGATCTGGAGCGGGTTGCAGAACCGTCATCCGGCGGCCAAGGCGAACCCCATATTCCCGATGATGTTCATCTCCATCGCCTGCGGTGCGGTGTCGGGCTTCCACGCCACGCAATCGACACTGGTGGCGCGTTGCATGACCAACGAGCGTCAGGGCCGCCACATCTTCTACGGGGCGATGATCGTGGAGGGCATCGTGGCCCTGATCTGGGCGGTGGCGGCCTCCTACTTCTACCATTCCACCCCCGCCTTGCAGGCCAAGAGCGGTCCCGCCATGGTGAGCCACATCGCCAACACGTGGTTCCCGACGATCATCGCCGTCATCACCATCCTCGGTGTCATCAGCGCGGCTGTCACCTCCGGCGACACGGCCCTGCGCTCCGCCCGTCTCATCGTGGCCGACTTCATGCACCTCGAACAGAAAAGCATCAGCAAACGCCTGTGGATCGCCATCCCGCTCTTCGCGGTCACCGGCGGACTGCTCGTCTTCAGCCTTGCCGCGCCCTCCGGCTTCCAAGTGATCTGGCAGTACTTCTCCTGGGCCAACCAGCTGCTCGCCGCCTTCACGCTGTGGGCCGTCACCGTCTATCTGCGCCGCGCCAACGACAAGCCCTACTACTGGATGGCCCTCATCCCGGCGCTTTTCATGACGATGGTCACCGTGAGTTTCGTCTTCGTCTCCAAGACGTTCCTCGGCGCCCTCATCCCGCGTTCGGCCGGCTATATCCTCGCCACCCTTCTCACCATCGGCGCGGCCCAGCTCTTCTTCCGTAAGGGGGGCAAACCCGCAGAATCGGGGAAATGAGGTGTCGTTTCGGGACTGCCGATGCCGGTCGTCCTGTGACAAAAAATGTATCTTTGCCGAAAATTCAATCACGTTATGCAAGAATATCAAATCAGACTGATGACAATTGACGACTACGACCAGGTGTATGCGTTGTGGTCGATTACCGAAGGCATGGCTTTGCGCGGGTATGACGACTCCGCCGAGGGCATTGCCAAGTTCCTGAAGAAGAACCCCAACTCCAACTTCGTGGCCGTCATGGACGGCGAGATCGTGGGGGTCATTATGTGCGGCATGGACGGCCGCCGCGCCTACATCTACCACACGGTCGTGCGCAAGGACCTGCGCCAGCGCGGCATCGGCAAGGCCCTGCTCGGCATGGTCTATCACGCCATCGAGGCCGAAGGCATCAAGAAGAACGGCCTCTTGGTGATGCGCGACAACGAAATCGGCAACACCTTCTGGCGCATGCAAGGCTGGACCGAACGCACCGACCTCAACTATTACAGCAAGAACAACGTTGAACAATGAAACCGAATCTGTTATGCCGTAGGGACGAATAATTATTCGCCCCTGCTGTCATATATAATGCCAAAATGTCAGTGGTTTTCCCCTTGGAAATCACTGACATTATTTTTTGGCACAGTTGTTGCAATGATGGTCTGCGCTCCTTTGTGGAGCCGTGTAAAAATCAAGAAGTTAATAATTAAAAAAAATAGAACAATGGGAAAAATTATCGGAATTGACTTAGGAACAACCAATTCATGTGTTGCGGTGATGGAAGGCAGCGAGCCTGTCGTCATCCCCAACAGCGAAGGCAGAAGAACCACGCCGTCCATCGTGGCGTTCGTGGGCGACAATGAGCGTAAGGTCGGTGACCCCGCCAAGCGTCAGGCCATCACCAACCCCACCAAGACCATCTTCTCCATCAAGCGTTTCATGGGCGAGACCTACGACCGCGTGACCAGCGAGGTGAGCCGCGTGCCCTACATCGTGGAACGCTCCTCCAACAACATGCCGAAAGTGAAGATCGACGACCGCTCTTACACCGCGCAGGAGATCTCCGCTATGATTCTGCAAAAGATGAAGAAAACGGCGGAGGACTACCTCGGTCAGGAGGTGACGGAAGCCGTCATCACGGTGCCTGCCTACTTCAGCGACTCTCAGCGTCAGGCCACCAAGGAGGCCGGCGAGATCGCGGGTCTGAACGTGAAACGTATCATCAACGAGCCTACCGCAGCCGCTCTGGCTTACGGTCTGGACAAGAAGAAAGCCGACTCCAAGGTGGCCGTGTTCGACCTCGGCGGTGGTACCTTCGATATCTCCATCCTCGAGTTGGGCGACGGTGTCTTCGAGGTGAAATCCACCAACGGCGACACGCACCTCGGCGGTGACGACTTCGACCACAAGATCATCGACTGGTTGGCCGGCGAGTTCATGAAGGACTACAATGTCGATCTGCGTAAGGACGCCATGGCGCTGCAGCGTCTGAAAGAGGCTGCCGAGAAGGCCAAGATTGAGCTCTCCAGCTCCAACTCCACGGAAATCAACCTGCCGTACATCATGCCGATCGACGGTGTTCCGCAACACTTGGTGCGCACGCTCACCCGTGCCCAGTTCGAGCAGCTCTGCGACGACCTGATCCGCAAGACCATCGAGCCTTGTAAGAAGGCTTTGGCCGACGCCGGCTACAAAACCAGCGATATCGACGAGGTCATCCTCGTGGGCGGTTCCACCCGTATCCCCGCCATCCAGAAGGTGGTGGAAGACTTCTTCGGCAAAGTGCCCTCCAAGGGCGTCAACCCCGACGAAGTGGTGGCCATCGGCGCCTGTATCCAAGGCGGTGTGCTGAGCGGCGACGTGAAGGACATCCTTCTGCTGGATGTTACCCCGCTGTCCCTCGGTCTGGAGACCCTCGGCGGTGTGATGACCAAGCTCATCGACGCCAACACGACCATCCCGACCAAGAAGTCGCAGGTCTTCACCACGGCGGCCGACAACCAGACCTCTGTGGAGATCCACGTCCTGCAGGGCGAGCGTCCCATGGCGTCTCAGAACAAGAGCATCGGTCGTTTCCACTTGGACGGCATCCCGGCGGCTATGCGTGGCATCCCGCAAATCGAGGTCACCTTCGACATCGACTCCAACGGCATCCTGAACGTGACGGCTCACGACAAGGCTTCCGGCAAGGAGCAGAAGATCCGTATCGAGGCTTCTTCCGGTTTGAGCGACGACGAGATCAAGCGCATGAAGGCCGAGGCCGAGGCCAACGCCGACGCCGACAAGAAGGCCAAGGAGGAGATCGACAAGCTGAACAACGCCGACTCGCTGGTGTTCAACACCGAGAAGCAGCTCAAGGAGTTCGGTGACAAGATCCCCGCTGACGACAAGGCCAAGATCGAGGCGGCGGCCGCGAGACTGAAGACCGCGCATGACAACAAGGACTTCAGCGGCATCGACACCGCGATGGCCGAGTTGCAGAGTGCCTGGAACGAGGCTTCGCAGAAGATGTACGCCGCACAGGGTGGTGCGCAGCAGCAGCCCGGCGCCGACTTCAACGGCGGCTTCAACCAGCAGGCCGGTCCGCAAGGCCCGCAGGGCGGCAACGGCGGCAACGACTCCGAGGTCCAGGATGTGGACTTCGAGGAGGTGAAATAAGACACCCTCTTCCCTATAAAAACCGAAAGGTGCTGACTACAAATCAGCACCTTTTTTTTTTCGGGCAAGACACGATTGTCTATCTCGACACACTCATCAAGTCGTTGAAGACATACACAACAAAGTTCCAAAAGTCAAAGGATGGACATTTCACCATTACCGACTGTTGGACATTGGAGCGGGCAATATCATATTACAGTGAGCACGACCAAGACGGTGAGCGACACACAGCATTGTTCGTCATCAAGAACCGTCTGGCCAGCGACGATTGTGATAAGTTCGTGGATTGGCTGAGGCAGAACCATCCAAGCAAAATGCACCACTGGTTGTCCCATAAAAGATTTGTATGGATGAGTGAATAACATTCGGTATGAAATGGCATTGACCCCTTCGGAATATCCGGCGGGGTCATTTTTTTATATATGAAAGGCAATAATAACACAATTTTTACGTTATAACTATCATAAAATGTGGTTCCTATTGAATAACGATGGGGTCATAACGAACAATAAGACAGTTATAACAATGACAGATAATAAGAAAGAGCAAGAACGAAACGAACTGCACCGCACCATCTGGGCGATAGCGGACGAGATGAGAGGCAGCGTGGATGGTTGGGACTTCAAGTCGTATGTATATACTCGGTATCCTTTTCTACCGATACATCAGCTAGAACATCACCAACTACATCAACCGTGGCGAATGGGAGAGCGGCAACACCGGCTTTGACTATGCAGACCTCAAAGACAGCGTGGCGAAGAGCCGACGGAGGCGTGACAACGCACCGAAACAACACCCCGCTCACGAGCGCGGTGAAAATGCAGCAATGAAACAACAGATTGAACAGAAACAAAAAACACAGACAGACAATGAATGACATCATCAAACAATTATGTAATACTGACGAGCTGGTTGAAATATACACTAACCCCATGGACAGCGACAAATTTGGCGTTGCATACATAGTGGCTTGTTCAGATGAACATTTTTTAGTTCATTCTTTTCAAGAAAATGACCTTGACGACGGATACTATGTGGATTGCATTGATTCTGTAATGCGAATCCAGCGCAATACCATTTATCTAAACAATATGTTGCAATTCATCAAACCCAAAACAGGGAAATATCAATTGCCAAAGGGATATTGGCCGGACTTGAACTTGTTCGGCGCAGTGCTCAGTCTATGCCAGGAGAAACAACTGGTGGCACAGGTCGCGGTGAATCATGAATATAATAAGTTCGGTTGGATAAAGAGTTTCAATGACGATGTTTTAGAAATGGATTGCTTGGACTGTGACGGTATGTTCGATGGTACTACCTACCTTCGCATGGAAAACATCAATATGGTGGGATTTGGAGGTGTCGATGAGGAACGCCGTGCCAAGTTGTTCCACAATAGGACGCATCAAAAATAGTTATTATTTTTGCCCACGGTATAACTCAACGGCTGCCGTCCTCGTGGACGGCAATGAAAACAGAAACAACACAATGAACATAGCAGTCTTCTGCGGCTCGTCGCTGCCGCGCAACAAGGAAATCGTCGAGGCCGCCGCGTCTCAACAAAACCACGCCGAGAAATTGATGCATAACAAATAATATAAAAGGTATATGAAAAAAGCACCTCCGAGGAAGAAATCGACCAAGAAGAAAAGCAATATAAAGAAAGTTATCTTGATACTCGCCGTGCTGTGTGGCATCGTCGTTTCGATAGCCAAATGCGAGAGGGGGAATTTCGACCACGACAATGCTATGACTGTCAAGGCCGTCATCACCGACGTGAGGCCATTCTACGGCGGAGGATACGTGTCTAAATACGAAGCTGTCTATGAATACTCTGTGAACGGAGGCACCTACAATAGTTCGGACCAGATTTGCTATGACACCTACAAGAGACTGAACATTGGCGACACCGTATCGGTCTTGGTAAACAATAACGATTACAACAAAACGGAGCTGTTGCTTGAGCAAGACATAATACTTAAATTTCATATCGATTTTTAATTCACTTCACGTTGCACAATGAAATTGCACGAATGAAACAAGAACAATTATCACAAAACAATGGGACATAACAAGGACAGGCGCCCAACGTATCCGGCGGAGAACAAGAAAGGTAAAGGCAAGTCTTTCGTCAAACTGTTGAAGGATGGTTGGGCTTTTGCTCTCTTGGTGATTTACTTTGTGTTTTTAATCATTTATTCTATTGTTACAATCCACGACAATCACATACGGCGGAATCAGATTAAGGACAACCCAGTAGAAACAGAGGCCGTCATTACTCGGATAGGGAAGAAGGAATACTGGAGAGGTCGACACTCAGGAACACCGGTATATTACGACTACTATGTTGGAGACTCTTTGTACCATGGTATGATATATGAAAGAAAAGTCAACAATATGAAAGTCGGCCACACTATCAAGATAACCTACGAGAAGGATAATCCGTCTAATTCAATGTTTGGGGAAACGCTATCACAGTATTAACATCATGCACATAGCAGTCTTCTGCGGCTCGTCGTTGCCGCGTAACAAGGAAATCGTCGAGTTCGGAGCCGGACCGGTCGGGCCATAAACACACTCCGAAAATTGAGGACACTGTTTTTGATATGAATAATAGACCCCGCTTCCCCCATACTTCCCAACAACCTCAAAGTCCCCAATCCCTCATCCCACCTAAAATCCATCCCACCAATGACCACCGTTCCCAACCTTGCACACCCATCGGACAATGATGCAACCAGTCGAACCACATCGACCCTCTTAAACTTGTCGATGTTTTTCGAAATGATGCAACCGGACAACCAGTCGGGGTGTATCTCGGTTAAAGGATGTGATGAACTCGGGATGGATGGGATACGGGGAACAACCAGATAGGCGACCATCCAAAGTTGAAATAAAAACATCAAAACTGCCTTGGGTTTCGAATATTTTTCGTACTTTTGCAAAAAGTTCTTTGAAGGTATTGCCGGTAAAAATATGGGATAAAAAACCGATTTTTGTTCCATAATTGTACCACAAAAAATGGAAAGTCCTGATAACCAGTACCGATTATATAAGAGGAGGTGAAATAATCCCCCACATACCGAATACCCCAACGCGGGTGCCGATGAGGAATCGGTACCCGCGTTTTTTTGTTGCGTGTGGCGGCATGACGTGCGGCGGCGGTCACGGAGAGACTGAGGCTCGGGATAAAATTGAATATATTCCGCTACGAAATGGGAAAATTATATTTCGTAGCGGAATATGATTGATTTTATCCGAAATAATCGTATCTTTGCCGCCGGAATCAATAAGACGAATTGTATGTGCATCATCATCGGAAGAGAAAAGGAAATCGAAGAACTGGAGCGTCGTTATCGAAGCAATCGCCCGGAGTTTGTCGCGGTGTATGGCCGTCGGCGCGTGGGCAAAACGTTCCTCATCAATGAGGTTATGCGCGACAATATGGTCTTCCATCACACCGGACTGTCGCCCTATGACCGAAAACGGAAAGTCACGCTGAAAGACCAATTGCAGAACTTCTATTTCTCGCTGATCCGTCACGGCATGGAGGGTAGCAACCCGCCAAAGTCGTGGTTAGAAGCCTTCTTCATGCTGGAGCAGCTGCTTGAGCGTCGAGACAACGGCACAAGGCAAGTGGTGTTCATCGACGAGCTCCCCTGGATGGACACGCCGAAATCGGGATTCCTTACCGCGTTGGAGGCTTTTTGGAACGGCTGGGGCAATGCCCGCCACAACCTCTGCCTCGTCGTATGCGGGTCGGCAGCCTCCTGGATGCTCGACAGCCTCATCAACAACAAGGGGGGACTCTACGGCCGGCTTACCTGCGAGATGCACCTTGCTCCCTTCACGCTGAACGAATGCGAACGCTTCTTTGAAAGCCGGGGTATCAAGCTTTCACGCTACAACATCACCCAAGCCTATATGATTCTGGGAGGCATACCCTATTATCTCGACTGTTTCGACCCGTCGCTCAGCCTCGCACAAAATATTGACCGTCTGTTTTTTAACCCAAAAGCAAAGCTCGGCGACGAGTTCGACCGCCTGTTCAGCTCAGTGTTCGATCACGCCAAAGCTTGTATGGAAATTGTGAGCGTTCTTAGCCAACGGCACGCCGGTTACACCCGAGAAGAAATTGCGGAGAAGACGGGCAGCAACCCCAACGGTGACTTCACTGCTCTTCTGAAAGCGCTCATTGCCAGCGATTTCGTAAAGAAATATGTTCCCTACGGAGCCAGTTTGCGCGAACCGCATTACAAGCTCACAGACTGTTTCTGCTGGTTTTGGCTTCACTTCAAAGAACAAAGCGGCATCGTCGAGACCGACTATTGGGAGCACCACTTGAAAGAGCAGGAGATCGCGTCGTGGCGGGGCATCGCCTTCGAGGAGGTGTGTCTGCAGCACGTCCAACAAATCAAGGCGGCCTTGCAGATCGCAGGGGTCTCGTCAACCGAGTCCGCTTTGGTGGTGAAAGGGAAAAACGAAAACAATGGGATGCAAATAGACCTTCTCATCGACCGTGCCGACGACGTGGTGAACGTGTGCGAGATGAAGTTCAACAAGACAGCCATCAGCATCGCGAAAGACTACGCCGAGAAGCTCGCCGAACGCATTTCCACGCTCGCGGAGGCAAACCCAGCCAAGACCTTCCATCTGACTCTGGTCAGCGCTGCCCCTCTGAAAACCAACAAATATTCAGACATTTTCACCTCGAAAGTGACGATAGACGAACTGTTCAAATAACAAGGGAAGCGTCGGCTCCTATTGCGACGCTGGAAGCATCGGCTCCTGCTCGTCGGCTGACGCCTTCGCGGGCGCAGCTGCATCGCGTATCTGCGTAGCCCGATTACCGCGCGTGTGCCGGAGGCACGCCATCCTAGTAACCCCACACAAGACGACAGCCGCAGTGTGGGGTAGGGGGGACGGTGCGTGGGGCTTGCAGGGAGAGATAAACGAAGCTATCAAGGAGTTTAGAGAAAAATATTTTTGAAGATAGTTGCCATTCGCATGTCCGCATTTTTTGTATGTTTGCGCATTCAAAAAACAAAGTATGATGAATGAAAAACTAATTATGAAAACCACCTCCTACCGTCCGCGCAACCCAGGCCACGATTACTATGGCATTGGCACCTATCTTATCACGTTGGTGGTGAGAGGGAGGGAACCTTTGTTCGGCCGATTGGGCAATGATGCCGCTCATCCGGAAATGCAGTTGTCGCCCTTGGGCGAAGCGGTGCAACAAGCGTGGAAGCAGATACCTGAGAGGCAGGCAGAGCACGGCAACCGCGTGGAAGTGCATGCCTGCACGTGCGGATAGGCGGCCACAGCTACGGCGCTTTCGGCAATCTTTTCTTGTTACGTTGGGCGAACAAGGTGCAGGTGCAGTGCCACCGCAAGCACCCGGCCAACGGACAACCCTACGAGGAGACCGCCGACTACACCCGGCAGCGCGAGCAATGGGAGAAAGCCATCCTTGGTGGTGCCACGGTGATGGTGACACCCGGCATCTCACGCGGCGAACTGTTGATGAAAAACGAATGTTTGGGAAAAGGCTACCCGCTCATCCACATACAGAAAGACCCTATCGGACCCTATTGGAAACCCGAACGGCAGCGTTTCGACGCCTGCGCCAACGGAAGTCTGCTTGTCCTCGCCCCGTGGGAACTCGACTCGATGGAGGCCGTGAACGGTGTCCCGTCCGACAGCAACTACAGCCGCTTCCACAACCTTAACAATCTCGCCGCTGAAATTTGCTCTTTCAACGGCGAAGCAAAAATTTTCAAACAATGAGGAAAGAGAACTGGATTCATAAGAAAGTCAACCCAGATCAGTCGCAAGACACAAAAGTGACAACCTGAATCAGCGAATCACTCCTCACGATACAATAATTTCCCACCTCCTCGCGTTATCCATGGCATCAAAAATCACCGTTATGTCCAAAACCTTCCCTGTCCTTCTTGCTGGATTGCTCCGTGCCGCCGAGGAGAGCAAGGTGTTGAAGCCGAAGAAACAGCAGCAGTGAGGATATCCGTCGGAACGGTTTTGCTCTTGCGAACGAATTCTTGAAGTAATTGTAAAACAACCAAACAGTTGCGCCCGACACGAATCAGGGATAGAACAATGAGAGGAACCATTTTAACCCTCCTGACATTCTTCGGACTGGCCTACTGCACAATGGCGCAGAACTTTACAACTCCCGGCATCATCAGGGAAACAAGGGAAACACACCGATACTGCGGATTCGTCAAGTATGACGGCACCGTGGTGGTGAAACCCATCTATCTCGAGGCACAAGATTTCTCGGAAGGACTGGCCGCCGTCCAAGACACCAACGGGCGGTGGGGATTCATCAACACCTCCGGAAAGAGGGTTTTCATCCTGCCTGCCAGCGTGAAACAGGTGGGCGACTTCCACGAAGGGCTATGCTGGTTCCGCGACAAAGAGTCGAAGAAGGTGGGCTATATCGACCGCACAGGCAATGTAGCCATTGATCCGCAGTGGGACTACGCCCAAGACTTTAACGACGGGCTCGCCGCCGTGGGTGAAGGACGGGATATGGGGGAGCGAATTTGCCAGCCGGGACGCATGATCGGCTACATCGACCACACAGGCAAAGTGGTGATCCCCGTAAAAGTGAAAGACCCTCTTGGAAGAAACTATCAATCGGCAGACTTCAGCTGCGGGCGGGCCATCTTGGAAGATGGTGACGGCGTGATTATCATTGACACCAAAGGCAATGAACTGTTTGGAGGGAAATACCGTACGGCAGGTATATTCTCGGAAGGGCTGTGTTGCGTAGGAGTGGCCGTCAACGAACCCTGCAACGCAGGAGATGGCGACGAATACCTTCCAGACTGTGAAATACACTGGAGCATCATCGACACTGCAGGGAAGACGGTTTTGGACTATTCTGCAGGTGTATTTCATGAAGGGGTGGCGTATAAGAGATTGTCCGGCGGCGGCGTACACCTTGATGATAACAACACAGTGACCTTGACCGACGGCGACTACATCTTCATTGACACTACAGGGAGACAAATTATCGAACGGCATTTCAAGAACGTGTGCTGCTTCCAAGAGGGATTGGCATACGTCACCGAAATGGACGGTACCAAAGGTTTCATCGACCATACGGGCAAGATGGTGATCGAACTGCCCGAGGGCTACGTGACCTTTAGCAGCGGCGGATTCAAAAACGGGATGGTGACGATATGGGAAAGAACGCAGACAAACGATGGGAAAATCATCTACTATGACGAGGAAGTACGGAATCGGGACGGCAGGATACTATGGAGTGACAGTTATACGGTCAGCTTCCGCTAAGTGAACAATAATTTCCCACCTTCCCGCGTTATCCATGCCATCATAAACCGCCGTTATGTCCAAAACCACTTCTGTTCTTCTTGCCATATTGCTCTGTGCCGCAGCAATTCTCCCCGCTGCCGCGCAATCCACGAGCACTATCGCTGGCGTGTTCGACTACGACAAGGCAAAACAAGTGGTGAAAAACATCAACAACATCCGGCAGTCCCAAGGGCTGCGGCCCCTGAGGATGGATGCCTCACTCACCGAAGCTGCCATGCTCCGTGCCGCCGAGTTGGCATACCAAAGAGAGGAAAACGGGTTGTACGATGCAAACAAGCCTCGTCCCAACGGCGGCAGCGAGGTGATGTTTCTTGAGGAACAATGCCCAACCCTGAATTCCGCCGGTGGTCTCGGATTTGCGTGTGCCATACACCCATTCACTGACATCGGCCCGATCGTCAAAGCGCTGAATCAGAAAGACCGTGCAGGAGGGAGTTACTTGAAATCCTCCCGGCAATCCATCGGGTGCGGCGCATTCCTGTCGCCAGATGGATATTACTCCTGGATCATCTACCTCGCCTCCGCTGCCGCCACCAAAACGGAGATTCCAAGCGGACAGTGGACGGTGGATGTTGCGATTGCGCGGAAAGAGGGTGAGCGCACCCATGTGGTGTCTCGTACCAAGTCCGACACCGACCTTACCCCGACCAGCTTCGAGGTGACTGGCCATTTCAACTACGACAAAGCAATGGAGGTGATGGAACTCGTGAACAAGGAACGCAGCCGCCGCGGTCTCAAACCCTACTTTTTCGATTCCACCCTCACGGAGTTGGCCATGATCCGCTCTGCCGAAATGAAAGGGACCGAGACGATGTCACACGTTCGCCCAAACGGAGGATATGTGAATATCATCAATCCGTTTTTCGAAGTGCTTGTGATCAACTACTCTCCCTCAAAAGGCGAAAATGTCGGATTCGGGCAAGAGACCGCCGAAGAGGTCATGAATGCATGGATGAACTCGCCGGGGCACTGCGCCGCCATCATCAGCAAGGATTTCACCTGTATGGGGGCCGGTGAGTTCGACGGTTACTGGACACAATTGTTCATGACCCCCAAGCCCGGCTCCAAACTCGTTCGTGTGAAGAAGTCGTCACCCCACGTCGAGGAGGTCACCGTACGAGTCGCCCTCACCCGTGACGCCGAGGAGAGCAAGGTGTTGAAGCGGAAGAGGAAGCAGAAGTGAGGGTGGGTGACATAGCAATGACTTGCTTATTTATCAACTGTAAACAACCACGTTAAAATATACCAAAGTGCCATTCAAAAGTATATCACTTTGGAGACAGCAAAAATACAAAAAGCGTGTTAAAAATCATTGCTGTATCACGAAGACCTCAAAATGGTATACTTTTGGATGGTTATTTACACGCTCCATTCATTCTACTTTATTTTTGATTGTTACATTTCCGGTGAGACGGCTCCGGCCAACTCTATGAGGAATTGCGCCCCGTTTCCATAATACGCTCGCCGTTGATAGTCGTTCGTTATCTCCTCAATCCACTGTGAACGTACTGACAACCATTCGTCAATAATCTTATCCAATTCGTTTACTTTTTGCTGTGCCGAATTCACGGCCTTCAGCATGTTCGCTCTCTCGTGTTCGTCATAATATTCGTAATCTTTGTGGCTGTCGATTTCTGTTTTGATGCAATCGAGCAGGAACCGTTTTGCCGGCAATGGTCTGACATAGCCGGTAAACTCGTCTTTCTTGAACAAATTGAAATCGTTTTGAAATAACCGGCCCGAAGCCGTCCATATTTTGCCAAAACTGCCGGTCGCTGATATGTCGTTCATGGTCAAGTGATCGCTCCACTCCGAACCGCTAATAGTGGACATAACAGTTGACAGCTTCTCTACCATGCGTTGTTGCAGCCCTACCTCTTTGACCAAAAGATTTCGTGATTTTTCATTCTCACATGATTCCCAAAGCTGTTTCAGAGTCAACAGATAACTGACATATACACAAGCGTTATGGTAAGACGCTTCCTGAATCATCTCATAAGTGGTGACATTGCTGGTCCATTTCTGATTGGAAAAATCCTGCCATATTTTCTCTCTTTGGGTTTTGGCGTCTGTTGGTGTGTCCGGATTGCCTGCAAGTTCTCCGTATACCCTCATAACGGTGTCAACGAAATGGTTGGCCATAGCGAATTGCCAGTTTAGATTTGAGGACTTGAAACAGTTGTCAGCATAAAACGTATGAACTCTCGCAAGAAGCGAATCCAATGTGTTTTTTGAAACAGAATCCAACGCGACCTCAGCGTGAACGCGAGAGCGATTGTTCTCTTGGCGGGGAGCTTTAACATCCTTTGGGCCACAAGAAGAAAACAACAAGCAAAGAGTCGCTAAAAGTGAAAAACAACAGCAACAAATGATTGTTCCTTTACGTTTGGAATTTGTACATTTCATCTCGGTGATTTTTCGGCAAAAATAGGATTTTTAGAAATACCAAGCTTGGTTCGAAACCACTCTTTGTACAAAGTAATGTTCCTGCTGTATGAAACAGCGGGGCGTGTTTTTCCCCTCTCTCCCAACAGCGTGCGTCATTCCGCCGCCGACGTCTGGAGGCGGTGGAATCTCGCCTGAACCAACGCCTGTGCCGACGGATGGGCGAGCAACGATGTTGTTGCGACGCTGGAAGCGTCGGCTCCTATTCAGGCAACACCTCGTCTGCTGGAATCTCCATCCTGCTGAACGCAAACAGCTTCTTCCCCAAGTCTTTGAGGGACGCGCCGAGGTGATAGACGGTGTCGTCGAGGATGATGAAGCGGTCGTGGTAGCGTTTGCACTCTCGAACCGTGACGGGCGGGTATTGCCGGTTGTGGCGTTCGAGGTCAAGGGTCAGCGTTTCCGTGACGTGTTTCGTGACAATCTCCGCCGTCACGCCCTCTTTCCGCTTCGCCAGCGTCAGCAGCACAGAGTCGTCGATGTAGTTGTCAATGAGGACGATGCGTTTGCGTGCCGATCGGATCAGGTCCGCCGCGAAGGCGTAGGCGTCGAAGATCTGCCCGTCGTAGAAGACACCCTCGACCGGTGGCAGGGCGGTGCGCACGAAGAAATCAACCTTGTCTTGAAGAGAGTGAATCTGTTCGGAGTGTTCTTGAAGCTGTCTGTCGATCCGTTGTTCCGCTTGCTGGAAATGTTGGTTGATGGTGCACCCTCGTAAAAGATGCTCTTTTAATGTTTTTGTAGCCCAACGCCTAAAGATAGTGGCATTCTTGCTGTTGACGCGATACCCGACAGATAATATTGCGTCAAGATTGTAATACGTTGTATGATAGAGCCTGTCCCATTTTGTCCCATGTGTTCCAAAATGGAACATGTGGTCTCTCTCTCGATTTCACCACTTTTGTAAATGTTGTTCAGATGCTTTGTGATAGCTGCTCTCTGTGTTCCGAACAGCACCGCCATCTGTGCCTGCGTGAGCCATACAGTGTCCTCCTCCATTCGTACTTCCAACCGGATGCTGCTGTCGGGTTGGTAGAGGATGATTTCGCCGTTTTGTGCCAAAGGTTTGTTTTCTTCCATAATGGTTGTTTTTTCGTTTTGCGGTTACTGAATCTTTGTCCGCAAAGATACAACAAAAAACCTTGCCTGTCATGGTTTTTGTGAGATTTTGGTTGCTTTTGGAAACCAGAAGATTGTGCTTGCCGTTTAACAATTCGGTTGACCAATTGTTAAATTGCGGGGCGTGTTTTTCGCAGATTATCGTCATTGCGGTCGCAGCTGCGTCGCGAAACCTCGTAGCCCGCTGGCCGCGCGCGTGCCGGAGGTACGCCATCTTAATAACCCCACACAAGGCGACAGCCGCAGTGTGGGGTAGGGGACGGTGCGCGGGAGTGCGTGAACTTCGAGGCCGAGATCATTCGCATGTCCGCATTTTTTGTATGTTTGCGCATTCAAAAAACAAAGTATGATGAATGAAAAACTAATTATGAAAACCACCTCCTACCGTCCGCGCAACCCAGGCCACGATTACTATGGCATTGGCACCTATCTTATCACGTTGGTGGTGAGAGGGAGGGAACCTTTGTTCGGCCGTTTGGGCAATGATGCCGCTCATCCGGAAATGCAGTTGTCGCCCTTGGGCGAAGCGGTGCAACAAGCGTGGAAGCAGATACCTGAGAGGCAGGCAGAGCACGGCAACCGCGTGGCGGTGCATGCCTGTGTGTGCATGCCCGACCACTTCCACGGGGTGATCGAGGTGAAGGAGCCGATGGAGTGGAGCTTGGGAGACATCATGCAAGGAATGAAAACAGCCTGCACCCAAAGATGGTGGCAGATGAATGGGGTGCCCGCATCTATCAATCGACCGAATTCGGTCGATTGCAACAACGCAAACCTTCCCAAATGGCTGCGCGAAAAGGCCGCAATCTACCGGAGCGATGGCGAGTTGATCCGCCACCTTTCCAAAAAGCAGCGCCAGGAATACTACGCGCTGGTGGGACGGGAGCAACGCCCGCTTTTCGACGACAACTACGATGACACCGTGTGCCTCGATGGCCGCCATCGCGAAGCGATGATAGCCTACGTACACGACAACCCGCGCCGGGCCATTTTACGGCGAGCGTTGCCTGATGTGATGCAACGCTGCCTGCACGTGCGGATAGGCGGCCACAGCTACGGTGCTTTCGGCAACCTTTTCCTGTTACGTTGGGCGAACAAGGTGCAGGTGCAGTGCCACCGCAAGCACCCGGCCAGCGGACAGCCCTACGAGGAGACCGCCGACTACACCCGGCAGCGCGAGCAATGGGAGAAAGCCATCCTTGGTGGTGCCACGGTGATGGTGACACCCGGCGTCTCACGCGGCGAACTGTTGATGAAAAACGAATGTTTGGAAAAAGGCTACCCGCTCATCCACATACAGAAGGACCCTATCGGCCCCTATTGGAAACCTGAGCGGCAGCGTTTCGACGCATGCGCCAACGGAAGTTTGCTTGTCCTCGCCCCGTGGGAACTCGACTCGATGGAGGCCGTGAACGGTGTCCCGTCCGACAGCGACTACAGCCGCTTCCACAACCTTAACAATCTCGCCGCTGAGATTTGCTCTTTCAACGGCGAAGCAAAAATTTTCAAACAATGAGGATGCGGCGCGGAAGCCGATTTTCTGCGAAATTTTTCCTCTTTTTTGAGGGCGAAAAAAGTTATCAACATGTAACCTTTTGAACCTTAGCGAGAAAAAAAGTTATCAACAATTGACGAAAACGGGTATTTCTGTATTATATTTGCAGCGTCTTAGTACACTAATACACTAATCGACTCAGAGCAGATATTTCAGGATGCCCACGAACTGCACGACGGCGGCGATGACCACGAAGACGTGGAACACGAAATGACGGTAGGGCTTCCCCTTGCCGGTGGCGTAGATCACCGCCCCGACAGTGTAGGCGATGCCGCCCGCCAGAATGTAGGCGAAGCCGGGCCACGTCATGGTGGCGATCACGTCGCGAAGACTGATGACCACGCACCAGCCCATGGCCAGGTAGCAGACCATCGAGAAACGGGCGTACCGTTTCAGGTCGATGGCGTTGAGCACGATGCCGACGACGGCGCAGAGCCACTCCACCGCGAAAATCGACCAGGCGAGGACGGGACGGAGCGGCAACACCCCGATCAGCATGATGGGCGTGTAAGTGCCCGCGATGGTCAGGAAGATGTTGCAGTGGTCCACCACCCGCATCACCTGCTTGGCCGTCCCTTTGGGCAGTCCGTGATAGACACTGGAGATCGCGAGCATGGAAAACACCGACGCGGTATAGACCAGGCTGCTGAACGGGACAAGCCACGACGGGTTCTGCCAGGTGACCGCTGCCGCGATGACCACCATCCCCGCGGCCAGCAGCGCCCCCACCGCATGGCTCCACGAGTTCAACTTCTCCTCCTTCTCCGTGTATTCCGGGAAGGGCCTCTCTTTCAGCGGAGTGCGTTCGACTTTTGCCATTGTTTTTCGCTCTGATTTTTCGGATGGCAAAAATAGCTTTTTTGCCGTGCGAATATTCAAAGAAATTGTATCTTTGCCGTTCGAACTAAAATTGGATATATGAAACGAGGAATTTGGATTATAGCGGCAGTGTGCGCGCTTATGATGAACGTCGCCTGCCTGAACGGCGCGAAGAAGAACACCCCCGAGACGGTCACCGAACAGTTCTCGAAGGCGTTCTACACCGCCGATATCACGCACCAGTACCAGTACTCCACCAAGAAGTCCGACTTTGCGATCAAACAGCTCCAGAAGGCTATGAAGGATAACCCCGAGCGTGTCAAAGAGATGCAGGACTCCAAGGTGGAAATCCAGGAGGTCAAGGTGCTCGAACAGACCGACTCCACCGCCACGTGCGTCTGCGTCGCGAAAGTCAACGGCCAGCCCCGCTCCGACAAGTGGGAGCTGCTGAAAGAGGATGGCGAATGGAAAGTCACCCTCGTCATGCCATGATAATTGATAATTGATAATGGATAATGATGCGGGAGTGAGAGCGTTTATCAAGTAACCCTCAAACCTACAACCCCTAACTACTAACTACTAACTACTAACTACTAACTGCTAACTACTAACCTTAACCTTTAACCCTTAAACCCTAAACCTTAAACCTTAACCCTTAAACCAAAACATGAATTTCGTACAAGAACTGAGATGGCGCGGCATGCTGCACGACATCATGCCCGGAACTGAAGAGTTGTTCAACAAAGAAGTCTGCTCCGTCTATCTGGGTATCGACCCGACGGCGGATTCATTGCATATCGGCCACCTGGTGGGCATCATGATGCTGTCGCACCTGCAACGCTGCGGCCACCGGCCCATCGCCCTGCTCGGCGGCGCCACCGGTATGATCGGCGACCCCTCCGGCAAAAGCCAGGAACGTAACCTCCTCGACGAGGCGACATTGCGCCACAACCAGGAGTGCATCAAGAAACAGCTGAGCAAGTTTCTCGACTTCGACAGCAAGGAACCCAACGCCGCCCTGCTGGTCAACAACTACGACTGGATGAGCAAGTTCTCCTTCCTGGAGTTCATCCGTGATGTCGGCAAACATCTGACCGTCAACTATATGATGGCCAAGGACTCCGTGAAGAAGCGCTTCAACGGCGAAGGTGACGGCATGTCGTTCACCGAGTTCTCCTACCAGCTCGTGCAGGGCTACGACTTCTTGCATCTCTATGAGACGCAGAACTGCAAGGTACAGATGGGCGGCTCCGACCAGTGGGGCAACATCACCACCGGCACGGAGCTCATCCGCCGCATGCTCAACGGCGAGGCCTACGCGCTCACCTGCCCGCTCATCACCAAGGCCGACGGCGGCAAGTTCGGCAAGACCGAGAAGGGCAACGTGTGGCTTGACCCCGCCCGCACCTCCCCGTACGCCTTCTACCAGTTCTGGCTCAACTGCTCCGACGACGACAGCAAACGCTACATTCGCATCTTCACCCATTTCACGAAGGAGGAGATCGAGGAAATGGAGCGCCAGCACGACGCCGAACCGCACCTCCGCATCCTCCAGAAGGCCCTCGCCAAGGACCTCACCGTGCGCGTACACTCGCAGGAGGACTACGACGCGGCCGTCAACGCCTCCGAGATCCTCTTCGGCAAAGGCACCGCCGAAAACCTCGCCGCCCTCTCCGAGGAGATGTTCCTCTCCGTCTTTGAAGGCGTCCCGCAGTTCGAGGTCCCGATGAACGTCCTCGACGAGCCCTGCGGTGTCGTCGACTTCCTCGCCAAGCACACCCAGGTCTTCAACTCCAACGGCGAAGCCCGCCGCATGCTCAAAGACAACGGCGTCGCCATCAACAAGACCAAAGTGAAGGAGGACAAGACCGTCACCAAGGACGACCTCCTCAACGGGAAGTATGTCCTCGTGCAAAAAGGCAAAAAGAACTACTATATTGTCAAATTCGTGTGATTTGTGATTTGTGATTTGTGATTTGTGATTTGTGATTTGTGATTTGTGAGCGGTAACCCTCACCCCTAAACCTTAACCCTTAAACTTTAACCCCTAACCCCTAACCCTTAACCCTTAAACCTTAAACCAACAATGGGCTATATATCCTTAATCCTTCTTATCCTCCTCGGAATCGTGCTGATGATTCTGGATTTCCTCGTCATTCCCGGCGGGGTGGTGGCCATTATCGGCGTGCTCTGCATGGTCGGCGGGGTGGTCACCGCGTTTGTGCAGTTCGGCACGACGGTAGGTTTTCTCACCCTCGTCCTTGCCGCGGTGCTCACCATCGGTTTCTTCTGGCTGATGATGCGGACGAAGACGTGGCGCAAGCTGCAGTTGAAGACCCAGATCGACAGTAAGATGAACGAGGTGGACGAATCCAAGCTGAAGGAGGGCATGGAAGGCGTTTCCGTCTCCCGTCTCGCCCCCACGGGCACCGCGCTCTTCGGCGACACCGAGGTGGAGGTGGTCTCCTTGCAAGGGTTTATCGACCAAAACACCCCCATCGTCATCCATAAGATTGAGGGAAGCAAAGTTATTGTGGAAATTTCTCATCAAAATTAATACATTATGACACAAACTATTATCACTATTGTCATTGTACTGGCGCTTGTCATCCTGTTCTTCTGGATGGTTCCCTTGCGCCTGTGGTTCATCGCCATCTTGAACGGTGTCCACGTCTCCCTTATCCAGCTCATCCTGATGCGTTGGCGTCGCGTTCCGCCAGATATGATTGTCAATTCGATGATTACGGCCTCCAAAGCGGGCATCGACATCAGTCGCGACCAGTTGGAGGCGCACTATCTCGCCGGCGGTCACGTGAAACCCGTGGTCAACGCGCTGATTTCCGCCGACAAGGCCAACATCACCCTCGACTTCAAGGCGGCCACGGCCATCGACCTGGCCGGTCGTAACGTCCTGGAGGCCATCCAGACCTCCGTCAACCCGAAGGTCATCAACACGCCTCCGGTGGCGGCTGTTGCCAAAGACGGTATCCAGCTGATTGCCAAGGCGAGAGTGACGGTCCGCACGAACATCCGCCAGCTGGTGGGTGGTGCCGGCGAGGAGACCATCATCGCCCGTGTGGGTGAGGGTATCGTCTCCGCCATCGGTTCCGCCGACACCCATAAGTCGGTGCTCGAGAATCCGGATTCCATCTCCAAGCTCGTGCTGACCAAGGGTTTGGACTCCGGCACGGCTTTCGAGATTCTCTCCATCGACATCGCGGATGTGGATGTGGGTAAGAACATCGGTGCCATGCTGCAGATGGACCAGGCCAACGCCGACAAGAACATCGCGCAGGCCAAGGCCGAGGAACGTCGTGCCATGGCTGTGGCCCAGGAGCAGGAGATGAAGGCCAAGGCCCAGGAGGCCCGCGCCCAGGTTATCCTCGCCGAGGCCGAAGTCCCGAGAGCCCTCGCCGACGCCTTCCGCAGCGGCAACCTCGGCGTGATGGACTACTACAAGCTCGAGAACATCAAGGCCGACACCTCCATGCGCGACGGTATCAGCAAGATGGGACAGGGCGGACAGAACAATCCGAAAAAGTGATCTGATGAATATCAAAACTGTATGTTTCTGTATCATTTTGGGCATAGCCACTTGCGGTTATGCCCAAAATGTATCGGCCCCGAAGTACAAGTACAGCTACGAGATGATCTGCCTCGACTCCACATACGATGCGAAAGTGGATCCGAAGTTGGCCAAGTATGTGGCGAAGAAGCGTGCGCAGCTGGAGAAGCAGATGCAGGTGGTGATAGCGCATACGGAGACTGAAATGGAGTCCTTCGCCCCGGAGAGCCCGCTGTCGAACTTCCTGGCCGATATCCTGTTGGAGGAGTCGTCGAAGTATATCAAAGACACGGCATTCGCCAATATAGATGTCTCGATGCTCAACTTTGGCGGCATCCGCACCTCTATGCCGGGCGGGGATGTGACCGTCGGGGATATCTACCGCATCACCCCGTTTGAGAACAATCTGACGTATATTGTGATGAAAGGCAGCGAGCTTCGGAAGATGTTCGAGCGTTTCAACGACCAGTTCAATGCCCCGTACTCGGGCGCGACCATCCGCTATAAAAACAACAAGCCTGCCGAGATTCTGATTCAAGGCAGGCCTATTGATGATAGTCATCTATACAAGATTGTGACGCTCGATTTTGTCTCCGACGGTGGCGACCACCTGATGGAAGGTATTCATTATGAGCGTGTTGAGTACACCACGATGACCTTCCGGGAGTTCCTCATCGCCGAGTTGAAGGCGATGTCGTCGAGAGGGGAGACCGTGACGGGGAAGAAAGACGGACGGGCGGAATTCCGTTAGCCGTCTTATCCGTTCATCCGGCGGTCGAGCTCTTGGGCGATGTAGGAAGCCACGTCGTCGGCGTAAGTGTTGGCACCGAAGCCGGCGTCATAGCCGAGTTCCTTGGCGAGTTCGTGCGTGATGCGCGGACCGCCGCACACGACGATCAGCTTGTCGCGGAGGCCTTCCGCTTCGAGCATCTCGATGAGCTCGGTGAGGTTCTGGATGTGCACGTCCTTCTGGGTCACCGTTTGGGAGACCAGCAGTGCGTCAGCGTGCAGTTCCACGGCCTTGGCGATGAACTCCTCATTCGGAATCTGGCTGCCCATGTTGAGGGCGTCGAACATATCGTAGCGTTCGATGCCGTAGTGGCCGGCGTAGCCCTTCATGTTCATGATGGCGTCGATGCCCACGGTGTGTGCATCCGTGCCCGTGCTGGCGCCCACCACCACGATTTTGCGTCCGATGTGCTCGCGGATGAAGTCGTCCGTCTCCTGCATCGACCACACTGTGGATTCCACCTTCGGCACGTGGATGGTCGTGTAATCGACCGTGTGCGTGCAGGCACCGTAGCAGTTCACGAAGGTGAATCCTTCCGTGAGCTCTTTGAAGTAAACGACTTGCGGGTTGTCGAAGCCCATCTTTTTCATCAGCTGCTTGGCGGCCTCCACGGCTTCGTCGCCGCAGGGCACCGGCAGCGTGAAACTCAGCTGGGTCTTGCCGTCGTTCATCGTGTCGCCGTAAGGCTTCACTTTGGTTAAGTCTAGGGTCTGATCAAAGTCCTTTTGATCCATTGAATATAATCCGCCGCTCATAATTTCGTTATTTTAAGGGTTTTAAGGTTAAATAATTACAAAATGTTGATGTTTTACATATTTCGTAAAATCTTTTGACAGTTAGTAGTTAGTAGTTAGTAGTTAGTAGTTAGCAGTTCATTCCGAACCCCCAACTACTAACTGCTAACTACTAACTTCTAACTCCCACGAAGTAGTCCTCTTTGTCGTCGAAGAGCACGTTGAAGGAGGTCATGCTGCCGTAGATGCGGGAGATGTACTGTTGGAGGTTGACTTTTTCCTCGTCGGTGAGCGAGTTGCTGCTGTTGATGTTCTGTTCGAGCACGCGCAGGCGGTCGCGCATCATGACGATTTTGTGGAAGAAGGTCTCCACGGGGATCTCCTTGGGGGCGAGGTCCTTGTTGGCGGGTTGCAGCGTCATGGTGCCGCCCTGCCATTTCTTGCCCAGCTCGGCTTTGTATTCGATGCCGTTGTACTGGGTCAGGATTTGGGTGAGCACCTGTTTGAACTCGCGGATGTTGAGTTTCGGGGTGTCGTCCTCGACATCGTTGGCCTCGACGACCTCCAACGCCACGGCGGCCTTGGAGAACTCCAGCTCGCCGCCGCGCACGAAGATGATCTTGTAGGTCAGCGCGTTGTTCTGGCTGATGATGCCTTCGCCGTACTTCTCGTGGCTTACCCGGGTTCCGACCGGGAGGTTGTCTATATCGTAGGTTGTATCCATCTGCTAACTACTAACTACTAACTAATGACTACCAGCGTTCTTTCATCATCTTGATGAACGGGTTGAAGTAGTTGTCGCCCTTGGTGACCACGCCGGCGAGGCCTTTGCCGCCGTCCTTCGGGCGTTTCACGTCGCCGAAGATACCTTTTTCGAGGGCGGTGAAGAGGCCTTCCTGGACGATCTGCTGCAGCAGTTCGATGGCGTTGTTGAGGACGGTCTTGGCGCGCTCACGGCAGATGCCGCCTTCGCGGAATTCCATCTCCTCGCCGATGCTGCGCATGTCGTTGAAGATGTATCGGGCGTTCTCAATGGAGAGGTAGCGGTCGCTCATGAAGGGGGTGTGGATGGCCTCGGTGGGCATACCCAGCAGTTGGATGCCCTGGTGGGTCCAGATGCCGATGATGTTGAAGAGAGCGTCCTGGATGTGGCCGCGGAAGATGTTGCCGGTCATGAACTTGGTCGGCGGCATGTACTTGAGCGTGGCCTTGGGGAAGATCTCGCGGGTCATCTGCGCCTGGGCGAGCTCGAGCAGGAATCCGTTCTCCAGCATCGGGTCCATTTCGAAGGCGTGGCCGAGACCCATCTGCTCCTCGGGCAGTCCGGCCAGGAGGGCGAGCTGCTCGTTGATGAGGTCGGAGGCGAGCACGGTATGGGCGGCCTCCACGGCGTCGGCGGTGGTGAGGTAGTTGTCCTCGCCGGTGTTGATGATGACGCCGGCATAGCCGTTGATGATGCGGGAGAAGTACTGGTCGATGAGGGTACGCTGCGGGTTGATGTCGCGGAAGAGGATGCCGTAGAGGGCGTCGTTGAGCATCACGTCAAGACGCTCCAGGGCGCCCATGGCCGCGATTTCCGGCATGCAGAGTCCCGAGCAGTAGTTGCAGAGGCGGATGTAACGGCCCTGCTCCTCGCCGACTTCGTCGAGGGCCTTGCGCATGATGCGGAAGTTCTCCTGGGTGGCGAAGGTGCCGCCGAAGCCCTCGGTGGTCGCGCCGTAAGGCACGTAGTCGAGGAGGCTCTGTCCGGTGGTGCGGATCACGGCGATGACGTCCGCGCCCTGGCGTGCGCCGGCCTGCGCTTGGACGACATCCTCGTAGATGTTGCCCGTGGCGACGATGATGTAGAGGTACGGTTTCGGGCCCTCGCCGATGGTGTTCAGGTACTCGTTGCGCTTGGCCACGTTGCCCTTGATGCGGGTGAGGCACTGCTCGATGTAGGGCTGTATCGCCTTCTGGATCTCCGGCAGCGGATGCAACGGCAGCGAGGTGACGTCCAGCTCGTTGCGGGAGATGCGCTCGGCGATGGCCTGCGGGTCCAGACCCGTCTCCAGGATGGCGTTGCCCATGAAGTAGAGAACGCCCTGGCTGAGCACACCGGCCTCATGCAGCGCATCGACCACCCGGTTGGGCAGCGGAACCTCGTTCTCGTCGATTCCGTCGATGCCGATCAAACGGCACAGCGTGCGCTCCACCGTGACGGTCGTGTAGCCGTCCACAAACTCCTGGACTTGGTCTGCGATCTGCTTCGCCAGCTGTTTTGCCACAGCCACCTGCGCGAAGTCCAGTCCGAGTTTCGATTTTTCTGTCATAGATTTACCTTTTTATATTAATGTTAGAAATACCTACTTTTTCGAATCTGCAAAAATACAAAAAATTCTAAATCCTATAGCATGGTCTTCAGGTTTCAAGTTTCGAGTTTGTCGGGAGAATTATCCATTGTCCATTATCCATTATCAATTAAAAAAAGTGTATCTTCGCGGTTTCAAATTGAACGAGGATGAAAAAGAACATCATATACGCGCTGACGGCCTTCATACTCTGTGTATTTGCCGTGCAAGATGTTAAAGCACAGCGGTTTATCGGATCGGTGGCCGCAGGTGTCAACTTCGCGCAGATCGAGGGCGACGGTGTCCACGGCTTCACCAAAGTCGGATTCAACGGAGGCGCCGGACTGACGGTTCCGCTGAACCCCAAGCAGACGTGGCAGCTGCACGTTGAGTTGCTCTATGCGCAGAAGGGCTCCTACAAAAAGTGCCAGCCCGGCTACTTCGACACGAATTACTACGCTCCGTCGATGTACACCGACGTGGACCGTTCGGTGCCGTGGGACTCCACCATAAAGTGCAAGATGGCCCTCGACTACGTACAGATCCCGCTTTTGGTGCGCTACGAGGAGATGTATTCCGGCTGCACCTTCGCGCTCGGCTTCTCGTGGAGCCGTCTGGTGCGCGCCAAGGAGATCTACAACGGCTTCACCCGCACGACCACGGCCCGTTCGAAAACGTTCAAGACCAGCGACTGGTCCTTCCTTGCCGACATCAACATCCGCCTCTACAAGAACCTCTCGCTCAACTTCCGCTATGAGTATTCCCTTGCACCTATCCGCACGATGGACTTCACCTACGTGCGGACGGACGGCTCTACCTATACGGAGACATATAAGCTGCATAACCATGTGATTACTACACGCTTGGTATATTATATAAACGAAAAATTCTACAAGAACACTCGTGTCAATAAGGACGGCCAAAGGATGGGCACACCTTGGTTGCGCGAGATTCCTGAAAGTAACGATTAACAACTGATTATGAAGAGAATAACCACTATCTGCATTGCGCTGTTCGCCGCCGTCGTGCTGCTCACGCAGTGCAAACCTGTCGATCTGACGGCCGACTACAAGGATATCACCGTTACCTACGGCATTTTGAATATCAAAGATAACGTCCACTATTTCAAGGTTTACAGAGGGTACATCACCGACGGCAACGCCTACGAAGCCGCCGGCGAGTGGGACAATATCTACTATCCTGTTGATTCCATCGAGGTGTGTTTAGAGGAGTATCGGGATGGGCAGTTCCTCCGTTCGGCCGTGTTGGACACCACCACGGCGGTGCCGAAAAACGAGGGCGACTTCCACAACCCGAAACAACTGCTCTACTACTCGAATTGGAAGCTGGATGAGGATAGCAAGTATCGTCTGGTCATCAAACGCAAGACCTCCGGCGATGAGATTTACGCCGAGACCGTGATGGTCGGCAACTTCTCCGTCCGGCGTCCGATGGTGTCGTGGAATATGTGCTCCGACAAGCCGTACAAAATCATCTTCACCTCTGCGCTGAACGCCGCCATGTATGACCTCTACCTCACGTTTTACTACATAGAGGTGGATAATGTGACCAAAGCGGTCACGCATCACCAGATAACGCAGCGTCTCAACGGCGACTATATCCGGGCGACAACCGGCACGGAGGTCTCCTTCTCGGGTTTCACCCCGGATTACTTCTTCTCCACGATGGTGCAGACCATTGAGACCAACGAACATGTCACCCGCTACATTGACTCCGTTGCGGGGCAGCCTTACCGCTGCATGCGTCTCACGGCGTGGGCGGCTGACCAGAACTACCTGACCTATCGGGAGGTTTCGACTCCCGGCAGCAGTATCGTCCAAAACCGTCCGGAATACACCAACTTTGTGTCCGAGAACGAGTCGGCGTACGGTTTTCTGGCATCGCGAAACTACTGTTACACGGATCTTTCCTTCGACAATGCGAGCGGCCATAACGAGGACACGTTGGTGAAGAGTCCGCGAACCAGTCGTCTGAACTTCGATTACTACCGCAATTCGCCGGAGTTTCCGGAAGGAACTGCTCAATAATCTGTTAATATGTTGTGGGAGTTTGTCTTGCGGCTATTGGCCGCCACCGCTATGGGGGCAGCAATCGGGTTTGAGCGCGAGTATCACGCCAAAGAGGCGGGTCTGCGCACGCACTTGCTGGTCGCGCTCGGCTCCTGTCTGTTCATGATTCTCTCGATTTACGGTTTCGACCTTATGTTAGGCCGCGACCATGTGAGTTTCGACCCTTCGCGCATCGCCTCGCAGGTGGTCACGGGCATCGGCTTCATCGGCGCGGGCACCATCATCCTGCAGAAGCAGGTGGTGCGCGGGCTGACCACTGCCGCCGGCCTTTGGGTCACCGCCGCCATCGGGTTGGCCTGTGGCAACGGCATGTTCTGGCTTGCGCTCATCACCACCGCCATCGTGCTGATTTCCTTAGGCATCATCAATGTCTATATCCCATACTTCTCCCAGCGGGAACGTCACATCACATTCCTGGTGGAGAATTATCAGGTGCTTACCGAAGTGTTGGAAAACCTGAAGGGTGAGAAGTTCAAAGTGCTCAATTACGAGATGCACAAGGATGCCGAAGAGAACAACGGCAAGATGCTGGTCACCTTCGAAGTCCGGATGCGACGTTATGGCAACATCAAGGAGATTGCCTCTATCCTGAAGAATTTCGAGAAGGTGGAAATCGTGCAGATCTCGTAATCTGCAGGCTGTTAATCTGCTGTCAATCGTTTGTACCGAATCCGCTTGGGCGCTACGTTGCCGAGGCGCATTCGCTTGTTCTCCTCATACTCCGTGTAACTTCCCTCGAAGAAATAGACCTGCGAGTCGCCCTCGAAGGCGAGGATATGGGTGCAGATACGGTCGAGGAACCAGCGGTCGTGGGAGATGACCACCGCGCAGCCCGCGAAGTTCTCCAGACCTTCTTCCAGCGCCCGTAACGTGTTGACGTCGATGTCGTTGGTGGGTTCGTCTAAGAGCAGCACGTTGGCTTCCGACTTCAGGGTGAGCGCCAGGTGCAGGCGGTTGCGTTCGCCGCCGGAGAGCACGCCGGCCTTCTTGCCTTGGTCGGTGCCGTTGAAGTTGAAGCGAGACAGGTAGGCGCGTGCGTTGATGAGCCGTCCGCCCATCATCATCTGTTCCGCACCCTCGGAGACAACCTCATAGACGCTTTTCTCGGGGTCGATGACGGTGTGCTGCTGGTCAACGTAGCCGACCTTCACGGTTTCGCCGACCAGGAACTCGCCGCTGTCGGGCTTCTCCAATCCCATGATGAGGCGGAAGAGGGTGGTCTTGCCGGCACCGTTGGGACCGATGACGCCCACGATGCCGTTGGGCGGCAGGTTGAAGTTGAGGTCGTCGAACAGCAGCTTGTCGCCGAAGGCCTTGCGCACGTGTTGCGCTTCGATGACGTTGTTGCCGAGGCGAGGGCCGTTGGGGATGAAGATCTGCAGTTTCTCCTCTTTCTCCTTCACGTCTTCGTTGAGGAGTTTGTCGTAGGCGTTCAGACGGGCTTTGGACTTGGCGTGGCGAGCCTTCGGGGCCATGCGCACCCATTCGAGCTCGCGCTCCAGGGTCTTCATACGTTTGCTTTCCTGCTTCTGCTCCATAGCGAGGCGGTTGGCCTTCTGCTCCAGCCAGGAGCTGTAGTTGCCCTGCCACGGGATGCCCTCGCCGCGGTCGAGCTCGAGGATCCAGCCGGCCACGTGGTCGAGGAAGTAACGGTCGTGGGTGACGGCGATGACCGTGCCCTTGTATTGCTGCAGGTGGGCTTCCAGCCACTCCACGGATTCGGCGTCGAGGTGGTTGGTGGGCTCGTCGAGGAGCAGGATGTCGGGTTCGGTGAGGAGCAGCCGGCAGAGGGCCACGCGTCGGCGTTCACCACCGGAGAGGTTCTTGGCGGGGGTGTCGCCGTCGGGACAGCGCAGGGCGTCCATGGCGCGCTCCAGCTTGGAGTCGAGCTCCCAGGCGTCGTGCTGCTCGATGAGGTCGGTGAGCTCGCCTTGCCGCTCGATGAGGCGGTTCATCTCGTCGTCGCTCATCGGCTCCGCGAACTTCATGTTCACCTCCTCGTACTCCTTCAAGATATCAACGACGGGCTGCACGCCTTGCATCACGATTTCCTTGACGGTCAGGTTGTCGTCGATCTGAGGCTCCTGGGGAAGGTAGCCCACCGAGTAACCGGGGGAGAAGACGACTTCGCCCTGGTAGGACTTGTCGAGGCCGGCGATGATCTTCAGCAGCGACGATTTGCCCGCGCCGTTGAGACCGAGCACGCCGATCTTCGCACCGTAGAAGAAGGAGAGGTATATGTTTTTAAGTACTTGTTTTTGAGGTGGGTACGTCTTGCTGACGTTCACCATCGAGAAAATGATTTTCTTATCGTCTGCCATAATAGGGATTTTCTGTTTTGAAAGCGCGAAGATACAAAAAATTGGGTTAAGGTTTAAGGTTTAAGGTTTAATGTTTAAGGGTTAAGGGGTATGTGTTATGGGTTAAGGGTTATGGGTTATGGTTTAAAAGAATGTCTCCGGCCTTGCTGGGGATAGGGAGGCCGGAGACATTGATTCCGAAGGGGGAGGTATGCTTATTTCTTCGTGAATTTCTTCGTCACGAGGCCTTCGGGGGTGGTGATGCGCACGAAGTACATGCCATTGGCGAGGCCGGCGATGTTGATCCGTGTCGGGAAGCCGGTGGCGGGTACGGTGCGGACGACCTTGCCGAAGATGTCGTACACCTCCATGGCGGTGACGATCAGGTTGCCGTCAACTTGGATGTCCACATACTCGTTCGCGGGGTTGGGGTAGAGACGGATGGCGTCGGCGAGGCGGTTTGCAAGGCCGGTGGTGTCGTCGGCTTGCGAGGTGGCCTCCACGATGTCTGACCATTCGCTCATGTTGTTCTCGCAAATCGCTTGCACTTGGACTTCGTAGAGGGTGGCGGGCTCCAGATTCGAGATGGTGTAGGTCGGGGCACCGGTGACGACCACGTGCGTCCAGGATTCGGTGGGTCTGCGGTACTGCAGATTCCACTGTGACGCACCGGCATTGTCGGTCCAGGCGACCACGATAGTGCCCGGGTATTCAGGTCCAGAGGCCTGGTGCAGGTTGGTCGGCGTCTCGCAGGTGTCGCCGGAGAGTTCCATGGTGGTGAAGCTCTTGAGTTCGCCGTACACGGAGCCGTTGGCTGTGGAGACGAAGGCGCGGTAGGAGTAGCTCGTGTTGGGGTTCAGTCCGGTGAGCAGGTGGCTCATCGGGTTGCCGGTGGCGGAGACGGTCATGAAGCTTCCGGGACCGCTCAACTTCCACTCGAAGCCGCTGTTCAGGATGGTTTGGTTGCCCAGGTCGGTGATGGCGCCATTCAACTCGGCGGAGAACGACGTGACGTTGGTGGCGTCGTTGGTGACCACTGTCGGTTGGATGACGGGCGGGTCGATGTTCAGGATGGTGAAGTTGTCGAGGAAGATGCCGTAGCCATGGGTTGACACGGCCTTGAAGGCGAGCTGGTAGGTGGCTGAAGGCGAGGGAAGCGCGACGGTGTCGTTGTTCCAGGTGACGTCGAGGTCGTCGTGGCAACCCCAGCCGGCGATGTAGTGCCAGCTGTCGGTCGGGGAGGTGCGGTAGAGTAGCGCCAAGGTGTCGCGATTGACATCATCGCCCAAAGCGTCATAGTAGAACGAGATTTTGGGATGGGGGGCATTGGTGAAGTCGAAGACCGGCGACACGAGCAGACCTTCCGAATAGTAGTTGATGGCGCTGGGGTGGTAATAGACGTAGCGGCTGCCGTGAGCCGGGTATTGGCCCATGGTGTTCACGGTGTGGTTCTGCCAGGAGCTGCCGTTCTGCATAATGTACTCGGGCATCCAGCATCCGAACGCACCGTCCTCGAAACTCTCGTAGTAGGGATAGATGGTGTTGACCTCGCACTGCGTGTGGCAGCTCACGGAGAGATACTCGATGCCGACATCGCAGAGCGGTTTCACCCGGAAGGTGTAGGTCGTGCCGGGCGTCAGCCCGCTGACGACTCCCGTCAAGCCGAACACCGTGTCGGTGACCCACGTGGTGCTGCCCGCCTCCTGGTGCTCCACGAGGAAGGTGCTGACATCCTCTTCCTCGGTCCAGGAGAGGGTTACCGTTGTCATGGTGATGTCTGTAATGGTCAGGTTGTCAACGGGTTCGCAGTCCGGTTTGGCCTGCAGGGTGACGTCATCCACGTATGCGTTCGCTCCCGACATAGCCAGACAGCGGAAGGCGATGAAGGAGCCGTGCCCGGTGTAGTTGGAGAAGTTGGTGCGGAACGCCACCTGGGGATAGATGCCGGAGGTAAGGTTGTAGCTCTGCACTAACTCGAACGTGTTCGGATCCAGCGGGTCGCTCATCACGCCGACGTCGAGGGTGTAGGTCTGTGACGCGTTGTAGGTGCGGGCGAAGAATTTCAGCTGGAGGGTGTCCAACAGCAGCTCGGTGGTATCGATAGCCGGGAGGGTGGCGTATAGGTTACCGGCGTTGGTGTTGAAGAAGAGGCAGCGGTCGCCCGTATGGGAGGGATTGTAGAGGGTGGCGTGGTAGGAGTAGGGAAATTGGGGATCTGTACGGTGCCAGCAGGCAGGCAGCGGGTTGGAGCTGGTGCCGCCCGAGTTGCCGGTCTCGAAGGTCCACGTCCGCGGCACGCTGACGATGCCCGCGCAATCGGTGACGAAGGTGCTGGTCTCGCTTTCGTAGGTGTTGCCATCACAGGGCACCACCACATACCACGTGTAGGTCTTGGACGGGGTCAGGCCGGTCAGGTGGTAGTAGCCGGTGGAGTCCAAAGTGGCGATTTCCATGTTCCAGTCGGGCTCGGCGGCGTACTTGTAGTAGAGCTCCACGGTATCGACGTTAGAGAGCCATGTCAGGTTGGCCGTCGTGCTGGTGATGCTGGTCGCGGAGAGCTGCAGCGGCGCGAAGCAGTTCGGGATGAGGTTCACGGTGATGTCGTCCAGGAGGAAGTACCACTCGTTGCTGGCCACGTAGCGGAAGGCGATGAGGGCGGAATCCGGGGCGGTCTGGTTGTTGAAGTCCACGATGTACTGGTGATAGCTGTAGTCAGCGAGGGAGGCGGGGTCGATTTGATAGACGCTCACGAAGGTGCTGCTGTCCGTGGGGTCGGTGATGTAACCCACATGCATCACGCCGGAGGAGGAATTCTCGGGTCGTGCGTAGAAGGAGATTCTCAGCGTCTGCAGGTTCTGGGAGAAGTGGGGCATGATGGCGGTGGCGGATTGCGTCATGTTGGAGCCGAAGACCATACAGGTGGGCAGGGAGTGCGCGTACTGGAAGACATTGGAGTTCTGGAACGTCATCGGGAAGGTGTACGAGGTCTCCGTGGAACCGTCGATCCGCTGCCAGCAGTCGGGGAACATGTTGGAGCTATAGCCGTTGAAGTCTTCCTGATGCGGGAAGACGGTATAGGTGCCGCACTCGGTCATGAAGGTGCTGATGGTGCTCGGCGCCTCGGTGGTGTCCGGGCAGATGGCGGAGACATACCAGTAGTAGTGTGTGGAGGGTTGCAGGCCGGGGAGGGTGAAGACGCCGCTGTCGAGGACGGCCGGCACGAAGCCGAAGTCCATCTCGTCGGCGCGGCGGTAGTAAACGTGGTAGTCCGTGGCATTGCCGCTCCAGCTGAGGTCGGCACTCGTCTGGGTCACGCCCGCCACGTTGAGGGCGGTGGGCTCCGGACAGCTGGTGTGGATGGTGATGGTGATGTCGTCCAAGTAGATGGGCTTCACATCCTCGCCGGTTCCGCTGCCGATGTAGCGGAAGGCGATGTAGTAGCCGTCACCCGTGTAGCCGGACTGGTTGAAATCGACGGTTTGGAGCGTGTAGGTCGTGCCCGACACGGGGATGGTGGCCACCTGGACGAAGGAGGCGACATCCATCGCACCCGTCATCAGACCCACCTGCAGCGTGCCCAAGATGTTGGGGGTGAGTAGGGACTGGGGCTCGCGGGTGTAGAAGCGGATTTGCAGGTCTTCGATGCTCTGGCTCATTTTCGGGGCTACGAAGAAGGCTGTGGAGCCTGACTGGGCGCCGATTTCCAGATACCGGGTGCCGGAATAGGTGTTGGTGGAGGAGGTCTTCAATGCTGGATAGTATGCGTTTCCGTAGAAGGAGTCCTCGATGACGCCCTCCTGCGCTATCGTCCAGCAGTGGATCATGCTCTCGGTTTCGAAGTCGATGAAGTAGGGGGCGGAGGTGGCCGCGCAGTTGGTCAAGACGATGACTTGGCGGTACATGTCCTCCGTAATCTCTTCGCAATCCGGAGCAATCTGGATGATGTAAGAGGTGTTGGCCAGCAGACCGCTGATCTCGATCGAGTCTGTGGAGGTGAGCTGGGTGGTCCAGACGGTGTCGCCTTCCACGCAGTAGCGGGCCACGTAGTTGTCGTTAAGGCCATACCAGGAGAGTCCCACACTCGACTCACTGACGGAGGTGACGGTCAATTGCTGCACCTTCGGGCATTCGGGAATCTCCTCCAAAAGGATGTCGTCCACGCAGAGGTACATCAGCGTGGTAGAGGGATTGTCCGCCCGCAAGGCGAAGCGGTTGCCGTACCCGGTGAACTCGTTGAACATCACAAGGTGGGGTTCGCTGTCGTAGGCACTGGAGCTGACGTGGATGGTGTCGTAGGGTTGGAAGGTGCTGTTGTCGTTGGGATCGCCGATCACACCCACAATCAGGTCCATGGATTGTCCATTGCTGAAAGTTTTAGGATAGAACGACAGTTGCAAGTTGCTGATGGGCAGTACGGTCGTGTCAACTTCCGGCAAGATGGCCAGATTTGCGGCACTGGTGGAAGTAAAATAGAGGAGGTGGGTTCCGCTATGCCCGTGTGTGGTGAGATAGCTATAAACGTACGGGTTCTGGGAGGTGGCGGGCAGCCGCGACCAACAGGCAGGCAAGGGGTAGGTGGGACTGTATTCCACGTTGTCGGTCTCGAAGTCCCACAGCACAGGCAGTGTGGAGATAAGGGCGCAGGGTGTGCGGAAGTTCGCGTAGGTGGAGGAGCTGTGGGTGGTGCCGTCGCAGACAGTGCGCACGTAGATGGTGTAGGCGGTGTTGTCCGTCAGTCCCGCGAGTTGGAAGATCGTGTCGTTGGCGGGTATCCAGGCCATACTGGTCGTGTCGGTGCCGGTCGGAACCAAGAGGAACTCCCAAGCGTTTTGTCCGGAGCGGGGTGTGATATGTACGGTGGCGTCGTTTTCCGAAAGGGCGTCCAGCGTGACCGCCATGGGCGAGAGGCATGACACACCACCCGTGTAGGTGAAGGTGGTCTTGGGGATGAATTTGTGGCGGGTTTGGTTGATGATGCTTTCCAAACCGGCGGCATTCTGTCCTCGGATGCTCATGAAGTTCTCCGTCGTGACACCTTTGAACGTGGCGCTTGCATATTGGGCGATCCTTACCTCTGTGGCAATATCGAGAAGAAGATTGCCTCCCGTGTAGGTGAAAGAGCTGTCGAACACAATGTGCATCTCACCCATCACCACTGCCAATGTACCGATATAAACGGTCTCCAGTGAGTCGGTCATGTAGTCGGCTATCGTGAACGAATTGTTTTCCGTGATGCCCATACGGATGCGCATAGTCGCGTCCCAGGTTTTGTTGAAGCCGGGCGCCTGGGTGTAGAAGGAAATTTCCGAGATGGTTCCTCCGACCATATCCGCAAGCATGGATTCCGGATAGAGAATTTGGTTATGCTGCCACGAACTCATGTACGACCCGTAAATGGGAATGTAGTTGCTCGTGGTGGTTCCTTCCGCCACCGTGGTGCTGTTGGTTTGGGCGGGGAGCCTGGTCACGCCGCATAGGAGCAGCAGAAAGCTGATAATAAATAGCTTTTTCCTCATAACATTTGGTTTTATTAAGTTAGAAATTTGTGATTCGAGATGTATGAATCGTTACAATTAAAGTCTAGAATAGAGGTCGAGCCATTTCTTTCCTATGACCTCGGGGGAGCAGAGCTCCAAGGCGTTCCGACGGATTTCCGCCGGGGCGAACTGCTGGCTGTTGTCCAGCATGAAGTTCACTGTTTCAGTGAGTTGTGCTTCGTCTTTCGGGTTGACGATGACGGCGTTGCCCTCGTTGGCGATTTCGAGGATACCACCCACGGGGGTGGTGATGACGGGCGTGCCGGTGCAGAACGACTCCAGCAGCACGCAGGGCTGGTTCTCGTAGTTCGAGAAGAGCAGGAAAAAGTCGGACTGCCGGAGTTGCGCGGCGATTTCGGCGGGGGTCCGACGCCCGAGGAAGTGGACGGTGTCCGACAAGCCGTTCTCCGTTACGAACCGCTCCGCCTCCTCGTTCTGATAGTCGTGGATGATGTTGAGTTCAAAGTCCGTGCGTTGCGAAGCCACCTGCCGGATGGCGTGCAGGATGCCCATGATGTTCTTGGCCTTGTTCTCAATCGTCGAGACGTGCAGGATACGCTTCTTGCCGTCCGACAAGTCCCTTTCTTTCAGGGAGAAGAGTGCTGTGTTGACCACGTTGCCGACCACGGTCCGGGGTTTGCGGGCGGCGGCGGGCACGGTGAGGGCGATGTTGTCGAGCAGGTTCTGCGACACGGCGGTAATCTGCGAGGCGGCGCTGAACGTCCGTCGCAGCATCAGCCGCTCCAGCAGGGTCAGGTTCGGGCGGTTCATCGGGAGGTAGCCTGTCCAGTGTTCGCTGACGATGAGCGGGACGTGGTACTTCCGGCTCAGGTGGGCGGCCACCGGTCCCAACGGGAGGGCTACGTGGAGATGCAGGATGTCGGGACGGCCGTACTGTCGCACCAGCTCGTCGAAGGCGGTGTCGTAGGCACGGATGAGTGCGAGTTTGTCGCTGCGCTTCGGTTTCACCGGGAAGAGCGTCGCATTGTGGGCGATCTCCGGTGTGAAGCCGTCGTGTACGTGGTGCAGGATGACCGACCGCACCCGCTCACCGAGAGACTCGATGTGCCGGAAAATGAAGTTTCCGTTCAACGGCTTCTCGGGGATGGGAAACCAGGAGGGTATGTGGACGATCAGCATGTTCACGCAATTAGAAGTGCAAAAATAACTTTTTTTTTAACACAATTACCGATGACCGGAAAAAATATATGTGCGAAGATATCTGTAATTTGTGTACCTTTGCCGCCGTAAACGTGGCTATGTTCGGAAAGATTCTCAACACCTTCGGCACCAAAATCGTCGTCGCCTTTTTCAACTTGGCGATTGCCATCATCATCTCCCAGGTGCTGGGCGACAGTGGCAAGGGTGTGCAGTCGTTGGTACTGACGAACATCAGCTTCATCCTGATCTTCTCGGAGATTGTCTGCGGTGCGAGTCTGATCTATCTGACCTCCCGGCATTCGTTCTCGAAACTGTGGCTGCCGTCGGTGCTGTGGGCACTGCTCGTGGCGGCGGTGATGGGTGTGGTGATGGGGCTCATCGACATCGGGCTGGAGCGTTCCATGGCGTGGCACACTGCCATCCTGTCGTTCATCTCCTCCATCGCCAGCATCAACTTCCGTTTTCTGGTCGGGAAAGAGGAGGTCAAGAAGGCGAATTACAACACCCTGCTGCAGCCCTTCCTCTTGGTGCTCACGCTGGTGGTCTATCATTTCGTGTTGGGCCGCAGAGACGTGTACGGCTACATCATAGGGCTTTACGCCGCCTATATCGGGTCTTCCATATTGGGTACCTGCCAACTGCGTGAGGAGTATAAGTCGCTGAGAATCATGCCGTGGCGAGAGTATGGCGAGGCGTTGAAGGCACTGTTCAAGTACGGCTTCCTCAACCAGACAGGCCATTTCGTGCAGTTCTTCAACCTCCGGCTGAGCTACTATCTGCTCAACGTCTATGTGGATGCGGGACAGGTGGGCGTCTATTCCAACGCCGTCTCGTTGGCCGAAGCGCTCTGGATTATCTCCAACAGCATCGCTTTGGTACAGTACGCCCGCATTTCCAATAGCACGGACAAGGCTTACAACCAGAGACTTACACTCGATTTGGGGAAGATCTGTCTTGTGGTTGCGCTGCCCGCCGTGTTGGCGTTGTCGTTGCTGCCCTCCTCGTTTTACGTCTTCGTGTTCGGTCCCGACTTCGGGGGGATGGCCAAGCTCATCCGCATCCTTGCGCCGGGTGTGTTGCTCTACAGCCTCTTCCTGATTCTCGGGCACTACTATTCCGGTTCGGGACGTTACTTTATGAACACGATTGCCGCGCTCTGCGGGTTGGCGGTCACGTTGGGCTGCGGGTTCACGCTCATCCCGCGCTTTGCCGCCACGGGGGCTGCCGTCACCGCCTCCATCGCCTATTCGATGAATGCGATATTCCTGCTGGCCTGCTTCATCCGGGAATCGGATTTCAAGCTTCGGGATTATGTCTTAACATACGATGAATTAAAGAGTTATATTCTTGAGATAAAAAACCATTACCTGAAATAATCTGTTATGAACAAACTGCAAAAGGGTCTTCGAGCGTTGAAGCTCATCGCTAAGCATCCGTATCTGCTGAACCACGTGCTGGAGAGCGAGGATGTCTATCACGAGGCGTTCGTGCGCCAATACGGGCTTCCCGACGGGTTGCCGCTGCTGCGGTTGGAGGAACTGTCGCCGGACTTGGAGGTGACCGTTTCGCCGTACGCTTACCTGTCGGGTGCGACGATGCCCATCGACATTGCGCTGCTGCGGGTGCTTGCCCGTCGTCAGCATGCGCAGACCTACTTCGAGATCGGCACCTGGCGGGGCGAGAGTGTCGCCAATGTGGCTGACGAGGTGCCCGAGTGCGTGACGTTGAACTTGCCCCGCGAGGAGATTGTCGCGCTCAGCGGCAGCGAACGCTATGCCGATGCCCACGCTTTCTTCTCCCGCCATCTCAGCAATGTGACGCATCTGCACGGCAATTCGCAGACCTTCGACTTCACCCCGCATCTTGGCCGCTACGACCTTGTCTTTATCGACGGCGACCATCACTACGAGGCGGTGAAGAAGGATACGGAGACTGCTTTCCGGCTGTTGCGCGACGAGAAGTCGGTGGTTGTCTGGCACGACTACGGCTACGACCCGGAGACCATCCGGTGGAGTGTCTTGGCCGCCATCTGGGAGGTGACTCCGGCGGAGAAACGCCCGCACCTCTACCACGTCGCCAACACCATGTGCGCCGTCTATCTCCCCGAAACACTCCCTGTCGGTACGCTGATTCCTCACGCCACCCCCGACCACTTCTATCAAGTAACCCTCAAATCGATTCCTCTCTAACCGTCCCCCTTAACCCTTTTACTCTCTAACCCCTAACCCTTAAACCTTAAACCATAACCCTTAAACCTTAACCATTAACCCTTAAACCATAACCCTTTTTTTGTATCTTTGCCGACTGATAAAAATAGAAAGAATATGAACAACCAGATAGCTGCTTCCGAGTTGCCGTTGCAGTCCGACGGCGCGATTTACCATCTCAACCTGCACCCTGAGGAGCTGGCCGACAATGTCATTTTGGTGGGCGATCCCGGCCGTGTGTCGATGATATCCGGCATGTTGGACACGGTGGAGGTGCGCAAGCAGAACCGCGAGCTCATCACCCACACGGGCACCTACAAGGGCAAGCGTATCTCTGTGGTTTCCACGGGGATGGGCACCGACAACATCGACATTGTGCTCACCGAGTTGGACGCCCTGGCCAACGTTGACCTCGCCACCCGTACCGTCCGCAGCGAACACCGCACCCTCAACCTCGTGCGCATCGGCACTTCCGGCGCGTTGCGGGCCGACCTCGAGTGCGGCACTTTTTTGGCTTCCGCCTACGGTCTCGGCATCGACGGCATGTTGCGCTATTACGATACGGGCGACATCGTCCGTGAGGATGTGGTGGACGCCTTTGTCCGTCATACGGAGTGGAGTCCCTCCCTGCCGACGCCCTATTGCACTCCCGCTTCCCGAGAGCTGCTCGACCGCATCGGCCATGACATGCGGCAGGGCATCACCGTCAGCGCCCCCGGCTTCTTCGGACCGCAGGGAAGGCAGGTGCGTGCCCGACTGCGTTATCCCGAGCTTAACGGGAAGATCGAGACGTTCGAGTATCTCGGCAACGTCATCACCAATATGGAGATGGAGTGTTCGGCCATCTATGGTCTCGGCAACCTGTTGGGGCACCGTCCGTTGACCGTATGCCTTCTCATCGCCAACCGCGTCACCGGCAAGTTCCTCGACAGCTATCACGACCGGATGGAGGCACTCTGTCATACTGTATTGGAAAGAATGTGATAATGGATAATTGAGAATTGACAATTGAGAATGGATAATTGAGATTATGAAAAAACTACTGCTATACGTTATACTTACCATGTTCGGGGTCTTATCCGTTTTTGCGGAGTCCGGAACATGCAAGATATTGTATCTGATTCCTTTTGAATCGGCTAGTTATACATCGCCTTACGTCAAAGAGTGCGAGGATATGGACAACGTGCGCTCCTATCAGCTGATGGGCTTTTGGAACGGGGCGCAGATGGCCATTGAGGAGTATGTGCGGAACGGGGTGAACCTCCATTTCGACATCGTGGTGCGCGATATCACCAACGATGAGCGGAAGTTGCGTCGTGTGATGGAGGATGACGACCTGATGGACGGCGTCAAGCTCATCGTCGGTCCTTTTTTCGGCAAACTCTTCACTATTGCGGCGGAATATGCCAAAGAGCGGCAGATTCCTATCGTGAACCCGTTCACCAACCGGCAAGATTTTGTGGAAGGCAACGAGTATGTCTATAAGCTGATTCCTTCGTTGGAGGCGCGTCCGGCCATGATTTCGTTCCTCGCGCAGCAACAAGATGCCTTCCCCATCATCATCTACGGTGATTCGACCTCCAATGACCGCGAGATGGCGGCATATATCTCCTATTTCAAGGCGAACCGGATTCCTTACGAGATCACTCCGAACGCTTCCTCCGTGGTCGCCCGTTTGGAGAAGGGAACCCCCAGCTATGTGGTCACGTTTTACGACAACCCTGCACAGAACCTCATCATTTCCAGGAGCTTGCTCTACAGCGACAAGATCGACAGACTGACCTTTGTAGTGCCGAAGACGTGGCTGGAGTCCAACACCTACGATGTGGAGTACTATTCCAAACTGAATCTGCACTTTTTCTCAGACTATTACGTCGATTTCGAAAACGAGCGGACTCAAACGTTCGTGTATGACTATACCCAAAGCTTCGGGGTACCGCCGAGCTTGGAGAACTTCGCCTTCCAAGGCTACGACATTACCCGTTACTTCGTGGAGTTCATTCGCGGGGGCAATGACCTGGACCAGGTGAAGGTGGAGCCCATCGCTTTCCCTCTCTCTTTCGACAAGCTGCCCGACGGAGGCTATGAGAACGTGAATGTGCAGTTCCTCGAAGTCAGGGACAATGAGATTGTCCCGAGCGGATTCTAACCCGACAGTCCCATGCAGACCTTTTTTGCCGATGTAATCCTGCCGCTGCCTTTGGAAGCGCGCTTCACCTACCGCGTGCCGCAGGCGCTCAACGGGCAGGTTCGTTTCGGTGTGCGCGTGGTGGTGCCGTTCGGGAACAGCAAGCTCTACGCCGCCATCGTGGAACGGGTGCACGAGCAACCGCCCAAACAGGTTACCGTCAAGTACATCCTGGACGTCATCGACGAGCGGCCGGTCATCTCAGAGGCGCAGTTCAAACTCTGGCAATGGATAGCCGACTACTACATGTGCACCGTCGGGGAGGTGATGGCTGCCGCGCTGCCTTCAGCACTGCGGCTCGCCAGTGAGACCAAGGTCAAGATTCATCCCGACTTCGACGGCGACGTCTCCGTGCTCACCCCCTACGAACTCAATGTCGTGGAGTTGCTCATCCACCGCGAGACGATGACCGTGGCCGAGGTGGGCAAAACCCTCCAGGTGGCCAAGGTGATGCCCATCATCAAGTCGCTGGTCGATAAGCGGGCCGTCATCACCGACGAGGAGATACGGAATCCTTACAAGCCTAAGAAAGAGACTGTTATACGCCTTGCGCCACCATACGACACCGAGGCGGCGTTTATGAAGATTCTTGACGGGCTCAACGCCAAGACCTCCACTTCACAGCAGGCCGACACGTTGCTGGCCTTCATGATGCAGACGCGCGAGGGCGGCCGCTACCGCTTCGACGCGGCCATCCCCAAGACCGCGCTCACGAAGTCCGGCAGCGTCAACCCGAACAGCCTGCAGACGCTCATCAAGAAGGGGATTCTGCTCTCCGAGGAGCGCGTGATCTCCCGCTTGGCTGAATACTCCGCCGAAAGTGCCGGCGAAGTGACGCTTTCAGAACCGCAGGAGCGGGCTTATCATGAAATAAAGCAGCGTTTCGAGCAATATCCCGTCACCCTGTTGCACGGCGTTACCGGCAGCGGCAAGACGGAAATCTACATCAAGCTTATCGATGAGGTGTTGAAGCAAGGGAAGCAGGTGTTGTATCTCCTGCCGGAAATCGCGCTCACCTCACAGATTGTCAATCGGTTGCGGAAGTATTTCGGCGATAGGGTAGGAGTCTATCACTCCCGTTTCAACGAGTATGAGCGAGTTGAGATCTGGAACCGTGTGCTGAGTGGTGGCAGTGAAGACGACACCTCCAAGTACCAGCTTGTGCTTGGGGCGCGTTCTGCCTTGTTGCTGCCCTACAAGCAGCTGGGGTTGGTTATTGTGGACGAGGAGCACGACGGCTCCTACAAGCAGATGGATCCCGCACCGCGCTATCACGCCCGAGATGCGGCGGTGGTGCTCGCGCAGATCCACGGGGCGAAGACGTTGTTGGGCACCGCCACCCCGTCGTTGGAGACCTACTTCAACGTGCAACTGCACAAGTTCGGACTTGTGGAGCTGATGCAGCGTTATGCCGACAGCCATCTTCCAGATATATACACGGTCAATATGAACCTGGCTACCCGTCGGAACGAGGTGCGCGGTCTCTTCTCGAACTTCCTGATCGGGCAGATGGCGGCGGCGTTGGAGCGCAAGGAACAGGTCATCCTCTTCCAGAACCGGCGCGGCTATGCAGTGCGTATGATCTGCCATACCTGCGAGTCGATGCCCAAGTGCCAGTACTGCGACGTGACGTTGACCTACCATAAGCGCACGAATCTGCTGAAGTGCCACTACTGCGGCTACGCCATCGAAGTGCCGAAAGAGTGCCCGACCTGCCACAGCACCGACATCGAGATGAAGGGTTTTGGCACGGAGCAGGTCGAGGATACGCTGGCGGAGATTTTCCCCGAGGCGCGCATCGCTCGGATGGACACGGACACCACGCGCTCGAAGAATGCCTATCAGCAGATTATCAGCGATTTCGAAGAGCACAAGACCGATATATTGGTGGGTACGCAGATGGTGACCAAGGGACTGGATTTCGACCGCGTGAGTGTGGTGGGCATCCTGAACGCCGACGCGCTGATCTCGTTCCCCGACTTCCGGGCCTTTGAGCGGGCTTTCCAGCTCTTGTCGCAGGTGAGCGGCAGGGCGGGTCGCAAGGAGGTGCCGGGCAAGGTGGTCATTCAGACGTACCAGCCGAATCACGCCGCACTGCAGTATGTGGAGTCCAACGACTTCGCCGCGATGTACACGAGCCAGATTGCCGAGCGGCAGCTCTTCCGTCTTCCGCCCGTCACCCGTATGGTGAAGGTGACGCTGAAGCATCCCGAGGAGGAAACCGTGCTCGCCGCCGCCATGCAGATGCAGACGATGCTGCGCGAAGTGTTCGCCGGCAACGTGATGGGTCCTGCCGCGCCGTTGGTCTCCCGCATACAGAATTACTACTTGCAAGATTTTTGGATAAAGCTGAACCGCGACGCCACGCTTGCGACCCGGAAGCAACAGCTCCGCGAGGTCATCCGGCAGTTCCGGCAGCTTCCTTCTTACAAGAAGGTTCGGTGCGTCGTGAATGTCGATGCGTAAACAAAATGTAGGGCTGTCGCCATGCAACAGCCCTACTGCTTAATCGTTTGATTTTATTTCTGTCCGCGCCTATTGGCGGATGAGTTTCAGGTTGATGATACGGTCGCCGGTGTTCACCTTGACCATATACATACCCGAAGGCAGGGTGCTCACATCGAACTCGGTGCTGCGGGCGCGCATCAGGAGCTTGCCGCGCATGTCGAAGAGGTCGACGGAAATCGGGGCGCTTTCCAGACCGACGATGCGGCAGACCTCCTTGGCCGGGTTCGGGGCGATATAGACTGCCGCGGCGTCATAGACGTCCACGTCCACGGTGATGGTCAGGTGGAGGGTCACCACGCTGTCGCAGCCATCAACGGTCTGCAGCGTCTGCGTGTAGTCGCCGGATTCGGTGTACTCCTGTCCGTTCCACGTGTACGGCGTGTCGTCCATCCATTCAATGGAGAACTCGGATGTCGCGGAGTTGTGGATGGTGAGGTGCAGCACCACGATGGAGTCGCAGCCGTTGGCGGCGGTGAGGGTCATCGCGTAGTCGTCGCTCTGGGTGTAGGTGTTGCCGTCCGTCCAGGTGTAGCTGTCGCAGGCGGTCTCGTAGAGCTCAGTCTGTACCGACTGGTTGATGGTCAGGTGCAGGGTGACGACGGAGTCGCAGCCGTTGGCGGCGGTGAAGGTCGCGGTGTAGTCGCCGGACTCGGTGTAGTTGGCGTTGTTCCAGAAGTAGCTGCCGCAGGCGGTTTCGTAGATGTCACTCTGAGCAGCGAAGATCACCGTGAGGGTCATGGTCACTACGGAGTCGCAGCCGTTGGCAGCCGTCAGCGTGACGGACTGAGTGCCGGCGGCGGTGAAGACCACGCCGTTCCAGGTGTAGGGTAACTCGCTGGCGCAGACCGCAACGGTCTCGTTAGTCGTGTAGGCGTCACCCACGGTGAGGGTCATGGTCACCACGGAGTCGCAGCCGTTGGCAGCCGTCAGCGTGACGGACTGAGTGCCGGCGGCGGTGAAGACCACGCCGTTCCAAGTGTAAGGCAGTGCAGCCGGGCAGACGGTCGCTGTGAGGGTGGTGGCCTCGGGCTCGTTGATGGTCAGATACAGGGTGTCGACCTGCGTGCAGCCGACGACATCAAGGTGGCTGTAGGTGTAGATGCCAGACTCGGTGTAGGTCTGTCCGTTGCCGTCCGTCCACGTGTAGGAAGCGCATTCGGTGACGGTGACAGCCGTGCCCGCCGGGTGGTTGATGGTCAAGTGGAGGGTATCGACCTGCGTGCAACCGTTGTTGTCGAGGTGGCTGTAGGTGTAGTCGCCGCTTTCCGTGTAGGTCTGTCCGTTCCACGTGTAGTCGCCGCACTCGGTGACGGTGATGGCCTGGTGCACCGGGTTGTGGATGGTCAGGTGGAGGGTATCGACCTGCGTGCAACCGTTGTTGTCAAGATGACTGTAGGTGTACGTGCCGGAGGTCTCATAGACTGTGCCGTTCCAGGTGTAGGAGCCGCATTCGGAGACGGTGACGGCCTGATGCACTGGGCTGTGGATGGTCAGGTGGAGGGTGTCGACCTGTGTGCAACCGTTGTTGTCAAGATGACTGTAGGTGTACGTGCCGGAGGTCTCATAGACTGTGCCGTTCCAGATGTAGGAGCCGCATTCGGAGACGGTGACGGCCTGGTGCACCGGGTTGTGGATGGTCAGGTGGAGGGTGTCGACCTGCGTGCAACCGTTGGCATCGGTGTGGCTGTAGGTGTAGTTGCCCGAGGCGGTGTAGGTCACGCCGTTGCCAGAGGTCCAGGTGTAGGAGCCGCACTCAGCCACTGTGATAGCGATGTTCGCCGGTTGGAAGATGGTCAGGTGGAGGGTGTCGACCTGTGTGCATCCGTTGACATCCTGATGGCTGTAGGTGTAGTTGCCCGAGACGCTGTAGACCGTGCCGTTCCAAGTGTAGGAACCGCAAGCCTCAGCGGTGTAGGCGTGGTGCACCGGAGTGTTGACCATGAGTACCATCGTCACCACGGAGTCGCAGCCGTTGGCGGCATCGATGGTGGCCGTCTGCATACCGGCCTCGGTGAAGGTCACGCCGTTCCACTCGTAGGGCAGTTCGCTGGCGCAGATGGTATTGGCGATCACTGCGCTGGAACCGTGCAGGATGGTCAGATGCAGGGTGTCGACTTGTGTGCATCCGTGAGCGTCAAGATGGCTGTAGGTGTAGTCGCCCGAGGTAATGTAGGTCTGTCCGTTGCCGTCCGCCCAGGTGTAGGAGCCGCAGGCACTGACGGTGACCGCCGTGTGCATCGGGTTGAAGATGGTCAGGTGGAGGGTATCGACCTGCGTGCAGCCGTTGGCATCAAGATGACTGTAGGTATAGTTGCCGGAAGTTGTGTAGGTCTGTCCGTTACCGGCGGCCCAAGTGTAGGAGCCGCACTCGCTGACGGTGATGGCCTGATGCACCGGGTTGAGAATGGTCAGGTGGAGGGTGTCGACCTGCGTGCAGCCGTTGGCGTCGAGATGACTGTAAGTGTAGTTGCCGGAAGTCGTGTAGGTCTGTCCGTTCCAGGTGTAGGAGCCGCACTCGCTGACGGTGACCGCCGTGTGCACCGGGTTGAAGATGGTCAGGTGGAGGGTATCGACCTGCGTACAACCGTTGGCGTCGAGGTGGCTGTGAGTGTAGTTGCCGGAGGCGGTGTAGGTCTGTCCGTTCCAGGTGTAGGAACCGCACTCGGAGACGGTGACGGTCTGGTGCACCGGGTTGAAGATGGTCAGATGGAGGGTGTCGACCTGCGTGCAACCGTGGGCGTCGAGGTGGCTGTAGGTGTAGTCGCCGGAGGCTGTGTAGGTTTGTCCGTTGCCAGCTGTCCAGGTGTAGGAGCCGCACTCGGAGACGGTGACGGCCTGGTGCACCGGGTTGAAGATGGTCAGATGGAGGGTGTCGACCTGCGTGCAACCGTGGGCATCGGTGTGGCTGAAGGTGTGGGTGCCGGAGGTGGTGTAGGTCTCTCCGTTCCAGACGAAGGAACCGCAGGCTTGCGCCGTGATGGCTGTGTTCACCGGATTGTAGATGGTCAGGTGGAGGGTGTCGACCTGGGTGCAGCCATTGGCGTCGGTGTGACTGTAGGTGTAGTTGCCGGAAGTCGTGTAGGTTTGTCCGTTCCAAGTGTAAGAGCCGCACTCACTGACGGTGACTGCCGTGTGGACAGGGTTGTGGATGGTCAGGTGGAGGGTGTCGACCTGTGTGCAGCCGTTGGCATCGGTGTGGCTGTAGGTGTGGGTGCCGGAGGCGGTGTAGGTCGCGCCGTCGCCGTTCGTCCAGGTGTAGGAGCCGCATTCCACGACGGTGTAGGCTTGGTGCACCGGGGTGTTGACGGTCACCACCATCGTCACGATGCTGTCGCAGCCGTTGGAGGCTTCCAAGGTGACGGTCTGCGTGCCGGCGGCGTTGAAGGTCTTGCCGTTCCAGACGATAGGCAGCTCGTCAACACAAACCGCCCGGTTCACCGTGACTTCGAAGGCCTCGTCCACGGTGAGGATCATGGTCACAACGGAGTCGCAACCAGTGGCCGTGTGCAGCGTGGCGAACTTCGTGCCTGGGCCCGTGAAGACGACACCGTTCCAGAGGTAGGGCAGTCCTGCCGAGCAGACCGTGCGCTCTTCGGTGATGAGGTAGGTTGGGTTGACGGTCAGCGTGAGGGTGATGACGCTGTCGCAACCGTTGACGGTCTGCAGCGTGTGGGTGTAGATGCCGCCCGTGGTGAGGGTCTGGCCAAAGAAGCTGTAGCTGTCGCCTTGGCAGATGGCGGCCGTGACGGGCACATTGTAGGCCGGGTTGACATGCAGGGTCATGGTCACCGTGGAGTCGCAGCCGTTGGCGGTCTGCAGTGTGGCGGTCTGCGTGCCGGCCTCGGTGAAGGTCTTGCCGTTCCAGGTGAGCGGCAGCTCGCTCGGGCAAACGGTGCGCGTGTCGGTCACCGCGTAGGTCGGGTTGACGGTCAGCGTGAGGGTGACGATGCTGTCGCAGCCATTGACGGTCTGCAGCGTGTGGGTGTAGGTGCCGCCCGAGGTGAGGGTCTGGCCGAAGAAGCTGTAGCTTTCGCCTTGGCAGACGGTGGCCGTGACGGGCACATTGTAGGTCGGGAAGACGTGCAGGGTCATGGTGACCGTGGAGTCGCAGCCGTTGACGGTCTGCAGGGTGGCGGTCTTTGTGCCAGCCTCAGTGAAGGTCTTGCCGTTCCAGGTGAGCGGCAGCTCGCCCGGACAAACGGTGCGTTGGTCAGTCACTGCGTAGGTCGGGTTGACGGTCAGCGTGAGGGTGATGACGCTGTCGCAGCCGTTGACGGTCTGCAGCGTATGGGTGTAAGTGCCGCCCGCGGTGAGGGTCTGGCCGAAGAAGCTGTAGCTGTCGCCCTGGCAGATGGTGGCCGTGACGGGCGTGTTGTAGGTCTGGTTCAGCGTCAGGGTCATGGTCACGACGGAGTCGCATCCGTTGACGGTTTGCAGGGTCACGGGCTGTGTGCCGGCACTGTGGAAGATGAATCCGTTCCAAGTGTAGGGCAGCTCGCTCGGGCAGACGGCACGCGTGTCGGTCACCGCGTAGGTCGAGTTGACGGTCAGGTGGAGGGTGACCACACTGTCGCATCCGTTGGCGGCGGTGAGCGTCTTGGTGTAGTTGCCCGGGGTGGAGTAGCTTTCGCCGTTCCACACGTAGGGCAGCTCGTTTTGGCAAACGCTCTGGTTATCCTCTGTGGTGTAGCTCTCTTTGGCGGAGACAGTGAAGATGCCGGAGGCGAGCTCATCGCCGGTGGTGGAGGTCACGATGACGGAGTAATCACCCGGTCCGACGGTGATGGTCTGAGAGGTTTCGCCGGTGCTCCAGAGGTAGGAGACTTCCACGTCGGAGGTGGCGGTCAGCTCGGTGGTGTTGCCCGGGCAAACGCTGCTGTTACCGGTAATGTTAGCAACGGTGGGAACGATGCTGGGGGCGGTGGTGAAGGTCACTACATCGCTCCAAGAGCTCAGTCCGTCGGCGCCGCAGTCTTTCTGCGCCTGCAGCTCGTAGAAACTGTTGGGATGCAGACCTGTCAGCGCGTAGGGGGAGGTCGCGCCCGTCACGTTCGTCCACGCACCGCCGTTCTCGCGGTAGCGCAGGTTGTAGGTGCTGCCGGAGGTCCAGGTCACGTTGGCGGAGTTGTTCGTGATGTCGGTGACGGTCACGTCGTCAGGAGTGGTGCAGGACAGCGTAGTGACCACCAATGCGGTGCTGAAGGTGGAGGAGTTGCCTCCCGTGGCGCAGATGTCCTGCACCTGCACGCGGTACGTGTTGCCGGGCAGCAGTCCGTTGATGGTGTACGGGGGCATTTTGTTGGTCACTTGGTGCCAGAGGTCCGACTCGCCGGTCGTTCTTCTGTAGCGCACGTTGTAGGGGAGTCCGGAGGCCCAGGTGATGGTGATGGAGTTGGCGGAGACGGAGAGGAGCTCCAGGTCGGTGGGCACGCCGCACGTCTCGGTGGTGAAGCTCACGATGTTACCCCAGGGGCTGAGGCCGTCGGCGCCGCAGTCGCGCTGTGCCTGCACCTCATACGCTGTGCCGGTTTGCAGTCCGGAGAGGCTGAAGGGGGAGGTGACGCCCTCGGCGGTGGCATCCATCCATTCGCCGCTGGCGGTGCGGTAGCGCAGGCGGTAGGTGTCGCCGGAAGCCCAGGAGAGCGAGGCACTCACAGCACCCGCGGAGACCAGGGTCAGGTCGTTGGGTGCGGTACATCCTTCGGTGGTGAAGGTTACCGGGGTGCTCAGCGGGCTGGTGACGTCAAGGTCGCAGCTGGCATAGACGGCCACGGTGTATTCGGTCTCGGGGGTGAGGCCGAGCAGGGTGTAGGGGTGGCCGATTAGCTCGATGGCGTTGTCCAGGTCATTGTTCAGGACAACGAACCAAGTGGTGGCGGTACCCGTCTCGGTCCAGTCCACCGTTGCCGAGTTCTTGGTCACGTTGGTGACGGTGAGGTTCGTGGGAGCGGGACAGGAAACCGACGAGGTGGTGAAGGTCACTGCGGCGCTTGTGCCGCCCTCGATATGGTCGTAGCAGGCGGACTTCACGCGTACATAGTAGGTGGTTTCGGGAACAAGATTGTCCAGTGTCCAAGGATAATCGATAGCCCAGACTGTATGGTAAGTGGAGAAGTCCGAAGAGGTGCTGTACTCAATGTCCCACTCAAAGCCGGCCCCGGACTGGGTCCAGTTTATCTCGGCCGTGGTCGAAGTGATATTGCTGACAGTCACGTTCGTGGGAGCGGGGCACTCCTCGGTGGTGAAGGTCACGACATCGCTCACACCGCCCGGGATGCTGATAGGACAGATGGACTGCACACGCACATAATAGGTGGTTCCGGGTGCAAGATTGACCATTGAATAGGAACTGGAGAGGACCCATTCGGTGGTGGACGAGGAGAAATCGGAAGAGGTGCTGTACTCGACATTCCACTCGTAGCCGCCGCCACTCTGGCTCCAGTTCAACTCGGCGGAAGTCAGGGTTATATCACTGACAATCAAGTTCGTGGGAGCGGGACAGGGCAGTGTGGTGAAGCTCACGAGGTTGCCCCAATCGCTCAGGCCGTCGCTGCCGCAATCGAGCTGGGCCTGTGCCTCATAATCCGTGTTGGCGTCAAGGGTGGTGACAGGATAAGGTGAAGACACCTGACCGAAGTACATCCACTCGCCGCCGACCTCCCGGAGACGCAGGTTATAGTCGTTGCCGGAGGTCCAGGAGAACGTGGCATCCCCTGGATGAGTGGTCTCGACCGCCAGATCCGTGGGGGCGGGACACGTGGGGGTCTCGTCGGCCACCATGAACAGGCCGGTGAGTTCCACATCAGTACCGTTGCCGATATGCCCGATGAGCATTGTGGCGGCCGTGGCGGGATTTACCATATAGAGTGCGTTGTCGGAAGAATTGTAATAATGCGCCCAGAATAACTCTCCAGTTTGGAGATCAAAGGCCATATCCTGCACATAGTAGGAAGGATGTCCCGTATTACCCACAAGGGTGACGGAGGCATCGGTCAGGTTCACACGGTAAAGGTCGCCCGTGGTATTCTCCACGCTATAGGCCTCCCCTGCATTGTTAATGGCAAGGCCTTGTGTGGCGTTGGTGAAGGTTCCGATTTCGGTGACGGCGGTGGGATTCGCCGGATCAAAACTCATCAGTGTCCTTGGGGAATTACCCGTTCCACGAATATAATAGAATTTGCCGTCCGCAGGGTTGTATGACATGGCGAGGGCAAAGTCCTCCGTCACAAATTCGGGCACGATAGTCTCGTAATCGCTGATGGTCTTGCTGCTGTTGTCAAGGGCAGAACGACACAAGTCATTATTTGCATCAATAAACCAAACGTAGCCGTCTGCGTATGCGGCAGCATACATACTGGGGAGTGTGGCCGAGGCTTCCACAACCGTTCCGGGATTCTGCATGGAGAAGCTGATATACTTGCCCACCCAGCTTTCATCGGTATATGCACCATAACCGTACCAGTTGGCTGAGGATAGCACCTCCATGACGGAGAATGTGGTCGTCATGAAACTCGACGGGTCACCACAGTCCGCAGTAACCGACAGCTCATAGTCGCCAGCAGGGAGCCCGGTGAGGGTATAGGTCTGATCCGGGATTGACGGGATGGTCGTCCATTCGCTGCTCCCGACAAGTCTGTAGCTCACCGAATAGGTATCGCTGTGACCGTTCCAGTTCACAATGGCGGTACCATCTGGCGATGATGCTACCGTAACATTATCGGGCACCTCACAAGGATAGACCGTGAAGCTCACAGGGGAGCTCCAGGCGCTGTGTTCGCCGCCACCACAGTTGGCCCGCACACGCACATAATAGGTGGTTCCGGTAGTGAGACTGCTCAACGTATAGGGATTGTCCGTCACACTATACTGGTTCAACTCCCCGTTGGGGAAGTTCAGATCGGTGTCAATCTGGTAGTCCCAACTGGTGGCGGAACCGTTCTCCGTCCAGCTCATGACGGCGTTCGTCTCGATCGCACCGGAAACAGTCAGGTTCGTGGGGAACGGACAGGAAAGCGTCGTGCTCTCGCCCATAAAGAGACCTGTAACCTCAGCACCTTGGCCGCCACCAATTGTGCCGATGAACATAGCAGTCGCAGTGGACGTGCTGACTAAATAGAGACCTCTACCACTTGAGCTTTCCCTTGTCCAGAACAACTCGCCAGTAGTCAGATCAAAGGCCATATCCTGGGCATACCCGACACTCAGGCCCGTGTTCCCGACCAGCGTGGTGGAGGCATCGCTCAAATTTATCTGATAAAGGTCACCGGTAGATATTTCTATACAATAGGCTTCTCCCGCACTGTTAATGGCCAGGGTGAGGGCATCAATGCTGTACTCACCCACTTCCACCACATCGGAAACATCCGACGGCGAGAAACTCTTCAGTTTATGGTCATTATACATAATGTAGTACAGCCTGCCGTCAACGGGATTGTAGGACATGGAGCTGGAGTATGTGCTTTCAAATCCCGGGACCACCGTTTCAAAAGCCGAGATGGTTTTGCTGTCGTTGTCCAACACCGCTCTGGCCAGATTACCTTCGACCGTGATGCACCACACGTAGCCGTCAACGAGGGCGGCCGCGTAAGTGTAACCGTTAGAATTGGTTGTCAACACTTCCGTGGCAGGCGTCACAACGGCGGGATTCTGTACAGAGAAGCTGACATATTTGTACAACCAATCCTGTCCATCGGGAGTGTAAACAGGATGGCCGTACCAGTTGGCGGTGGAAAGCACCTCCATGACGGAGAAGGTGGTCGAGGTGAAGTTTGTCGGGTCGCAATCCGGGGCGACCTCCACTTCGTAGTCGCCGACAGGAAGGCCGGTAATCGTGTAGCTGTTGTCGGTGATGCCCGAGACAGTGGTCCAGGAACCGCCTTCAGGTCTGTAACGCAGAATGTAGCTTGCAGTATGGCCGTCCCAAGTTAGGTTGGCATCGCCGGCGAGCGTCGTCGTGACGGTGAGATCGCTCACCTCACACGTGTAGGTGGTAAACGATTTCTCCATCGACCACTCACTCACGCCGTCACTGCCACCACAGTTGGCCCGCACCTTAACAGAGTAGGTTGTCCCAGGTGTGAGGCCGGTAAACGTGTAGTTAGTCGAAGTCACATTGATGAGGTGGTCCTCGTCACCGTTGACACAGATCTGCCAGGTAGTGGCCGTACCCGTCTCCGTCCAGTTCAACGAGGCAGATGACACGCCGACATCGTAAACGGAGACGTTTGTGGGATTGTGACAGAGAATCGGCACAAATCCCAACTGGATCTGGTTCTTCACATCCAACACAGTGCCCGAATATGCGCTGGGATTATAGGGGTCGTAGTCCGTGTCGTCATTATACACGCGGATAGCCTGGCTCGGAGCATTAAACGCTCGGAAATAGCGGTTACTGGTCCACGTCCCCGTATTGTCATCCACAATGAGGATGAGGTTGTCGGTACCGTTGTAGGCGAACGGGGTGGATAGCTCTATGGTAATCCAACAGTTCGGATCAACAGTCACATATCCGCTGAACACACGGTCGGCAGCAGTTACGGGCACAAAGTCAGAAGCATCCGAGAAGGTTGTCTTGTCAGAGTGGAGCATATAGATGTCAATATCGCGAGTGGTAGTGCCGTTTGTAGAAGTATTGTAGAAGGCCACACTGTAGATGTCACCAGCCTGCCCGATCTCCGCCGCCGTGTAGATCTGCTGCGAAAGGGTATAATTATATAAGATGTATGTCGGCAGGTAACCATTCGTGCTCTCACCGCTGCCGATCTCCACGAGGGGTTGGGTGGGGGTCTCGTCGGCCACCATGAACATGCCGATGAACTGCGTGTTACCGTCGCCAATCTGGCCAACCTGATGGACAGTGGCGGTGGCGGGCTCCACAAGGTACAACCCGATGTCATTCTCATAGTACTGCGACCAGAACAGCTCGCCGGTGTTCAGGTCAAAAGCCATGCTCTGCCAGTAATTACCGGTACTCTTTCCCGTATTCGCGACGAGGGTTGTGGTGGCATCCGTCAGGTTCACCTGATACAAATTACCATTTTCGTCAAGACAGTAAGCTTCCCCTGCGCTGTTGATGGCTAAAGCATTGGCAGATATGGAAAATGTTCCGACAAGCGAGCTGACAGGACTGGCGAGGGTGGGATCGAATTTATTCAGGGTATAACCGCCGTCATAGACCACATAATAAATCTGGCCGTCATCAGGGTTGTACGACATGGCGTGGGCATAGGAGCCTGATAATGACAAGGAACTGACAGCCTCGTATGCCCCGATGGTCTTGTTGACATTATCGAGAGGTGCACGATATACGTATTCACCATTAACGCTTGTAGTGAACCATACCTGACCGTCCACACAGGCGGCCGAGCGCACATAATTATCGATATTACCAGAAGCTTCAGCCACCACCGCAGGATTATCCATAGAGAAACTGACAAACTTGTGCAGATACTCAAGGTTGTCATCATCATTGTTGTAATTGGCATAAGTGTACCAGTTGGCTGTAGATTGGACATTCACGATGTTGAACGTAGCCGAAGTGAAGTTCGTCGGGTCGCAATTCGGGGCGACTTCCACTTCGTAGTTTCCAACAGGAAGACCGGTAATCATGTAGCTATTGTCGGTAATGCCTGTAACAGTGGTCCAAGAACCACTGCCTTCAGGTCTGTAGCGCAGTTCGAATACACTGGCACCACTCGTCCAACTCACCTCGGCTTCGCCGTTAGTGGTTGTTTCCACAGTGAGATGAGTCACCTCGCACGGGTAAGTGACGAAGGAGTGAATCTCCGTCCAAGCGCTGCTGCTGCCATATAAGGCACCGCCCCCCCCGTCACACTGCTCCATAATCATAAAATCGTATTTGGTTCCTGGTTCTATCGGCATAGACTCTGCCATAAAGTTGGAATAGAAGGCCTCCTCAAATGTGGCCGGCGAGTAGGCCGTGACGCCGGTCAACCATGCAGAAGGTTCTTGATAGTTGTTGTAAATACCAAAGTTGTCAAGCAATATTCCTTCCTTATCATAACTGCTCTGTCGGATGGCAATATAACCCTGCTGGCCGGCGTAGGCACTCAGATCCAAGGTCACTTCGGACCACTCCGTCGAGGGTTGCGTCATCGCTTGCAACGTAACAGTGAAGTCTGAGGGAGAATTGCTTCCAGTAGAAAGTAAAACCTCGTAGCTGTCCAAATAATTGGAGGCGCGATTTTCCACCCAGAAGTTCACAACACCCTGCAGTTCAAGTTGTGGTGTTACAAGCCAGTTGTCTGCATCGAATGAAGAACCATCGTAACTGCTGGCGTAAGCCACATAATCGCCTCTATACGGAGTACGATCCATGTAATTGGCACCATCGTATAGGTACGTGCGGGGGTCAACCTGAAGCCATCCGTTGTGCGAGGCATCACCCTCGACATAGACAGTCCATTGGTCGAGACCATTCTCGAAACCGTCAAAGAACAAGGTATCAGCATAATGCCCGGCCTTACGGACCTTGAACTCGCCAAAATCGCTTGAATTATTGCCTCCGTTCCAAGTAATGGTCACCCTGTTCGAACCAGGTTCAACCTCGATGTCAGTAGGCGTTGGGCACTGCTCAGGCGTGGTGAAGCTCTTCACAACACTCCAGTCGCTCATTTCGCTAGGACCGCATAAAGAGGACACGTGGACGTAGTAGGTCGTTTCCGGCGTGAGTCCAGTAATGGTGTATTCGGGTACGCCAAAGACGTTTATGGAGGTGACATCGCTGAAGTCGGCGGTGGTGCCATATTCAACCACCCAATCGCTGGCAGAGCCCCGCTCGTTCCAGCTCAACTCCGCACTGTTTTTTAAGACATTGGCGAAGGTGAGATTGTTGGGGGTTGGACATAGTGCGGGGCTCAGTGCGTATCTGAAAGTGGTTTTGGGCACAAAATTCCGCTGGTTGACGGAAATCTGATCCAAAGAGCTGTAACTGTAACCCTGCACCGAGGCGCCATCCACCGTCATACCCGCCCATGTGCAGGACCTATAGTTACCTGGCACGGTGTTATAGAAACCCACGAGCAGGTTGCCGCCTTCGTAGAAGTAGGGTGTGTTGAAATCCACTACCATTTTGTCATCCACGACGTATAAGCTGCCCTCATAAACGACAGTAGCGTCCCCATAGCCGGTGTATTCGTCGAGTGTGGTGAAACTCACCTCTTTAAGGAACACCTTGAAAGAGGCGGGATCCCATATATCTTCTGGAGGATTGGTGGCGTAGAAGGTCATTCTGGAGATATAACGGTTTGTCATATCTGTCAGTTCGGACGCATTCATGATATATTCAGCCTTCAGGTAGGCATCAGCGTAAAATCCATAGACCGGAACATAACCGTTCGTGGCCGTTGCGTCATACACGGTGAGCTCCGAGGGTGTTTCACTGCTCAGCGTGGTGAAGGTCACGGGGCTGGAAAACACGCTAGAGAGGCCGCTGCCACAGTTGGACTGCACCTGCACGTAGTAGGTGGTTTCAGGAGTGAGGCCGGTCAGCGTCCATGGGTGGGTGGTGACGTATTTTCCCACGTAAGTGGAGAAGTCAGGGACTGTGCTGTAGCGGATATACCACTCGTAACCGTCAGTAGCCGTCCAATCCAATTTGATAGAGTTCGCGGTCAAGTTGCTGTAGGTGAGGTTCGTGGGGGCAGAGCAGGTGACGTTCGTGGTAATGAAACTCATCAGCTCGCTCCATTCGCTTGTTCCGTCGCTGCCGCAGTCGCTCTGCACCTGGAAGATGTATTGGGTTTCGGGATTCAGACCAGTGAGGTGGGTGTTGTCGCTGGTGGTGGTAACGGTCTGCCATTCTCCTGGAGCGTAGATGATGAAGTCATCGACATCAAGATAGTATTGGTCGGTGCAGTCGTGGTGGCGGAGGGCCACGTAACCCTGCTCGCCGGCATAGGCGCTCAGGTCAACGATGAATTGCTGCCATTCGTCTGCTGAAAGCGTCCATTCGGCACCGGGGACGGTTTGGAAGTCTGCGGGGTCAGTGTTGCCCGTCGTCGAGACAGCGATGCTGAAGTGCTCATTCGGATAGCTCAACTCTTGTGCCCTCGCCCAGAACTCCAACTGACCGCCCAAGGAAAGTAGGGGAGAGACTAAGTAATTATCAGGATATAGTTCATAATCATCGTAGCTTTGGGAAAGAACCATGTCTGTTCCACTGTGAACGTCAGATGCCGACATACCGATGTCGCTGCCCAGCAACCAACCGTAGCCGTCTCCGTCGGCATCAATTTGGGTCCACTGGCTGAGACCGTTCTCGAAGTCGTCGAAGAGAAGGACAGGCCTGTATTTCACCGTGTATGCTTCACCGGATCCCGTCCAGCTCACGTCAACACTGTTGTCAGTGATGTTGTAGGCGGTGAGGTCGATCGGTGGGGTGAGACACGGCATGCCGATACCGAACTCGATGTTATCGACAAAGAAACCGTCGCCATCGGGATCCACGCTGCTGTCCTTGGTGTAGGACCATGTGAAGGTGTGGGTGCCCGCGGGCACGATGTACGAATAGTGGTTCCAGCCAGCCATATACTCCCCGTAAGAGAACTGCAGCGCTCCGTCAATGAAGAACTTACATACATCCCAGTTCGTTCCCTCGCCCATGCACTTGGCATCGAAGGTGATGTAGCCGGCGTCGGGGTAGTCATAGGTGGCCTCGATAGTGGAGCTGGAGGAGGCTATTCCCGCGTTGCCGCTTCTCATACAGTAAGTGCTGCCGTTGTCGCAGCCGTCGGAGGCATCCACGATGATCCACGGATAGGTGGCATCATTGACGAAGGGATACTGGCTGAAGTCGCCCGGCTCGAAGTCGATGATGTCAGGAATGACGATGACGCCTCCTGTGGTAGTGAAACTCGTCGTCACCCATTCGCTGTTGCCCAAGGTGCCGCACTCGTTGGCGACCCGCACGTAGTAGGTGGTGATGGGGTCGAGCCCGGTCAGCGATAAATAGGGGTCAAACGAGGATTCAAAGGAAGATGAGGAGAATTCTGGGTTTATGCTATACTCAATCAGCCATTCATAGCCATCACCGGGCTGGTTCCAAGTCAAGTCAGCACCGTTATAGCTGACATTGGAGACGGTGAGGTCGGTGGGTGCAATGCACGGCGATTCCGTGGTGGTGAAGGTCACCATGCTACTCCAGGAACTGATGTCCTCAGGACCGCATCTATTGGCAACCCGTACATAGTAGGTGGTGTTGGGGCTGAGGCCATAAATATACCAAGATGAAGAGCCGATGGTCACTTCGGAGAAGGTGGAGAAATCGGAGCTCGTACTGCACTGGACAATCCAGTAGTCGCCGCTACCGGGCTGGTCCCAGCTCACACCTGCACCGACGGAACCGATGTTGGAGACGGCCAGGTTGGTGGGTGCGTGGCAGAGAATCGGCGTAAAGCCTAATTGGATCTGGTTTTTCATGTTTATCGAAGTGCACCAATTGTAAATGGATGCCGAATAATTCGGATTGTAGTTCGTGTTGTCGTCATAAATGTACAATGCCTGGGGAGACGTGGCATCAAAGACCTTAAAATAGAGGGCGAAGTCATCGTTTCCCGTGTTGTCATCCACCACAACCATAATATTGTCGGAGCCGGGGTAGTGGAACGGATTGTTGAGCTCAATAGTTGTCCACGTACCTGATAAAAATGTCACATCGCCGCTATACACCAGATTGCTGGGAGAGACAACTGTCCAGTTAGGGCCACTGCTGAACGTGCTCTGGTCGGTGAGACGCATATAGATGTCTATGTTGCGGGTTTTGGCATCACTGGTGTTGTAGAACGCGATGGTGTAAATATCACCTGCTTGGCCAATTTCCTCCTCCATGTAAATCTGTTCCGTTAGGGAATAGTTAAAGTTGACGTTTGTCGGAAGGTCGCTTCTGACTACGTTGCCGCTGCCGATCTCCACGATTGGCTCTACGAAGGCAATCCGAATGTTGGCACGGTAATTTTGTATGTATTTAGTACCAGGAAAAGAAGCGAGATCGTATGGGTCAGGATCATCGTAGTCGCTGTGGGCGGAGAGAACCGAACCCTCTTTGTAGGTGTAGTAGAAATACCGGGTGCTGTATCCAGGCGTGTTCTCGTGAAAGGCAATCATCAGGTTGTCCGTGCCGTTGTATTGGTATGGCGTGTTCAGCGGAATGGTGTTCCATCCTTGAACGAACGTATAGTCCCCCTCGAATACGATATCGGACGAGGTGACCGTCTCGTAGTCGTTGGAATTGTCGAAAGCACTGCGGGAGACGTTTTTCATATAGACGGTGATATGGTTGGTCTGTTCTTCGCTGCTTTGCATATTGAAACTGATGGAGGTGACCGTGCCGCCCGCAGGCATGGCAATCTCATCCGCAGTATAGATTTGTTCTACGAAGGAGTATCCCCAAAGTGAGTTGTAAGGAGCGTAATAAGAGGTTGACGTTCCGTCCCCGATGTTCACGACATCGTAAGGATATACATTGAAGGGAATGGTCTGGGCGACCAATCGACCGGAGGTGTTAAAGGCGGTGGAGGCAATCAAGCTGGGGTCATCGTTCAAATAAACGGCGACATTGTTGGAGATATGCCAGCCGTAGATGCTCTCGAACTGAAGTTTCAGGACATAGTCGTGGCCCATCTGGTCGAAAACGTTCCCCGAGAAGAGGTTGCCAGAGGTGGTTGCATCCTGCCACTTGCTTTCAGTGGCGTTGATGTAATAGTTTGCGTCGGAGGGTACGCTCCAGTCGTAGTCGGGGTGTTCGCCCCAGGCCGGTAGGGTGACGTCGTTGACGAAAACCTCGGTGATGTCGGGGTTGATGGTCAGCCGGATGTTGTTACGAATAGTTTGAAGACCCTTGGCGCCGGAATAAGAGTAGAGATCGTCCGGATCCGGGACGTAGCTGTCGCTGTTGCATGTCAACGCGAGATACTGGTCTGGATAGTCAGAGGTCGTGGAAGTGGTCCGGAATGTGTAGCTGCTGCCGGGATACCCGTTGGTGGGGTCGTAGAAGCAGACCAGGAGATTGCTCGTGCCGTCGTAATGGAATGGCGTGTTCAAGGTGAGGGTCACCCAGCCTGCACCCGAGGCGGAAAAGGTGCCCTCGAAAACCTTGTCGCTCGCACTCACCTCCACCCAATCGTTGTTGTTCGTAAAGCTTTCTTTCGTCGTGTTTTTCATAAACACTTTGATGCCGCTTAAGGAGAATGCTCCGGAGTACAAGTATTCGAAGCTGATGGAGGTGATGGTGCCCCCATCGGGCATATTGATCTCATCGGCCCTGTAAATCTGCTGTGTCAGCGAGTAGTTGTAATACATGTTGACAGGCATGATATACACACTGCCCGTGGAGCTTTCATCCCCGATGGTCACGGTGGTTTGTGCCCTCATCGCGCCCGGCGCAGTGAGCAACGCCAGCGCGGCAAACAAAAAGAATAGATGTTTTTTCATAACTATTTGATTTTTAAATTAGACTTCTCAGAACGGGGGCATCATCCAGAACATTCGGAACGCGGATGTGAACGAGTCGCTTTGATATAAGGAAAACACCCGCTGCAAAATTAAGCAATTTATATTTTAGAAATAATATTTCCTCCCGTTTTTTTTGTTTCAACAGTCATTCCGCCACTGTTTATAAGTTCGTAACTGTTCGATTCACAATTGTTTGTAAACATGCTGTTGTTGATAAAAATAAGAATGCGGGGGCTGCGACGAATCGCAGCCCCACAACTGTGGACTGTCTATATGCCCGAAGACAGTATGTTAACGTCTAATGTGTTGACTTTAACGTCTCACGTTCCCACGTCTTATCTCTTCACGAACGCCGTCGTCACCACCCCCTCTTCCATCGTCACCCTCACGAAATAGACACCGGCGGAGAGGGACGAGACGTTGATTCGGATTGGTAGAGACGTGCCATGGCGCGTCTCTACAACAGCGTCGATCACCTTTCCGTAAACATCCACCACCTCGATTTTCCCTGATAATTGTACATTGTTCAGTGTACATTCTACATTGATTACGTCGCCCGCCGGATTCGGGTAAACCCGCACGTACCGGTCAAAGTCGTGCAGCCCTGTGGTCGTGGAGGCTGTCACGGCAGGCGTCCAGTCGCTGGACTGGAGCCCGCAGACCGATTGTACCTGGATTTGGTATTCGGTGCCCGGTTGCAACCCGGTGATGAGGTAGGAGGGTGCGTAGGCGATGTCGGAGCTCATCTGACCGTTAGAGGCGCGGTACAGGACTCGCCACTGCTCCGCGTCGCCGGTCTCCGTCCACGCAACGGCGATGCTGTAGTCCGCCGAGTCGATTACGTGCAGGTCGGTGGGGGCAGGACAAGGCGGAATCTCCTCATCCAATGTCGTGAAGACGATTTCGTTGCCGTAGGTGGTCGCCACCGCAGTCGTGGCGAAGGCGCGGTAGAGGTAGTCTGTGCTCGGGGCGAGGCTGCTGAGCGAGTGGACGAGGCTGTCGCCCGTGACCGTCACCACGGTGAAGTCGGTGGCGAACAGCGGCTTCCACTCAAAACCGTACGTCACGATGGGCAGCTCGCCCATATCCGCGATGTGGCCGTGCAGCGTCGCTTCCGTCTGTGTGATGCTGCCCGCACTGTCCGTAACAACCATCGGTGCGACGAACGGACAGCTCGCGGTGAAGGTCGTCAGCGTGCTGTCGTGGTTCCACATCCCCGCGACCGTATAGACCATGTTCCCGTCAGGATCCAGCACGGTCACGCCATTCTCCATCCACCATGTCCCCCACGTCCACTGCAACGTAATGTTCTCATTATGACACAGATTCACCTGCACCGTGTCGTACGTCGGCGTGTTCTGCAAATGATGGTCGATGGCCACCAAGGAGGCGATGTCGCTTCCCTGCTGCATCACGTGGACGGCCGCGTTGCCATTCCAGCCGTCACCACGACTGTCGTACAAAACAAAGGTGTAGGGACAGAAGTAGTCGCAAGGCGTGGTGGTGAACGATGTCTGCACGGGTATCGACTGGCCGTTGCCGCAATCCGCCTGCACGCGCACCTCATAGTCGGTGGATGGTGTCAGCCCCGTCAGCGCGCACCCCGGCGTGCCGAATATGACCACCTGATTCCAAGTTATGGCTGAGGTCTCCTTGTACTCCAGCACCCACTCCGTTTCGCCGCCGTTGCCGGGGCTCCAGGAGATGTCGGCAGTGGTGGAGAGCACATTGGAGGCGGTGAGCTGGCTCACGGGCGCGCAGGAGTTGTCCCGCACCGAGATGTTCGTGATGACCGGGCCAGGCTGGTCACCCCATAGATGGTCGTTTCTCCATAGGAAAACTACCTTTGCCTGGGAAAGATTCACCATGTTGGCGACCGGATTGGGCATCACCGCCGCGATATGCACCATACCCGTGCCTGCGGAAAGCGCGAAGGTGTAAGGGGCCGAATGCGACTGGTCGGTGCTGAGGCTGAAAAACGGCGTGAAGTTGAAGGCATTCGTGCTATAACTCGTCCCGGAGTATGACGGAAAACTTGTGGTTGAGGTCGAATATTCCGTATTGGCCGGTGCCAGAAACAGCTTGATGAAATCATAACGGGCCTCGCCGCCGACACGTATGTCGAATTCCACTACAACGGAATCCGCAGTGCCCATCTCGAAGAGCTTTTCCGCCGTCACTACCGAAATGTCCGTGTTGCTATATCCCGGCGTGCTGCCGTCGTGGGTGACAAACAGCGCGTTCACGTGGTTGGCGGCGTCCACCTCGCCCATCGTCCAATAGTTGGCGCAGTCGCCGTTGTTGAGCAACCAGCCGCGGTCGGAAGTGGGTGCGAAGTCCGTGAAATAGGGCAGGTCCTCGGCGATGAGCGGCGTAGAGAGCTGCGCAGAGAGCCAGTTCGGCTCGTCACAGTCACCGGACACTTGCACAATATAGGTGGTAGATCCCAGTAAATTGTTGATTATCAAAAACGTGTCCGTAGTCGTGACATAGTTCCACGCCGTGTCGGAGAGGTCGTGGTAGCGCACCACGTAGCCATTCTCGCTATGCCCGACCCAGGAGATGGCAGCCGCGCTCCCCGTCACATCCACCACCGATACGCTGGTCAGCGGCAGGCACGAAGGCCCGTTATAGACGGAGACATCATCAAGATAGATGGCACCTCCGCCGTCGTTTTGGACGGATAGAAAGGCGAACTGGATGTAATTGAGCGAGTCAGGCAAGGGAATGGAGTCAGTTTTCAACGCGGAAATCTCCATATCATACAAGACAAGCGTTTGCCACGGACTCAACGAACTGGTCCGGTAATCCACTTTCAGATAGTCAAAATGGTGGAAATTGATGTCTCCCTGCTGCTGATGGGAGAATTTCAGATAAGGATGGCTCACGGCGGAAATGTCCATCATCGGGGAGTAGAGGGGACAGGTGTCGCTCAAGCCCGCCTGATAGTGGTGCTGGTGGTACATGGCCCCGTTATAGTTGAGATAACTCCACGAATGATCCGGGTTCACTGCCATAATCCAGCAATCTGGTGCTGTGGAGAAATCTTCCACGTAGGGGGTGCTGTCTGTCACCACAATAGCACAGGCCGTGTTGAAAGAACAGTAGCGCCAATTCCCAACGCCCAACACGTTGCCACAATTCACCCGCACCCGCACGTTATAAACGGTGTCTGCTAATAATCCGTTCAGAATCAAAAAGTTCGTGTCTGTCGTCTGGGCTATCACAGAAGCCGAAGTCCAATCATCGCTTTGCAGCTTGTATTCCACCACGAAATCATCGGCCACGGCAGGCGGTGTCCAAGTCACGGTGGCGTGGTTTCCCACAATGTCCACGACCTGCAAATCGGTGACCACGTCGCAGTCGTTCTGCCACACACGCACGTTGGTGATGACGGGGCCGGGCTGTTCATCAACGTGGATGCCATAATTGCTGGTATTGCTGTGGTCATTCTGCCAAACAAACACCAACTGCACCTCCCCATTCGGTGCTGGGTTCGGCATTTCCATATTGATATGCAGCACATTACCTTGCGTGAGATTCAGCTTGTAATCGCCTCCCGGATAGCCCGTCTGGCTCAAAAACTCGTGGAAATTGGCCGCGTAAACCTGATAGTCATAAGCGGAAAAGCTCGTGCTGTTCTCTGACGCAGCGTACTCCACATCCGCCGGGGCGAGAAACATCTTCAGATAATCCAAGTTGCTGTTACCGCCGCAAAGCACGTCAAACTCGATGTTCACCGTAGATATATCACTAACATTGAATCGTTTGGAAGCGCTGACAACCGTGTAATAATGGTCTTGTCCATACCCCGCCGTCGTCCCGTCGTGTGTGATGAACAGGGCGCTGGTCATCTGCGGATAGCCGTCCTGCGACCCCATCACCCAATGGTTGAGGCAGGTGCCGTTGTCTAACTGCCAACTCCGGTCGGCGGTGTCGGAAAAGTTTGTGAAATAAGGCAATAGCGTGGCGACCACCTGCGAGGTGAACGCGCAGGGAACCCACACCAACGAATCGCAAGAGGACGAGACTTCCACCTCGTAGTTCGTGAGTGGCGCAAGAGGCTCAATGATTGCATAGCCGCCGAGGTCGTTTGTATAGACCCACTCCGCTGTGGCAGACGTTCTGTAACGCACATTACATCCTGCGGGATTGTTGCACACCCAGTGGATAAAGGCCGTGTCGCCGCTTTGCCCCGCAAATGCCACGTCCGAAACCACCTCACAGTCAGGGCCATTATAAATGTAAATATCGTCCAAAGAAATACGAGAGAGCTGCTGGTTCTCATGCTGAATCGAGAAGAATCCGAGTTGCAGGGTGGGGGAGTGCGAGGGAATCGCCACGGAGTCTGTTTTCCACTCATTTGAGTTCGTCGGTGAGATAAAGGTCCCGATATAATGCCACTCATCTTCCTCATATTCACGGTAATACAAGTCCAAATCCTTACTCTTTCCATCGTACTCGCTCTGAATGCGGGAGAATTTGAGGTAAGGGTTGTCCAAGTCTGAGACGTCGATTACGGGCGAGATGGCGCGTGCTGTGTCGAAATAGCCGAAATAGTCCGGGCTGCTGGTGTATGACGCGTAATTTGTGGTATATATGTATTCAAACAACACACTGAATGTCGGATCAAGTGTCCAACAATGCTGGCTCGAGCTGAAGTGCTCCTCGAACGGGGCCTCGTAGGTGCCGCATCCTGTCGTGAAATGCGTGCCTAAGTACATCGCAGATGTGTCTGAACCGCAAATCTTCGCCATCCAAGCAATATACTCCGTATTGGGCAACAAACCGCTAATGGTATCCGTATTACCAACAATTTCCTCATATTCAACATCTTGATCTGTTCCGAAAGCGGGACGGTAAACAATCAGGAACGTGTCGGTATCACTACCCTGCCAATCAAAAACCGCACGTGTGCCGACCGTCGTGACCGTGAACTGCGGCGCCTCGCACGTGGCGGGCGTGATGGCGATGTTGTCGATGGCCGCCGGAACGAGCCGCGCATTCGCGTTGAGATAGCCCCACGTGTAGAACTGCAGCGTTTTCACCCCCGAGACATTCTGCAGGGGGATGCGGATGTGCCGCCAATCGGTGTCGTTCACCGCTAACTCCAGATGATCCTCCGCATAGTCCGGCGTTTCCTGGGGCATCAGGTCGGCGGTGTCGCGCAGGAAGACCTTCAACCCGCCGAGGAGATTCGAGCCGTTCTGGTTGCCCGACGCCTTCCAGTCGAGCTCCAGCACCCAGTTCTGCGGGATGTTCCCGAAATTGAGAATCCGTTCGGCAAAGAGCCGGCAGGACTCGCTATTGGCGCCGTAGCTTTCCAGTCCGGTCGTGTCGCCGCTGACATACAGCGACTTGTCCGCGCCGCCCGCCACGGATGTGCCCGTGCCGATGACGAAACGGTTCGAGGGTTCAGCCATGAAGCAGCTCGACCGCGTCAGGATCCAACGCTGGTTTTCGCTTTGGCTGTTGAAATCGCAGCTGAACGGCACCGTCGCCGGAATTAACTGCAAACTGTCGATCTGCGCCTGCACCCATCCGCAGAGCAGCAGCATGATCATGAAAGGATATATTTTTTTCATATTCGGTAAGTTTTTGTTTTTTTTCGTCCGTGGCCCCACACTGCGGCTTCGCCTTATGTGGGGTTATTAGCGCTTCGCGCGTCTTGCCCCTCCAGGGCTGCTTAAGGAAGATGTTCAATATATCTAGGGTACAACGTACATCATTCTTAATTATCCCTTAACCTTTAACCTTTAACCCTTAACCCTTAACCCTTAACCCTTAACCGTCTCCCCCTCACATCCGCCTTTGTCGCACGTCCCCCCGATTTCGTTACATCGAAAAGAAAAAAAAATCACGTCGGTCGTTTTTATTTTTTTTGTATTTTAGCCGCCTTAAATTTTATTGGGAAAATTGTTGTAAAATGAAGAAATATAAAGTCTGTTTAATCATCGCAAGCTTCTTATTGTCAAGCATTTGCTGCACGTATGCGCAATCCATTCTGCGTCCGGCCGACAACTTGTTCCGCGACTGTCAGTACGAGAATGCGCTGAACGAATACAAGAAGGGCATCAAGAAGCTGAAATCCAACCGCGTGGAGATTCAGCGCGCCACCTTCCAGATCGCCGAGTGCTACCGCATCATGGGCGACCTCAAGAAAGCAGAGCAACAGTACCTCCGCCTCGAAAAGAAGAACTATCAGAAGGACAACCCCATGATACTCTTCCACTTGGGCAGCATCTACAACCTGCGCGGCGACTACGACCTGGCTCTCAAGTACTACAACAACTACAAGAAACGCGTCTCCGACGACCCGCGCGTGGATGTCCGCATCGACGGCTGCAACAAGGCCAAGATGTGGAACGAGAACCCCACCCGCTACGAGGTCGAGAACCTCAAGAAGTTCAACACCAAGGAGGACGACTGGGCACCGCGGTGGGCCAACAACGAGAAACGTAACGCCATCATGTTCTCCTCCAACCGCGAGGGCTCAACCGGCAAGGGTACCGACCAATGGACCACAGGAGCTTTCTCCGACATCTATGTCTCCACGAAACCCAAGAGCAAGAACACCGACTGGCCCGGCGAGTGGTCGCCCGTGACCTCCATGGACGAGGGCGGCACGCTCAACAGCGGCGTCAACGAGGGCGAAGCCTCCGCCAACCGCAAGGGTACCGTGCTCTACTTCACCAAATGCCCGCAAGACAAGAAGAAAGTCCAAGGCTGCTACATCTATAAATCGATGAAGAAAGGCAAGGCCTGGGGTGAACCCGAAATCGTGGACCTCGGCGACTCCTCCTACAACTACGTCCATCCGTTCATCTCCGACGATGAACTCACCATCTGGTTCGCCTCCAATAAACCCGGCGGCCAAGGCGGCTACGACCTCTATACGGCTACCCGTACCAAGAAGACCGCCAAGTTCACCAACATCACCAACCTCGGACCGAAGATCAACACCGAAGGCCAGGAGGTGTTCCCCGCTTGGCGCAACGAAGAGGAGTTCTACTTCTCCTCCGACGGCCATCCCGGCCTCGGCGGCCTCGACCTCTTTGTGTCGCACTACAAGAACAACGAGTTCAGCGAACCCGAGAACCTGATGGTCCCCATCAACTCCTCCGGCGATGAAATCGGCATCATCTTCGACGAGAACGAGGCCATCGACCCGCAGTCCAAGTCCCCGTACCTCGCGAAGGGCTACTTCTCCTCCAACCGTCAGGGTGGCCGCGGCGGTGACGACATCTACTACTTCCTCCTCCGCCCGATTGTCTTCACGCTCTCCGGCTACGTCCGCGACAAGAACAACGGTCAGTACATGGACGGTGTCGAGGTTGAGCTCGTCGGTTCCGACGGCACCTCCTTCAAGACTACCACTGACGTGAAGGGTTACTACCACTTCGACAAGGCCAAGATCCTCGGCTCCACCACCTACGACATCAAGATCAAAAAGAGTGGCTATTGGGAGCGTGGCAACACCGCCAAGCAGACCACTGTCGGCCTCACCGAGAACACCGACCTCAAACAGGACTTCACCCTGGAACCCATCCCGAAGGAGCCTATCGTGCTGCCCGAAATCCTCTACGATTTGGCGAAGTGGGATCTGAAACCGCAATATCAGGACTCCTTGATGTACCTATATAATATTATGGTACAGAACCCGACCATCGTGGTTGAGCTCCGTTCCCACACCGACGCGCGTGACACGGAGGAGAAGAACGATGTGTTGTCTCAGAAACGTGCCCAGAGCTGCGTGGACTTCCTCGTCTTGGAGAAAGGTATCGCCGCCGACCGTATCGTGCCGAAAGGCTACGGTGAGCGTGTGCCGCGCCGCCTTGACAAGGACATGTACTCCACCTACAACGGCAAACGCTACTTCTTCGCCAAGGGCACTTATCTGACCGAGGACTACATCAACTCCTTGCCGTCGAAACCCGAACAGGAGGCTGCCCACGCCCTGAACCGTCGTACTGAGTTCACCATTCTGCGTGACGACTACGTGCCCACCAACGACACCATCGCGAAGGTGCCCACCGGCATCGCCGTCGTCCAAGAGCGCACCGTGCCCGTCACCGTCGATGGCGAAAAGGTCAACGGTACCTGCTACGCCAACAGCAAATCCCTGCAGTTCCAGATCGGCGACAACAGCGAGGAGGTTCTCATGAACTACGCCGATGCCACCCGCTTCCTGAAGGAGTCCTTCATCAGCTTGGAAGACTTCGAGGAGAAGGCCGGCGCCATCAAGCAGGAGGACGGTAGCATCATCGAGGGCGCAGTCCTCTACCTCGAGGAACTGCGTATCGGCGACGACTATTCCGAGAACGTGAAGGTCACCATCAAGAAGAACCTGCCCGCCGCCATCGTGGTCGGCGACCAGTACATTCGCGAGGAGTGGGGTGAGTTCACGATTGACAAATCCCGCAACGTGATTCTTTATCGTTAACCCCATACAGAGACGCGCCTGGCACGTCTCTGCGTACAAACCGAAATATTGTAGAGACGCGCTATGGCGCGTCTCTACATTTGTAAATAACGAACCGATTATGGCCAACCTTGACATTTTCACCCCGCATTCCCACCACGACAAGATTCCCGTGGTGGAAGGCATTCACGCCGGATTCCCCTCCCCGGCGGAGGACTACGCCGAGCCGGTGCTCGACCTTAACCGCTATGTGGTCAAGAACCAAGCCTCGACCTTCTACGCCCGCATCACCGGCGACAGCATGGTGGGCGTCGGCATCCAAGACGGCGACATCGTGGTCATCGACAAGTCGCTGGTGCCCTCCAACGACCAGATCGCGGTCTGCTTCATCGACGGCGAGTTCACCCTCAAGCGCATCCACGTCGAGAATGGCCGCCTCTTCCTCATGCCCCACAACCCCGACTACCCACCCATCGAAGTCACCGAAGAGAACAACTTCCAAGTCTGGGGTATCGTGACGTATGTGATTAAGAGGGTTTAAGGTTTAAGGTTTAAGGGTTATGGTTTATGGTTTAAGGGTTATGGTTTATGGTTTAAGGTTTAAGGGTTAAGGTTTAAGGGTTATGGTTTACCGTTTACCGTTCACACCTCACACCTCACAAATCACAAGTCACAAATCACAAGTCATAAGTCACAAATCACAAATCACAATTCGCTAATCACCAGCACATTACAACACTACTCATCTTTTTTTTCAAAAAAAAATTCACTCATGTTGCAACCATATCACTTTTTTGCGTCTTATAGTATGTAAGGACGATGTTTCCTGACGGGGCGGTATGGTCGGTGTAGAAAGAAACATTATTTTTGCACCCGCAAATTGTGAACTGTATGAATGCGACGAACGCTTTTTGGACAAGGAAGTACCAGCGGCATATCGCGGAGATGATCGGGATATGCTATCGGTATGTGTCTGAACGCGAGGTGGCCGAGGATTTGGCGCACGACGCCTTCCTGCGTGCCATGGAGCGTGCGGACACGCTCCGCGTGACCGAGAGCTTCGGCCATTGGCTGACCCGCATCACCATCAATACCGCTGTGGACTACCTCAGGGAGAAGGGACGCATGACGGAGGTGAGGGCGGAACAGTATCTGTCTGTGCTTCCGGACGTGGACGAGGACCTCTCGCCCGAGACCATGCTGGAGGCCATCCGCCAGGCCGACTTCACCCGCGAGGAAATCTTGGAGGCCGTCGCACAGCTCCCCGTCCATCACCGCACCGTCCTCAACCTCTATGTCTTCGACGGTCTCAACCACCGCCAGATTGCCGAGACGCTCGGCATATCGCCCAACACCTCGAAATCACACCTCATGCGAGCTCGCAAAGAGTTGCAAATCATCTTGTTCCAAAAATCACAACATAAACACACACCGCTTATGACGTTCTTTGCACCACTTTTCGGCATAGATGCCGCTTTCGACCGTTATTGTCGCAGTCGCCTTGACGGTCTGGGGTTGCCTCCGCAACACCCCCTCACCGCGTCGGACATCCAGGACGCGGCCACCACGAAACTTCCCCTGCGAGTCCGCTTCCACGCCTTTCGCGCGCCCTTGGCCGTGGGCCTCGGCACCGCCGCGGTGGGCGCGATGCTGCTCCCGGTCATGCTCCGGCCTCCGCAACCCGTGCCGCCCGTTCCCCCGCCTCCCGTGCCCACCGCCGCCATCGCAACACCGCCGTCCACCGACACTACGGCCGAGGTGGAACTCCCGGAAACCTCCGTGGAGACAGTTGCGCCGACCCCGGCCAGAACCGCCACGTCCTCCAACAACCCCGAAGCCGAACCCTCCTCCGACGACCTACCCGATTCCGCCGCAGCCCCTCCACCCGTCGTGGTGAAAAAGGTCCTGCGGCACAACAACCGAACCGTCGTGATTAAGGATTCCAATCGGTAGTATGGTTTAAGGGTTAAGGGTTATGGTTTAAGGGTTAAGGGTTAAGGGTTATGGTTTAAGGTTTACCGTTTACAGTTTACAGTTCACAAATCACAAGTCACAAGTCACAAGTCACAAATCACAAATCAATATGAAAGCTCATTGGTTAAGGTTAATAATGGTTTTCGCGGGGATCTTCGCCGTTGCGTCGGCCTGGGCGCAGGTGGACGGCGACGGCCCCTCGCAGGACACCCTCTACATCATCGAGGAACAGGTCATCTACGACACGCTCTACCTTTACGACTCGTTGCCGCAGCCGGCCCTGATGACCAAGGAGGAGCTCCTGGACGCGTTTCGGAAGGATCGCGGCATCGGGAAGCTCTACTTCCAACGTGGCCACATGTACCTCACGGGTGACGGCGAGCTGTTCCAACTGAACGATGCGGACTTGGAGTCCTTCCTCTCGACCTCCGACTATGCCGACTGGCGTAAGTCAAAGGTCAACCGGATTGTCAGCATCCCGCTCTACGTGCTGGCCGGCGGAGGAGCGGTCTGTGCCGGACTCGGCTTCTACCAGTTCTGCGCCGCATTCGTCCAAACAGCGAAGTACGGGAGCCAACTCCTCGACAACGATGCTTTGGGACCATTGATTATGCGCAGTGCCTTCTCGGGGTTCTTCGTCTTCTTGGGAAGCGCTGTGGTGACCACCGCCTTCATCGTGCCCGCTGTCGTGCTGTCCGTCAAGGGAAGAGCCACCGCGAACCGAATCGCGGACGGCGCCAACGCGCCCTCTTCCGCCATGCAGCTGCGTGTGGGGCCGACTCCCAGTGGGGTGGGGCTGAGCCTGTCGTTTTGAACCCATTTGAAAGGGCAGATGCGAAGTCATTGTGTCACAGACTTCCGCAATGGCAATCGCACTTGTCCTTATTACATATCACAAAGAAGTCTATGAAAAGCATTATGAAAAAACTTTTGGTTTTAGTCTCAGCAGCATTGCTGTTGGCTGGTCTCTCCACCTCTTGCAACAAGGTCGGATGCCATTGTTACCTCAAGACGGATGTCATGCATCTCGCACCGGAGTACGAGGATGAGACGTCCAACAAAGAAGAGTGTATGGCCAAAGAGGCCGAGCTCAACGAGGAATGGGGCGCAAACGTCGTCAAGTGCAAGCAGTAACACAACAGATGAAAGACGGCGGACGTGTCAAAGCGTCCGCCGTCTTTTTATATCTTGCGGTCCGCGTTTATTCGCAGAAGTGTTCGTAGAAGTGCGTGATCACTTCGATACCGCGGCGGAAGTGCTCCAATTTGTAGTTCTCGTTCGGGGAGTGGATGTTGTCCTCGGCGAGGCCGAAGCCGCAGAGGATGGACTTCACGCCCAGCACCTTCTCGAAGTGCGCCACAATCGGAATGCTGCCTCCGCTGTAGGTCGGGATGGGACGTTTGCCATAGACATCGATGTAGGCTTTCTCAGCCGCCTGATAGGCAGGCACATCCACGCCGCAACGGTAGGCCTCGCCGCCGTGCGCGGGAATCACCTCCACCTTCACGTAGTCGGGCGCGATGTTCTCGAAATGCTTCTGGAACAGCTCCGCAATCTTGTGGGAGTCCTGGTTGGCTACCAAGCGCATGGAGATGTTGGCGGAAGCAGTGGCCGGAAGCACGGTCTTGAACCCCTCGCCGGTATAGCCGCCTTCGATGCCGCAGACGCCCAAGTTCGGACGGATACCCGTGCGCTCGATGGTGCTGTAGCCTTCTTCGCCGTACAAAGCCTTGACGTCCAATGACTTCTTGTACTCCTCTTCGTCAAACGGAGCCTGTGCGATGAGCGCGCGCTCCTCTTTGGAGAGCACCACCACGTCGTCGTAGAATCCGGGGATGGTCACCTCGCCCTTGTCGTTGATGAGGCCGGAGACGAGGTCGCAGAGCACGTTGATGGGGTTGGCGACGGCACCGCCGAAGATGCCGGAGTGGAGGTCGCGGTTCGGACCGGTGACCTTCACGATCATGTTGCAGAGACCGCGCAGACCGGCGGTGATGGAGGGCGTGTCGGTGGCAATCATGCCCGTGTCGGAGACGAGGATGACGTCGCACTTGAGCAGGTCGGTGTGCTGCTCGCAGAAACTGTAGAGCTGCGTGCTGCCGATCTCCTCCTCGCCCTCAAGCATGAACTTGACGTTGCACTTCAGGGCGCCGGATTTCACCAGGTACTCGAACGCTTTGGCGTGCATGAACGACTGACCCTTGTCGTCGTCGGCACCGCGTCCCCAAATCTTGCCGTCCTTGATGACGGGCTCGAAAGGCTCGGTGTTCCAGAGCTCGATAGGATCCACGGGCATCACGTCGTAGTGGCCATAGACCAGCACGGTCTTGGCGGCGGGGTCGATGATTTTCTGACCCACCACGATGGGGTTGCCCTCAGTGGGGTAGATGTCGCACTTGTCGGCGCCGGCGGCCATGATGAGCTCCTTCCAACGCTCGGCGCAGCGCACCATGTCGTCCTTGTGCTCACTCTGCGAACTGATGGACGGGATGCGCAGTAAGCTGAACAGTTCGTCCAAAAAACGGGTTTCGTTCTCTTCAATGTAATTCTTGATGTTCATATTGTGGGGGATTAAGGTTTAAGGGTTAGGGGTTAGGGTGTCAATGCCTAAATAAGGTTGACCGTTTGTCTCTTATTGGTGATTGCTTTTTTGTTAATTTTCTTTTGCATTTCGATGCGACTCTTTTGGCTGCAGAGTCTGATTTCACGGCCCTCGGGGGCCGTGAAATCAGACTCTGCAAAGGTAAATTTTTTTTCATACCGCGCGGGGCTCATCCGATGTAACTTAATGTGGGGCTTCTCGTTGTTGTAAAGGGCCACGGAGCGGTCAACCTCCATGAC